>PPYF01158553.1_pt1 | contig 15694 bp, 10 predicted proteins | sample 1559871 | NCBI WGS metagenome assembly PPYF01 (sample SAMN08240021, study PRJNA423297) | Human gut metagenome, whole genome shotgun sequencing project. | reverse complement strand
TGGTCAGGTTGAATTCCAGTTCCGCGTCATACGGTTTATCAAACGTAGCCTGCAAACGCACGTTCAGCGTGTCACAAGTTGCCGTAGAGTCCTGAGGGATATATTGCAGATCGAGATAGCGGAAAATACTCAATTGCGAAAGGCGTTCCTGGATACGCGTTTGCCGATACTGGCTGTATAAACGGCTATGAGCAGAGTTGCGCAAAGAATCATTGCGGACATAAGCCTGATAATTCAACCAACGGTAAAGCATATTCGGACGCACCTGCATCTTCTTATAATAATGAATATCGAGTCCCCGGTATTCGAGTGTACTGTTCGGCACTTCTCCACCCTTTCCGTACAAAAAGACCGATGTCTTACCGACATAATACGGGCGCTGGGCCGCATCCGGAAGTCCCGGTACAGGTATCAACCGGAGACTGACATGCCCGGGATTCAACAGAGTATCCGCCTGATACTTCATATAGTCCGGACGAAAGTAGAAATACCCGCGATTACGCAATAAAGTACTGATACGGCTGCGCTCTCCATCCAGATCACTCACGTTGAACTGTTCACCGGGGGTCAACAACGATCCTCTGCGTCCTCTCTCCATGATTCTCAACGTACGCGGATTGAAACGAGTGTAATAAACCGTATCGATGTAATAAGGGTCTTTCATATCAACCGTATAGCGTATACTTGCCTTCAGGCTGTCTTTCTTGTCGGGCACGGTCTGAAATCGGACCGTCCCATTAAAGTAGCCATAGTCGTGTAACAGGTTGGTGCCTACTTTGGCACGTATTTCCGGATTGACCGTAGAAATGAACACGGGAGGATTGGCGGCAAACCGGTTGAAGAGCCAGTGTCCGAAACCTTTCTTATAGCGAACCAGACTGTTATAAGCCCACATCTTGAAAGGGATGGGGACAAAGCCTAAAATTTTTGTACTCGGAGCTTTATCGAGTGCGGCATCAAGTTCGGTCAGCGCATCCTCTGTCAAAGGCGCTTGTGGCTCGTTTTCAACAATAGTCTTCGATCCGGTGTAGAGTATTTCCCCTTCGGGCAGGTGCTTGGTTGTGGAACATGCTCCCAACAGCAACATTACAAGACCGGCTTGTATGGTAACCCATATTATATGAACTGTTTCTTTACGTATCATCCTGTTTAAATCTCTGTTGTTAATCAATTACTGATGTGCTTCGCCGTCAGACGGAGCTTTTTGCGTATCAGGAAGTGTCTTCTTCTTTTTACGGAAAATAAATAACTCACCCAATCTGTCGATACGTTTACGCAGTACCAGACCGATACCGGTTTCCGTTATCTCCCCTTCAAGTACACTTTCGTAATTCTTATTGTGGAAAAGGCGAATGTAACGGGTACCGGATGTATCGAGACGATATTCGAGAGAGATATTGTCGATAAACGACTCGACATCATTCGTAGCCTGCGCTCCGGTAGACACCTTACCACCCAGTACGATCTGGAAACGGTCATTGAAGAAACGCTGCGAATAACGGAAACTGTAGTCGGTACGTTTTCCTCCCGCATCAGCCGCATCGTGGTCTTCTACTCCCATCGAGAAGCTGGCATTCTTCAGGTTTCCGGCCAATGCATTGATCTGGCTGGAAAGTATACTGTTCAATGCCGATCCCATATTTAGTCCCCCACCTCCGGAACTTCCCGAATTAGCCAGATAGAGCCCGGTAGCCAACATTGCAATGGCCTGTTTACCCCGTTCATCAGCACTCATAGAAGCCAGCTGATTCTGCACTTCCGCATCATCGGGCGCATCGATCTCAAAGGCCAGTGAAAGGTTATCCAAACGGTTCTTAACTACAATCGACACATCAAAGTTGACCATACGCGATTGCCCGTTCTCACTGCCTACGGAAGCACGAAGGCGCTCGGTAGCTTTGAGATTGAGCATCGGGTCCATCGGATTACCGGTCCATTCCACGTAACTACCATTGTTTATATTGAATTCTTTCAGGGGTATCACGGGAAGTGCATACTTCATCATACCACCCGTAAGGGTATACCGGCCTGATAAGGACAAATCACCTTGCGGTGTATATTGCATACTCAGATTGCCTCCTCCCTGCAACTCTACCCGGCTGCTACGGTCAGCACTCAGATCGGCCTTCAACCGGACTCCGGGATCGATTTGTACAGTCATAATCATGTCGAGTCCGCCAAGTGACACAACAGGGGCTTCTTCTTTCTGTACGGTCGTCGTATCACTGAAAGAAGTAAAAGTAACCAGGTCTCCCAACCGGTCCTGCACGGTAAGCGGCGAGTCCATCAATACATAAGTGACATCCGTATTGCCCAGCAAATTCATATTGCCGCGCATCACCAACGCATTTACCGGTCCGCGCACGGTTGCATTGAAGTCGACAAACACTTTGCCATATACCAGGCTCTCCTTTGTACGGGGAGCATTGAGCAGCATATAGTTTTCTGCCAGCATGGACAGATTAACCCTGGGATCGGTCAAATTCCGAAAATCGACTGTACCATCAATCGTGAAAGGATTCTTTCCGGTAGTGAATATAGCGAACTTATCAAAAGTCAAACGGCTGTTTTTGATTTGTACAGGACGATTGTCGAACGTAAACCGCGCCCCTGCCTGACGGGCAAAGACCGACACACTGTCCAAGACCAGATCCCCGTTGACCAACGGCCGGTCTGTATCACCGGTGATGTGAAGCCCACCGTCCATATCGCCGGAAAGGGTGACTACCTGATCCGGTACAAAGGCATTGGCTATCTTTAACGGAAAATGTTCCATGATGGCATTCACCTCAATACTGTCTTTACCGGTCACCGAAGGATGAAGCGAACCGTCAGCCATCAATATCTCCTCGCCCTCATGGGTCAGATAAGTACTGATATAATGTTTTCCTCTTTCACCCGGAAGCCAGGTCACACCGAGTGCAACATCGCCGATGCGTTGACGTTCATAAGTCAATTCATCAATATTAGCCTCAGCCGATACTTGCAAGGAAGTAGCTGTCTGCACGTAATTAGCCTCAGCCGAGAAGAGCCCGGACAAGTCAGGCAGATAAGGAAGCACTTCACTGATCTCAGACAGGCGGATGCGTTGCAACTCCACATCAATGTTCTGCAACGATACAGTATCGCTCCGGTTTGATTTTATCCTGAATCCCATGTCTTCGTCATCCGCCATATCGACATTGGCATACAAGCGCATGTTTTTATGGAGGTATATCCAGTTGTGATGATCGACGAAGTGGAACTTTCGGAAAGCAATAATGGGATTTTCCGGTATCAGCGTAAAAGCAAGCCCATCGCCTTTTCCGTTTCCTTCGACCAATGGACGGACGTTCACACCGAAAAGTACCCCGGTTTCGCCTTTCGCATTTTCATAGCGTAGCGTGAGTTCGGCATCATCGTTGCGTATTTCTCCGGCAAAGCTCGATTTAAAAACGATCTGCGGATTCTTGGGGCCGTTGATGACCCCTCCGTGCAAACTCATGCGAGTCGTGTCCTGCTTGACAGTAAAGTAGATCGTGTCCAGTTGCAAGGTATCCATCTTCAATGCATGAATAGAGGCTTTTCCGTTGATCCCCCAGTCGGGAGCAGTGCCAAACTTCACACCCACATCGTGAAAAGCGATATCTTTCGTTGCCAGATAATAGGCCAACGGATTTTCTTTACCGGCCGACATCGAGAATATAGCGGTCGGCAACGCCTCTCGCAATTCCCCGTGATCAAGTTCTTTCTTATCTATTTGCTTGACCAGCACATCAGCAAAATGTGCTGACTGTTTAATCAGCTTATCCAGGCTGGAACGTGCCGAAAGGTTAAGCTTCATATCACCGGCCGTAAGATGAGTGAAAATACGGTCGCGCCGGGCTTCTGCCGTAAAATTAAAAGCTAAAGGATATTTCAGGGGTTTAGGGGCAATCCCCAGTTCATACAAATCAAGTTGTGTAACATCCATATCAAGCTTTCCGTCCATATAAGGTTTGGCAAGGTGATATTCGGCATTGGCATTCATCTTTAACAAGCGGTTGTCACTCACTAAACGGGCTGTGGCAAGTGCGTTCTTTACATCACCGGTCACTTCAATTCCCGAAATCTGATAACGCCCATAATGCAACGATTGCAGTGAGGCCTTCAAAGAGGCAGTCGTACGATAAGAAGTGAAATCGATCCCTCTTCCCACAGCAGCGACCGATGTAGTCAGTTCGTAGATCGAGTCTTTGGGCAGGAAATGATGAAGTTGCAAAGCGTCCACCTTCAGGTCAGCCCGATAAGCCTCAGTGCTTCCATTGTATGCAGCATCTAAATTCAGCATTCCCTCTCCTTCTTTCAACAGGAGTTGCGCCATATATTGAGGCCCTTTCATTCGGGCTTTCGCAACCAATGACATCTGATTGGGAATAACAAGTAAACTATCCGGCCTCGTTCCGCCCAGAGCGGTCAGGAAGTTAAGATTCTGTGTCTGCATCCTCAGGTCAATAATGGCGGACCTCTCCAGGCTATCGGTCAGATTCAATAACTCTCCACCGCCCGAAAGTGAAAAAGCTCCGGGCAACTCGGCACTGAACCGGGTTATCTGCATCTCTTTCAGGTTTCCTTCCGTACCGGCACGTATCACCAACGGACGGAAGGGATAGGCCTCTTTGAAGCTATCCGGCAATCCACCGGCCAGCAACAACACGTCTTGTTTCCCGATCATCGCATTAAAGCGGGCAGTCAGACGTCCGGTAGTAGGAATATTCACCAACTCCCAATAAGTCTGTGCAGTAAGATCCATTTCGGAATGTGGAGTCAGCAGTTTCAAACTCGGCACTTGGATAATGGTATCATTGGCAAACACACGTCCGGTAAGCGAAGTGACACTTAATCCGGAACGGTCGTTCATCGAAAACTCACGGATAACAGCATTCATATTGCGTCCGCGATAATACATCGAATCGAGTCCGATACGAATATCGCGCAAAGCGATGTGTGAAGGATCGAAACCTTCCGCCGGCTCCGCGGTGCCCACATCATAATTGACCGAGGTACCCGATACCAGAAAACTACGAAGCCCGTAATGCAAATTCTTCAAATCGGCTTCCGCATCATTCACTTGTGCTTCTCCCACATGAGCCGCCAAGCGCATACTGTCTGCCGGTAACTGCATGCTGAAAGAGACATTCTTCAATTTCAAATGACGCAGGTCTACTTTCCAGCGGACCTCACTTTGAGCAGTATCTTTAGGCGTAGCAGTGGTATCATTCAAAAGCAACTGTACATGAGTATCAGAGAGTTCGGCCCGGTTTATAATGGCTATTTCATTGGGTAGATCCACCCCATGGCTCTCCAGCCTAAAACTACCCAGAACACCTTTCAGCCGCATACCGTCTATCAGGTTGGCAGAATTAACAGCTACCTGCTGAAGGCTGATGTCATCTACCTCAACCTTGCCACGGAAAAGCGGAAGTGCCTGCACATGTACATTGAGGCTTTCAAGTGAAAGCAATGTATCGGGAGCCTGGATGACTTCAACTCCCCGTACCAACAGATTTAAAGGAAACCGTAAATCGATGCGACGTACATTGATCTGCATGCCGGTTGCTTCGGAAGCATAAGCAGCAGCCTCCTTTCTCAGAAAATTCTGTACGGGAGGGATATAGAGTAATACCATCAGTATCACAAAGAGTATGAGGGGGGTAAGCAAAATCCAGCTTACCCATTTGATCCATTTTCGTTTCATGAAGCTTGTCTCTCAATGTAAAAAGTGATACAAAGGAAACAAAATTTTCCGGAAAAAGATTAAAGTGACGACGATTTTGTATACGAATAGACACTTACGGCAATCACCGATTGTCAATCTCCCGCTGCATATCGTCGTGCCTCAGCCATTACGATATCTACCTGTCGAAGAGCTTCATTCGCCTTTTGTATCATTTCGCCCGATACGGCTTCGCCACGACGCTGCTCCAGCCATAATAGCAGAGGAAGTGCCTCGGAAGCCCCAAGCAACGTAAACAGAGGCAATAATTTGTGAGCCATGCCGGCTATCCCATCCACATCAGTGGCTCGGATAGCGCTTTCCATCCGGTTCCGGTTCTTCTCCGTTTCTTCAATAAAGGTTTGAATGATGGTAGAGGCAGCTTCCGGATCATCTTCGGAAAAAGCAGTCAGCGCCCGAAAGTTAAGGGAGTCCGGTGTCAATTCAGCTGACGAACCGGTCATTTCTTCACCACTGATAATCGTCAAGAGTTCCTTTACCGTAAAAGGCTTATGCAAACATCCTGCAAAGCCGTGTTCCTGAAAGTCCTGTTCATTCATCTCACTCCGGGCGGTAACAGCAATTACCGGAATAGTACGCGCCTGAGGTATATTGGATGCACGCAATAGTTTCAGTAAATCGAAACCATTGATGGCAGGCATTTGAACGTCAGTCAGCAACACGTCGAATGTAGCCGTACGAAGTTGCTCAATCAACTCATCCGGCTGTTGGCAGCAAACAGCCTGAATGCCTTGTTGTTCAAGCATAGCGGCAGTCAGAGCCAATTGAATCCGGTCGTCATCAATCAATAAAACACGGTTTAATTTTGGAGATGCCATTACCCCGTCCTCACCGGCTTGATCTGTCGTTGAAACCGAAGACACATTTCCTTCCCGCTTCTCTCCTATCACAGGCCCCACAGGATAGAGCGGCAGAATGACAATAAAACGACTCCCTTCACCCAAGGTACTTTGAACGCTAATCGATCCTTCGAGCAAGGTCACAAGTTTGTGTACAATGGAAAGCCCCAGTCCAAAGCCTTCCTCACCTTGCGCTCCCGGCAACCGGGTGAATTCCTGAAATATCTTTTCACGGTCACCGGGTGCCATACCTTTACCAGTGTCCACCACCTCGATGCGGACACTGGACGAATGATAGGTAATATTCAATGCAATGCTACCCTTAGCTGTGAATTTCACAGCATTGGAAAGCAGATTATTTACAATTTGCCGGATACGGAGCGGATCACTGATGAAGCGTCCGTCCAGTTCGGCGTCTATACTGCAACTTAAAGTCAGATGTTTGGCATCGGTCAGTGGTTTGAAGCTAATCTTATTGGCCTCCTCCAATTCCTTCCGGTAACGATTGCTCCGGGTGATATCCCGCCAAATCATAATCAGGAAGCAGGCGGACAGCAACACGGCGGCAATGGCAATCCCGCCAATCGTACGAGTTGAACGGTTCCGAAGTTCTTGCTGTTCGGATGCGTTGTCCATAGCACGTTGGGTGACTACTTGCTCATAGGTCGTAATCATGCTGTCAATACGAGTCGTTAATTCCTTATTCATCCGGCGAAGACGGGCATTGTAGTTGGGCCGCACCACAGGCCTGGACTTCCGTTTGGTCACCGTTCGTATGCGCTGATGTAGTGAATCAATCGGATTGTAAGGTTCAAGAATGGTATCGGTCGCAAATTCCACAGCTGTATTTACCAGCACAGCCGTATCTTCTTTCGAAGGAGCGAATACCTCGCCCAACCTCCTGAAAAAACCCTTTTTCTTTCGTTTCGTAATCACAGAGTCACGCTTGGTGATGATACGATGTTGCACACGCTGTTGAGTGATCACTGTATCTTGTTCGGCAATGATGGAATCCAATTCAACCGGAGTAATCATACTCTCGTTCGCCTCATTAATGATCTGAAGCATCCGGATGGTATTTTCATCTTTCTCTTTCAGTAAAAGCAGCAAACTATCCGTCTGCAAACTCTGTACATCGTCCGTATCAGACAGTTTCTCCATCTCCCTGTGTACAAACAACAGGGAGAGCAGCAGCACAACCAGCAACAAAGTATACCCCGCCGCGATCTTTACTTTTGTGAAACGGGAAGGAATAGCCATAACTTATCTTGTTTTATATCTGAAACGTAACCATAACATAATGGCCGCACTACTCAGTCCGAAAGGAAAAGCCATCCAGACCCCGAGTAATCCCCAGCCCATAACAAATCCAAAGAAATATCCGGCCGGGAGAGAAATGATAAAATAGGCGATAAAAGCAATCAGCATCATAGGCTTTACATCCGAAATACCACGCAGGGCATTAGCGAAATTGATTTGCATCCCATCGCCAAACTGATAAGCCAGAAAAGGCACCATCAGAACAACTACCATCGCAGAGACTTCGGTATTGTCGGTAAACCATCCTCCTACCTGATAGCGGAACAAGAAGACAATAGACAGCAGAACAACTCCCATAGCCAATATGATATGTGCCCCGGCATACGCAGTACGACGTACATTAACAATATCGTTTTGACCCTTGAAATTGCTGACACGCACAGCTACTGCCGCCCCCATCCCATAAAACATCATAAACGTGAACTGTGAGATAGTAAGCATTACCTGATGTGAGGCAAGGGCGATAGTCCCCAACCATCCTACCATCACTGTGCTCAAGCTAAATGAAGCGGTTTCCATCCCCATTTGAAAAGCTACAGGCCATCCTAAGGCATTCAGCTGACGGAACAATGTACGCGACCATCCCAAGCGAATAAATCCCAGTTTATAACGTAAGAAACGGCGGCTGCTAAAAAACACGAATGCAAATACCAGCACCATGACAATACGTGAGAACAACGTGCTGATTCCGGCACCCAATAATCCAAGTTCGGGAAATCCAAGTTTACCGTTAATCAAGATATAGTTCCCCACGATATTCAGTACATTTCCACCCAAAAGTATCCACATAGCTGTCTTAGTATCGGTTATTCCATCGGTAAACTGTTTGAATCCGTTAAATAGCAACACAAAGACCAGCGAGGCAAGTAGTATCAGATAATAGGGCTTGATCAAGGGTAATAACTCTTCCGGTTGCCCCAATCTTTCAACATTCAGATAGAGAATGCCCATAATTACGGTTAATAAAATACCGACCAAAAGATTGGCAAGCAAACTGCAACGTAATGCCTGCCCGGCAGACGCAAATCTACGAGTCCCATAAAAGCCCCCTACAATAGGAGTCAATCCATATGAAAATCCGGTACTGAAAATAATGGCAAGCGTAAACATGTTATTGACAAAGGAGGCTGCTCCCAGTTCGTTGGTGCTGTGATGACCAATCATTAAGGTATCGGCAAAGCCAAGCACAATAACCCCCACTTGCCCGATAACAATGGGAAGGCCGAGAAGAAACAATGCTTTATAATGATTCTTATATATAAGTCTCATCCTTCTCTCCTCTACTACTCTTATAATAAAGTACTACTCCATTTTCTTCTCGGAATGCAGTTTGTGCCACCGCGTTCAAACGGTCGGCAGTCACGGCACGATAGCGTTCAACCTCCTTTTCCATATCTTCAGCCCGCCCGTTCAATTCGAACCAGGCAAGATTGGTGGCAACATTCAGATAATTGATATTTCCGAATATCTGGGTAGATTCAAACTTATTCTTTACCTTCTCGAGTTCCTGTTCTTGGATCAAAGCAGATTGCAGTTCATTCAACTCTTCACGCACCGCAGCCTCAGCTTCTTCCAACGACACACCGGCTGCCGGTTTCCCACTGATATGGAACAAGCCGGCATCAAGTGTTCCCGATATATAAGCATCGATACTCGAGAACAATTGCTTTTCTTGCACAAGATGCTGGTTCAAACGGCTGGAACGTCCGTTACTTAAGATATCCGACAAGATATCAAAAGCATAATAATCGCTATCCGCGCGGTCACACATATGGTACGCCATAAAAAGCGAATCAAGCGGTACATTTCTCTCCACTACCAAACGGCGTTCTTCCGTTTGTACCGGCTCCGGAGGCAATTGCCTCAAAGGAACTTCCCGGCGGGGGATAGGACCGAACCACTTTTCTGTGAGATGTAAAGCCTCTTCAAACGAAATATTGCCGGTAACAGCCAGAACAGCATTATTAGGTGCATAAAAACGAAAAAAGAAATCTTTGACCTCTTCCAATGTAGCATTGGCTATGTGAGACAGCTCCTTACCGATGGTAGGCCATTGATAAGGATGAACCCGATAAGCCAGCGGACGCAACAAATGCCCAACATCACCATAGGGCTGATTAAGGCAACGCTGCTTAAACTCTTCCATTACCACTCCCCGCTGAACCTCCAGACTGCGTTCACTGAAATCGAGGCTCAACATTCTATCAGATTCAAGCCAAAATCCGGTTTCCACATTCTGTCTGGGTACAGTGAGGTAATAATTGGTAATGTCATTATTGGTCCAGGCATTATTTTCCCCTCCTGCCAATTGTAACGGAGCATCATAATCGGGTATATTCACAGAACCGCCAAACATCAGGTGCTCAAAAAGATGGGCAAACCCGGTATGCTCCGGGTTTTCATCTCTGGCTCCCACATTATAGAGAATATTGAGCGCAACCATCTGCGTACTGGTGTCCTGCACATGAACCAATCTCAAACCATTATCCAGAATATGCCTGTTGATTTGCAGCATATTTATTCAATAACAGAAACATTAATAATCTTCACATCCTCTTCCGGGCGATCGCTGCGGTCTGTTTTTACCTGCTGGATTTTGTCAACAATGTCCATGCCCTCGACAACTTCGCCAAAAACAGTATATTCACCATCCAGATGCGGAGTACCTCCGACGGTTGTATAAGCTTTTATTTGCTCAGGAGTAAAGTGGAAATCGGGTTGTTTGGCAGCTTCCGCTTCAGCCTGTATAAACAGAGTATCTTGTAAAGCATAAAGTCCGTCCTGATCATTGGCCTTACGCATTTTATAGATTTCTTTCATGTGTTTTTGCGCCAAAGCATTAAAAGCCTCAGTTACCTTATTCTGATTCTTCTGCTGTTCCATATTCAGAAGTGTCGAATCATTGAACACTTTTCCGGTAACAATATAGAATTGACAACCGGATGACTCTTTCTTGGGATTCACTTCATCTCCCTGTCGGGCAGCAGACAAAGCGCCTTTCTTATGAAAATACTTCGGATATACAAATTCAGCCGGAACCGTATAACCTACATCACCGGAACCCAACATCTTACCTTTCGGAGCAGTTTTCGATTCCGGATCACCCGCTTGCACCATAAAGTCTTTTATGACACGATGAAACAACGTTCCATTATATGTTCCGTCTTTAGCCTGTTTAATGAAATTATCTCTATGTTTCGGAGTCTCATTATACAACTTTACTTTGATATCCCCCATAGAGGTCTCAATCTTCAATACAGTTTCTTTTTCCATGTTTCCATCTTTCTTTTGTCCCGACTTACAAGCTACTGCGCTGCAAGCCAGTATAATTAATAATATCCAAAAATTCTGTTTCATAACGCTTTTATTTAATTTAAGTCTGCAAATATACGACTTTACCTCAAAACCTCTTACCTTTGTAGCTCACAAAAAGAGGCAAAAGCTAACATCATGAGATCCATACTGATAGTTGAAGATGATATTACGTTCGGGATGATGCTAAAAACCTGGTTAGGCAAGAAAGGGTTTAATGTATCATCAGTGAGTAACATTGCACGTGCGCAAAAGCACATCGATGCACAACCGGTAGACCTGATTCTTTCCGACTTGCGACTTCCCGACCACGATGGTATTCACCTGTTGAAATGGATGGGTGAGAAAGAGCTCCATATCCCATTGATTATCATGACAGGATATGCAGATATCCAATCAGCCGTACAAGCAATGAAACTGGGTGCACAAGACTATATTGCCAAACCCGTTAATCCCGAAGAGCTGCTTAAGAAAATGAGCGAAGCACTTCAAAAGAAAGAAGCTCCTCTTCCCAAAACTCCCCTCACGGAGAAAAGCCCTAAAACCAAACAAGAATCTCATTCCTATCTGGAAGGAGAAAGTGATGCTGCCAAACAACTCTATAACTATGTCAGCCTGGTAGCTCCCACCAACATGTCAGTCCTGATCAACGGTGCCAGTGGAACGGGAAAAGAGTATGTAGCCCATCGTATTCACCAATTAAGCAAACGTAGCGACAAACCGTTTATTGCCATCGACTGTGGCTCCATCCCCAAAGAGTTGGCCGCTTCTGAGTTCTTCGGTCACATCAAAGGCTCCTTCACCGGTGCTCTCTCTGATAAAACCGGTGCTTTTGTAGCAGCGAACGGGGGTACCATCTTTCTTGATGAAATCGGTAACCTGAGTTACGAAATACAAATTCAACTTCTTCGTGCACTACAGGAACGTAAAATACGCCCTGTTGGTTCAAACTCAGAAATTACTGTCGATATCCGTCTGGTGTCTGCAACCAACGAGAACCTGGAACAAGCCATCGAAAAAGGTACATTCCGCGAAGACCTCTACCACCGAATCAATGAATTTACTTTGCGCATGCCTACTCTGAAAGAACGTGGCGGAGACATCCTTCTTTTTGCCAACTTCTTCCTCGACCAGGCTAATAAAGAGCTTGACAAGCAACTGATCGGCTTCGATGCCAATGCTTCAAAGGCATTACTCGAATATCACTGGCCCGGCAACCTAAGGCAGATGAAGAATATCATCAAACGCGCCACATTGCTTGCTCAAGGCAGTTTCATAGGTCTTGCAGAACTGGGTAGTGAAATTCTGGAAACACAACTATCAACTCCCAAAATGACATTACGGGATGAAGATGCCGAAAAGGAACATATACTGGAAGCACTCCGACAAACAGGAAACAACAAAAGCCGTGCAGCACAATTACTCGATATTGACCGCAAAACATTATACAATAAACTGAAACTATACGGAATCGACCTCTAAAGAACACCAGGGTGTGGAATATTTCCACACCCTTTTCCACATTTTCCACAACATTCCACACTGCATCCCATTTCCATTCATTTTTTACTCACCTACAAATCAACAGATTAGTTCACACGTATTCTTTTTGGCACAAGATTTGGGAAATACTCAATACAAGTGTTTAACCAAATGAAAGATAAAACTAAAGAGTTAGTTTTATAGTAGTAGCAATGTTTATGTTTGTTTGTGATGGTTTTAACCTAGACCTTAACATGAAATTAAAAACAGACAATCAGAACTTTAACAAGAAAATAATTATGAAAAAGTTAGTTTTAGTAGTAGCTATGTTTATGTTTGCTTGTGGATCGTTCTTTACAATGGCACAGGATCCGGTGAAAAAAGACCCAAAGAAAGAGGTCAAAGACACTGCAAAAACTGAGCCTAAGAAAGAAGTAGCCGACACAACCGCTATAACGGTCGCAGCATCAGGAGCATTTGCACAGTTTGCCGAATAATAGTAAGCACACTACAACAAAAAAGCCATTCCTACTTCGTCTATTCAGGGAATGGCTTTTTTGCGTTTATATAGGAAAGTAGATAACCAAAGTTGTGCTCCGGTTGAAATTATTTGAGGATCCATCTAAATGAAACCATCACTCTTTTTCATTGAAATCCATGCCATAAGTTACTATCCGGTACAGGAGCATCGAGTTCAATCAATTCTTTAGACACCGGATGAACAAAACGCACATGCCGGGCATGCAAACAAATACTTCCATCCGGATTGGAACGTGCAGAACCATATTTCAAATCACCTTTGATGGGACATCCCATCTTTGCCAACTGGCAACGAATCTGATGATGACGTCCGGTCTTCAGATCAACTTCGAGTAGAAAGTAATGATCCGAATGTCCGATAAGTTTATAGTTCAGAATCGCCTTTTTACTGTTGGGAACCTCCTTATCATAAGCGTAGCTTTTATTCTGCTTCTCGTTACGCACCAGATAGTGAACCAATTCTCCTTCGGATTGCTTCGGACAATTCTTCACGATGGCCCAATAGGTCTTTTTCACTTCACTGTTCTTAAACATCTCATTCAAGCGGGAAAGAGCCTTACTGGTCTTCGCAAAAATAACAAGACCGCTCACGGGGCGGTCCAGCCGATGGGTTACACCGATAAAGACATTTCCGGGTTTCTGATATTTATCTTTCAGATATTGCTTGACAGTTTCTGAAAGAGGAGTATCACCCGTTTTGTCTCCCTGAACGATTTCGGAAGCGGTCTTGTTAACTACTATAATATGATTGTCTTCGTATATGACGGTCATACCGAATATTACATATTCATACCACCATCTACCTGAATCACCTGACCTGATACATAAGAAGACATATCAGAAGCAAGGAAAGTAGCGATGTTAGCCACATCTTCAGGAGTACCGCCACGACGCAATGGAATCTTCTTAGCCCATTCTGTTTTCACTTCTTCCGAAAGGCCGGCTGTCATGTCAGTAATGATGAATCCCGGAGCAATGGCATTGGCACGGATACCACGAGAGCCAAGCTCCTGAGCGATAGATTTAGCCAAACCAATCATACCTGCTTTTGAAGCTGAATAGTTAGCTTGTCCGGCATTACCGTGAACACCCACTACAGAAGCCATATTAATAATGCTTCCGGCTTTCTGGCGCATCATGATCGGAGTACACGCATGCACAAAGTTAAAAGCAGATTTCAGGTTCACATTAATAACCATATCCCACTGCTGTTCGCTCATACGCATCATCAATCCGTCACGAGTGATACCTGCATTGTTTACCAGAATATCGATACGGCCGAAATCTTTATGAATCTCTTCCACTACTTTTGCAGTATCTTCAAAATTGGCAGCATTCGACGCATATCCTTTGGCTTTCACACCCATTGCTTCGATTTCTTTTGCTGTATTCTGTGCATTCTCATCGATAACAAGATCTGTAAATGCAATATTTGCTCCTTCAGAAGCAAATTTCAAAGCAATAGCTTTACCAATACCACGAGCCGCACCGGTCACAATGGCTGTTTTTCCATCTAATAATCCCATACTAAATTTAAATTATTGATTAATTTCTGTTCTATGTAGTGCGCCAAACACGATGTTGGCAACATATCTTTTTCGGGTTTCCATATCCAGATTAGCTCCTATATGTCCCCGGATATAAGGCACTTCGATACCTTTTACGCAATAGTGTACCAATGCAGCAGTCATTTCCACATCATCTACATGAAACACTCCTTTGTCCTGTCCTTCCTTCAGCACGCTTTTAAACAGTTGCATTTCTTTTGCATCAAAGCGCTTCCGAACTTTTTCCACACGCCAAATATCTCTAAAAAAATTAGCACGAAGGGTTCCATTGCGATATACTACTTCCTTTACCGCATCCAGCCGGGTGTAAATCATCTCTATAATCTTTTTATCAGGAGAGATATCTTTATCTGCCACACGCTTCATCATATCCGACAGAATATCCAGTTCAGACTCTACAACAGCCAAATAGATTTCATCCTTACTTTTAAAATAAGTATAGAGCGTACGTCTACCCTTTTTAGAAGCAAGAGCGATATCATTCATTGTAGTATTCTCCACTCCCATCTTTGCGAAAAGCTGACGGGCAACGTCTACTAACTTGGCTTTTGTCTTTGATACGGTCATAGGTTAATTGCACATTGCTGAATTATTTGTGCAAAAGTAATTCTTTTCTTTCGTCCACACAAGAAAACAAATAAATTATTAACAATTGTATGTGAAAACAGATAAAAAAAATCAATCTAGTTCAGCACTGATCCTCAAGTATATAGTATAAAAGAAGCTCTTTTATAAAAAAATAAATGCCGAAATATTTGGTAGTTCAAATAAAAGCCGTACCTTTGCACTCACAAAACAGAAACATCGCGGAGTGGAGCAGTTGGTAGCTCGTTGGGCTCATAACCCAAAGGTCGTCTGTTCGAGTCAGGCCTCCGCAA
>PPYF01242380.1_pt1 | contig 15697 bp, 14 predicted proteins | sample 1559871 | NCBI WGS metagenome assembly PPYF01 (sample SAMN08240021, study PRJNA423297) | Human gut metagenome, whole genome shotgun sequencing project. | reverse complement strand
CTTTTTGGAGAACAGCCCGTTGCGGTTGGCGGCCAGAGTGTCCCCCAGCTCGTCCAGCTGGGCGTAGTAGGCGGAGAGCTTCAAGAGCGTCCGGCGGCAGCGGTGGAGCTGGTTTTCAAACCGCTGGGGCTCTTCCTGCTCCAAGAGCTGCTCTTCCAGCTTGTCCAGCTGGGTCTCCAGATGCTGGAGGAACGCCGCATCATCTTGAATGAGAAACTCCAGAAATTCCAACAGCAGCTCCCCGGGGGCGGCTTCCAATCCTGGCTGGTAAGAAAGCTGTTCCAACAGCACTTCTATCTGGCCGGTGTCATCCACAAAGGTGAGACGGTCCGTTGTGAGAAGGAACGCAAAGGAATGTCCAGACCGCGGCGAGTGTTCTTTCCGAGGCACCAGCAGGGCGCCGGCGGCACAGTGGTCGAACAGCTCTGCCTTGCAACTGTGGCCATGGCGCAGGCTGCGGGCCAAATAAGGGTGCTGGGTCACCTGGCTGTCCATCTCCTCTTGGGTGATTACCTCCACCCAGGGGACGCCTTCGGCAGGCTTTTCCTGGACTGCTTCAAACGTCGGTTTCAACTGGTAGAACATACACATCTCCTCCTTCCAGACCCATTGTAACCGGCTGGGGCAGAAATCGCAAGCAAAAAGAAAGGGGAGGCCCCCACAGCAGGGCCTCCCCTCGGCGTCAACGCTTATTCAATGGTGATGGTACGATGGTCCGGCAGCTTGGGCTGTTCAGCCTTGGGCAGCGAGAGCTTCAAAATACCATCCTCAAATTTGGCGTGCACATCCTTGGGTTGCACGGACTCGCCGACATAGAAGCTGCGGCTGCACTGACCGGCGTAACGCTCCTGCCGGATGTAGCGGCCCTTCTTCTTTTCGTCCTTGTCCAAACCCTTGGCGGCGCTGACGGTCAGGTAGCCGTCCTCCAGCTGGACGTTGACCTCGTCCTTCTTAAAGCCGGGCAGGTCGATGTCCACCTCATAGGAGTTGTCGGTCTCCCGCACGTCGGTCTTCATGATGGCTCTGGCGTGCTTGCCATAGAGAGCTTTCTCCATGGAGTGCATGGGGCGCATCATGTCGTCAAACATCTCATCGAACAGGTTTTCACCAAAAATAGCAGGCAACATAAGTCATTCCTCCATTCCGTACCATACGGCCCGTAGCTGTGTGGGAGAGAAATTCTCACGCGGTGGCGAGCTTTTGTCACCTTGCTTTTTGTGCGCCGGAAAACCGGGTACTGGTCCAGCTCACACCTTGCAGTATAGGACGGGGAAAAACGGTTGTCAACAAGATGGCACGATGTTGCAAAAACCTGGCGCAATCCGTCCATTTTGCAAGAACTTAACACGCGTCCTTCATTTTCGGAATTCCCTGGGGGTCTTTCCATAGCGGGCCTTGAACAGCCGGGAAAAGTAACCGCTGCTCTCAAAGCCGCAATTTTCCGCTATGGCGGAGATGGAGAGGCCCGTAGTCGCCAGCTGTGTGGCCGCGATAGAGAGCCGGTACTGGGTGAGGAAAACCGTGGGGCTCTCTCCCCGCAGTTCCTTAAAGCAGCGGAAGCACTCCCGGCGGCTGACCCCGGCGGCCTTAGCGATGTCGTCCACACAGATGGACTCCCGGTAGTGCTCCTGGATGAATTTCACCATCTCGCTCAGGGCGATCAGTTGTCCCTGCCGCGGCATAGCGGCTGTACCGGCAGGGGCTTTCCAGTCCACCTGTTTCAGTATGGTTCGCCAGATGCGGCACACCAGCTCGAAGGTGTGGAGCTCATAGTCCTCCTGCCGGGGGCTGAGTTTTTCAAACTGCGCGAACAGCCTTAAAAGCGGCCGGTTTTCCGGGGAAGCGCCTGGAAAGAAGGCCCCGCGCACCGGGCAGTGGGTTACAGGAACAATGATGTTTTGATAGAGCTTGCCGAACATCGGGGAGGAAAAAAACGTGGGCGTCATCCCAAAGGTGAACAGCCGGGAGCCCTCTGTGACCTGCCGGCAGCCGTGGAGCACCCCGGAGTTGACAAACACCCCGTCCCCCTTTTCCAAAGTGGCATGAGAGGCGTGGGATGAGGTAGGGTTGTAGTAGTAATCCAGCGTTCCCTCCGTCACCAGGCCGAACAGGAACTCGGAGTGCCAGTGGCGGTTCAGCTCCCCTGTCTGGAAGTCGTCCAGGCGGTGCTCCCAGCGAAAGATGGGGACCTCCCCCAAGGTGTAGGCGGGGATCTCCCGCAGAGTGGCATCCACTTCGATCTTCTTGTCGCGCATAGTACCCTCCTTTCTCGAAATGAGGCACAATTTTTCCGATTTGTGGCGCAATCCTTTCTTCCATTTCCTCGTGAATATTGTAGAATTATAGGCGAGAAATGCAGGATTGTCAACGGTAAATTGCAAAATCTGATTTTGGCTTACCTTGACTTTTCCCGCGCAGGAAAGGAAGCGTCACTATGGAAGTGCAAACGGAAAACGAGAAGAAAAAGGTCCCTTTGAGCACAGGGTTGAAGTGGCTGCGGCTCGTCTGCATGGCGGTGGTGTTCGGCATCATCGCCGGCGGGGTGATGGTGGGGATGAATACCCTGGGCGGCCGCATGACCGCGGAGGGGGAGAACATCCCCCAGACCAGCACCGTCAAGGTGACCGCCAAGGCGGAGGACAGCGACGCCGTGGTGGCTGTGGCGAGAGAGGCCATGCCCTCGGTGGTGACCATCTCCACCATGTCTGTGGAGGAGATGCGCAGCTTCTTCGGCGGCACCCAGGAGATCCAGGTGCAGGGCGCCGGCACCGGGGTCATCGTGAACAAGAACGAGTCAGAGCTGCTCATCGCCACCAACAACCATGTGGTGGAGGACGCCACCCAGCTCTCGGTGGGCTTTGTGGACCAGAGCTCGGTGGAGGCCCAGGTCAAGGGCACCGACGCGGACAACGACCTGGCCGTGGTGGCGGTGCAGCTTTCCGACATCCCCGCTGAGACATTGAGCCAGCTGAAGATCGCCACTATCGGCGACAGCGACGAACTGGAGCTGGGCCAGCCGGTGGTGGCCATCGGCAACGCCCTGGGCTACGGCCAGTCCGTGACCACCGGCGTGGTCAGCGCCCTGGGTCGGGACCTGTCCCTCACCGATGAGAGCGGCACGGCCATCACTTCCACCGGGCTCATCCAGACGGACGCCGCCATCAACCCCGGCAACTCCGGCGGGGCCCTGCTGAACATGGCCGGGGAGCTCATCGGCATCAACGAGGCGAAGACCTCTTCCTCCGGCAGCGGCGGCTCGGTGGACAACATCGGCTTCGCCATCCCCATCGACAAGGCGGAGGACAGCCTGAAAGAGCTGATGAACCTGCCCACCCGGGAGAAGGTGGACCCCAGCGAGGCCTCCTACCTGGGCATCGAGGGGGAGACCATCACCCAGGATATCACCCAGCTGTACGGCATCCCCACCGGCGTGGGCGTGGTGGCTGTGGAACCGGGCAGCGCCGCGGAGAAGGCCGGCATCCAGCAGGGGGACGTGATCACCCAGTTTGACGGCCGGGCCGTGGCCAACCAGCAGCAGCTCTCCGACACCCTGCAATACTATAAGGCCGGGGAGACGGTGGATGTGACCCTCCAGCGGGCGGACAACGGCAAGTACGCAGGGCAGACCGTCTCCGTCACCCTGGGCAGCGCCAAGGAGATGCCCCAGGCAGCGGCTGCCTCTTCCGCAGCGGAGAGCTCCGATGCCTAAGCATATTTGACCGTCTCCCGAATGGCGAGAACGGGGAAGGCCAGATGAAAGCCGCTGCGCGCCCCATCTGGCTTTCCCTGCGGCGATGGAACCGTATTGTAAAACAAAATCTAGAATCTTTCTGGAGGAATGGAATATGAGATGCGAAAATTGCGGAAGGAACGAGGCCAACTTTATCTATCGCAGCAGCATCAATGGCAGAACGGAAGAACACCACCTCTGCCAGGCCTGCGCCGAAAAGTTGGGCTATACCCGGAACTTTTTTGATCAGCGGCCGTCCCTGATGGACAGCCTTTTTGGAAACAGCGGTTTCTTCGACTCCATGCCGTCCCTGATGGGCCGGATGCTGGAGAGCCCATTTGACGATTTCTTCGACACGATGCCTGCCATCGGAGCGGGTCCGGTGCGGGAGGTCCCGGTGGAGAAGAAAGAGAACCTGATGAGTGATGAAAAGCAGAGCCGTTTTTCCTATCTGCGTCAGATGAACGCCTTGAAACTGGCACAGAAGAAGGCCATCCATGAACAGGACTTTGAGCGTGCCGCTCAGCTGCGGGATGAGATCCGCGAGCTGGAGGAGGCTCATAAAGAGGCCAAAGAGAATAAAAAAGACGCTGAAGACGGCGAGTAAAGCCAGTGTCTATAAAGAGACCACACACTTCACGATCAAAAAGAGAGGGATAGCATTATGGACGAAAGTAAATTCACTCCCACTGCGGAAGAAGCCCTGCAACTGGCCCAGGAAGCCGCTGGCGAACTGGGTCACGGCTATATGGGGACAGAACATCTGTTGCTGGGCTTGATGCGAGAGGACGAGGGGCTTGCCCACACGGTATTGGCAGAGGCGGGCCTGACGGATGACCTGCTGACGGAGATGGTCTGCGAAACCGCCGGTTCCCGTCCCTCCGATACCAGCGGCTCTGCTCAGAACCTGAGCCCCAGGGCCAAGCACGTGCTGGAGATTGCCCTGGAGGACGCCATCCGGGGCGGCTATGCCTACATTGGCACCGAGCATCTGCTGGCCGGCATCCTTCGCGAGGGCAACAATATGGCAGTCCGGCTTCTGCGGTCTGCCGGTGTGGATGCCCGTCAGCTGTACACGGCGCTGATGGAGAAAGTCAGCGCCGCGCCCCGCACCCAAAACGGCGACAGCACCCCGGATGCCGGAAGCGGCGAGGGAAGCGGCAAAAACAAGACTTTATCGGAGTTTACCCACGATTTGACGGCCGACGCCAGAACAGGAAAACTGGACCCTGTCATTGGCCGTGATAAAGAGATCCGGCGGGTGATCCAGATCCTGTCCCGCCGCAGCAAGAACAACCCCTGTCTCATCGGCGAGCCCGGCGTCGGCAAGACGGCTATTGCCGAGGGTTTGGCACGGAAGATCGCCGCGGGCGATGTACCGGAAAAGCTGTTGGACAAAAAACTGCTGTCCCTGGACCTTACCGGCATGGTGGCCGGCGCCAAATATCGTGGTGAATTTGAGGACCGCATTAAGAAGGTGATGCAGGAGGCCAAAAAGGACGGCAATATCATCCTTTTCATCGACGAGCTGCACACCATTGTGGGCGCGGGCTCCGCTGAGGGCTCCGTAGACGCTGCCAATATTCTGAAGCCGGCCCTCAGCCGCGGTGAGATCCAGGTGGTCGGCGCTACAACTCTGGACGAATACCGTAAGTACATCGAAAAGGATGCCGCGCTGGAGCGCCGTTTCCAGCCGATTACTGTAGGTGAGCCCAGCCAGGAAGCCACACTGGAAATTTTGAAAGGCCTGCGGGGGAAGTATGAGCAGCACCACGGCCTGCACATCTCCGATGAGGCACTGGAAGCTGCGGTGGAACTCTCTGCCCGGTATATCAATGACCGGTTCCTGCCGGACAAAGCCATCGACCTGATGGACGAAGCTGCCAGCCGTGTACAGATGGAGGAGGAAGAGCTTTCTGAAGAGCTCATGGGCCTTGAGGAGAAGCTCAACGCCCTTGCCGCGGACAAGGAAGCCGCCATTGCCGCGCAAGATTTTGAGAAGGCCGCCCAACTGCGGGATACGGAAAAAGACTATCGGAAACAGTTGGAGGCTGAGCGGGATCAGCGCCGCAAGAGCAATCAGGAACACCGGGACGTGACCGAGGAGGATATTGCCGCTGTTGTGTCCGATTGGACTGGCGTCCCCGTGACACGCCTTACTGAGGACGAGGGCCAGCGCCTGTTGCACATGGAAGACACCCTCCACAAACGGGTTGTGGGCCAGGACGAGGCCGTGGAGGCTGTGGCCCGTGCCATTCGCCGCGGCCGTGTCGGCTTGAAAGACCCCAAGCGGCCCATTGGCAGTTTCCTGTTTCTGGGCCCCACCGGTGTTGGCAAAACGGAGCTGTGCAAATCCCTGGCGGAAGCCATGTTCGGCGATGAAAACGCCATGATCCGGATCGATATGTCCGAATACATGGAACGCCATACGGTGTCCCGTCTGGTGGGTTCCCCTCCCGGATACGTAGGCCACGATGAAGGCGGCCAGTTGACGGAAAAGGTGCGCCGCAAGCCCTATTCCGTGGTGTTGTTCGATGAGATCGAGAAGGCGCACGAGGATGTGTGGAACATCCTGCTCCAGATCCTAGACGATGGCCGTATCACCGATTCCCAGGGCCGCACCGTTGACTTCAAGAACACCGTCATCGTGATGACCAGCAACATCGGCGCCAAGGCGCTGACCAATGCCGGGGCCAAGTTGGGCTCCGATGCTGGCGAAAAAGAGGACGGGGCGGATGCCGACAAGGCATACGAGGAAGCCAAGGAAGCCGTCATGGGTGAGCTGCGCCGCACCTTCCGGCCTGAATTTCTGAACCGTATCGACGATATTATTGTGTTCCGCGCTCTGACCGAGCAGGATATTGAAGAAGTAGCCCGGCGGATGCTCAAGACCGTGGCAGACCGCATGGAGTCCATGGGTATCCATCTGGATGCTTCCGATGAAGCGGTGAAGGAGCTTGCCTGGGAAGGCTTTGATCCCCAATATGGCGCACGCCCCTTGCGCCGGGCCATCCAGAGCAAGGTGGAGGACGCTGTCGCCGAGAAGATGCTGGATGGCACCCTCAAGACGGGCGATACCGCCAAGCTGGCAGTGGAGGATGGCAAATTGGTCGTATCGTGATGAGGTTTGACCAGAACATGGTTGAGAAATGAATATCTTTGCAAAGGCTGGAAGAAATTCCAGCCTTTTGCTTACCCGGAAACAGGGGAGGGGCCACCTCAAAAATTGCGGCGGAGAAAACAAAGAATAGGACTTCGTCAAAAGAGATTCGGAAGGCACTCGCAAGAATATGCCTGCGAACAACCTGTAAATACTAATTTCTCTATGGACATAGACCGAAACATAGGTGTAGAATCTTGAACAATCACCAGGGAGGTAACGCCACGGAAATCAAAAACACTTACACTAAGCGCAGCCCTTTGGGTCACTATTTCCTTCTGCCCAATGAGATCATCACCCTGGGGTTAAGTCCCGGTGAACTATCTCTCTATGCCTACCTGATTTTCTGCGAGGACAGGAAAACGCACCAGTGTTGGCCCAGCATTGGACGCATTAGCCAGCACACTGGGACGAGTACCAACACGGTGGCCAAATACATTCGCCAGCTGGAGGACAAGCAACTCATCGACGTGGAACCCACCAAGGTACGTACGAAATCCGGTGAGGTGCGCAACGGCCACCATCCGTCCTATCCAGGAGGCGGTGAATTACAAGCTGGAGAAGGACTTGTCAGCCCTGCCAGTGCAAAAGTACACCGGGAAAAAGAAGTGAATCCCAAACTCGGCCCTGTGTGGCCCTGTGTGCGGTTTTGGAGGCCGGGTAGGAGAACGACACCAGCAAGGAACAAAGTCGGCCCTGTTGAGCCAGCGTGACCCAGTTTTGAACGAGCAGGGCAAACCCGACCAACCCAAGAAAGACGATACCCAGCCCCTCCCCCTTTAGGGGGAGGGGTAACCTCGTTCTGGGGAGAAAAATCAGACTCGGCCCGTGAAGCGCTGTGTGCGGTTTTGAAAGCCTGGTAGGGGAACGACACCAGCAAGACGAGTTACCGGCCCTGTTGGAGGCGTGTGAGCCAGTTGTGCGCAAATCCGGGGGCAGCGATAAACCGGGGTGAGAGAAAGCCAGCCCATCCGCACAAGAGGGAGAGATAGGACGGACGGAAAAAGAAAGGCAGAAAAGAAAAAACAGGCCCAGCCGGGCCTGCAAGGGCAGCGCATTAAGGGACGGGATTAGCCTCGGTGTGAAACAGAATTTTCCTCTACTCGGAAGCTGGATTGGGGAGGATTATGGGCGGCGCACATAATCTGAACATTAACCAGCAAACAGAGTGTGAAAAAGAGTAGCAGGTTAAAGGGTGTGGGTCGGTGAATCGACCCACACCCGGCTCACAGCGCCCGGCAGAACCGGTCGCTTCGGGCTTTTTCGGAGGTTCCAACAGGGCGGAAAAGTGTGGGTCGGTAAAAGAGCCTTGGCGTCAAGCTGTGGGTCGTGGGTGCCAGATTTTCCCAGAGCGAAGCCATTCTGTACGGTGTCACAATAGGGGTTGGAGAGTTTTCCTGCTTTCGGCAGGGCAAGCAGAGCGCCTGGCTGTCCAGCCTGGCACAAAGTGCGGGGCTAAGCCCCGCACCCCCTCGAAAAATTCTCTTCTTTTCCTCTGCATTAAGGAGGGTGCCCCACCTCAAAATTTGCGCCGCATAAACAAAGAATAGGCCCAAGAGAAATCCCCCGCCCCAGGCAGGTGTAAATCCACCAAAAGGCGGAGAGATTTTTCTCCGTCTGGTTTGAAAACTAGGGGTAGACATTGTGAAGCCCTCTAGGGTAGTGTTGGTGGTTGAAGAAAACACCCGAAAGGAGGGCTACCAACTATGCCAAAGAAACGACTCACTACCAACGGCAATGTTTTTCGCCGCACAGACGGTCGCTGGCAAAGCGTCATCTGGTACTTCGACGAGCACGGAATCAAACGCCGCAAGGTGTTCTCCAGCAAAACTAAGAGCGAAGCCCAGCAGAAGATCACCAACTACATTGCCCAGTTCAACGCAGAGGTGCGTAACTCGGACGAATCGCAGAAAACCATACAGGACAGCCTGACCCATTGGCTGCAAGTTTTCAAATTCCCATCGGTGGAGCGCACCACATACGACCGCCTGGAATGCACAGCCCAGCACCAAGTGTTCCCGCTCATTGGGGACAAAATTGTGGGAGACATCACCGCCGCCGACCTAAAATCCGTGCTGAATCATTGGATGGAGCAGGGCTACGCTTACACGACCGTGAAGAAAGTCCATATCCTGTTGAATGAGTATTTTCGTTACCTTACGGAAGAAGGCTTTCTCCAAAAGAACCCCATGCAGAGCGTGCCCATGATGAAGAAAGCCAACTTTCTGGCAGCGCAAGACAAGGAGTGCGTGCTAGAGCAGGAGGCCGTGGCGGTGTTCACTCCCACGGAAATCGCCAAGTTTAAGCGGGAAGCCTTTTCTACATTTTCCAACGGCAAGCGCAAATATCAGCAGGCAGCAGCCTACATCCTCATGCTCAACACAGGACTAAGGACAGGCGAATTACTGGGCCTCCTTAACAGCGACATCGACTTGCAAAAAAGAGTTTTACGCCTGGAGCGTGGCGTGAAAGAAGTTTGGCGCAGGGCTGGCCTACAAGCCGAGCCAGGTCGGGACGTGAAAGTGGGCAAGCTGAAGTCAGCTACCAGCAAGCGCACGGTACCGCTCAACGACACCGCCATCGCCATGATCCAGGACTTGCGGAAAGAAGCATACTTCGGAGAGGATACACCCTTGGTGCCAGAGGAGCACGGTAACTTCACTCGACCAGTGAATTTTAGAAAGAGATACTATCGCATCCTAGCAGCGGCGGGAATCGAGAAAAAGGGCCTGCACTCGATCAGACATACATTCGCATCCAACTTGGTTAATGGCATTAAGCAGGAGGATGGCTCCATAAAATCTCTCACACCCCGTCAGGTGGCAGACTTGCTGGGTCATTCAACCTCGCAGATCACCGAGTTGTACTACGTAAAAAAAGACACCTCTCGTCTACATGGTATCACCGACGGCTTTAACTTGTAACCACTATACGGCAAGATGCACAAAAACCGGTCCCGAAATTTTGCGGGTCAAAAGAGGGCAAAAACAGCCAAACGCACCCGATTCAGCCAGAAAAAGGCGAAACCGGGTGCGTTTTGGGTGCTGGAGGGGATGGAAACAGTTGAGAACGGGTCAAACCAGATGAGAAAACCCAGTGTCCGAACCAAAGTGAACCACAAAACCATGCAACACATGCAAAAAGAAAACCGGCAGAAACCCAGAGTTTCCGCCGGTTTTGTGGCAGGGGCAGAAGGACTTGGTCTCGGCTGCCGCCTCGGTCGGACCTGGACGCAGCCCACCGGGCTGCAGGCCCCCACGACACGCACTGCAGGCGGGCCTGCGGCCGCACCTCGTTGCCAAATCCTACTGCACACTAACGAAAAAGTCAGGTACCGCAAAAGCGATACCTGACTTTTTTGGCAGGGGCAGAAGGACTTGAACCCTCGGCACGCGGTTTTGGAGTGGATGTGGGAGAACGCAGCCAGGAGCGGGGGAGGGGCAGTGTTGCCCGGTTCTCCCAGACAAGTCCCGAAACAGCGGTGCTGATTTGGTGCTGTGAGGAAATTTTGAGGGACAAAGATGGAAAAAACAAATTTTTTCTCAGGACAGTAGTGCTTTCAAACCCGCAATAATCTCAAAAGGTATCCTTTTGGTGCCTATCCAATTGTTACCCACAGGTGCCTACGCCACAAAAAAGTGCGTACTTTACGGGTTGAAAAAGCAGGCTTATAATACAGACAAGAGCTGAGGGAACCGGCCGGTTCAAGGCTTAGACAACACAGAGTAAAAGTTTACAGGAGGAACATACCATGACCAACATCGAGAAAGCCTTGAACTTGATCAACACCTTCGCCACCGGTGACACGGAAACCGCCAAAGGTCTACTGGCAGAGGGCTATATCCAGCACAACCTGGCATACGGCACCGGGCGGGAAGCCTTTGTAGCCTCGGTGGAGTACCTGTCCTCTGCCCCTGTCAAAACCACAGTGGAGAACATCCGGGCCTTTGAGGACGGAGATAAGGTGTTCCTGCACACCTTTTACAACTTCGCTGGCGCTGGCGAGCAGGTGGCTTTCGACATCTTCCGCTTTGATGAAAACGGTTTGATTGCCGAGCACTGGGACAACTTGACTGCCAAAGCCGGCCCCAATCCCTCCGGCCGCACCCAGATCGATGGCACCAAGGAAATCAAAGATTTGGACAGGACCGAGGAAAACCGCAAGCTGGTTGAAAACTTCCTCGTGGATGTGATGCAGAATCAGCATCCGGAAAAGACTGTCAGCTATTTTGATGGCGACACATACCTGCAACACAACACCGGCATCGCCGATGGCCTTTCCGGCCTGGGTACGGCCCTGGCGGCCCTGGCAGAGCAGGGAGTGCAGATGATTTACAACACCACCCACCAGGTGCTGGCCCAGGGTAACTTCGTCCTGGCTGTCAGTGAGGGTACCTTTGGTGGAGCACCTACCAGCTACTACGACCTGTGGCGTGTGGAAAACGGCAAAATCACGGAGCACTGGGATGTGATGGAGACCATCGCGGACCAGTCCACCTGGCAGAACCAAAACGGCAAGTTCTGAGAATGTTTGCGCAAGAACCGGGGCAGCGTTGTCTGCCCTTTTTTTGCGCAGAAAGGCAGGCTTGTTCCCAGAAAACTGATCGTTACTTCTAGGTAACTAAGGCACGTTTTTGTGCGTACTTTACAGGCAATGTTTCCTCCCTTATGATAGAGTCAACAGAAGAAACGAATAAAATACCAGGAGGAAAGTGTAATGAACCCTATGATTGAAAAAATGACCACTCGCCACGCTATCCGTCGTTTCCAGAACCGCCAGGTGGAGGAAGAGGCCCTGCAGGAGATTTTGACCGCCGGGCTCTACGCTCCCTCCGCTGGGAACAACCAGTATTCCCGCATCGTGGTGTGCCAGGATCCGGATGTGAACCTGAAGCTGGGAAAACTCAGCCGTTATATGCAGTTTAAGGGGCAGGACCCGGCCAAGACCGCCCGCTCTATCTCGGCAGACCAGCCCAGTATCCAGGACGATTTCACCATTCTGGATGGCTTTTACGGTGCGCCCACAGTGTTGACCATTTTCACCCGCCCCGGCCAGTATGCCCACGATGATGCGGCCATGATCGCAGAGAACATCATGCTGGCTGCCCATTTTTTGGGGGTGGCGTCCTGCTACATTGGCCGGACCGGGGAAGTGTTCGCCACGGAGTACGGTATGGAAAAGCGCCGGGCGTGGGGCGTTCCCGAGGACATGGTGCCGGTGTGCAACGTGCTGTTGGGCTACCGGGAAGGCCCGGAACCCCACGCCAAACCCCGCAAAGAGGGGCGTATTATTCGTGTGAGGAAGTGAGCGCCATGACCCAATCTCAGCGCAGAGAAACTTTGATTCATTACTTACTGCACGAGCGGCAAGAGTACACAGGTGTGTCCCTCCCCACCGGAGAGGAGAAGCAGCGCCGCTTGCTGCGCAGTCTGATGAATGTTCGACCACCAGCCCCCGCCAGCCCGGAATTTCTGCGGGTGCAGGACGAATATTTGCGGGAACGGCTCAAAGAGCGGGGCGTCACTCAGCTGGTGGATCTGCGCCCGGTGCAGCCTGGCCTCTACCTCTGGCAGGGGGACATCACCACCCTGGAGGTGGACGCCATCGTCAACGCCGCCAACAGCGGCATGACCGGCTGCTATGTCCCCTGCCACGGCTGCATCGACAATGCCATCCACACCTATGCCGGGATGCAGCTTCGTTTGGAATGCGCCGAAATCATGCGCAAGCAGGGACACGAGGAAGAAACCGGCCATGCCAAAATCACCGGGGGCTACAACCTGCCCTGCCGGTACGTACTCCACACCGTGGGGCCTATCGTTTCAGGAACCTTGACAAAGGAGCACGAACAGCAGCTGGCGTCCTGCTATCGCTCCTGCCTGGACTTGGCGGCGGAAAACAACTGCGAAAGCCTGGCTTTCTGCTGCATCTCCACAGGTGAGTTCCACTTTCCCAATGAAAAGGCGGCGGAAATCGCCGTGGAGACAGTGAAACAGTGGCAGGCACGGCATCCTCAACAACTGGAGGTAATCTTCAATGTATTCAAAAACAGCGACCGGGAAATCTACGAACAACTCCTTGGATGAGTTGTGCAAGGCCCTGGATCAGGCGGAAGCTGTATGTATCGGGGCAGGGGCAGGGCTGTCCGCCTCGGCGGGATTTGTTTATGATGGGCCCTGGTTCCGCCGGTATTTCTCCGACTTCGAGGAAAAGTACGGCTTCCACGATATGTACACCGGGGGCTTCACCCAGTTTACTTCCCTTGAGGAACAGTGGGCCTACTGGAGCCGGATGATCTTCTTAAACCGCTACTGCGACCCGCCCAAGCCGGTGTACCAAAATCTATTAGAATTAGTAAAGGATAAAGACTATTTCGTACTGACGACCAATGTGGATCACTGTTTCCAAAAGGCAGGATTTAACAAGAGCCGCCTGTTCTACACCCAAGGGGACTATGGCCTGTGGCAGTGCTCCAGGCCCTGCCACCAAAAGACCTATGACAATGAGGCGAATGTCCGCCAAATGCTGGAGGCCCAGGGGTTTGCCATTCGGGAGGACAGAGCTTTGACACTGCCCCTGGGTACATCGCCAAAGATGGCTGTTCCCACGGAGTTGGTTCCTCGCTGCCCAAAGTGCGGCGCTCCTATGAGCATGAATCTCCGGACGGACGCAACCTTTGTGGAGGACGATGGCTGGCATATAGCTGCTGCCCGGTATCAGAACTTCATGGAAGAGCATCGGGACAGCGTCATCCTGTATCTGGAGCTGGGGGTAGGGCTGAATACCCCTGGCATCATCAAGTACAACTTCTGGCAGCAGGCCTATGAGAACCCCAACGCCGTGTACGCCTGCGTGAACCGGGGCCAGGCTTTCGCCTCCCGGGAGCTGGTGGGCCGCTCCATCTGCTTAGACGGGGACATCGCCGCCGCAGTGGAGGGCCTGGGCAAGGGGTAAGTTTATCCGGCAATGTGGCCGGCCTTGAAATCCTCGCCCCAATGCTGCATGGCGTCTAAAATGGGCTTCAGGCTCTTCCCCAGGTCTGTCAAAGAGTACTCCACCCGGGGAGGAACCTCGGCGTAGACTTCCCGGTGAACCAAGCCGTCGGTTTCCATCTGGCGCAGCTGCGCGGTGAGCACTTTTTGAGAGACATTGCCAATGGATTTTTTCAATTCCCCAAAGCGCTTGGTTCCGGGAAGCAAGTCCCGGAGAATAAGGACTTTCCACTTGTCCCCAATGAGCATCAAAGTAGTTTCCACCGGGCAGGCCGGTAGTTCTTTGCTTGGCTTTTCAGAAGCCATACCGCACCATCCTTTCCTAATCAGGCGGTAAGAGAGTATTTCGGTGATTTCATTATAGAGAGAACAAGAAATGAAATCAAGGCTTACCCAAATGCAGTTGGGAGGAATCGGGTGTGCCGGAGAAAAGCCGGATTTCCAGAGAACAACCGCCTGTACTCATGCTGCCAGCTTCCTGATGCGGTTCGATTATAACCTGGCAGAAAATTGAATATCCATGCAGAGACTGGGAGCAATCCCGGCCATTTGTTTACCCTCAAGAGTAGCCTGGGCCACCTCAAAAATTACAGAGCAGTAAACAAAGAAAGGGGATCCCCCGAGTGAGTTTTGAGAAACGCTTGCAAGAATATACCGTGAACAAAGTGTAAACATCGATTTCTCTATGGACATAGGTGTAGAATTTTGGAAAAATCACTGGGGAGGTAAAACCACGGAAATCAAAAACACTTACACCAACCGAAGCCCATTGGGCCATTATTTTCTTCTGCCGAATGAGATTTTCACCCAGGGATTAATCCCTGGCAAACTGTCGGTTTATGCCTACTTGATTTTCTGCGAGGACAGGGAAACGCACCAATGCTGGCCGAGCATTGGACGCATAAGTCAGAACACGGGGATGAGCGCTAACACCATCGCTAAATACATTCGGCAGCTTGAAGAAAAGTTACTCATCCAGGTGGAGCCAACCAAGGTGCGCACGAAATCCGGCGAGGTGCGTAATGGCACCCTGCAGTTTACTATCCGTCCTATCCAGGAGGCAGTAGATTACAAGCTGGAGAAGGAGTTGGCAGCGCTGCCAGAGAAAAAGCGTGCCAGAAAAAGACGGTGAAACCGAAACTCGGCCCTGTGTGGGCTTGTGTGCGATTTTGGGGGCAGGGTAGAGAAAACGGACACCAGTGAAACGGGTTCCCACCCTGTTGAAGCCGTGTGGGGCCGTTGTGAGCGAATCCGGAAGACTGGGACAGCGCATTTTCGGGAACAAGCCGGCCTTTCCCCGTAGGGGAAAGTGAGGAATAACGTGTCCGGGACAGGAAAAAGCCCGTGTACGGCCCTGTTTGCAATTTTGGGGGATGAGTAGGGAAACGGATACCAGCAAAGCCCCAGACCGGCCCTGTTGGAGCTGTGAGAGCCAGTTGTGGGCGAATCCGAGGGCGGCGGAAGATCCAGGTGAGGGAAAAGCCAGCCCCGCAGGGGGAGGTAAGGCAGACGGGCAAAAGGAAAGGCAGAAAAAGAAAAAGCAGGCCCAGGCGGGCCTGCAAGGGAAATGCATTGGAGCACGAGGTAGGCCATAATGGAGAGCAGAATTTTCCTCCACTCAAAGGTCAGTTTGGAGAAGGCCAAAAGCAGCGGCCATAACCCGAACATTAAGCAGCGGAGAGGGGTGTGAAAAAAGAGCAGGTGAAAGGGTAGGCGCCTAAGAACGGCGCCTACCCGGGCTCACAGTGGCCGGCAGAGCCGGCCACTCCGGGAATTTTGCAAGGCGTCAATTTTCCGATTTTTAGGGGTCGGTT
>PPYF01671171.1_pt1 | contig 15703 bp, 24 predicted proteins | sample 1559871 | NCBI WGS metagenome assembly PPYF01 (sample SAMN08240021, study PRJNA423297) | Human gut metagenome, whole genome shotgun sequencing project. | reverse complement strand
GATAAGTCTGTTTGGTCTTTGCTATTTTGTTTAATGCTGAGTTGCTTAATGGATATTTGAATCCATTAGGACCAGATGCCCACTCATGAAGTGTTACTAACTGCCCCATGCGTTTCTCTCCACTTTACCGGCTGCACCCGGCTATCTTTTATAGAAAATGCATGATGAGCACCCACCACGGAGGCCATCATTGCAGGTACGACATCTTTTCGTTTCGTTGTTATAAAGCTGGTTGGCCATCTCCTTTGAAATAATTACTGGCATCGGCACGCGGATGACCAGCCTGCGGAGTTCGGCTATTTCGTCGGCCTGCTCCATGACTCTGGCGTACAGGTCCGAGGCTTCACCTTTCCACCAGGCAACGTCGGCTTTAAGGCGGCGCAGGCGCCGCTGTTTAAGTTTTCTCACCATATGCCATACCCGGTCATGGATATGAGCTGGCAGATAGCGAACATCACCGCCGTGATAACTACAACTTTGACTGGAGGCATTATTCGTCCTCCTCTCGACCAAGGTATGAAAGAGAGCTGATCGCCTTTGGCTTAAAATCATCGCCAGAAATCAACTCCTTCAACTTGTCTAAATCAGCCTGCGATTTTATGCGGAAAGTAAGTTGAGCTATTCCAGCTAATTGAGCATTACCGTTAACAGCGCAGTAGTGGTAAATGTATCTGTTTTCCATTACTTCACCTCCTGCTGCGGTGCTGCTGGATATGCGCTGCCTTCCTGACCTGGCTCATTGCTTCCGGTGCATGCATGCCGGTGGTCATTGGCATGCGGGCAGCGTTTGTTTCCGCATTCAGGGCAAACGACGAAGTGACTATCAGCAAATGTCACCGGGCGGCAGGTGCGGCACCAGCATTTGGTTGACGTTTCCGCGTTTTCCCGAAAATGTTTGGTTGACGAATTTGAGATTTCCCGAAAATCAGGCTCGGCACCCTGAAGCATGGCGGCGCGGCAGGCGCTCCAACCACCCCGGAAAGTGTCATCAAAGTTGTCCTCTTCCATGAATCGACGCTTGCACTCTTCGCGGGTAAGCTCATCTGGCACAGATACCAGCGCTGGCGGGGCGGTGTAGAGCTTAGTTCCGACTGGAAGGCTAAAATTCATCCTTTCACTAAATTCACCGCATCCGTCATCAATTACGTGCGTCTGATATACTCCAGCCTCAGCTTCGAGCGATGCCAGCGCCCGCTTCATCGCCGCCAGCGCCATAGCCGCATCTTCGTTTACAACGCCGGGCACAGCGTCGCGCTCTTCTTCAAGCTCTGCGATGGTCTTCAAAAGCCATTCTTTGGTAAGTGTGCTCATGATGCTTCTCCATGACGCTGAACGGCGATAGCTTTGTGCTCGTCGATAATCTCCACGACTTCTGCATGGACCAATCCTTCGAGATAGATAACACCTGTGTCGCTTATACCCGCCAGGCTGATCAGCTCTACAAGGCGACGCGCTTTCTTAACGCTAATTTCTGGCGCTATAACGCTGCGGGTGACTTTCTTCTTACCTTTGGCAGCAGCAGAAGCTTTATCCTTCTGAAGAACCTCACCGGCCTTTTCGCCAAACTCTTTTACTCGGTCAACGGCCACATCTACAGACACGGTCCCGGACTTAACTTCTTTCTGAACGTCGTGATTGGCTGTGCTAAGAAGCAGAAGCTTTTCGACAGTAGGGACAGACTTATTAACCAGCTTTGCTATCTCGCTGGTGGTCTGGTTGAAGGCATTATGAAGCTCCTGAATAACAGCAGCCTGTTCCATATCGGATAGCGGGAGCTGGTTGTTACTGGTCATGATGCGCGCCAGGCGCTGAACATCGCTACCATTGAACGGCATGATGTGGATGCGGTCTACTGGCTTACCTGCTTCTGCACAGCGCGCATAGCAGCGACGCCGACGGTGGCCTTCAACAACCCACACTCCACCTTCATCACGGGCGATAACCTCCAGCGGGGGAACGGATCCACCGTTCATCAGATAGTTGAAGAGGTCATCATCTGCCTGGCGGGTTCGTTCATCATCTTCGCGTTTGTTGAAACCTTCCCGCACATGGATTTGTTCAAGGCTGATGAACATCCCGGTATCGGTGCGCTTGATGGTCCCGTCACGGGTCATTTGCTTGAATGAGTTAGCCATCAGAGAGCCACCTCTTTATTTTGGGAAATGACGATGGGTGACAGCTCACGCAATTCTCGCTGGGCTTCCAGTAAATGCATATTGGTTCTGCTCTTCGTGTGGCGTTCAACAATGCGGTCACACTCTTTGGCCCAGCTTGCTACATCTTCACGCAAGGTGACGTTCTGAACAGCCAGTTCCTTACGCTGAGCCATCGCTTCACAAAGCGCGACGCTGGTATAGTCCAGGCGGTTAGCCAGTTCGGTCATAATGCCGCAATAAGCTGGCGGAAGGAGAGGGGCGGCCTTACGCGCTGCGTCGATCAGCTGCTCCCGGGTCATGCGTGGTTGTAATTCGGTGACGTTCTGTGTGTTCGTCATGGATAGTTTCTCCGTGTTATGAGCGCTCTGCACAGCGCTGAATTTTGGTTGCACGAATCCCGGCACTTGAATGCTGCCAAATTCGTAATTATTCATTAGGTATTAAAAATATTCGCGATTATCAGAACGAACGCGTTCGAGAATAATTTTTGCTTCATCCAATGTTGGTGCAAGCAAGGCTTTCTCTATCGCTCTGGCAAAACTAATCGCATCGCATTCGTAACTGTCTGCCCGTGATTCCCAATCAGATGCCTCTTCTTCAGCAGAAGAAATACGGTCATCGTATTCATATTCCAGCTCGTGGCGAACCTCAGCGCGAAGACTTTCACGAATAATGTCTGACGCTTCTTCAAGTGGAAGGATGACCAGTAAATTTTCGGGCTGATAAGTACCATATTTAACAGCCAAATCATTTGCAGACATGCTACCTCCAGAAAAAGTGCCCGCCGCTGAGCGGGCAAATAACATTTTTCCAATCCAACCAGAACAGGCTCATCGTCTCCTGTTGGTTGAGATGGCGTTATTACCATCACCAAGCACCCTGAGGATGCTTGAGGCTGGCAGCCACAATCGACACTGCAATGTCGACACGTTACTTCTCCACAATTGAGAGCGCGTTCTCCTGAGTTGATTTAACGACTACGGCCTCTCAAGTTGAACGCTGAACGCGCTTTCAGTTGTGTAAAAGGGGCGGTCGACATTAAGGACATTCAAAACTGCCGACCGCCAAGACTACACACAGCATCTGGTACAGCTACTACGGTTTACCACGGTCCTAACGTGATTCGTTTGTGGTGGCTGGTGCTGAACTCCAGCTCAGTGGCGCGGTGTTTCAATATCGTAACCGCCCGTTCCATCCGCGTTCGATCAATCCATATGCTCGCTTAGAACGTTTCGCCTGCTTATCTTTTCTCAACCGTTTGACGGTCAGCCCCGCCATTCATCACAACTGAAAAAGAGCGGTCCACCTTCACCATGCTTTGCCTGCCACCATTGGGATTGGTTACTACGGCAGTCGAAGGGTACAGTTTTTCACGCCCGCGCTCTTTCAGTTGCATCCTCGTCTCTTCCGAGGTGTCACACCTGATCGCCACGCTGGTGAAACGTATCTGGCTGTCGTACTTGCCTGGCTTGCACATTCCGGCTACCCGCTGGATCTGGATACTTGAAGGAACCCCCGGACCGCTGCGGCACATGTGCCATATGCCGTACTACTTACCACCACACCAACACAGGTAACTGTCAGTACCAGTTGTGTGATCTAAATGTACCTTTAGTTACCTAAGTGGTCAAGTGGGTAATGTACTTTTTGTTACCTGCGGGGAGGAAAAAAATGCCAGAAGGAAATCTGGCATGAGAAATGAGTAACTTAAATGTTTTGGGTTATCTGAACCACCTTCCCAACAATCCGGCAATTACCGTCTATCGGGATGGGTTTAAAGGCAGGATTGAGTGGCATCAGGTATGCAAAAGGGCTATCCCATACCAGTTTTTTAACTGTCGCCTCGGCAGATCCGTCAAGTATTGCCACTACAATTTTTCCGTAGAGGTCATCCAGTTGGCCATAGTGCGGTTCAACAATAACGATTGACCCTTCGGGGATGGATGGGAGCCCATGTGGGTTAGTCATAGATTCCCCACGAACTACCAAGCCGAATACTTCATCAGAAACGTTAGCAGTGGTTTGCGTCCATGAAATCACATCAGAAAGCCTTGAGCATGCATAAGTATCAGTCCACATCCCAGCCTGAACAGCGGAGATAATAGGGACTGCCGTTGGTGGCTTAAGGAACGGAACAACTTTCGTATCGTCCTTTATTTCCTCACCTCGACCGTAAAGAATCCATTCTGGAGTTGTCTGCAAAGCCATCGCCAACTGATGAAGGTTCTCACCATCAGGTTTAGTAGTGCCGCTCTCCCATTTTGTTACGGAAACACGGCTAACTCCTAAGCGTTTAGCCAGGCTCTGCTGTGTTATGTCGAGCTGGACTCGACGGGATCTTATTCGGTCTTTCATCTCTGTTTTCATGTAACCAATGTTACATAGAATCCTTGTAACTGTTGTTTGCTATTTAATGTACCTTTTGTTACCTTTAAGGCGTGAGTTAACTAGGAGGAGCCATGCGTAAATCAGAAGTCATTGAACACTTTGGCGGCGTGTCAAAAACCGCAAGTGTTCTTGGAATTTCCCACCCGGCTGTTTGCCGATGGGGTGAAGTCATCCCTCAAAAGCAAGCCTTCGTCATCGAGCGTATTACGAAAGGCAAGCTTAAGTACGATGCCAGCCTTTACCAAAAGGCTACAGATTCAGCGGCTTGAAAGTAACTACAAAAGGAAAAGCAACATGGTAGAACCAAGCCTGAAAGAAGTAATTAAAGCGATGTGCAAAGCATACCCAGGAGGTCGTGAGGCTATGGCCGGTGCTCTTGGTATGTCAGTAACTCAGTTCAATAACAACCTGTATGAGAAGAATGGTTGCCGGTTCTTCGAAGTGAACGAGCTGGAGGCCATGGAAGACATCTCAAATACGTCCCTCCTGGCAGATTACTTTGCCCGTCGTCGTGGTGCGCTGCTGGTGGACGTTCCTCAACTTGAAGACCTTGACCGTGTCGACCTGTTTGATCGTGCCATGAGAACGTCAGCAGCACGTGGACGTGTTGATACCGTGATCCAGAGAGCTCTCGAAGATGGAGTAATCGAACGTCATGAAGCTGAAGAAATCAATGAATATCACCGCCGTCATCTGGCAGCGCGTGAAGAAGAGATCCGCGCGATTGTCGCGCTGTTTAGCCGTAAGAAAAGCCAAAAGAAGTGACGCCCGCGAGTGTGCAGCTCCGGGCGTCGTGGCGTGTCGTATTCAGTGGAGAAACTAACGCATGAACAGTTTAAACCGATTGAGACCAGCGAAGCAATTCAGATGCCTTCCACTGGTGGGGAAAGATTCCCCGTTCGGCTATGTGGAGAGATTAAACAACCAGGCGGATCAGAACAACTACCAGCCTGAGAACGCGATGGTAGAGGCATTTGCACTGATGAACGAGAAGGGGCGTGAGGAATGGCTGAAGTTGACCGGCGATTCAGAGACCACAGAGGCATCACCGTCCACGTCATCAGATGGGAGCCCGAGACTCGACGCGTTATATACCTTCGCGAAGGGTACGATCATGAGTGCTTCAGCCCTCTTGAGCAATTCCAGCGTAAATTTACAGAGTTAAAGGACGACCATGAGCACTAAATTAACCGGTTACGTTTGGGACGCTTGCGCTTCTTCAGGCATGAAGCTGTCCAGCGTTGCCATCATGGCGCGCCTGGCAGACTTCAGCAGTGATGAAGGGGTTAGCTGGCCTTCTATTGCTACCATCGCGCGCCAGATTGGTGCTGGTGAGAGCACGGTTCGCACAGCTATATCTCAGCTGGAAAAAGACGGTTGGTTAACCCGCCAGCAGCGTCGTAAAGGCAACCGTAATGCATCGAATGTTTACCAGCTCAATGTTACGAAATTACAGGCGGCTGCCTTTTCTCACCTGTCAGAATCTGACGCGTCAAAATCTGACGCGTCAAAATCCGACCCGTCAAAATTTGATGCGTCGAAAAACAGTAATAATGGCAGTTTTCACCCGTCAGAATCTGGTGGGGATCCGTCAGTAAAATCAACTACTGATCCATCAGATAAAAAACCTAATTGTCAGGTTGCGTCGCAACCCGACACTGCATGTGTCAATCAGGTTGATTTGATAACTGGTCAGGCAGTCTTAATCCTCAACCATCTCAATGACGTTACTGGTAAGACATTCCGCAAGGGGAAAAGCTCCCTGGATAATATTCGCGCCAGACTTCGTGAGAACTTCACACACGATGAGTTGCTGTTGGTTATTGATTACAAGCACGAGCAGTGGAAAGACACGAAATACTACGAACACATGCAGCCTACAACTTTGTTCAGGCCAACGAAGTTCGAAGGATATTTGCAGAACGCGTTGCGCTGGAATAGCAAAGGCCGACCTAAGCGTGAGGACTGGGACGCTGTCCGCAAACAAGGTCCATTGAAATTCGGTCAGCCAGACAAAGTCATCCCGGCAGGTTTCAGAGGAGCGAACTCATGAGCCTTCTGAAAGATATTCAAATTTTCATCGCTGAAAACCCTGGGTTAACTAACAAACAGATCGCAGCATCAATGCCCCAGTACGACGTTCACGCTGTTCAGCGCGGTGTATGCCATCTGGTCAAACTGAATCGTGCAACACGCCAGCATAACGGCAAGTGCTACCAGTATTTTGCCAAAGCGCCGGGTGGTGACGTTAGCGAGGGGCGTTCTGCACTGAAAATTAACAGGGCAGATACACCAGCTGTATCGGAACAGGAAGAAGCGCCGAATCCAGCTGTAACCAGGATGATGGATAAGGCTCAAGGCCTATTTGAAAAAGGGCTCTACCACCGTGCAGCCACAGTTCTTATGGATGCCTTCAACCGCTCCAAGAACGAAGAGCAGCGGATGAAGATACTGATTGAGCGTCAGCGTTGCCTGAGCATGGCGCCGAAAGTGAAAGCACCCTCTGATGCATGGTGTCTGGCTGGCCGAGCGAGGAATGTCTGATGAAATACTCACTGATTTACGCTGACCCAGCCTGGCTTTATGACAACAAAGCCAGTAACGGTGCAGCAGAAGATCACTACGACACGATGAAACTGATCGACATGAAGCGCTTACCGGTTTGGGACCTGGCTGCCGATGATGCAGTTCTGGCTATGTGGTTTACCGGAACCCACACCCGCGAGGCTATCGAACTGGCTGAAGCGTGGGGCTTTAAGGTCCGCACGATGAAGGGCTTTACCTGGGTAAAGTTCAACCCACTGGCAGAGCAGCATATCAACAAAGCACTTCAGGCAGGGCGTGTGGAGGATTTTTACGACTTCCTCGACCTGCTGAACGTACAAACACGCATGAACGGCGGGAACTACACCCGAGCCAATACCGAAGACCTGCTAATCGCCACCAGGGGAAAAGGACTTGAACGCAAATGCGCCAGCATCAAGCAGGTTATTTACAGCCCACTCGGTGAGCACAGCCAGAAGCCAGCAGAGGCGCGTTTCCGTCTGGAGATGCTTTACGGTGATGTTCCACGCATCGAACTATTCAGCCGTTGCGGTGCGCCTGGCTGGGACCACTGGGGAAATCAATCTGAATCACCAGCTGTTGAGCTTATACCGGCAGTTGCCGTTCCCATGAAAAAACTACAGGAGCGCGCCGCATGAAAAAGCTATCTACCGAGCATGAGAACGCTGTGCGTGATGTAGCCCGTCAATGCAACGATGCCATCAAAAAAGCCCTAAAGCAGAAGCCAAAGCCAAGCTGGAATGTCGTAGTGCCTCCGATCCTGAAGGAGTACCACGAGAAGGTTAAACCGATGGGTGTAAGCCTGGTGATGTTCAACAGCGTAATCGGACGCCTGAACGGGCGTTATGGAGTCGAGTCATGATCGAATTAACGCCGCGTCAGAATGAAGTGTTTGAAGCTATCAAGGTTCACATCGAAAAGGCTGGCTTTCCTCCTACGATGCTGGAGCTTGCCGGATTAATTGGCTGCGCATCACCGAACGCTGCTGTAGCGCACGTGAAGTCACTTAAGAAAAAAGGTTACATCACTGTTGCTCCTGGCGCTGCCAGGGGCATAACCGTCATCAAAACGGAAAGGGATGCAGATCCAGTAACGATCATCAAAGACCTGCTATCCGGCGGAGACAAGGCCAGAGATAACGCTGTTGAATGGCTGAAAAAACAGGGAGTGAGTTTATGAAACTGGTGCTCCCGTTCCCACCGAGCGTAAACACATACTGGCGAGCCCCGAACAAGGGGCCGTTAAAAGGCCGCCATCTTATCAGCGAGAAGGGCAGGGCATACCAGAGCGCGGCATGTGCAGCGATCATTGAGCAACTGCGTTGCCTTCCAAAACCATCATCATCACCAGCTGCGGTGGAGATCCTTCTCTTTCCGCCAGATGCCCGCCGCCGCGACATCGACAACTACAACAAGGCGTTGTTTGACGCGCTCACGCACGCAGGCATTTGGGAGGATGACAGCCAGGTGCAGAGAATGCTGGTGGAGTGGGGACCTAAAGTGCATGGCGGAAGGGTAGAAATATCGATAACCAGGCATCAACCAACAATGGGGGGAATTGGGTGAGAGCCATACTGACGCCTGAAATTGCGCCGATGTCCGGGGTGGTTCTGTTCCGCCCTGGTACCGAACTGCTCTGGCTATTCCGTCAGGGAAGGGTAGTTATTGAGCCACCATCCGAAGCCATACAACATCTGCCATCTGGATTAATCCCTGAAGCCCACCAGCCCCTGACTGACGATGCCAACATGCAGGCTATTTTCGTTAACGAGAGGGTCATTCAGCGAGCTGGTGGATTGAGTAGCCTTGATGCCTGGCTGGAGAGAAAATTTGAATGTCAGTGGCCTCACACTGACTGGCATGCCAGTGACTTTACGGTAATGCGCCACGCTCCGGGGAGCATTCGTCTTTGCTGGTCGTGTGATAACCATTTACGTGAGCAAACCACTGAAAGACTGGCAGGAATTGCCATGCAGAACCTGGTAAAATGGCTGCTGGGAAGGGTAAATATTGATTTAGGTTTCAGCCCTGAACACACTCTTTCGCTTCCTGAGTTCTGCTGGTGGATGGTACGTAATGATCTGGCTGACCTTGTTCCTGAATCTGTGGCGAGTAAAGCACTCACAATCAAGCCAGAACAGCACAGTTCAGTGATGAGGGAAAGCGACATTGTCCCGTCATTACCGGCTACGCAAATCTTTCAGGAGAAGGCAAAAAAGATAGTGGTGGTGAAGGTCGATCCTGAAACGCCGGAATCTTTCATGCTGAGGCCAAAGCGCCGACGCTGGGAAAACGAGAAATACACCCGCTGGGTGAAGTCGCAGCAGTGCAGTTGCTGCAATAACCCAGCTGACGACCCCCACCACCTGATAGGCCACGGGCAGGGGGGAATGGGTACTAAAGCGCATGACCTGTTTGTGATACCGCTGTGCAGAGCACATCACAATGAGTTACACGCTGATCCTGTGGCATTTGAAGCGAAGCACGGCGACCAGTTATCGCTGTTGATTCGGTTTTTAGATCGTGCGCTTGAAATTGGAGTATTGGCATGAACAGTGGAGAAAATATGCGTGATATTCAGATGGTATTAGAGCGTTGGGGTGGATGGGCCGCTAGCGATAGTTCTGGTGTTGATTATTCGCCTATCGCAGCAGGTTTCAAGGGGCTCCTTCCTCAAACAAGTAAAAACCGCCTTTCATGCACTGATGGCGATGGCCTAATTATTGAAGGATGTATGACTCGGCTAAAAAAGCGTAAGCCGTATGAGCACTCTCTTTTAGTTGCGCATTATCTATATGGCATCTCGAAACGGAAAATTGCGAGAGCTAAAAAGAAGGATGAAAGATTAATACGGATTGAAATACAAATGGCCGAGGGGTTTGTTGATGGATGCCTGGCTATGCTTGACATTCGGCTTGAAATGGATATGTAACCAATATTGCCACCATGTAATGGTGGCATTTGATTATTTTTTAATTAGAGGCAAGAATTTTTCAGCACTAACAAATAGTGGTTTATTTAGCGGTTGCAATAACCCCCCATTGCTATAGATGTCAAAAATAAAACGCACCTCTTTTTCATGCTGAAAATCATCTGGTTTAACCATGTGACCTTCTCGTAGCCAATAAACTATATCATTACATTCTTTATAGAGTTTGGCGTTGTCTATAAATATTTTCCTTGGGGTGTACCATATTTTATTGCAATACCATCTGATTTCTAATGGGTGAGTTATATCATTCGTAGTGAAAATTTCCTCACCACTTCGTACTCTTTTTGATATTTCATCAAGTATGGAACTAGCTAGCGAATCACCAAAAAGTTTTGTTCTGTCCTTGGGGAAGTACCAGTAATCATCATATTTTTCGAATATGTTCTTGCAAAGATCTGGTTTATCTAGTTCAGATATGCAAAATATGTATCTGTTAAATTTTATTAGTGAAGTGGTACCATGATATTTTTCTGCATACATGTAATTTTTAAATAATGGATTTGGTTGAAGTTTAACTTCTTTTAACTTAAAACTACTTTGGCTATGAAATATTCTATTTAAATCATTGAATAATGGTAATGGCATATGAAAGTGATTTAAGTCGAAGGATAAATCTATCATCCCTTCTTCCTTATCAGCTATTTGTTGCTCTTCTGTATCTCTATATTCTGTTAAAGTGCCTACTTTTATAGTCTTTCTTTTCCTGATGTTATCTCTTTTGAAGCAACTCTTCACGAGGTACATGGTTGTCTCCCTATGCAAAAAAAAATTATCACAAATGCTAACGCGGTCCGCAATATGTTTGTTATTGTGTTAAGAGTGGTGTCTTTGCCACGGACTTAAAACGATTCATAAACCTCGCCACGGCGGGGTTTTGTCAATTTTAGAGGCTGCCTTCTGGCGGCCTTTTTTGTTTCCCCTCGTTCTGAGAGGACTCACGGCAATAAGAGGGGGCTAAATGTCCGCAGAACCGATATCTGCTACGGCAACTGCTGGTGTTGCTGCCGGAACTACCGGTATCACCTTCGCCACGATGTTTCCAGAAGCTACCCCAGCAGTAATGCTTTGCTCACTTGCTGGGGCCGCTTTATACGTCCTGAGCAGTGAAGATCATAAGCTCTGGAAGCAGATACTGTTTGCGCTTATCTCATTTATCGGTGGGGTTTACTGCGCCGGAACAGCATCTGAAATCATCGCAGCGCTTATCAATGCGGCATTAAGTCACCTTTCTCCGCCAGTTGCCGTGAAAGTATCTCCAGCCATTGGCGCGCTGGCGGCCTCAACGGTTTCTGTCACCGTCCTGCTTCGTGTTCTTAAGCGCTCGAAGACAGGAGACTTACCCGGATTGAAGGGGGAAGAATGACGTGGCAAACACTGATCCTGAACATTAACGCTGTTGCATGCATCCTGATAACCATACGCCTGATGTTCTTCAGAAAGCGGAGCCTACGCCGACGCCGTCTGATGGAATTTTTGGCGTATGGGCTGATTCTCGCACCAGCGTTTACTGCTTTCCGAATCTGGCATGGTGATTACGTGCAGGTTGATTACGGAGAGTTGGTCGTCAATCTCGTTGTCTGCATAGCCGTATGGCGAGCGCGCGGCAACATCGCAAGAATCGCAGGGGAAAGCACAACGTGAACCAATCACAATTTCAAAAGGCGGCTGGGCTAAGCGCCGAGTTAGCTGCGCGCTGGTTTCAGCCAATCAGTGATGCGATGGAAGAGTTCGGCATCACCAAGCCGTTAGACCAGGCCATGTTCATTGCTCAGGCTGGGCACGAATCAGCAGGTTTCACTCTGCTGGTGGAGAGCTTCAACTATCGCATTGCTGGGCTGGTTAACTTCATGCGTGCGGGACGCCTCACAGCAGACCAGGCTAACGCGCTTGGTCGTCGTCCTGAAGAGCGAACATTACCGATTGAACGCCAGCGAGCTATCGCTAACCTGGTATACAGCAAGCGAATGGGGAACAACGCTCCCGGTGACGGCTGGTTATACCGTGGGAGAGGGCTTATCCAGATTACCGGCCTCAATAACTACCGTGATTGCGGGAACGGCCTGAAGGTAGATTTGGTTAAGCAGCCTGAACTGTTGGCCGAAGATGTTTATGCAGCCAGAAGCGCGGCGTGGTTCTTTGTTACTAAGGGATGTCTGAAGTATTCCGGCGACCTGATGCAGGTGACAAAGATTATCAACGGCGGCACGAACGGACTGGAAGATCGTCGTGCTCGCTTCGGTCATGCCAAAACGGTCCTGGTGTGAGGTTGATATGGGATTCGAAACGCTTATCGCTATTGCTGCACTTGTTATGGCTGCTATCGCTGGTGCCTTTGGGATTGGTCATTCACGCGGCACAAGCAAAGCCGAAGCCAAAGCCGACCAGCAGCGCACTGAAGATAACGCAGCTGCAACGGTCGCAGCAGCGGAACGCCGGGTAGAGGCAACTAAAGAGGCCAGCAATGTACAGCAGACTGTTAACCATATGCCTGATGACGATGTTGATCGCGAGCTGCGCACAAACTGGACCCGTAAGGGTTGAGGTAGTGGACACGGCTTGCGACTGGGTAAAGCCAATCTACCTGACGGATCACGACATCGACGTTCTTGACCGCCAGACGAAGAAAGACATCCTGGTGCATAACAAGGCGTGGCAGGCGAACTGCCAGAAGGAGAAAGCCTATTTGAAGTAGCAAAGCGGTAAGACCGTAGCCGAAAGGCAATGCAGCAGTCATGATGCTGCCCCGAGTCGCGTAATGGCGAGCAGGTATAGCAGACCGTTGTGAGGGTAAATAAGGGGACATGCTCCGGTAAAGCAGCTCGAACGCCAGACGCGCACCGGTTATAAGCTGCGATGAAGCGACAGCAACTCAATGGCATGAGCGAGCCCACTGCGAGAGTGTGGTCTTCATTAGCTGTATCTGCGTAAAAATGCTAAATTGACCCCACGAAATGTCGCTGGGGAATGGCTATGAAAAGAGGTGTTGTTTTCACGGTACGCGAGCTTCTGAAAGTTAATGGTGGAAAAGGATTCACTACGGGTAGAGGTATTTCTACAGAAGAACTTAATTATTTGATGTTGTACTGGGATAAACTTGTTTCTCCAACTAATAATTTTATCCATCTTAGTTTAGAAAATGAAGAGGAACTGGAAAATTGTGGAGTCCTTTACCGACCAAGGTTTACCCAACAAGGGGGTATGGATGGTGCTAGGATGACAGAATTTCATGCTTTTACCCATGTAGAAGCTTTAAATATGATGAGAAAAAATGAGCGCGAAGTTGATTGGCGTATGCATTTTTTTAATAATGAAGTTTCAATTCATGAGGAAGCTGCACAACAAAAAGAAGTTGTGAGATTCGAGTTAGCTGAACTTTTACCAGTTCCACCAAAAGATACACCTCTACAAGAGATACTAGAATTTAAAGAAAGGCGTAGCGACGAACTTCAAGCACTACATGGTTATCTTGATGAGCTTTATTTTGAAGTGTTAAATTCTGGCGACTTTAATTTACAAAGAGCCAAAGCTCTTTCAGGCCTGAGGGCATCTCTTGACGATCTTAATAAGTTAAACGGGCAAGGTTGGAGAAGTCCGATAAAATTTAATCTTTCTACTGCTTTTGAATTTGATTTGAATCAGATAGTGAATGGAGGTTTAAAGGCTCTTGAAGCATTAAGTTCACAAAAGCCGCTTGAAATAATTGGTATTGAGTCGGTTGTCAACTTGTTAGGTGGCTTTATAAAAATTAGGCCTCAATTTCAAAATGTTCTTAAAGACGGCGATCCTAAATTGGCATATCTCACTAACGCTACCAGAGAAGGCATACTTGAGAAGTAAAACTAGGTGAAAATTAACATTTAGGATTAGCCTTGCTTATTAGCAAAAAAGCCATAATTGAATTGTTATGGCTTTTTTATTGCACATCGCACGCGCACACTAAAGAAAGTCTTTCAGCTGTGAGCTTGGGCAAACCGTTAACTTTCGGCGGCTTTGCCGTGCGACAGGCTCACGTCTAAAAGGAAAATCATATGCAGGTCACTATTGATGGTGTCCCGTTTGTGCCTGCCTGCGCTTCAGCGTCACGGATTGGCATTGCCATTACTACCCACAACCGGCCAGACGTTTTAAACCGTGTTATTGAGCAGCACATGAAATATCTGCCCGCCGGCGCGCTGGTGGTGGTTATCGACGACGGCTCTAAACCTGCCGCAGTCGTACCTGACGGCGTGCAGCTGCGTCGCCATCAAACATCACTTGGCATTGTTGCTTCGAAGAACGTCAGCTTAACCGCGCTGATAGATGCCGGATGTGAGCATCTTTTCCTTTGGGACGATGACGCCTGGCCCATCGCTGATAACTGGCACTTGCCATACATCGAATCACCCGAGCCACACCTGGCTTACCAGTTTCTAGATCTGGCTGGCACGACTAAGTTGAATGATATGGCGGTTCTGTACCGGGATGATAAGCACATCGCTTATACCGGACAGCGTGGCGTGATGCTTTACTACCACCGCAGCGCCATAGAGAAGGTTGGCGGTTTCGATCCCGTTTACGGTCGCGGCATGTACGAACACAGTGACCTCGCGCTACGTATCCATAACGCTGGCCTGACGACATGGGCTTACGGTGATGTGGTCGGCTCAGAAAAACTGATCCATTCTCTCGATGAGCATGAAGCCGTAGAGCGTTCGGTACCGCGTCCCGACCGGCAGGCGCTGGTGGAACGTAACGTGAAGATCCACAACGAACGGCGTGATGCCGGGTTTACTGGTTACGTTGAATACCGCCAGCAGCGCGACGTGGTTATCACAACGCTGCTCACCAGTCAGCCTGACCCGCAGCGCGGCACGAAAATGGTGGCCTCGCCTGACATGCTGAGCAAATGGGCGGCCTCGCTTCGCCAGTGTGGTCGTATAGCGCTGGTGGATGAATTACTGACGGCCCCGGCAGATGTTGAGCTGTATCTCGTACCTGACGTGAAGATGAATGTCTACTTTCGTCGCTGGCTGCACATCTGGCAGCACCTGCGAGATCACCCTGAATACCGGTTCGTCTGGTGTACCGATGGTACCGATGTCGAAATGCTTCGCGCGCCGTGGGAAGAAATGGAAGCCGGAAAGGTGTATGTCGGTTCTGAACCGAAGACCTACGCCGACACCTGGGCAAAGCAGAATCATCCTGAGCGTATCTATCAGGACTTCATTGAAGCGCACCGCGGCGATGTGATGCTTAACGCTGGTCTGCTGGGTGGCACCCGCGCTGATGTAATGGCGTTCGCTCACGGCATCATCCGTCTTTACTACCGGATCGAGAGTTATCGTTTCTGGAAGAAAGAACAGGTTGGCGCCGCGGTGGGTGACATGCTGGCGTTCGGTATTGTCGCGCAGTCATTCGCTGACAGGTTGGTCACCGGCCCTCTGGTACATACCGTTTTCAAAACTGATGGCATCGGCAAAGAAAATGCTTGGTGGCGCCATAAATAACAGGAGTTCTTATGATTTCATATGAGGTTGAGTTTCCGACTCAAAAATCGTTTAGCTTAAAAATAAACGGTTACTCTTCAGCGGAGGGACTGGACTGTAAAACGGTTGAGTCTATTG
>PPYF01411552.1_pt1 | contig 15705 bp, 13 predicted proteins | sample 1559871 | NCBI WGS metagenome assembly PPYF01 (sample SAMN08240021, study PRJNA423297) | Human gut metagenome, whole genome shotgun sequencing project. | reverse complement strand
GAGTTTTCTGCTTATTCAAATTTTTTCAAAATATCTACAACGTCACTTCTCTGTTTGACTTGATAGGCTTTGATGCCTAGGCTTTCAGCTATCTTAGTGTTGTCTGCTATATCATCAAGAAAGACACAATTTGCTGGGTCCAACTGATATTTACGGAGAATTTCTTCAAACATTTTTGGATCAGGTTTGATAGCCTTGATATCACAAGAAAGAACAAACCCATCTAAAATCTTTTCAAGAGGTGCTAGTTGATTTTTCAATAATTCATAAAAAACTGGTGAGGTATTAGATAGGACAAAAATACGATGGCCTTTTTCCTTTAAACGTGCAAGAAGCGGAAAGACTTCCGTGTAAATATCGATATAGGCAGTCCAGTTCCAAATGACTTCTTCAACCTTTTTCTGATAGCAATCTCCTAATAGGGAAAGAACCTTATCAACCAATTCTTCTCGAGTCAAGGTTCCCAGGTCCAATCTTTCCCAAAGCCCCGACTGGAAAATAGCCTTGTCTAAAATTAGATAATCTTTCTGGGTTTTAGCTACAGATTTCAAAATCTTATCCTTGTTCCATTCCAGTAGAACATTACCCATATCCAGTATGATATCCATCAACCTACCTCCATCATGATGTGCCACTCTTTTCAATCGTTCATTTTCCGACTACAACTCTTTTTGATAATAGTACCTTTGTCCAGTGAAGGGATAGTCATTTAAGGTAAAAACTTTCTGGTAACCATGTTTCTGATAAAAGGCTGGCGCTTGAAACTGATACGTATTCACAAAAACGTAGAAACAATTTCTCTTCTTAGCTTCACTTTCTGCTCGCTGCAATAGTTGGGAGCCGATTCCTTGTCCTCGCAAGTCTTCTTTCACAAATAAATACTCGATTTCTAGCCAATTTCCAAAGGTCTCTGCTACTAAACCAGCCAGGACTTCACCGCTATCATCTTCAACGTAAAGGTTAAGTGGCTCACTTTCAGCTGTTTCCCTTTTAGAACGATTATAAGAGCGAATCAAATTCCCTATTTCCTGTGCTTTCTGAGACTCTGTATTTTCCAATCGAATGTGCATCCAAACCTCCTCGAAGACAACTAACGCCTTGATTATATTCCTATTTTAAAGAACTGTCAAACTAAAAAACTCACCAACCTAAGTTGATGAGCTTCTGACTTATTTTCTAAACTTCCATTGGCTATAAATACCAAAAGCAACAATCCAGATTGCTGAACCTCGAGCTCCCATTACAGTTGACTCTTGTAAAAAGAGAGTTCCAAATACAAAGATAAAGAAGAGCATGGTTAGAGGATTTAGCAAGCGATATTGAGGCATGAGATAACCATCTGCCATAAAGTCTTTAGACTTGCGATACTTGAGATGGGCTACCATGATCAAGATGTAGATGGCGATATAAACACCTGATGAAGAAGCCGTAATCAAAGCAAAGGCATCTGATACGCCAGGAAGTACATTGATGAAGGCTGCAAAACCAATCAATACCGCAGAAGCAATGATAGCATTCTGAGGAACGTTGTGGCGTGAGAGGGTGTCTGCCTTAATAGCTTTCAAGAAACGATTTGGTGAATCATGGGCAATTTGGTACAAGTGACGACCTGTTGAGTAAAGAGTTGAATTCAAGGCTGACGCAGCGGAAGTCAAGACAACAAAGTTAATCAAGGCCGCCGCCCACTTAAGACCAACAAGTTCAAATACCGTTACAAATGGTGAATCTGTCGCAGAAAGCTCACGCCAAGGAATAATAGACATGATGGCTAAGAGAGCTCCACCGTAGAAGAAGATAATTCGCAAAGGAATTTCCTTAACAGCCTTAGGCAATACTTTTCTTGGATCCTTAGTTTCAGATGTTGTAACACCGATAAACTCAATCATCAAGTAAGCAAAGAAAACCATCTGGAAGGCCATGACAAAGTTCATACCACCATTTGGGAAAAGGGAGAAATGCTCACTGATATTTGTCAGGCTTGCTGAACCATAAGGAGTTTCAAAGCCGGTCAAAACCATAAAAACACCTGTCGCAATCATGGCAAGAATAGCCACAATTTTAATCATGGCAAACCAAAATTCTACTTCTCCAAAGATTTTAACAGCAATCAGATTGACCAGTCCTAAAATTGTTAGAAAAACAACCTGAATCAACCAAGATGGCCAGGATGGAAACCAAAACTGAACATAGTGCGAGATGGCTGTAATTTCAGCCATTCCGATAAAGATCACCGATAACCAATAAGACCAAACTGAGAAATAGCCCCAGCCCTTACCTAGATAACGAGTAATAAAATTGATAAAGGTATGTTGCTCTGGGTCCTGGTACAACATCTCTCCGATAGCTCGCATCATGAGATACATAAAACCACCCGTAATCATATAGACCAGTACAATAGACGGTCCCGTTAAACTGATAGAGCGACCAGCTCCCAAAAATAGTCCAGTCCCGATTGTTCCCGCAATGGCCATGACCTGAACGTGACGATTTGTTAATCCACGTTCCATTTTACTTTTCTTTTTATGTTTATTTTCTGAATTCATCTAGTCTCCTCAAGTTTTTAGAATGAAGAAAAGGAGTGACAGGAAGCGCTTTCCCTTTATCTACTCCTTCTTTTTTACCCTATTAAACTGTTTTTTCAACTTTTAAAATTTTAACGTCATAGCTTCCAGCAGGTGTTTCGATTGTAGCGATATCACCTTTTTTCTTACCAATCAAGGCTTGACCAATTGGGCTTTCGTTTGATACTTTTCCTGCGAAGGCATCTGCACCAGCTGAGCCAACGATAATGTAGACTTCTTCTTCGTCTTCTCCAACTTCTTGGATAGTTACAGTTTTCCCGATAGCAACTTCATCTTGCGCAACTGCATCGCTATTCACGATTTCTGCATAACGAATTTTTGTCTCCAAGCTTGAGATTTGTCCTTCAACAAAGGCTTGTTCATCCTTAGCTGCTTCATACTCACTATTTTCTGACAAATCACCGTATGAACGAGCAATCTTGATACGTTCTACGACTTCAGGACGACGCACTAATTTTAATTCTTCTAATTCTTTTTCTAGTTTTTCCTTTTCTTCCAATGTCATTGGATAAGTTTTTTCTACCATTTTTCTCAACTTTCTTTTAATTTTTTAAATACATTTTACTTTTTTAAAGCAAAATTATGTGGAGAACCACATAATTTTAGTTTGTGCTATTTGATTGAGGTAATTTACTATTGATGTGTTCTTGAACGTTACGATCATGTTCTTCTCGTGTCGTTGCATAGTAAACTTTACCATCTTGAACATTGGCCACAAAGTAGAGATAATCACTCTTTGTTTGATTGATACTTGCTTCGATAGCATCTAAGCTTGGACTATCAACTGGTCCAGGCATTAGACCTACTTTTGTATAGACATTGTAAGGTGAATCAATAGAAGTATCAATAGCTGCATCATCAGCAAGACTGATATTTTGACCAAGTTTTCCTTCTGCATAAAGGATAGCAATATTACTTTGAAGTGGCATATTTTGATTCAAGCGATTGTAGAAAATTCCAGCAATCAACTTACGATCCTCTGTTTTCGCCCCTTCTTTCTCAACAAGTGATGCGATTGTTAAGAGCTCATTAACCGTTAAGTTCTTTTCCTTAATAGCTGCATAGTGTGGAGAGAGGTTCTTGTCCATTGCTGCAAGCATGTTATCAATTAAGCTTTCAAGTGTAGTGCTTTCTTTGATGGTATATGTTGCAGGGAAAAGATATCCTTCTAGGCGATAACGGACACCGCTATCTTTAGCTGGTAAGCTTTCAAGTAAGTTTGGATATTTAGCAACCTCTTGAGCAATAAAGGTTTCATCTTGAACCTTAGCTAGGAATGCTTCCGCTGTCAAAGGTTCTTTAAAGTCACCTTGAAGTTGACCAACTGTCTGAGCGATCTGTTCCAAAGTATAACCTTCAGGGATCGTTAATTCTGCAAGAGTAGGCTCTTGAGGTTCAGGAGTACCACCCTTTTGTAATTCTTTGATAACATCTTCTACACTCATGCTCTTTTGCAAGTTGTAATAACCAGACTTCAATTCAGTGTAGTTTTTATACTTGGCATACAGTGCAAAGACCAAACCATTTTTAATAACACCTGAATTTTCCAAAGCTGAACCAATTTGTTGCGTATTGGCTCCATCTGGAATCTGAACAGTCACATATTGCTTAGAATTTGGATCTACTGGTTGTAGGGCTGATTTAGCATAACGAAGACCAAAGAATCCACCAACACCGGATAGGATTAGCAATACCAATAATGTTACTAAACATCCTTTAAAGCGGGATTTTTTCTTTTTCTTGGTTGGTTTCACAGACTCTCTACGACTTCTTCTAGAACGTTCTGCAGCTTCAGTTTCAACATCCGCATGATTTTCATTTGCGAACTCTTCTTTGCTAGATGCAAAGCTCACAGCTTCAGTTTCTTCTGGTAAAGCATCTTGCGTTTTGTAAGAAACTGAAACCCTAGTTGGAATCGAATGTTTTTCTTCTTTTTCTGAGATTCTTTGAGGTGACTCAACTACCTCTTCTGGAGTTTCTTCTGTAACAGTTGAACGTGGAGGAACAACTGGTGCATTATCAATTAACTGATCTACAGCTGAAATTGATTTTGCAATTAATTCTTCTTCAGAAATACTTGGTTCTTTTTTTTCTGGAGTTGATTTAGAAGAATCTGCTAAAGCTGAAAAGAGGTCATCAGTTTGTTCTGCCTCATTTGCCTCTTTTTTAAGTCGTTCTAAATCGCGTAAAATTTGCTCTTTAAAACTTAACTTTTCTTCTTCATTTGAATTTTCGCTCAAAGGTATTTACCTCCTTGTTGATAATCCTTAATATTATATCTTAAAAACTAGAGAAAAGCAACCTTATGAGCTTTTCTCCCAACTAATTCCTATTTTCCCAGATCATATCATACCATTCTTCTCCCGCAAATTGGGACTTGGACTTACCTTCATTTACAAAACCATGCTTTTCATAGTATTCAATGAGGTAGTCGTGGCAGGTCAGATTGATCCCCTCACGTTCATGCTTGAGGGCCACTTCCTTTAAGGCAGTTAAGAGTTTTCTCCCAAGCCCCAAGGATTGAGCTTTCTTTGCAACAGACAGACATGTCACAGATATATACCCACCTTCTTGATGACTGTGATCTTCTATTTCTTCTGTAAAGGATTGGTCCTGCAAATAGCGATGAGGGACTACTGGCCCTTCAATATAACCGAGAATCTCACCTTCTTTTTCAGCTACTAGAAAACTAGTTTTAATCTCCTTTAAATGTGCTTCAAAAACAGAGCGAGGTAAGGCTTCTTCAATTGAGAAATTCTCTAATTCAATTTCCAAAATACGATCTAAGTCACTAAGTCTAGCCTGTCGAATAATCATAATTCCTCCTGGTAAAATGGATTTCTCCAACACATAAGAAAGGCAACTTCACTGCTCCTTTCCCCTTCTACAATTCCTTGTTCCATAAACCCATTCATTTCAAAATAAGTAAGCCATTCATCTTTACAAACCAGATAAATAGCTGGACTATTTTTTTGATGGATAACTTCTTTCAAACTTGCAAGCAACAAAGTTCCAAAACCTTGTTTCTGAAAGTCCGGATGAACAGATAAATCTTCAATAAATATTGAACGAACGCTTATGATTTTCTCATTTCCACTCTCTAAAATCCATTTGTTTAAAGAGGATTTAACCGTCCTTGCGAAGATATAGGCAATTACTTGACCATCCAGGCTAGCTAAGAGAAACGTATCCGCATGACTGCGGATACGTTCTTCTAATATTTCTCGAGTTATTTCATCTTGGGAAGCCTGAGCACTCTCTTGTATCAAACAAATGTGTTCGATATCTGAAACTTGAGCTTCCCTGATATTAATTGGAAATTCCATAATTTTCCTTACTGAACATTGCTTGTCAAATTAGACAAGAGACGCTCGAATGAGTATTCATACGTTTGAATATCGCCTGCTCCCATAAAGACATAGACAGCATTGTCATGGTCTAGGAGAGGAGATACATTTTCAACTGTGATAACTTGATGTTTTTTATGAATCTTGTTTGCTAAATCTTCAACCTTGACATCACCATGGTCAACTTCACGAGCTGAACCATAGATTTGTGCAAGGTAAACTGCATCTGCTTGATTCAAGGCTTGGGCAAAATCATCCAACAAGGCGATTGTACGAGTAAAGGTGTGTGGTTGGAAGATAGCGACGATTTCCTTGCTTGGATATTTTTGACGTGCAGCATCAAGAGTCGCTACGATTTCAGTTGGATGGTGAGCAAAATCATCGATGATAACAGTGTCATTAACAATCTTTTCTGTAAAGCGACGTTTCACTCCTCCAAAAGTCTTCAAGTGTTCACGCACTAAATTCAAGTCAAAACCAGCAGTATAAAGCAAACCAATCACAGCGGTTGCATTCATGATGTTGTGGCGACCAAAAGTTGGAATGTGGAATTGACCCAACTCTTGACCACGGAAGTGAACTGTGAAAGTTGAACCTGTAGTAGAACGAAGCAAGTCACTTGCTACAAAGTCATTATTTTCTGCTTCAAATCCGTAATAGTAGATTGGAGCATTAGCCGTAATCTTACGCAATTCTGCATCTTCACCGTAAACAAACAAACCTTTAGTAATTTGTTTAGCATAATCATTAAAGGCATTGAAGACATCCTCTAAACTTGTGAAATAGTCTGGATGGTCAAAGTCGATGTTGGTAATGATAGAGTATTCTGGGTGATATGGCATGAAATGACGTTCGTACTCGTCTGATTCAAAGACAAAATACTTGGCATTTTCAGAACCACGACCTGTACCATCTCCAATTAGATAGCTAGTGTCAGTAATGTGTGACAAAACGTGTGAAAGCATACCAGTCGTTGAAGTCTTACCATGTGCTCCAGCAACTCCCATGCTGATAAAGTCACGCATAAAGCTACCAAGAAACTCATGATAACGTTTATAGCTTAGACCATTCTTATCTGCATAGGCAATTTCAACGTTGTTATCTGGACGAAAGGCATTCCCAGCGATAATTTCTAGATCACCCTGAAGATTTTTCTCATCGAAAGGTAAAATTTTAATCCCTGCTTGCTCTAATCCACGTTGTGTAAAGTAATATTTCTCAACGTCAGATCCTTGGACCTTATGCCCCATTTGATGCAACATCAAAGCCAAGGCACTCATCCCTGATCCTTTAATTCCGATAAAATGATAGGTTTTTGCCATCTTTTTCCCCTTTACTCTGTCATCGTTGTCAAGTTTAATTCTTGAGCAATTTTACGTTCTTTTTCTGTTTGATTTTCTTTCTTGTTATAGATTTGGCTTTTCTTTAGAAAATCATAGTTATTTTTCTTTGGTCCCAGATGCTGTTCTTTGGTAGTTTGCTGTATCTGAGTAGCCTTTTCCGCCAAAATATAATGGCGCTGAGTTAGTTTATCACTATATTTTGTAAGCTCACCAGGATTTTCCTTTTGAAAAGGAGCTGTCGGCTGGTTCGCCTGTCTTACTACAGTATTTGAAGGTTTATGACGTTTTGCAAAACTAACATCTTGCGTCAAATACTTTGCTGAACGTTTACGTTTCAAATCAGCTCTAGCTTCCTCACGAGCAAGTTCAGCGTAAGATTTTTCCTTTTGCTCAGTCAGTTTCTCTGGCGCCTTAGTCGGTGACTTTTTTTCAGTAGTAATTGGCGACCATTCCAAGTAGTTTTTATCTTGGTAATCCCCTTTAATATTACTAATCAAATCCGACTCATCATATAAATTCATAAATGGCATCTCTGTCAGCATGATCTCATCATCTGACACTATTGGAAATCGTTCTTGCTTCATTTTTATTTCCTTTCAATACTCCATTATAGCGTAAAGTCTTGATTTTTCAAGTCCTGACTTGTGAAATTCCTAATATTTCTTGAATTTCAGTAAGTGTCAGACTACCACGAGATTCTGTTCCGTCTAAGACTTCTGAAACCAGATTTTTTTTCTCTTCCTGTAACTCTTGAATTTTCTCTTCGATTGTTCCACGAGTTACTAGGCGATAAACTTCAACAGCTTGTTCTTGTCCCATGCGATGAGCCCTACCAATAGCCTGTGATTCGACTGCTGGATTCCACCATAAGTCGACCAGAATAACTGTGTCAGCACCAGTAAGATTGAGACCAACACCACCAGCTTTTAGAGAAATCAAAAACACATCACGGTCACCTTGATTAAAAGCCTTGGTCATCTCTTGGCGTTCCTGTGAGGGAGTTGAGCCTGTAATCTTAAAGGAAGTTAAGCCAAGCTGAGGTAACTCCTCTTCAATGCGGTCTAGCATCCCCCTAAATTGAGAAAAGATGAGTACACGATGATTTCCTTCAGCAATCTGACTCAGCAAATCTCGTAAACTATCTAGCTTCCCACTATCTCCCTTGTAATTCTCCATAAATAAGGCTGGAGTATCACAAATCTGGCGGAGACGCATGAGACCTGTTAAAATTTCGACACGATTTCGTTGAAATTCTGCAGCTGTCACATGCTCTATACGTTCTTGCATCTGTTGCAGTTGAGCTAGATAGATAGCCTTTTGCTGATCTTCCAGTTCATTTTTATAAACGACTTCTATCAGGTCAGGCAATTCAGTTAGAACTTCTTCTTTTTTACGGCGCATGACAAATGGTTTGATAAACTGAGCCACTCTCTCAGCCGGTAATTTCGTAAAGTCTTTTTTTGCTGGTAAAAGTCCTGGCAAGACTATTTGAAAAATAGACCACAATTCGCCAAGGTTATTTTCAATCGGTGTTCCAGATAGAGCAAAAACGGATGGTACTACAAACTTTCTCAAAGTTTTCGCAATTTTAGTCTGGGCATTTTTCATCACCTGGGCTTCATCTAGAAATAGAAAGTCAAAAAATAAATCCTGATAAATCTCGCTATCTTGCCTGAAAGTAGCATAACTGGTCACATAGACCTGATGTTTTTCTGCTAAAATAGCCTCGCGATAAGGCTTCAATCCATGCACAACAGCCACATCCAAATTTGGTGCAAATTTTTGAAACTCATCGGCCCAGTTATAGATGAGACCCGATGGAGCAAGAATTAAGACTCGGCTTTTTTCGTGCATCTGGCTACTCAGAAAGGCAATAGCTTGCAAGGTCTTACCAAGTCCCATATCATCCGCTAAAATCCCACCAAATCCATAATGGTGAAGCATTTGAAGCCATTGAATACCCTTTTTCTGATAATCTCTGAGATCAGCTTTGATATTCAGAGCTGTCATCGGAAAATCCTCTGGATGCGTCAAATCGTGCGCCAAATGCCTAAATTCTTCGGTAAACGTTACTTGGTCCTGATCCTTAAAAAGATGAGAAAGGGTATAAGCTAAAGATTTGCGTGCATGGAAAGTATCACTCTCTATCTCTCCAATTCCCAAATCATCCAAATCCTGACGAATACGCTTGGTCTCTTCGTCAAAATAATAAACCTGGTTAGTGGAAGAAATATAATAATCTTGCTTTACAACCAGAGCCTTCATCGCTCGATTAATTTCTTCTTGATCTATATCCTGAAAATCAAATTGAATTTCTAGAAGACTTCCCTTGGACGAGATGTGGACTTGAGGTTTCTGAACTCGATAAAGGTCCTGCAAACTCTCAGAAATCTTTAATTCTCCAAGTACCGCAAAGGCTGGCAAAATTTCCTGAAAGAAAGTATGGATTGCATCAGCTTTCAAACTCTGACGCCATGAACGAAAATCTGCTTCAAATCCAGCTGATAGAGCCAACTGAAAAATCTTTTTTTCTAATTGGATATCACTCGCAAAAGGGAGGTTCTCTAGTTCATTACGATTGGTTACTAGGTATTTCTCATACTGAAACTGCATATCTAATCGAATAGAACCATCCTCTTCTCGATCCATGTAGAAAGTGGGACGAAAAGATTGGATGTGAAGCGAGTCAGGTGCCTCTACTTTTCCGAGTTCTTTAAACTGGAACAGAGTCGAAGCTAAGAGATCTCGATCACTACTATTAAACTGTAAAATCTTTCTACCACTATGATCTAAAGGAACTTTTCTAAGCGCATCTAATAAACTAGCCTGTTTTTTCGTCAATAGGTAAAAATTGCCTTTAGAGAATAAAACTTGTCCCCCATAAAAGACATTGACCCCTGTCCGTTCGAGGATTTCCATCTCATAATAGTTGGATTTTTCTTTAATCTCAAAAGAAAACAAACCTGCTTGACCATCAAAGTCTTGGAAAAGAAGATGGTGATAAGTTGTAAGCTGATGATCAAATTGGAATACATCTAAGCCCATCAGAAGACAGACACCTTGTTCAAAAAAAGTCTTAGGGAAATAGAGATGTCGCCCTTGATTTGGGAAAAAAATAGGATTGTCCGTTTTCTCCTCAACCAGTCCTAGCAAGAAACTCAAAACTTCTTGGCTGGCTTTATCAAAATACTCAAGTCTTAATGAGGTCTCGTAATGTTTCCCAATCATGTATGGTTTAGCGGTCTCTATGACTTTTAAAAACAGAGGAATATCCCTGATTACATAAAATTTTTCTTGCTTAGAAAGACCAATCCTTAAAGTCCAGATAAGGCGATTGGTTCCTGCTTCCACCTGTCCTTGAGCAGAAAGCTGATAGAGGTCAGACTGACTAGGTACTTGGATAGACTCCAAGAATTTTCCTCCGAAAGTCACTTGTGTCTCAACAATTTCCTTTTCTTCCTGATTAGCCTCTAGATTGAGTAAGATTTCTTGCCCTAGTTGGTCATTTTTCAGGTAATATTCCAATGCCGCCAAATGAACACAGTAACCTCTTTTTTTGAAAAATGCACAGGTACAAAAAATCAAATCATCATCCAAACTATAGCGAATTTCTTCATCCGCTACACGCGCATAGATGCGATGATCTTGTTCTTTAATGATTTCAATCTGACCAGTTTCGTAGAGTTCTACTCCCTCCATTCGAAGCTTTCCTGGAATCAATTTAGCCATAGTGTCCCCTTTACTTTATCTCTTAATTATACCACATTTCTGTCTATGAAAATAGCCTTCTAGGAGTACTTTTCTCCTAAAAGGCTAGGTTTTTAATAATTTGAAAAAGTGGCAATGATTCGTTGGCAAACTTCTTCCAAGACAGATGTCGGCATGGCTACATTCAAGCGAGCGTGAAGAGTTCCTTCTTCACCAAAGTCCAGGCCCCTATTCAGGATAACCTTGGCTTCGTCTCTCAAGAGTTTTCTTAGTTCTTCATCACTAATATCATAGGCTGAAAAATCAAGCCAAATGAGATAGGTCCCTTGAGGTTTCATGACCTTGATTTTAGTTTCTTTACCAAACACATCCACTACATAATTTATGTGTTTCTCAATCAGTTCTTTGAGTTCTGACAACCAATCTTCACCATAGCGATAGGCAGTTTCCGTTACCAAATATCCCAAACCTGAAATCTCATGTTGATTATTCGCAAGCTGGCGTTTTTGGAAAGCCACTCTTAATTTAGGATTCTCGATGATAGCATAAGAATTCTTGGTTCCTGCAATGTTGAAAGTTTTGGTAGCACTGCTTAAAATTAGTGAAAATTCTTTGAAGGCTTCATTTACCGTATTGAATGACTGGTGCTTGTTTCCAAATAAGGCAACGTCTTGGTGAATCTCATCTGAAACTAGCAAGACTCCATGTTGTTGACACAGTTGTCCAATCTTCTCTAAGACTTCCTTCTCCCAAACACGTCCACCAGGATTATGAGGGTTGCAGAGAACATAGAGTTTTACTTCCTCTTCGACAAAATCTTTCTCCAATTGATCAAAGTCAATCTCAAAAAGTCCGTCTTTTTCTACTAGAGAGTTGGTGATTAGTCTACGATTATTGAGCTTTATACTGCGAGCAAAAGGAGGATAAACCGGTGTGTTAATGAGGACTGCTTCACCCTCTTTGGTAAAGGCTTGAATGGCTGTTGAAATGGCAGGTACTACTCCTTCGATAAAAACTAGAGCATCCTTATCAAAGCGATAACCATGATGTTTTTCCTCCCAGTTTTGAACGGCTTCAATCAACCCATCACTAGCATAGGTATAGCCATAGACTAATTGCTCTGCATAGTCATGGACAGTCTGACGAATCTCAGGCAACACTTCAAAGTCCATATCAGCGATCCAAGCCGGCAATACTTCTCGGTCAGTTTCTACTTCTCTCCATTTGTAGGTATGGTGTCCAAAACGATTGGGCAAGGTCGTAAAATCATATTTTCCCATAGTTTTATCCTTCCAAGGCTTGACGCAAGTCTTCAATCAAATCTCTAACATCCTCAATACCAATAGACAAGCGTAAGAGGTCATCTGTCAATCCATAAGAATGACGAACCTCTGTAGGAATATCTGCATGTGTTTGAGTAGTTGGGTATGTAATCAGACTTTCAACCCCACCTAAACTTTCAGCAAAAGAGAACACTTTCAAGGTATTTAAGATATGAGGAATACGCTTCTCATCAGCTACTTTAAAGGAAATCATCCCCCCACGTCCTGTATACAAGACTTCTTTGACAGCAGGCGATTGTTCTAGAAAGGCTACGATTTCTTGGGCATTGGCTGTTGAGCGCTCCATACGAAGTGACAAAGTTTTAAGCCCACGAATCAATTGATAACTATCAAATGGTGACAAAACAGCCCCTGTTGTGTTGAGATTGTAAAAGAGTTTTTCGTATAAATCCGCACTATCTGTCACAACCACCCCAGCTAGAACATCATTATGTCCTGCAAGGTATTTTGTTGCTGAATGAAGGACGATATCTGCTCCATCTTCAATTGGACGTTGATAGATTGGACTGTAGAAGGTATTGTCCACGACAACTTTAGCCCCCTTAGCATGAGCTAATGTTGACAATTTTTCAATATCAAATTCCAACATCAAAGGGTTGGTTGGTGTTTCGATATAAAGTACATCCACATCCTTTTCTAGCTCAGCAATCAACTCTTCTTCTGTGTTGGCATAGGTAAAGTGGAAACGTCCTTCTTGTTCCACTTGATTGAACCAGCGGAAAGATCCACCGTAAAGGTCACGAACAGCCAAAACCTTGCTTCCTACTGGAAAAAAGCTAAAGGCTAATACAATTGCAGACATACCTGAACTAGTTGCTAGAGCATAGTTGGCTGATTCAATAGCTGCCAAGACTTCCTCTGCCTTGCTACGAGTTGGATTTTTTGTGCGGGTATAGTCAAATCCCGTTGATTGACCAAATTCTGGGTGCTGATAAGTCGTTGAAAAGTGAATAGGTGTCACCAAAGCACCTGTTGCTTCATCAGACTTGATCCCTGCTTGTGCTAAAATTGTGTTGATGTGAAATGATTTACTCATACAATACCTCCAAATCTATACTAACTATTGTACCACTTATTTCCATCTACTCATTTTCTTGTTTTCAAGAGCTAGTTATAGTTTCAAACTATATAAAAAACGATAACCTTTTCTAAAGTTATCGTTTTTCTGTCAAAACTCATTATTTAACGTGTTTGGCAAGATCTTCTTGAGCTTTCTTGTTAGATTCTTCTTTTTCTTTTAGCCATTTTTGTCTAGCTTCTTCATACTCAGCTGTTGTGACAATCTTATCTTGCAGTTTAACGTATTTGTATGATTCCACACCCTTGTTACCCGCTTGAGAGAAGGCAGCAGAGAATGGTACTGTTTTTCTGATTCCTGGTGTACCACCAAGAGATACACTTGGAAGCGTGAGAGAGCTATCCACCAACCAAGCTTGGGCTTCTGCATATTTGTCATAACGTTTGGTCAAATCTTGTTCAGCATTTGCTTCTTCCAACATCTTAGTATAGGTATCCAAGCCAACCGCAGTCGCTTTAGCATTACTTTCACCAGGTTCTAAGCCAAGGTTTTGCAATGAACCACCACTTGTTAGACTAAGAGTATCAAGATAAGTTGATGGATCCTGATAGTCAGGACTCCAACCACCATTATAGAGGTCATAGTCTTTTTGAGCAGCTGTATTGGCAAGGTAACCAATGCTATCCATTTCTTCTGTAGTCAGCATTTGAATATCGATGACAACATTATCTGCACCCAAAACAGACTCGATAGATTGTTTGAAGGAACTTGCCTCTTGGACGCCCTTCTTAAATGATTGGTCTACTGGCAAGTCTAGGTGAATAGGGAATTGAACACCTTTACCTTCCAATTCTTTCTTGGCTTGTGCAAAAGCTTCTTTAGCCTTGTCAGCATTATAGTAGGCATCTTGTGCATCAGCAAAGTTCATATTTTGCCATACTTGACCATAGTTAATCATCTTAGAAGCGACAACATCACCAAAATCTTTACCATCAAGAGTTACAAATGAAGGTGGAACAAGTAGGTTTCTTATAATCTTAGTTGCTCCCTCTTCCCCTTGTGACTGAGCACCATAAGCTTTACGGTCATAGGCAAAGTTAATGGCTTGACGGAATGATTTGTTTAAGACGGCTTCTTGTTGGGCTGTCTTTTCAGCATCTGTCGTTTTTGAGGTGTGGTTATAAGATTTTCTATCTAGGTTAAAGTTGTAATAGTAGGAAGTCGCAGTTTGCATACTATAGATAATATTATCCTTGTACTTCTCTTGCACACCTGCAAAACTTGAACTATTTGGGTAGAGACGTGCGAAACTATAGACACCTTCGCTAAAGTTACGAACAAGCGCATCTTGGTCGCTTCCATCATAGTATGTCAACTTGACATCATCTACAAATACATTTTTTGCGTCCCAGTAGTTTGGATTTTTCTTGTATTCAAGTACAGATTTAGATGTGAATGATTTGAGGATGAATGGACCATTATACAAGATATTTGCTGGATCCACCTTACCAAAATCATCCCCTTTTGAGTTCAAGAAGTCTGCATTTACTGGAAACAGAATAGTTGCAGTTGTTTTTGAATTCCAATAAGGTTCTGGTTGAGTCAAAGTATATTGAACAGTATGGTCATCAATAGCCTTAACTCCAACTGTTGAAAAATCTGTTGTTTTCCCACTAACGTAGTCAGCCAGACCAGCAACAGAATCTTGCACTAAATACAAGGCTTCTGAATTTTTATCTGCAGCAAATTTCAAACCTGTCACAAAATCTTGTGCTGTTACAGGCGCATACTCTTCGCCATCTGCTGTGTACCATTTGGCGTCCTTACGAAGTTTGTATGTATAAGTCAAACCATCTTGGGAAACAGACCAATCTTCTGCCAATGAAGGAATGTAGTTCCCATATTGGTCATTTTCCATCAAGCCATCTACCAAGTTTGTGACAACATCACCTGTTGTTGCACGGTTTTCTACTAGATAGTTCAGACTAGAAGGATCGTTACTGTATACATAATTGTAAGTCTTTGTAGAACTAGCTGAACTACCACAAGCAGTCAATAGTAAACCAGCACTTAAGACGACGCCTGCCAACGTCAGATATTTTGCCTTAGACTTTTTCATCTCCAGAACCTCCAAATTTAAATATTTGTATCATTATACAGTTAAAGTTTTTTTTAGTCAAGTATTTATGTGTTAAAAATTTACTTTTTTCTCCATTTTTTATATTTTTATGTAATATTTAAAGAAAAAAAGAACAATTTAAACTTTTTTTCTTTAAAAGTTCAAATTGTTCGTTTTATTTATAAACGATTATGATAATTTTAATCGCGCTCGCAACTGGTCAGCTTTTGCCTTTCCAATAACCT
>PPYF01268276.1_pt1 | contig 15708 bp, 29 predicted proteins | sample 1559871 | NCBI WGS metagenome assembly PPYF01 (sample SAMN08240021, study PRJNA423297) | Human gut metagenome, whole genome shotgun sequencing project. | reverse complement strand
GAAATCGTGTGTACTCAAAAGGTACCGGGAGTTCGAATCTCCCCCTCTCCGCCATAAATTTCAAGGGCTTACTGTAAAAAGTAAGCCCTTTTTTCATTGGTGGAGCTTTTGCCATTGGTGATTTCATTGGTGATTGACTCAAAAACATCCGCAGCTTTCCTGTCCACACCAAGCTCGTGCAGGTAGATTTCAGTTGTCCGCAGGTTCTTGTGTCCGAGCACTTTTTGCGCCCGGTGCGGGTCGTCAAAGTGCGTGGCCATGAAGTGGCGCAAGCTGTGGGCGGAAAAATGAGCAACCCCCGCCCGCGCGCAGAGGTTGCCCATGAAGAATTTGATTTTGTTGCATGTGCGGGTGTATGCCGTTCCCGTCTTGGGATCCGTGAAAACATACGCCTCAGCACCGGTCCGTTGCCCGTTCAGCTTTTCCAACAGCTCGTACAGGGTTTCCGACATCGCAATCTTGCGCGGCTCGCTGTTGCCGCCTCTCCGCTTGCTGGTCCAGAGCGTCACCGTCCTGTGGGGAAGGTCAACATCTTCCCATGCCATGTTGCGGATTTCTGATATGCGGGCGGCAGTATGAAGCAGGCATACAAGAAAGTCCTTCTCGAAGCCTTCATCAGCTATATTCAGCAGCTTCGCTATATCAACGGATGGAGGAATATACTTTACCGTCTTTTTGACGGCATATGAATCTATCTGTTGGGGAGGATTCCCCTGAACAAGCCCTTCTTTGTTGGCCCATGCCCAGAGTGAAGACAGTTCCGTCTTATGTTTGTTGGCTGTTTTTTTGCTTATGATCCGCGCAAGTTCATCAACGAATTTGTCTATGGCATGTTTTGTAATACTTCTGAAAGATGTATCTCCTCCTGCAAAAGCAATGAACCTTCTATATGCGGTAGTCTTGTAAGACAACGTGTTCGGTTTCAGTCTGTTTTCACAGTAGAGAAGATGGCGCGTACAGACGTCACGCAAGGCCAAATCGGCGGGCTTCGGCGGAGAGGTCAATATTGTTTCCTCCCATGCCGTTGCCGCCCGCTTGCTTGTGAAGCCTGCTTTTCTGCCGATTCGTATGCCGTCCTGCCAAACGTCCGCCGCCCACCTGATTCCGCTTTTTGTCCTGTACTTCGATACAGCCATTGTAGCCCTCTGCCTTGATCGGCCCATCACACCAGTAGAAGCGCATGGAGCGCAGGTCGTACCCTGCGCCTACGCGCTCGTGCTTCCATCTCCGCCAAGAACGCCTGAAGGTTTCCTTGTTGACTCCAAGCCGTTTGCACATTTCTTCGGCGTCTATCAGCAGAGTTTCCATAACTTCTTCTCCTTGTAACGGTGTAAATATTTTCAGTTTTGCACCGTCAGGTAGATTTCCGTTCCCAATTCGGCAACTTCGGGGATAGTGGCCTCCAGCCCTTCGGCGAGGCGTTCCACAACCGTGTAAAGATACCGCCACGGATAGCGGTTTGTGATGTTGCCCGCAGCATTCTTGCGGCGAACCGCCTTCCCGTACCAGGCCGGGCATGTGGCCCGGACGTCCACGAGCAGGGTATGGGCGCAGAAGATTGCCGCGCCCCAGTGGGTGTACTGCTCGCGCGGGGATTTCTGCGGCCCGCAGTCGATGCGGGAAAGGACGATCCGCAGCTTTTCGATGATTTCCGAGTCTGTCCGGTTGGACACCGGCCGCCGCTCCAACATCTCCTCGCACTCCCCGAGCCAGTGTCGGATTTTGTCCATGAGGTCGTCGAACCGGTGGTCGTGGGTCTTGCCCATGACATCAACGTAGGCCCGCAGAATCCGCAGCGCGAGGTAGCACCGGGCGCGTTGCACAACTTCTGGCGGGGGCGGAAAGTGTTTCTTCATAGCAGGGATCCTTGCGTCCGGACACCGCCAAAGATGACGGCGAGTTCGTCGTCGACCTTCTTTTCAAGTCCCTTGGCGCGGGACAGGTCGGCCTTGTCCCGCGTGTCGAAGTAGCGTTTCTGGGCCGCCCGCATGTCGCGGACGAGGATGGCGAAACGGGAAATCTTCTCAGGCATGAGATTCTCCAGAAAAAGAAAAGCCCCTTTCGGGGCTACTTCGGTTCGTATTTGTCGGTGGGGACGCATACGGCTATCACTGTATGATTTATCCCGTGTTGCGTCATTATATACTTGGCCTGTTCTGTACACTGGAACATGCTATTCTGCGGATACTCTCGGGTGTACTCCGAGTGCCTTGCGGATTGCCCCTCAATGGCGAGAGGGGAGACGATCACGGTCACGATGAGCATTACTTCTGCTACTGCCACGGCTAGTCCTTCGGTTCGACAGGTTCGGGGATGGGGCCAGCCCATTGTCCGCCGAGATATTGATACGGTACACGGGCAATTAGCATAGTGATGGCAACTGTTCCATCTTGGTAGACGTAGCGAGGGATGCAGCTATATTCATCCCTCCACCAATTCCATGCTCCCAATTGTGGATCGCGCGTCCACGTCAGCGCGCGGGGGAGGGCGTTCCACGATGCTGCGGCCTTTTCTCTGGAGCCGTGCTCGCTTGTGGTCAAACACCCCCGGGTGCAGTATGCGGACCAGCCTATTGCGACGTGTCCCTTGTCGTTTCTCTCGAATGAGTCGATGATGTCCGCTTTCCCTCCACACGCCGGGCACGGTAGCAACGTCAGTTCTTCGGACATGATTCCTCTCGTATTTTTTTGTATTTCTTCATTAAGTCATCCATCAGATATGGAGGTAAAGACAAAGGAGTGACGCCATTATTTTCAAGATGTTGCACTAGTACATTCGTCTTTTTTACAGTATCCCATGCCGTTTTCAGCTCATCTGCGGTATATCCCATATCAAAAGCATGGGCTTTGCCTACGGTTATACGGTCTCTAGTGCGGCTCATCTCCATTCCTCCACGGCTTCGGATTTTGTCGGGTATACAACATAGCCATCTTTGGCCGCATTGGGCACACCAACAAATCTACCATTCCATTCAGCTACTATTCTTTCTCTAATCAGCCAGTCGGCCTCTCGATCCATCCGTTCCAGTTCCCGGCACAGCCTGAAAATGGTAGCCGCTGACCCCATCTCGTCGAGCGCCCCGGGATCTCCGAGCATGTCGCCAATGGCGGCGGTTCGGATGTAGTCGAGTTCTTCGGGGGTGAGCATATCTTTCCTTTGGCTTCATAAAAAAGTTGTCTAAAAAAGAGATTGAGAATAAGGTAGTTACAAATAGAGAGGAAAAGCGAAGTTTCTGAAGTCTTTTCAGGTGTAACCTACTGAAAAGCAGAGATACTTTTGTAAAAGCCTCTAGTTATCCGCCGTGTAGGCGGCTTAGAAGTTGATGGTGAGTTTTTTCGTCATACCCTACTCGTTATCCGCCGTGTAGGCGGCTTAGAAGGGCCAGTCGGACATCGCCGCCCGATCCAGCTCGTTATCCGCCGTGTAGGCGGCTTAGAAGTCTTCGATCTGGAAAGCCTCAAGCTCGAATACGTTATCCGCCGTGTAGGCGGCTTAGAAGTATAAGCCCTACGCATGGCCGGAAGCCCACAAGTTATCCGCCGTGTAGGCGGCTTAGAAGTCCCTATGTCTTCCAGTTCAATGTTGTGGACAGTTATCCGCCGTGTAGGCGGCTTAGAAGGTCCATTGGTGGCTTATTATAGAAAATATGCTGTTATCCGCCGTGTAGGCGGCTTAGAAGATCATCGGGCCGAATGAAGTGAGCATGAACATGTTATCCGCCGTGTAGGCGGCTTAGAAGATCGCCTCGCGGCTGGCACGCTGGATCTGGTCGTTATCCGCCGTGTAGGCGGCTTAGAAGTCCATGAGCTTCCCGGCGTAATCGGCATTCACGTTATCCGCCGTGTAGGCGGCTTAGAAGGCCCACTGCGGGGCAAAAGCGTCGCGGATCTCGTTATCCGCCGTGTAGGCGGCTTAGAAGTTCACGGGGAATCGGGCGGTGTAGCATGGCAGGTTATCCGCCGTGTAGGCGGCTTAGAAGACGTGATGCGGATGCCGAGCGTATCGGCGGCGGTTATCCGCCGTGTAGGCGGCTTAGAAGATTTTCGTCGGGTACGAGCGTTACGGGATGCAGTTATCCGCCGTGTAGGCGGCTTAGAAGCGTCAGGATTCAATGCCACGGGCGAATCGGACGTTATCCGCCGTGTAGGCGGCTTAGAAGTAGCCCCGTAGAAGCCCTGAGAAATCGGGGCTGTTATCCGCCGTGTAGGCGGCTTAGAAGTTTCATCGGAAAGAATGTCATCGTCAGAACCTGTTATCCGCCGTGTAGGCGGCTTAGAAGTTGACCAGCGCGTCACGCTCAATGTCGATCGGGTTATTCGCCGTGTAGGCGGCTTAGAAGTTCGATGAAGTGCTGCACCGTGCTGCTCACCAGTTATCCGCCGTGTAGGCGGCTTAGAAGACAATAGGCTTCTCATCTACAACTATATCGTCGTTATCCGCCGTGTAGGCGGCTTAGAAGCGAAGATTCTCAGCATGTAGTCGACTCGGTTGGTTATCCGCCGTGTAGGCGGCTTAGAAGTATCTGGTCGGACGCCTAGCCACTTCATCGGCATCACCCCCTTCCGGGGCCAGTTGCCCACAACACCTAAAGAAAAAAGGCGACCCACATCAAAGTGAGCCGCCTTTCGTTTGGGGTCATTCGTCGCCTTCGTATGGTGTTACATCCAGCACGTTGTAGGCGTACCTGTGCCGTCGGGATACTGGGGTAGCGATCGATTCTGCACACGGGGTATTTCCGCATCCACGGGGAATCACCTTGCACGGCGCGTGGTTAGGGTAATTTCTAGTTGAGCGAGTACTGCGGGCGATTTAGCACAGATTGATCATTTTTGATCGTCTGTTGTACGAAAATGGCGCGCGATTCTGCACAGAATGATCACAGGGTGATCGAAAACGGGCGGTTCCTTATCGGAGCCGCCCGTTTCTTGTTTGGTGTCAAAACATACACCAAAACGTGTGTGTTTTTCGTGGTCAAAACAGGCCGCGATTTTTCGTTTCCTACTTGTATTCCCGTCCGCTCCATAAGACACGGCCTATGACGCGGAACTGGTCACTCAGTTGTCCGCGTATGTCCAATTCCATTGGCGGATATGCCGGGTTAACGCTTTTTAGAATAGCTTTTCCCGGTATGATATCAATACGTTTTAGGTAAATGGCCTCTTCGAAGCCGACGGCAAACATGTGTCCGGGAACAATCTGTGTTTTTCCCTGATCTATAAGGACAACATCGCCACTTAAAATTTCAGGTTCCATGCTGTCGCCCGCCACACGCATGAGAACCATATTATCGGGATTTCCTTTGCGCTGAATAAAATCACGCCGAAAGGCGTAGCCACGACCGATTGTTGCGCCTGTTTCAAAACTCCCTCCTCCAGCCGAAAGAACAGCCTCGACCATAGGGATCATAATGATCTCGTCATCCGCACTTGTCATGATTTTGTCAGTTTTTTTGCAAAGTTCGACAAGTTTTTCTTCCTTTTGAACATCATCCGAGCGCATAGGGCCGCGACCGAAAAGAAGCCAGTCAGCACATACATTATAGTCTAAGGCTATTTTTTCGATCCATTGTCCCGGGATCATTTTTCGTTTACGGGCACCAGCGATAGAGGGAGGTTGAATCCCTAGTGCACGGGCGAGAGAAGAGTCGGAATTGCTTCCGATTACTTGAAAAATACGCTGCATCTTGTCTTCAAACACGATCTATCCTCCGGGATGTTATGTAGATCAAAAGCAGGATCGGGATAGACCGCCACAAAAATCATTAGTTTAAGACTTTTACATTAATAATTTAAAACTAAAATATGGATCGAATTTTAGCTTGCAATTATTAGTGTAAAGCTATAAAACAGATTTGTGAGCGGGTTACGTTGTTAGCTACGACGTAAACCCTACAGAGCAAAATCTTACCGGTCAATCCCACCCACAGGAGGAGAGACAAATGGGAAATATGCCTTTTGGAGTCGCTCGGCGCGAGGTGCGCTGGGATATTCGCCGCGAACTCGATGATCGCGGCATGACAATGGCTGATGTTGCCCGCATGGCGAAAGTCAGCAGGACGATCGTTTCCGGGACGATCCACGGCTACCGCCACAGTCCCGCCGTGCTCGACGCGCTCCGCAAGATCGGTGTGCCGGAAGCGCTGTTGCATGATCCCCGAAAAGAGGCGGCGGCATGAGCAAGACGAAGAAGGCCGTCATTGTCATTAAGGAAGACCCGGACGGAACCGCATCCGTAGAAGTAATCGCTCGCCCGACAATCGGAAAGAGTGGCTATATCGGTTTTCTCGCTCTGGTCGGGTTCCAAGCGATCGTCAAGTGCATCAATAACGAAGGAAAGAGCGAAGATGAAGCTCAACAGACCAACCTGTAGCTTCTGCGGTGCCAATGAAGGGGATTGCCACTACCTGATCCAAAATAACAAAACCTTCATCTGTGATCAGTGCGTTAGGGCAATCTCGACCCTTTTGAAGGCCAACCCCGGAAGAACACACCTTCGGTATTTACCGAAATGGGTAAACAAGAAGAACAGATAAGAATAGCGCGAAGCTTTCACGCGGGACGCTCCCCCGGAGCGGCATAATCCGGGGCAAAGTTACGAGGTCAAGGGATATGAGCGGGATCAAGGAAACATACACGGCGCAGGAGTTAAAGGGGGTACTTGGTTACGCGAACGTGCGTAACGTAAGTCTCCGTGCCAAGCGTGAGAACTGGGAATCCCGTCCCCGTTCTGGTCAAGGCGGCGGCTTCGAGTATCCCACCATCAAGCTCCCCGCAGACGTACGCGAAGCGATCGCACTGGCCGTTTCAGCCGAAGAACGGGAAAGCCTTCCCGTCACCCTTGAGCCCGCCACGCCCGTCGTGGTTGAGTCCCCCGCCGTTTCTCTTTCGCACCTGACGTCCCGCGAGCGCGATATTGTGCTTGCCCGCAAGGCGCTCATTGACGCCGTGTGCAATTTCGAGACGGTGGGCAAGTCCCGCCGGGCGGCGATCCTTATGCTTGTGGAAGCCTACCGGAACGGTACGTTGCCGCGAAACCTCATCGAAGCGGCTTATCTCGCCAACGCCCGGCGCGGCGCTTCGCGGGGCATCTCTACCCGTGCGCTGTACAACTGGTACGCGGCGTATGAAGACCGGGGCATTCTCGGGCTGGTCCCCGCCGATCCGAAGAAGGATACAAGCATTCCTACATGGTTCGAGGTGTACCGACGTCTCTGGAAGAGGCCGCAAAAGCCTTCTATGAATCAGGCGTACCGTGAATTTCAGCTTGTCATTCAGTGGGTAGGTTTGGGGATGCCCGACGACAGATTGCGCCTTCCCGCCCTTCCTGATCCTGAAAGGGTTACGAAGTGCAAGGCGCTTTCGGCATTGGAGCCGTTTGCGAAGAACCCGGCTTCCATCCCGTCGATCGACGCGATCAGGCGGCTAGCCAAAAAGATGCCGCTGGAGCTTTTGGAGCGCGGGTGTCGCACCGGCAACGCTATGTTGAAGGTTAAGCCTTACAGGCGGCGCTCCACGGCGAGCATGCTTCCGGGCGAAGGGTTCACGGGCGACGGTACCACCTTTGACGCGCTGGTGCAGCATCCCTACGAGCCGCGCGCGTTTAGACCGGAAATCACGCTGATTCTGGACATCGCCACCCGCAAGTGCGTCGGGGTGTCCACGGACGTCTCGGAAAACGGCCTTACCGTGCTTGACGCCTTCCGCGTGGCCTGCATCACCCACTGCGTCCCGTATTTTTTCTACACCGACAACGGGCCGGGTTATGCAAACGCCATGTCCACCAAAGAAGGCACGGGCATCCTGACGTTGCTCGGCGTGATCTGCAAGACGTCCATCCCCGGACGCCCACAGGGCAAGGGACTTATGGAACGGGCGGTCAAGACCATCCATACCGATCTGGCGAAGCGGTTTGCCTCATGCGTGCATCGGGACATGGACGAAGACACGGCCCGAAAATTCCGGCTTTCCGTCAACAAGGACATCAAAAAGTACGGCAAGTCCGAACAGTTGCCCACATTTGACGAGTTCTTCAAGGCTCTGTGCTTCCGCATTGACGAATACAACGCCACGCCCCACACGGCGCTCCCGAAATTTACTGACGCATCCGGCAAGCGGCGGCACTATTCGCCGGGCGAGTACTGGAAAGCGAAGCTCGCCGAAAACCCGGAATACAAACTTTTGCGATTGGACCCATCGTTGCAGAATGATCTTTTCATGCCTGCGGCGGAGCGTCCCGTCCGTAACAACTGGATCAACTTTGCGGGCAAGAAATACTATGCCGACGAATTGCGCCTTTGGAATGGGGAAAAGGTGCTGGTCCGTTATGACATGCACGATCCCCGCCACATTGTCGTTCAGACTCCCGACATGGTGAAAATCTGTGAAGCGTTCGTCGACGGCAACACCGACGACTACCGGATCATGCTCTCCGAAGCTGAAAAGAAAGCCGGGGCGTCACAGCGGGCCAAGCTCGCAAGGGCGCAAGCGCAGGTTCAGAAAAAGCTCCCCGGCGCAACGGTTGTTTACAACGGGGACTCCATCGGAACCACGGCAACCGTCGTCAGTTCCATCCGTCCGATTGGGCAGGTGGTTGATGTGGAGCTGATGTCCGCTCTCGAACCGGATTTCCCGGATGAGGAAGAAGAGGCGGTTACGCAATCCGTTCGCCCCGGCAAGGTTCGGCCTACCTTTGAATTCCCATACGAGCGGTACGAGTGGCTTATGTTCCACCGGGATTTGTGGACGCCGGAAGACCGCGACTGGCTGGAATGGTATGTCCAGACCGAAGAGTACACGGATTATCTTGATATTTTCATAAGTAAAGGCATTGCATGGGAGGAAACGTCATGCGCAAAATGTTCGTAAAGACAGAGAATTACCGTAAATTCGTCAGCGCCGTGAAGGCCGTTGAACAGCGCGGTGCCGCCGAGGCCGGGATGATGCTGGTCTACGGCGTTCCCGGACTTGGCAAAAGCCACATCGTAAGCAGTTGGGCCGCCGAAACCGGGGCGATCTTCCTGCGGGCAAACAAAGATTGGACGCCCCGGTACGCCCTTTCCGAGCTTGCCGCCGCGCTGGAGATCGACGGGCGGGGCAACTCGCAGCAGCTTTTTGCCCGCCTCTTGAAGCCCATCGCGGAGAACCAGTGGCCGATCATCATTGACGAGGCGGAATTTACGCTGGCGAATCAGGCGGCATCTCTCGAAAAAATCCGGGACATTTCCGACCGCGCGGAAAATACGGTGATCCTGATCGGTATGGGGGAGATTCAGAACAACATCAAAAAGTACGGCCAGATTTCAAGCCGTATCGCGCGGGTTGTCGAGTTTTTGCCAGCTACGCTTGAGGACGTCCAGTCCGCGTGCAAGCAACTTGCCGAAGTTGAGATGTCGCCTGAGCTTATGGTGGAAATCCACCGCCTTTCGCGTGGTTGCATGCGCGAAGTGCTGAATATGCTTCCCGTTGTTGAGCGGGTGGCGAAGACCAACCGTCTCGCCAGCGTGGGTGTCGACGATCTCGCCGATATCCCGCTCCTTCACGACTGGCAGAACAGGACGCCCATTACCGTGAAACAGTCGGGTAAAAAGAGGAAGGTGGCCTGACATGGTTCCCGAACACCCTATGACCCATGCAATTCTTGAGGCGCTTGCCGACGGCGAAGAGCACTTTATCCGCGATCTTGCCGCGACGCTTGAGGTTTCTGCGAAAAAAATAGCGGATTCCGGCGGGCATCTCGTCAGAAACGGCTATGCGACGCGCGGGCTCGGCGTATACCGCGCCACTGAAAAAGGGCTTGCCGCCCTCAAGGCTGGCCTCAGGCACGGCGGCAAGCCCGGCATGTCCGTTGAGCGTTATCGTACCTCGCTCCGGTCGCGGGCGTGGAATCTCATGCGGATAAAGATGTGGTTGAGCGTCGACGACATGCTTATGACGCTGGCCGACGGCTCTGAGAAAAGCGCTGAAAAAGACCTGCGGCGCTACGTTAGGGCGCTCCAGAAAGCGGGGTACGTTACATGCTCGACGCGCAATCCGCAGTTGTTCCGGCTCGTCAACAATACCGGGCGCAATGCACCGGCATACAACACGAAAAGAGAAACCGTAACCGACACGAACACCGGGGAGGTACATCATGTCTGATTGGCTCGCATTGCTCCGCGCCCGCGTCGCCGAGATCGGCGTCGGCCCGACGGCCCGCGAGATCGGGATCAGCCGTACATCCGTCGACCTGTTGATCAAGGAGCGATACCCGGCAAGCACCGATCGTATGGCCGCGCGGGTCATAGACCGGTACACGCGCCACGAATGTCCCTATGACGGCGCATTGCTACATAGCGACGCCTGCGCCCGGTACGCCGGAAAAGCGCCCACGTCCAGCCCGGCGGCCCTGCGCCGCTGGCGGGCGTGTCAGAAATGCAGATTTAACCCCAACAGTAAAGGATAACGCCATGTTTGCCGAAAAGCTCGAACGTCAGATTGCCCATGCCGAGACGGTTCTCCGCACCAATCCCGCCGGAATCGCCGATATTCTCCCCATAATCCTCAAAAACCTCAGGGGCGAAGTTTCGGCTCTGAAAGATGCCGAAGACGAGGCGCTCAAGCTCTACATCGCCAACCAGCACGCCAAGGAGGCGCTCAATGCTTAACGAATCTCAACTCCCTGATGGTTATATGGAAAACGCGCAAGGGTGCCTCGTGCCGATTGCCAACATTCGCCCGATCGACCTTGCCCGTAACGAGTTGGTCAAGGAAAAGATGGAGAAGATCAAGGCGCTGCAAGCGGAAATGCGGGCCGTCAAGGCAAGCCTCCTTTCCGACGTTGACGCTTTCGTCCAGCTTTCCGGCGAGCGGTACGGCGTCAAGCTCGGCGGCGTCAAGGGCAATGTCTCCCTGCTTTCTTTTGACGGCAAATACAAGCTCACCCGCGACTACGGGCAGTTGCTCACGTTCGACGAGGGCTTGCAGGCGGCAAAGGAGCTGATCGACGGATGCCTGCGCCGCTGGTGCAAGGATTCCCGGCCTGAGCTTCGGGCGGTGGTCGAACAGGCGTTCAAAGTCGATAAGAAAGGCCGCATCAACACCGGGGCCGTCCTCGGCCTTCGCCGGATCGAGATTGATGATCCCGACTGGCAGGAAGCGATGCGGGCCATTACCGAAAGCCTGCAAGTGTTGGACAGTCGCGTCTACGTCCGGGCGTATGAGCGTGACGCTTCCGGCGCGTACCAGCCGATCAGTCTCGACTTTGCCAGCGTGTGAGGCGGGTATGGCGACGGTATCAAAAGAAGACATGAAGCGCCTTGCCGAACTGTACGCGGACAGGCTGACGCGAAACGCCCGCTACGGCGTTGAAGCCATGACGGAATTGACCGGATCGGACGTGTGGCGGGAGGCATCGGACGAGCACAGGCGGTTCCTTAAAAGCCAGATCAGGGAAAAGGCGTTCAAGTTGCTGTTGGACGCGGGCTTTCCGCCGGATGCCGTCCGGCGGATTAAGGAGGGACTATGAACGGCTGGTTGTCTCCTGAAAACATGGCGCAACTGATGCTTCTTTGCGCGCTCCTCTTCACGATGGTTTGTTCTCTGTTGGCCTTTGCAGGTGTTGTTTATCTCGGTGGACGACTTGTTTTTTCCTTCTCGGAGAGATTGAAAAGTACAGATATCGGCGGGCCAGCGTGAGAATCCGGGAGGCCGAGGCTGTACGGGCTGAGATAGGACAGAAAAAAATCAATAAACTGTTTGAGGAGTATCAAAATGAATGAAGGCGAAGTTCAAGAATGCAAGCAAACGGTCAAAGACAAGCGGCTTGACGCGACGCTCGCCGATTATCTTTCGCTCATGCTTGAGGCGGAAACTGTTTGTTTGACGGCTACACACAGCGTTCCCGGCGTGTTCAAGTTGAAGATTACGTTTGAATTGCTTGACTCTGAAAGCACGGATCGGGGGTAAAATGGAAATGACCGATGATGAATATACGTTATGGTTGATGGAAACATTGTTTCTTAAACCTTGGGAACTAAAAATTGAACAGGCGACGGATGTCATGTTGAGAGCTGGTTATGACAAGTTAGGGCTTGAGTGTATGGCTGGCAGTAACAAGGTTAAAGTCGTCCTTACACTAACCGAACTTGGCGAAGAATAACGCGAAACCGCCCCCATGCGGGGCGGTCGTCCGGGTTGGCTACCGGACCTGATGATGCGAGCCGAAGGAGTGGAATATGACTGATAAGGATGACTCGTTGAGTCCTGACTTCGAGAGCGGGATGCTTGTTGGGTTTGCTGATGGCCTGTCGCTTATGCACCAGATACTTACCGATACGGTCAAGGTCACAGCGTCTACGGTTCCGGTAGTTAGTGTCTTCCTGAGTGGCTTTGTTGGCAGCATGGAAAGAGATATGCCTGCCATGTTGAAGAATTACCACGAAACGAAGGGCCTGTCCGTGTCGCTTGAAGTTACTGTTACAAGTAAGGATAGAAAATGGAACTGATTGACCATATGCCCGTCACAAGGCGCGACGGCAGGCTGATTGTCGGCGAGGGCGTCAAGTTCGAGCGTATCCGCCGGATTACCGGCTACCTTGTCGGCACGGTGGATCGGTTCAACAACGCCAAACGCGCGGAAGTGCGCGACCGCATCAAGCACGTAAAGGTGGCGTGATGGAAAAGTGTGACTGCACAAACTGCGGATGGGGTATAGAGTGGAAGCTTGACCTTGGCCCTCATGGTGAGGAGAGGCTCAGGGGCCGGTGCCGCTTTCAGCCGATGCCCAAGTTTTGTCAAGGCATACGGTCGACTATCAGTGTACAAGCCAAGCCCGCGACGGATTGCCCTGCATGGAAAAAGCGTCCGACCCCGTTCCGCCGTGGGGCGTGTGGACGGCTCAGTGGCTTCTGGAGCTTTTGACCGAGAAGGGGCGGGAGGTATGGGACAATCTGCCTCCAGAGCTTCAGAAAGAGTTCGAAGCACAAGGCCTGACAAGACCATAGCGCGAAACGGCCCAGATGGGCCGTCGCCGGGGTGTGGTGGCCTCGGCCTGATGAAGCAGCCAGAGGGGGATAATATGGGAGCCATTTCGGACGAAGTTTTGTCCATCGTGCGAGAGATGTCCAATACGAGGGATTCAAGTGTGACACTACCGTCTCAGACCGTGGCGGCCATGATCGCCCGGATAGATCGTCAGGACAAGCTAATCCGTGCTTATCGTGTTCTTGTGGCCTGCTACGACAACCTCCTGTGTGGGGTAGACAAAACATCTGTTGAGTCGGAACGCCTCATTGGGCTGGAAGCTGCGCGGCAGATCGTGGCCGAGCTGGAAAACTAGCGAAACGGCCCCTCACATGGGCCGTCGCCGGATGATTTCCGGCCTGATGAGCACAAGCAACAGCAGGAGGATACATGCCCCGCTTCATCCCCACCCGATCCGGCGCTGGCATTCCCGCCATTCAGGACACGGCAAAGAAGCGTATCGTGGCGACTTTTTTTATTGATAAAGACGCCCCGGACGCCGCCGAGAACATGCTCAAAGTGTGCTGTGACGCTCTTAATGCCGTGGCCCCGACGGCTCCCGCGCCGAAGGCCGCGCAGGGACGGTGCGGAAAATGACACGCCCGGATAAAATTTTCTGTGGCTCCATTGGTGTACGTTTTGGCACCAGCCGCATGAAGATCGAGCTTTCCCCGGCGGAAAACCACGGCGGCCCCGCCGGGCGCTTCCGGGTCCGGCTCGACCGGCGCTGGTACGATCTGGAGGATCGGAAGCTGTTCCTTTGCGCCGATGAAGTCGCCACCCTTGCCGCCGAGTTCGCGGTGGGCGGTGAGATTGCCCCGGTAGCCATGCCAGACCTGCCCGTCAAGGCCCGCGTCAAGGTGCCGCGCGGCGTTCCCGGCGCGTCGCCGCACTGGTCCGGCTATGTGGCAAGCGCGCCCATCCGCGCCGACGACGGGCGCTGGTATGTCGCCGTCATGCTGTACGGCGGCGTTGAACTTCACCCTGTCGACCACCTTGTGAGGTGCTGAAATGGAAACCAGACGTTCTCTTATGGCGAAACTGCACATTGCCCGCAAAGACCTCGGCCTTGACGAGGACACCTACCGCGCCATGCTTGAAAACCTGACCCGCCACCGCTCGGCGGCGGACTGCACGGATCGCCAGCTTGTCATGTTGGTCGCAGCCCTGCGCAAGCGCGGATGGAAGGACAGCCGCACGAAGGGGCCGAAGGTGCGCCCGGAGTTTGAAAATCTGCTCGGCAAGATCAACGCCCTGCGCCTCGACACCAAAAAGTCATGGGCATATGTCGAATCAATCGCGGAAAAAATGTACGGCGTGCGCATCCCGTGGCTTGACTGCGAGCAGCTCTGCGGCGTGATCACGGCTCTGGTCAAGCACCAGCGGGCGCAGGAGCGGGCGTAATGTCTGACGCGCGCCTGCCCCGCAATGCCCGCGACATCATCGATCGCCTTGGTCCCGCCGTGACCCTGCACCTCATAAGGGCTCTCGGCGGGACGACGATCCCAGTGCCCATGCGGCTGACGCCCGTCGGCGAAGCCCGTTACAGGAGGCTGTGCGATATGATTGGGGAGGATGCGGCAAAGGCCCTGTGCCGGGAATATGCCGGAACGAATCTTTACATCCCCACATGCAGACAGGCCGCCGCCGATGAACGCGACGCGGCCATTATTAAGGATCGGGACGCAATGGCCCACGCAGGGCTGTCAGAACGGGAAATTGTGGCTGGGCTGGCTTTGAAATATGGATTGTCTGATCGCCATGTTTGGCGTATTTTAAAACGTATGCCCACAAATACCGAAACGATATTCACAAAATATAACCAATCTAGGTGGGCAAGGCTATTTTAGGGAGTAATATGTCAAACCCAAAGAGTTTAGACGAAGTCTGTTTCAGTGAGGCTTACAGTAGAGTAATGTCTACTGTATCTATTGATGAGACTATTAAAAATAAGCTATACAAAAAAGCTGTTCGTGATTTTATTGATGGATGTGCACGCCCAAGTGAAAATTATATAAAATATTTTCCAGAAAACGGTTTTCAATGGGATACGTTTGATTATTTTTATGAATATTTTAAATCAGTAAATTTAATTCCTGCAATGTGGTGTTTTCCACATTCTAATATTATTGATGGAATAACACCACTATTTTTATGTCAATATTTATCAAAAAAAGATTTAACTAGTATTTGTCTAAAAGTTTTTAATGGAGTTCCATTAGATTCAAAAAATATTGTTGATTTTATTAAAAATAATACGGAATCGGCAGAAGATAAGGATAGATTTATTGAAGAATCCATGAAATACAATATGGATAACTATATAAAATATTATAATTATTACTGCAACAATACAAAAATTGAACTTGTGCAACATAATATAACTATGTTAGCATTTTCACTTCGCTATTTAAAAGACAGCTTCTTTTGTGATTTAGATGTAACTCCAGACAATTTCAAGCTCATGTTTTCAAACGATGTTGCCGAACAGCATTTTTCCGATCTTTGGAATCATAAAAAAATAGCCGGACATCCACCCTTTTTTCCGGGAGACAGGACGTGTATTAGGCTTAGACGAGATGCCTTTGATCGCGTTTTCCGTGCTTGAGAATAGAAACGATAATTAAGTTATGGGGCTGTCCTAGCTAAGACTAATGTTTAGCTTGTTTTACCCAATAAGTTAGCTCAGTTAGGAGTTGTTTATGATTGC
>PPYF01103188.1_pt1 | contig 15720 bp, 14 predicted proteins | sample 1559871 | NCBI WGS metagenome assembly PPYF01 (sample SAMN08240021, study PRJNA423297) | Human gut metagenome, whole genome shotgun sequencing project. | reverse complement strand
TGTCAAGTGTTGAGTGCTAATATTTTTACTATTTTTTTGCAAACCCAGTAAAATCAATGGTTTGCAGTCCTTTTTTCCTTCTAAAGTTGTGATTTTTTCTGTTTTGACACCAATTTGACACCAATTTTTATTTTTTTGGTGTCAGGCATTTAACGCCATACTATCCAGCCTTGCAATCTCATTTTCAATCCTTGTCAGCTCTCCGATATGATTATACACTTCCATTGTTACATCTATGTGAGCGTGTCCCATAATATATTGAAGAACCTTTACGTCCATACGGCACTCTGCCATTCTGGTACAAGCGGTATGACGCATTACATGAGCTGAAAACTTTGGTAATAGCTCTGCTTTCCTATGCTCTTTTTTTGCTTTTTCTACTTCAATTTTGTTATATGCGTCTACAATGTTATATAAAACACTATTTACGCCATTCGGCATAAGTGGTCTACCCGATTTTGCCGTAAAGACAAACCCCGAATACCCGTCCACCTCAATACTCTTATCCTTTGCAAGCATGAAATTGATTTTTCTCTGTTCCTCAAATGCTTTTGCGACCTCTTGCGTCATAGGTATAATACGAATACCCGATTCTGTTTTGGGTGTAGAAATATGGAACTTGCAACCGTCGCCTAAATTTTTATATATGAGCTGGTGGTCTACATTGACTGTTCTTGCTTTAATGTTTACATCTTTCCATGTAAGCCCGATAAGCTCCCCACATCTTAGCCCCGTACCAATCATTATGGTAAACATAGGGTAATATGTGTTATAGATATTGCTCTGTTTGACAAATTCCATAAACCTTTCTTGTTGAGAAACAGTTAAGGCTTCCTTTTCCTCTGCTGGTTTTCCATAATCGCTAATAGAACTCTTTGCAGGGTTCTTTCGGATAATATCATCATCAACAGCCATTTCTAATGCAGGATAAAGCAGGTTGTGAATATACTTGATTGTAGAATAAGCATACCCAGCTTTGGAAAGTTTCGCATAATACGCTTTGATATGCGAGGGTAAAAGCTGAACAACTTTAATATTTCCAATTTCGTCTTTTACTCTGTTTTCCCAAGCACGGACATAACTGACTCTCGTAGTATCAGCCAGCTCACGAGTTGCCATATAACGCTCAAATAACGTGTTGAGCGTCATTTTTTTGATTGCTCCGTCTGTCAGTATGTTATCTTCCATATCCTTTGCAATCTGCTTCTCTTTTTCCCGAAGTTCGGGTAAATCTTGTGCATAGACTGTCAATCTCTTGCCTGTTCTTACATCTGTATAACGATAACTGTATCTTCCGTCATTACGCCAGTTTTCGCCCTCTCTTAATTTTCTTCCTTTAGGGTCTTTTCTACTGATTGCCATGAGAACCATTCCTTTCTGAAAAAGCCTCTTTTCTTGTTCTCACAGCGTGTTTTGTCCTTTTTTATTATACTACACACGCCAGAGAACATAAATAGAAAATCGCTCTATTCTTCCAAATATAGCAAGTAATTCTTGACTTTTTCTATGGAATAAAGAACCCTGCGACCTATCACAATTTTTGCTCCTGCCTGCTCGCCTATTTTTCTTGCAGTAGCACGACCACAAGATAACATAGCAGACAATCCCTCTATATCAACAGCAATCGGCTGTTCCGTTGCTCTTATCTTCGTTTTATTCATGTTCCAACACCTTACCTCGCTGGAACATCACATCATTTAACACATCAGTATTTAACATAATGTAACACCCCCTTTACTGTGTAATTTTTTACAAGCAGACAGACGGCTTTGGAAAGCTCCGTTGGTATCTCAACCATTCCCATTCCTGTGGGCAAAACCGCACCATGCGGACGTATCATTATCCTGCAATACAGGTCGTGGCAGAACGACTTTTCCAAAGGTCGCTCTCGGATCATTACATGAATCGCTCGCTTTCCTCATGGAAAAGGTCGTGGCGTATAAAATCCGCTGGCTCGCTGTACCGCAAACGTATCTGTCTGCTTTATTCAGTTGTCAAAGAACGGCAACGGCTTGTCAGCCTGTAAAAGCCAACAGCAGGACTATTGACTTTTATAGAATGACAAGCGGTGTGGCTGGAAAGGGGAGAAAACCACGTCCGCCTGTATGTATTTAGATTACTGCGATTTCAAAATTAAGTATCATATCCAGAAAAGCTGTCTGCACTCTGTTTTTCAAATCTGCGTCCACTACCATACACACATTTCCGTGTTCATCATAGAGCTTTCGCAAACAGAGCTTTGAGATATACCCGTCGTAGAAGTTCATCACTGTGGCAATGGCTTCTGGGTCGCCCTCTGTCGCTGATACGATAACCTCAAAAGGTACGCGTTCATGTTTCTTCATTTGTGTTCCTCCATGTATTTTCTCAATGTTTCAAGCGTCTTTGTTCTATGATACTGGACATTTGAACGAGGAAGATTGATAAAATGGCTGATTTCTCCGTCTGCCATATCCATGAAGTAGGACAGCAGAATAATATTTCTCTTTTTCTCTGTCAGAGCTTTAAGAGCTTCACTCAACTTGTCATTTTCAACCCATACTTCAATCCCCAGCACGTTAAATACGGTGTAATCGCTTGCATACTTATCACACTCGCCAAAGCGTTCCTGCTGATAATCTGGCAAATCAGAAAATGAACACTCACGCTTCTCACGTCGCTTCATATCACGGTAGCCTTTCATCACAGCTCGCTTGATGACTTTCTTTGAAAGGCAATCGAACTGTGCTTCAATAGCTTGTCTGAAAGAAGATGTTTCCACTGTTTCACCTCCTTTCTGTGCGAAGTAGAAATGAACGGAAGTCCATTTCCCCCTTTCCGCACCCCAACTACCCAAGGAGGTGTCCAGCTACCAAGATTTACAAAAAAGAATTTGCAAATCTCGGATATAACAAAAACAGTCTATTAGAATACGAATGTACCAATAGACTGTTTTGCTAACATAAGTGATATGAATTTTTAACTCATGTTTAGGGTGTGCTGACTGGATAACCATTATAAGGCGGTTATTCAGTTGTAAATACTGGCGTATTTGCCGACATGCAATCATAGCACACACCCCTTATTCAGAGCTGTACTATGAGTGCAAAAGAAAAGGACAGCTCTGGTTATCCAAAACCGTCCTAATCAGATTGTAAGACATGAGAAAAGATATTACCCTAGAACGGTTTTTTTTATTTTCCGTCAAGGTAATATTGGTATGAATTATTAACACATAATATATGTATTTTTAACACATTCTAATCATGTGGCATGAAGTATAAACTCATGACAGGTGATTTAAAATGAGGAAAAAGAAAGACACACACAGTTTTGATTTCCGTCCTTTGGGACTGGCAATCAGAGAAGCAAGAGAGCAAGCTGGACTTTCCCGTAATGATTTAGGCGATAAGGTCTTTTACGGAGAACGTCATATCGCAGATATTGAGAATATAGGGAAACACCCCAGCTTCCAGTTATTTCATGATTTAGTGACAATGTTCCATATCTCTGTTGATGAATACTTCTATCCGCAGGAGAAAGCAGAAAAATCTACAATCCGCAGACAGATAGACGTATCGCTTGATGAACTGACAGATGAAGAACTCAAAATCATTCAAGGAACGATTGACGGTATCATGAAATACAAGGGAACGGGAAGCAAATAGGCTTCTCGTTTTCTTTTTCCTCTCATAAGCTATCCTGCTGATCTGTTCCGCAGGAAGCAGGATAAGCACTTAAATCTTAGTTTTCTTTGTGATTGTGTAAATGTATTCTTCTGGTGTAGGTATCTTATTACCAAAATACTTTTTAAAATGTTTCTGCACCACTGGGTCTTGACTATTCATAGCATTGTCAATGTTTTTCTGTATCTCGGCTCTAAACTCTGGTAACGACAATCCTCTGGCTTTTGCACCAGCTTTTAAAAGTGCTTTCATATCATATCTTTTTAATCCAATCAATTTTTTACTCCTTTATTTTCATAGAACCTATACCACATATAATACTTGCAATGCAGGCAACAATATGGCTGATTAAAATAGCCAACCAAATTCCAACTAGACCGCTTCCTAGATTTGCAAAAATATATGCTAATGGAATACGGATAACAATATAGTAAAAAATCATAAGTATCATACTTCTTGTTGGTTTTCCAAGTCCATTTAATGTACCTAGACAACAGCTTGTAATTGTGTAAAGAACATAGCCTATGCTGACTATCGTAAAATACTGATTAACAATAACAGCTACATTCTCACTTGCCACAAAAAGCCCTGCTAATTGTTTTGAGAAAACAATAATAATCAGTGATAGTATAATTAAAGTGATACTTCCATATTTCAAAGATAATTTCAAATAATCTTTAGCTCTATCAATTCGTTTTCCACCTATACATTGTCCAACTATTGAAGTCAATACCATATTTAATGCCATAGCTGGATAGAATAGTATGGTTTCTAATTTTCCCGTTACACCATAACCGGCAATAGCTGAAATACCATAACCGCTTACTAATGCGGTCAGAAAAGTCGTGCTAATAGCGGGAATACTCTGCTGGATAACAGACGGTACAGCATTTTTAATAAGTGGCATAATTTCCAATTTATCAAAATCAGATAGAGTAAACTTGAATAATTTCTTTTTTGAAATATAGATACACATAAAAATCAAACAGATAATCTGTGATGTCAATGTAGCAATAGCCGCACCATGAAATCCAATTATTTTAATAAGTATAGGGTCTAAAATTGCATTAAGCAGGGTAGATACAAGCATTGCAACAGCTTGAAACATTGTATTTCCAAAACTTCTTAAAACCGCTGTGAAATATAAATATAAATAGACAGCTACATAACCTAAGATATAGATGGATAAGTAGCTTCGTGCCATATCAAAGATTTCATCTGGCGTATTTAAAGCAGTCAGAATAGGATTTAAAAATACTTCTAATAAAATTGTAATCAGTATTGAAAATATTACAGATACAAAAAACGATGTAGATAATACACGCTTTTTCTTTGTTTCTTTTTTTGCACCGATTGCCTGCGATAAAAGAATAGAAACACCATTTGTTGCCCCCATACCGATTGAGGTTAAAATCAAGATTATAGGTGTAGAATTTGTAAGTGCAGCATATGCTTGTTCACCTAATAAGTTTCCAATCCAAAGACTATCCACCAAATTGTATGCCATATTTAAAAACATAGCGACAATCATTGGAAGCGTCATGGATAATAAACATTTTTGGGTATTTCCGTTAATAAAATCTATCTTGCTGTTCATAATTAAGCTCTCCTTAGTGAATGAATGTTATTCATGTATAGTGTTTAAATATTCCCTGCCTTAAGCAGGGGATATATCAAAAATTAAATAGGTTATTAAAAAAGGTTTTTATTCTGTCACTTTTTTCACTAAAAGCAATTTCATTATTCATCAATATTCCCAACTGACCAAAAACACAAAAACTAGCACATGTTTCTGGGTCGGAAATATTTATCTCATGATTTTGATTAGCTCGAATAATTATATCTTGAACAATAGGTGTTAATTTTTTACAAACACATAAGACAAGCAAATCATGAAAATTCTTGTTTTGCTTATCATGAAATACTTGATAATAAAGATCACTTTCATGTTCTGAAAAAAGTGTCATTTTATTGAGAATTTCTTTTAAGGTATCTTGCTTTATGTTAATGTTTTTTGTCATCTTAGAAACTAAAATATTTGCATACTCATTTAACGCCGTTTGGAATAAAACATCTTTAGACGGAAAATATCTATAACAAAGTCCTTGAGCAACGCCTATTTCTTTTGCAATATCAGAGATAGATGTTTTTTCAAAACCGTTTTGTGCAAATAACTTCATTGCCGTTTCTAAAATTTCTTGTTTTCTTTCTTCCGGTTCTTTTGAAATACGCATTATTCCACACCTCCTTTTTCATCATAACTTCTAGAGCATTATATGTCAATGACTAATATTCAGTCATTTTCGTGCTATTGTTAAACTAGAAGTATTGCTAATACGTTCCCATAATACTGTGCAAAAATCTTTTGATAATAGATTTTCCATTTCCTTTTTTGAGTATATTTTTACGTCACCACTCTTACTATGCTTCATATAAAAATTCATAATTTGTCTAGCTCCTGCTGGTTGCCAACAGTCACCAATAACGAAAAGCCCATCTTTTTTTAATACTCGTGATACTTCTTTTATCACTCTATTCGGTGCTGGGTAATGATGAAATGAGTCATTACATATTACCGTATCAAATAAACCATCTTCAAAAGGTAGCTTTTCAGCATCTCCTATGTATAATTTCACGTTATCGCCAATCTTTTTTTTGGCTTCTTCAATCATATTGGGAGATAAGTCTATTCCTGATAACTGTCTTGTAATATTCAGGTTAAATATGCTTTCTAACAAAGCTCCCGTTCCACACCCTAAATCAAGAAGTGAACCAACATGATGTTCTTGCTTCAATATTTTTAAAATTGGAGCATATAGATTTCTTGCATGTTCACCTACCATATCCATATCATAAGAAATAGCCTGTTTATCGAAAGTTTTTTTTGAATTTTTCTTATTTTGGTTCATGATATCGCTCCTTTCATTGATTATTATACAGCACGAATGAATAATTGTCAATGAATAATATTCACTCACATAAAATAGGCTCGCCAATATAATGACAAGCCTATTTATTTGTTATCCTATAATTTTCCAGTTGCTATCTTTATGAAGCGTCAGCTCATACTGTGATACTTGCGTTGCCTTTGTCTGATTGTCAATGAATTTTACAGCTACTTTAACTTTCACATTGTCACCGTCAGCCGTGAATACAGGATTGACAAGCTCGGAAAAGAGATAGTCCCCGTTTATCGGTTCAAGGGCGTTTCCCTCTACATAGTAGGCAAGCTCCTTGTCCGTTGCGGTAGGGTACAGCTTGAAGAATGTTTCCAGAAATGCGGTAGCGTCATTCACTGTATCAGCGTCTACGCTTGCGTCTGCTTCTGGTGTCTTAGGTTCGTAGTCTGATTTTTCGATTGCTGGTGCAAGGGTAGGGTTCTGAATAATTACCATATCCCCGTCAGCGTCCACATAGACTTTTACAGTATAGGTTGCTTTTACATTGCTTGTCTGTTCTCCCTCTTTTATCTGCTGATCTACTTCGTAGGTAGCAGAAAAAGTGTCCGTTCCCGACTGTTCAATACTCCATACAATCACATTTGTAACTGTGGAGCTGGTCGGTATATCGGTTCTAATGGTATCCACATTCAAGTCCTGCAATTCCTTTGTCAGATAACCGCTGATTGCCTGCGTCCTTGCTTCGATAGCTTCTTTGCTGTTATTCCATGTGTAGTAGGACTTCGCAAAGTTCTTCACGAAATTTTCAATCCCGTTGGTGTCCTGCAAGCGAAGCTCAATGATTTCTTTTTCATGGGTGGTGTGCTGGTCGATAGCGGTAAAATTCTTATACACTCCAAAGCTCACGCTTGCGATAAGCACCACCCACAACGCAATCACGGTTTTCTTATGTGTGCCTACCTTGACGGTACGCACCTTTTTTTCTTTTGGTTCTTTGATAGTTTCTGTTTGTTTCTTATTCTTCTTAAACATATTTTCAAGTCCTTTCTATTGTTTTACTCGTCCTGCACCGATTAAGTGCTGTTGCCAGTAACTACTACTTAGGTCTGCATATCCTATCGGGTCGCCTGCATGATACATCTGTGTCGGCGAAACAAGAATACCGACGTGTGTTACATAACTTCCAGCGTTATAAGTGGAATGGAAAAATACCAAGTCCCCAGCCTTTGCCTGCGAGAGTGGAAGATGTTGGGTAGCGTCATATTGTGCTTGTGCGGTTCTCGGTAAGGAGATACCAGCTTTTCCATAACACCATTGCACAAGTCCGCTACAATCAAAGGAAGTGTTCGGGTTACTGCCACCATACACATATTTCCAACCTTGATATTTCAACGCTTCATTCATAATCGCTTGTGCCGTCGCATTATCAAAATGTGCCACAGTCAAATATTGATTGACTAATTCGACGTAGAACATATTTCCATAGCCATACCGCCAGCCCCCGTTCTTCGCAACGGCTATCGGGTTGGTGTAGGTTACTTTCTTTCCACCCGACTTTTCACGGGCGAAATTTTCCGCAAGGTTAAAGGTATGTTTCTTTCCTTTTCCTGCCACATATCCCACATAGCCACCGCCATAGTTATAGGACTGTATCGCTACATTCAAGTCGTCGATACCTTGATTTTTGCAGGAAGAAAGCAGGGACGCAAAATACTTACACCCCTGCTTGATTGAGCTTTCCGTATCTAAAGAGTTGGGCGGTAAACCAAGACTTTCCGAACTCTGCATAACATCTTCTGCCGTACCGCCACTTTCTACTTGAATGATAGCCAGCAACACATTGACATACTCAGAAATGCCGTATTCTCTGGCGTACTTTTCCACCATAGGCTGATGTTTCAAGACTTCTGCGGATAAGTTCATACCCGTAATGCCAGAAGAAAAATTGCTGTTCTCGTCGTCGCTGTCCGCACTAATCAACACCCCAAAGAAAAGCACCAGAGAAAAGAGGATAGGAAACAGACTGCCAATGATAGCGATATGTTTCAGTTTCATTTTTTCTTTTGTCCTTTCTTCGTTACAAGGTTACGGTTCTTCTCTGTGGTCTGCTGGTTCTTTTGGACGGTCTGCGTCTGCTGAACCTTTACCCTGCGGTCTTTGGTGTAATTCTGGCGTGTTTCCTGCGATACCACTTTTTCTACATTTTGCTTATGTACTGGCTGTGCAGGCTGGGGCGATTTCCTATCAGAAGCACCAGAAGATAACGGACGCTCTTTGATAACATTTGTCTTGACTGGTTCACTTGCTTTTGAAGTGGTCGCTGTGGCAGGGCGTTTGATTTCCTGCATTTTTTCCGCACTCGGCTTTGGAATGGTTGAAGCTGTGGCTGGTCGCTCATGGGGACGGGTAGCTCCCGTTGTCGCTGATCCGTCCGTCTTTCTTTGTCTTGCTTCTTGTGCCTTTTGAAGCTTCATACGCTTGTCAGCGATATTTTGTCTATGCTGTTCCTGCTTTTCCAATCGTCCCGTCTGTCTGGACTGCTGTTCCTGCACCATGCCACGCTTGAAGTCGGACACGCTGGACTTTGCCTTTTCCTTTGCGGAATACACCGCATAAGCGGTCTGTGTCGGCATATCCTTGATATTTTCTTTGACAGCATTTGCCTTGTCTTTCACTTTATTTTTCGTATCTAAGACAGCACCCACCTTTGAGCCTGCACGCTGTCCCATGCTGGAAGTGGTATTGCCCCGATTTTCTTTAGAAGCTGTATTTTTTCTTTCAGCTCGTTTATTAGCAACGGCACTTCCAGCCACCGCACCAGCCACACCGCCCGAAATACCGCCAGCACTTACCGCCCTTGCAATACGGTGTTCCATACGCCTAGCCCTATGTCGCATAAACAGATACGGTCTGCGGAATATCCTGCGTCCCATGCTTTGACTGTCGTTAGCGTTCAAAGAGAACATACTCATTAAGTCGCCCAGCTTCATATAAATACCAGCAAAACACACTATCTGCAAAAACGCCACCATGAAAAACGGGTAGTCTGTGGAGATGTTATAAAACATACTGGAAATGCTGAACGCCACCGTTACAATGAGCGTTATTCCTGCCCGTGTCATTATGGTATTAAATACCCTCACGATTGCCTGCTTTGCCATGCTTTCATAGCTCGGTATCATGGAAAGTAGAAAGCTGATAGGTAAAAACATTGCAAAGATAATAAAAAGTATCTGGCTGAACAACATCATGCCCGTAAGCAAGAATACAAATATCGTTATCCCTAAATTGAAGAACAGTAGGAAGAACACCATGCCTAAACGGTTTACGACCTGCGGTATCGTCAGATTGTTGTTGTCGTTGTCCTCGATTTCTGTTTTCACGACTTCCTCTCTGGTTTTTCCGTCCTCGTCCTCTGGGCTTGTCGATACAAGAGCTTCTACACGGTCTGTCCCGATTTCCTCTGCGTTGCTGTTCCCGAATTGCAGAAGTAGCCACGGCTGTTCCACTTGAATAGAAAATAAGCTGTCCCGTATCAAGTCCACGCTGTCCTTGCCCTCGCTGTCAGAGTTTGGGAGCATGATTTTTGTTCCCAAATCAAGTGAAGCGGTACTGATGTCTGATGAGAATTCATTTATCTTCTTGATGTAATCGGGAGCATAGGCGATAAACGAAGCGGACAGTACGAACACCACTACAAAGTTGATAACGGCGTGAAGTGCCTTGCTGGTTTCCCGTTTGATAAGTCCCGTATAGGCAACATAAAGTCCCACTACTAAGATAATGAGAAGCAGGAAACCAACATAGAAGCCAGTAGAAGAAAAACCGTTCTGTGTTACGCCTGCAAGGGTCTGTATGCTTCTTCCGATACTGTCTGCCATATCGTTAATAAAATCAAGTTTGTAAGCTTCCTGCACTACATAGCCCGTTGCATTGCTTAAATAAAGGCTTATCGTCCAGACAAAGTTGGTAATGCAGTAAAGCCCGTACTGTACCGATTTTCCGATACCGTCCAGCCAGTTCCACGGCAACCACGACCAGCTATTATCTACATAAAAATCAAGCTGGTAGTTGGAAAGGGGATATTTTGAGTAAAGATTTTCTGCGTTTATGGTATCGTCCACAAGCCCCGTCGCATGAGCCACCGTCCCCAAAAGTGAAAGCAGGATAAGGGAGAGTGCCACGACAAACAGAGCCATTTTGAGAAAGTGAAGTATCTTCCTTTTTGTGAATGCACCTTTTATCCTTTCTTTCATCACTCCACCTCATTTCTCTGTACGGGCGGTCTGGTATCAAAGGCGTGTAGCAGTTCTTCAAAGACTGGGTGTATCTGCACCACACCGACACGCCCGTATAAGTCCTGCAATAAACATTGTCCGTTCTCCAAATCACGCAAGCGTTTCTGGTTGTTCTCGTCGTCCTTGTCGATACCGAAAAATTCTAAGGTCTGCTTTATCTCGTTGATGTCCGTGCTTCTAAATGCAAACTTCAAACCAATATTGTTTTTCAGACTTTCCTTTGACACGTCGCCAGAAGATTGTGTAACGAAATAAACGCCTGCCTGCATAGCCCGTCCAGCACGCACCAGCTTGTTAGAAAGTGTTTCGCCTTGTGCCACATTCAAAAACGCCCACGCTTCGTCCAAATCGACAATCTTAAAAATACTTCTGTCCGAATGGATAAAATCAAGGGCAAAGGTACTAATCACAATCAGCATAGACACCGACAATAATTCAATGGTCGTGTATTCCTCAAAGGTCGTGTCCTTATCTGGCAGTACAAGGTCGGCTACTTGTATGATATTGAGCTGGTTATCCAGACTGATAGCATTTTCCACCGTACCGTCTGAAAACAGCAGATGTGCAAAGTCGTAGTCCGTGAAGCTGTCGATATGGTCTGCGATATTTCTTGATACTGGCGTATCTTCACGGCGTAACTCATCTATCACATGGAGCAAGCCCCGACTGTCGCTCTGGGTAACAGAACGTACCGCTTTTCGTAACACGGGAAATTTTTCGCCGTCCCTAGAGGAAATACCCGTAAGGAATGTTAAGATGTCGATTGCCAGACTTTCAGCGTCTTTTACATTCTTCATAATCACGAATGGGTCAAGAAGTCCTGCATTCTCCTTGTCGCTGGTAAGATTTACGATATTGATTTCATGGGCTATCTCTGGGAGCGTTTCTTTCCAGTTGCCACGCTATAGCGATAGGTAACTTTTTGATGTTATCTCCAAGTTTTCCCCCGCTTCACACCGTACATGAAACTTTCGCTTCATACGGCGTTCCATCATATCCAAATAGATTTATAAGTTATTTCCCAGTTATTGTCTGGTATCCGTAATTCGTCCGTATTCTGTTCAGTTTTTTCTTCTGCTGACTGTTAAGAACATAACCTTTTAACAGTGATTTTGCTTCGTCTGCTGATTCTGTTAGGATTGCCTTTGCAATGGGAAGTTCCACAAATGCCAGATTAGAATATCTATCAAGGTTATCTCCTTTGTCTGATTTGTGAATACATATCAGAGTGGACGGAGTTCCTCGACGATTCATTACATAGCAGTTGCCTTGTTGTGCGATATATGCCGAAATACGATTGTCGTTAAACTCTACGCTATCGGCAGGGTTTTCATTTTCCAACAACGCTCGGATTTCTTCTTTTGTTACAACTACAACGTCCTCATGCACCTTGTTTCTCCCTTGCTTTGTAAAATTACAAATATCTTGCGAGAAATTCATAGGATTTTTGTGTTGTACTCCTTGAATCGGCAATAGCGGATTATCCGCAATCATCACTATTTTTGTTTTTGGTCTGATTCCTTTTGTCCTGCTCTGAAATTCTGAACTTGTACTTTCAAATGGAACTGATTTTGCAATGTTCCTTAAACGGATTCGTATGGTCGGTAAGAGAGCGTAACTTACTTCTGTCAGGTTGTTATATACGTTAGTTGCTATGCAGTAGTAATTCTGCATACCGATAACTGTCAGATTATATCTGCTGATATTGAAGCCAGTCGTATGTCTGGCTATATCTTTTACCTTTAACTTTAGATTTGTTTTCGCTTTCTTTAATGCTTTTTGGTTCATATCTGTTTTGGCAACATAACCGTGTTTCGTTCTTCCTTTTGGAATGACTTTGATTTTGAACCCCAGAAAATCTGATGAATTTTTCTTCAGATTTACTACCTTTGATTTCTCTGGACTGATTTCTAATTTCAGCCTTTTATTAAGAAAATCTACGGTACTGTGGTAAAATCTTTGTGCTTCTCCATAGGTTGAACACATGATTTTAAAATCATCAGCGTAACGTACAATAAAACCGCTTTTCAGTTTGGTATATTTCTTTGCGTATTGAAGCCACCCATTTTTACTGCGGTTCTTCGGCTGGAATGTTTCCCACTGACTGCTTACCCACCAGTCTAATTCATTAAGGACTATGAGGGAGAGCAGTGGACTTAACAGACCGCCTTGTGGCGTTCCTTTTTCTGGGACACCCTCGCCGTCAATTTCGGCTTTCAGCATTTTGCTGATAATGCAAATCAATCTTTTATCCCGAATACCAAGTGTCCAGATTTGTTTTAATAGTTTTCCATGATTGACATTATCGAAAAATCCTTTAATGTCTACGTCAACACAGTAATGATATTTTGATAAATTTATCAGTGTCGTTACTCTGCTGACTGCATGGTGGGCACTTCGATTCGCACGGAATCCATAGGAATGATTATGGAACTTTGGTTCGCATATCGGCTCTAGGACTTGCAGGATACATTGTTGTACCAGCCTGTCCCAGATACACGGAATCCCCAATGGACGCATTTTATCGCTCCCAGCTTTTGGAATGAAAACACGTCTGACTGATTTGGGGCGGTAGTTGCTAAGGCTTTCCCGAACGGTAGCAACAATCTCAGCATTGCTGAGTTGTTTTATATCGTCTATCGTCATTCCATCCGTTCCAGCCGTTTTACTGCCACTGTTTGATTTCAGATTACGGTAAGCTAAACAAATATTTTGTTCCGAACCAATAATTTCAAGTAACTTATAAAAGTTATTACCGTTCTTGCTCTGTGCGTATAACTCGTCATAAATATGTTGCATATCATAATACTCGTTATAGCGGAGCTTGTTTTTCTTTAGCATGGTCTGTACCCTCCTTGTTTGCAGGAGCAAGTACATCTCTTAGTCTTACTCGAACCCATACCATTTTTCTTAGTAATTCTATTCTTCATATGACTAGTGGCTATCCCTCCACCGCTTGTTATCACGGTTTCATAGGTACTGTGCCACCACTCTCACTGACATTAACACACCTTATATCATTGCTAATCTCACAATAACTTTCTGATGTGAACACTTCACAGACAGTAAAATCTCCATGTTGTCAGCTTTCAACGTTCCAAACACACTATCTGTACATATATCCTTAGGTTTCCTCTATAAGCCTGCTACCTTGATAACGCCTTTAACGTTATATGGATTTTCATAAATGCGGAGTCTTACTCACCCACAGTAGCGACACTGTTTGTGTCACTGGACATTTCTATCCAGCCCCGATATAGACCTGTACATTCAAGGATTCGTCAGTAGACCTCTCATCTACATTCTAACCATAGATATTTTATAGACTTCCGGCATATAGGACACAACGCCCACCTCTGGGAATCTTTCGTCAGCATTATCTGTTACGGTGTCTGTCTGCCGACTTCACCGAGCTTCTGACAGAGCCTTGTTTACTCAAGTTTCTGCCAGTCGGAGTATTAAAGTAGCCTTTCAGGGCGTTACCCCGTCATTCGACTATTCGTGTGTTTAGTTCTCCAACACACATTAAATATTGATTTAATGAAGTGCTGTGCCTACTCTTTTCAAGTAGGAACGTTTCGCACCTGATTTTGGGTCTAAGATAACCGCTTGTCCCCCAAACAACACCGAATAATACACAAGAAGATTGTTGCAGAACGACTTCCCACCGCCAAGCGAACCGACAAAAGCAGAAGCAAGGGCATTTGTAACTGTACCTTTTACACCTTGACTGGCAAGGGACGGTTGCAGGTACACATTTCTTCCCGTATCAACGGAATAGCCCATATAGATACCCATAGTTTCCCCTAATTGTTGTGTTGCTCCAAAGCCAAGCCCTGCCAAGAAATCTGATTTTACATACTGCACATAGTCATTGATATATCGCTTGCTGGCAGGAAGAAATTCAGAATGAAGCCCCAGCATATCCCCAGCAGGACGCACCAGCTTTACATTGAGGTCGTCGTAAAAGTCCTTGACTTCATCACAACGGCGTTTCAGCTCGTCAAGATCGGGTGCAGACACCCGTATCACGTAGCTTAACTTATACATACTTTCTTTGCTCTGGTCTAAGTCCGTTTCCAGCTCGTCCACGCTGTCTAAAGCGTCCACCACATTTGAGCTGGTTTCACTTCCTGCTTGATAGGCGTGATTGTCAAGGTCTTTCAATTCCTTTTTCTTATTTCTTACTGTTGTAAGAGCCTTTCGGTTCTCCACGATTTCTACATTCATGCTCGTATCAACTGGGAATGTGAATTGCTGTTGCTGGAAATAGAAGATTTCAGACGACGGAAAATCAAGCTCCCCGACAATCGCATTGACGGTAAAATAGGACACATAACTTTCCTTGTCCTCATGTTCCAAGCGTAAATATCGCTGGCTTTCTTCAATCACACACCTTGTCAGACGGATAAGGTCGTAGTATTTTATCAGCGTTTCTTTGTTCAATTTCTTCTTTGGTAGCTGGTACTCATAATCTTCATAAGCGATACCGTCCCTGCCGTAAAGATGTTCCATGAGATACCCAAAATCATTGATTTCCAAGCGACGCACCTTGAAGCGACGGGAGATTTTATTTTCCAGTAGTTTTTCCATTTTCATGTAACGGTTGATTTCATCATTCGACATGGAAACAAAATCATTCATCAGCGTATGGTTCACTTCATGGAGAAATTCCGTGAACGTCAGCCACGCTGATTTTTTGAGGTTCTTCAGATTGAGCTGTTCTTCCGTAACCATGAGCTTAAAGCCAAGAAAAAAGCGGTAGTCCACTTGATTGTCCCCAATCATAGATACTAACGCTTCGGTCTGTTCGTCTATCTTCTGATAGGCAACTTCCTTTAATTTTCCAGTTACCAG
>PPYF01268461.1_pt1 | contig 15721 bp, 24 predicted proteins | sample 1559871 | NCBI WGS metagenome assembly PPYF01 (sample SAMN08240021, study PRJNA423297) | Human gut metagenome, whole genome shotgun sequencing project. | reverse complement strand
ACCCCGCCGCTTGTATGGCGTCCGTCTTGTAGGTAATTGCCGCCAGTCTGTAAAAACCAGCAAGGGCGCACCGTCCCTCTGTGAGGCCGCAAGAGAAATGAGAATCTTCCGCACGATAAATGAGAACGTGCCAGAGCATTTTTTCTACTTTGGCACGTTTTTTGAATTAAGATTTTAGGGGCACGGCCTGCGTGTCAGAACAGACACAAAAACGCTCCTATTTTTCAGCCTTCAATAATCCAGCCCGCGAAGTCTCCGAATCTGAAAACCTCCACGGCGTCCTCTCCCAATTCTCCGGGATAAAGCGGACGCTGTATGCCGGAGAGGGCAAGCTCCTTTTTCACCACTGCTCCCGGTTCCGCTCCCTGGTCCAGCTTGGAAGCCCAGGTCAGCCTTGCCAGCACCGTGGCGGGATATGGCAGATTGAACTCGAAACGCAGGGAATCGGCCAGCTCTCGCGGATGCAGGAACAACGGCTTGCGGCAGCGGGCCGTCACCATGCCGTCGGAATTGCCCACATCCACAGTGCCGAAATGTCTGCTCCACAATGCTCTCCATTCTTCAGTCTCGAAGAACTTCTGTACCTTCGGACTGACGGCAAGATCCCCCAACACCACGCCCGGCTCCATGCCCAGCGGGAAATTGCAGGCCCTTGACGCGCGTTCGCTCATGGCCTCACCACCGGCAAACCAGCCCCACGCGCTGCTTTTTGTCCCACGCGCCGCCGCGCATACCAGCGTTTCCGGGCCGCACAGGGCCGCCACGATGCGCAAGACGTGTTCCCTGTCCTCCGGGAAATCTCCGTTCTTGCCGCGTACCTCGAAAAGCACGCGCTGGAGGAACGCTGCCTGCGTCCAGCCTTCCCATACGCGGACATATGCGCCGCCGCGCTGGTAATGGTACTGGTCCGCCGCCACGCTCTTGCCGCGCCCGGCCTGCCCATGCGCCAGAATAAAACCACTGGTTCCCCGGCCCGCGTCCACCACGGCGTCCACCGCCGTGTTGAACCGCGCCGTCGCGTCTGAAGGACGGCACAAGTCGTAAGTCCCGCTGTTCCGTGGCCGGGATGAAGACGGACAAGTCCCCGGAGCGGCCGAAGTCGCCGCCAACATACTGATCGAGGGAAGGCAAAGCTGCGTACCCAGTTTATCCTCTTCCAGCTGTTTCTTTATGTAATCCCTAATCTTCTCTTTGTTCTTGCCTACCGTATCCACATAGTAGCCCCGGCACCAGAATTCACGATTGCGGTATTTGAACTTCAGATCGCCAAATCGTTCATACAGCATCAGGCTGCTTTTACCCTTCAGATACCCCATAAATCCAGACACGCTCATCTTGGGCGGTATCTCCAGCAGCATATGTACATGATCCGGGCAGCATTCCGCTTCGAGAATTGCCACACCTTTCCATTCACAAAGCCTGCGCAATATCTCGCCGATCTCACGCTTCTTTTCCCCATAGAAAACCTGTCTGCGATATTTGGAGTTTTTATAACATATACAAAGCTGTAAGCTTTTCGGAACCTCCCGCCTAGCGGGAGGTTTTCTTTCTATACAAAAAGGGCTTGTTGAAATTCAACAAGCCCTTGAAATTTATGGCGGAGAGGGGGAGATTCAGGATTAACCACCCTAACTCATTAAACTTTATGCCCGTCTGGTTGTGTTTGTTGCACAGACCGTATCCATAAAATGGAGGCTTGGCAAGCCGTTAATTAACAAACGAATCCTCAACAGCTCGCCGAATGAAATCGTATTTCTGGAGCATCCTCAGCAAATCCAAGGCCGACATCCCGGTGTTTTTATGATACCAGTTATGCGCCCGCCATACCGTCATGCCAAGATCGAGAGCTGCTTGTTTTTTCGTGATCCCCTGCCTACGCAATATGCCCACAATATCTTCCGTCAGTTTCCTGTTGTTGAACACATTCTTGTGGCAGATCTGCCACAATTTTTCTCTGGACATGCGGCTCTCCTTCACTGACAGTGTGAGTTGAAATATTTTTAGGCGTAAAAAGGAGGAATCAACAGATGAAACCACCGGGAGCGCCATATACTCAGGAAGAAATCAGGAGCCTCCATCTCAAAGGGGCTATTTATATCCGCATGTCCACGGAAATGCAGACGGAATCTCCAGAAAATCAAGAGAGACAAATTCGCATCTATGCCGCGCAATACGGAATTGAAATTATTAATGTGTATAAAGATTTGGGCGTCAGCGGCATGACCGCTGAAAAGCGAGAACAGTTCCAGACCATGATTGACGATGTTGAGCAAGGCCGTAACGCCTACAACATTGTACTGTATCTAGATGAAAGCCGCTGGGGACGGTTTGTGGATAGCCGAGAGGCCGAATATCACCGCATGCGCCTGGAGCGTAGAAACGTCATCTGTCAGTCTTGCGAAAAAGCTCTTGCTCTGACCAGCAATATAGCCGACCGCATTATGACCTTACTACGGGATGAAAATGCCAGCGATTATTGCCGCCAGCTCTCCCAGAAAGTTTGGGTCGGGCAGTGCAACCTCGTTACAAAAGGGTTCCGACAGGGGGGTGTGGCGGGTTTCGGGCTGCGTCGCATGCTACTGGACGAAACAGGTAGCCCGAAACAGGAACTGACGATGGGACAGAAGAAAAGCCTGCTCACCGAGAGGGTCATTCTGGTGCCTGGGCCGAAAAAGGAACGAGAAGTAGTACTCTGGATTTATGATCAGTTCATTTCTGGAATCACTGAGGCCGAAATTGCCGCATGCTTGAACAATCAGAGCATATGGAACCACTTTGGCCGCCCTTGGTCACGCGGAACAGTCTGTGAAGTGCTGACCAATGAAAAGTATATCGGCAATAATCTTTTTAATCGTACTTCTGGAAAAATGAAAAGTAAAGCTAAACCCAATCCTGAAAACAAATGGGTACGCAAGGAACAAGCATTTGAACCTATTGTGGATAGAAGATTATTTTCAGCAGTGCAGGAAATATACAAAGAGCGGAATAAAAAGTTTACAAACGATGAATTATTACAAAGATTACACGATTTGTACGTCCAGCGAGGACGTCTCTCCGCGTTGATCATCGACGAATCGGACGCCTTGCCGCCAAGCGGCCTGTTCCGTACCAGATTTGGCGGCCTTTTGCGGGCTTACCGGATGATCGGTTACACCCCAGAACGGGACTACCAATATGTTGTCATCAACCAACGGCTGCGAGAATTCCATGCGGAAACGGTGGCTGGTATCACCAAGCAAGTAGAAACGCTCTGTGGAAGAAAAATCTTTGTGGATCCGGAAACATTTTTGCTTGAATTAAATGACAATTTGCTTCTATCCATTATCATTAGCCGTTGCTTTACTACTCGCACGGGAACAAGACGCTGGAAGATTCGTTTTGACAGCGGGCTTCATCCCGACATTACCATCGCTGCGCGTATGGATACATGTAACAAATCTATCCACGACTATTATATTCTGCCAGCACTGGAATTCTCTCATGGCCAGATAAAACTTTCAGAAGAAAATACTGGATTTTTGGATAGTTTTCGTACTGATACATTGGATTATCTGTTTAGTTTGAGCTTCAACATTTCTCTCGATAAGGCGGTGGATAATGGGACAAGAAACAATAACGCTCATTTCCGTTGAAGATATTTACATACTGAACCCTCGGGCTCGGAACCAAGTAATAGCCGAAGAAATACAACAAAATATTTGTAATGTAGGCTTAAAACGACCGATAACCGTAACACCAAGAAAAGATCAAAAAAGTGGTAGAAAGTACGATCTAGTATGCGGACAGGGACGCCTTGAAGCCTATATTGCTGCTGGTGAAAAAGAAATACCCGCAATAGTTAAGATGGTAAGCGAAGAAGACGCACATATCATGAGTCTTGTGGAGAACATTGCTCGCCGCAACAACAATGCCTTGGAACTTCTCCAAAGTATTAAATATCTAAAAAACCAAGGTTACGATGATGAGGTCATTGCCGAAAAAACAAACCTCGGTAGAGATTATATTCGTGGGATTATCCGTCTACTGGAACAGGGCGAGGAGTATCTTGTCGGAGCGGTAGAAAAAGGGCGAATCCCCTTGTGCCATGCACTTAAGATAGCAACGGAAGACGATTCTAGCGTACAAAGAGCCTTGGCGGAAGCTTACGAAACGGGCATATTGTCTGGAAAAAAACTTGTTCTCGCACAGAAGATTATATCCAGGCGCAAGCATTACGGGAAAGGACTTTCCGCGCCACAGCGCGAGAACTCCGGAATCTCCGCAGAAGATGTAATCGCAGCCTATGAAAAGGGTGCGAGAGAAAAAAAGCAGTTGTTGGCCCAATCAAACTATATCAAACAAATACTAGCGTATTCCTCTGTAGCCCTTCGCCAACTGTTGGATGATGTTCACTTCACCAATCAGCTGAAAGCTGTCGGCATACATGATATTCCCCAGCAGGTGGCAAATATTTTGAAGAGGTAACAACTATGGCAAGCAAAATCAAACAAGGCTTTCATATGGATTTGGTCAAACTGCGAGTGACCGATATATTTCCCACAAAAACTGTTTCCACCCAAATTAGACAAGGTAGAAAATACCATCAGGTTCTTTCGTCCATTCGTGAAGTTGGACTTATCGAGCCCCCCGTGGTCACTCCTTTTAAAAACGGAAAAGAATATTTATTACTGGACGGACATTTACGAATCACTGCACTTGAAGAACTGGGAATTGAAGACGTCTCCTGCCTAGTTTCTACAGACGACGAAGCCTATACCTATAACAAATACGTGAATCGACTTTCTGCAATTCAAGAACATAAAATGATTGTGAAGGCGGTTGAGTCTGGAGTTTCTGAAGAAAAACTTGCCCGTGCTCTCAACCTGGATATTCAGACGATTCGATATAAAAGGCAAATGCTGGATGGTATTTGTGCTGAAGTTATCGAAATATTAAAAGATAAAAACGTTCCGGAACATGTTTTCAGGGCTCTGCGAAAAATGAAAGCACCACGACAGGTCACTGTCGCCATGCTCATGAGTGATCAGAACAAGTTTTCCATTCCCTATGCCAAAGCGCTGTTAGAGATGACTCCGCCAGATCAACTTATCAACCAAGGCAAGCCTCGCAAACTTACCCCGGCGATACTCGCCCGCCAAGCTCGCCTTGAAGAAGAAAATCTCGCCCTATCACAGGAAATAGGTTCACTAAAAGAACAATACGGAGCGGAAATGCTCGACTTAACAGCGATGCAGGCCTACCTAAAAAGACTGCTTGGCAATGAGTCCGTCGCGGGATATTTGCATGAATTCAATGAACCAGTTTACGATAAATTCAAAGAAATTGCCGAACTTGACTTTTTCAGATTGAGAAGTCTTGAGTGAACCTATAATTTTTTGAAGAAAAATGCCCGGCGTAACGACGAACTCTCCCCGCGTTGACTGTAGCGGACTTACGATAGGAAAACGTTTTCCACATATAAAAAATAAGCCACGGTCCCCATGTTCATACTCACCAATTTTTCTCCCCGTACCTGTAAGCTGACTGTCTCCGTTGCAATAACCGTAAGTTACCAAGCATACCAAAGCAAAAGATTTAATGGAATTATTGTAGCGTACTACTGAATTACTCCAGAACAAAGGGTCGCACCTCTTGCATCATATTCTGTAATCGCATTGATGGAGGAAGCCCTAGACAACGCCGTCCAGCGTCACTTCCGGCGAATCCATCCCGACGAACTGCAGCGCTGGCTCCCGTCCCAGACGTTCCTGCGCGGGCCACCGGGCCGCATACTTCGCCACATATTTCTGATACGCCGCCGTGTCGACGGCGAAATTGAAGTCGCCAAGACGGAGCATTGTCCGGCCTGCCATGGCAGTCCTCCTTATTCATAGTCGTACAGCGCCGCAGCGCCATCGCCATACGCAGCACTGAGTTCATCGGCACGCTTTCTGGTCTGCCCGTAGGCCCTGCCAAAATCATTGGTCTGAGCTTTCATCGCAACGAGCTGATCAACCTTGACCTTTTTGTCGTTCAGGCTGGATACCTTGGCTCCCAGTGTGCCGAGCTGATTCTTCGCATCGCGGACCGCCGCCCCAAGCGACGACGCAACCGTGGCGCCTATGGTAATATTGACCGGCTTTCCTGCCATAACGCTACTCCATTCCAACTCTGGACAGCTTCCGTGCCCAGTACAGAGATTCCATCAGCTCGTCCGTTTCAAGAGCGAGAATTTCAGACCGGGACCAGTGCGTGTAGAGGGCCAGCTCCATGATTAGCCCCGGAAGGTCGCTGTCCTCTATGACAAAAAAGTCTGGATTACCTTTTGCAGCTTGCCGTAATCGGCCATGTCCATTTCATGAAGCGCTGCAGGCGCCACGCCGCACAGGTTCGCGAGCAACGCGATTTCCTGCGTGGCCGCATCCTTTCCGGATCGTCCTGCGGCGAGCTGGTCGGACACTCTCGGGCGTCGGGAGACCACCATCTCTTCATGGAGTTCCCCCTGATAATCATAGGGATAGTCGAGTTTCACATGGATCGGTTCCATTTTTTTACTCCTTCGCAGTTTACTTTTATAGCACTAAGTGCTATATAGATACCCATGAAACACATACTGAAAACCCGGTACTTCGCCAAATGGATGAGCAAAACGGAATTGAACGACTCCGCGCTCTGCAAGGCTGTCAGCGAAATGGAGCGCGGCCTGATCGACGCCGATCTGGGAGGCGGGGTCGTCAAGAAGCGCGTAGCCCTTCCCGGTCGTGGCAAGAGCGGCAGCACACGTACCCTGCTGGCGACCAACAAGGCTGACAGATGGGTTTTCGTTTTTGGCTTTGAGAAGAATGACCGAGCCAACATCACGGCCAAGGAACTCAAAGCCCTGCAGGAAATCGCCAAAGATTTGCTGGCCATGAGCGAGCACGACATCAAAGCCTGCCTGCAACAGGGCGGCATTACGGAGATAGGCAATGAACACCAAGTTTAAGAGCAGAATCCTTGAGGCCGTACACGACACGGCCTCTTCCCTCCACGAAACCGGATGCATATCCGGCGAGCGGATGAAGGAATACGACGCCCTGTGCGTCGAACCCGTTCCCGCCTATGGGAGCGAGGAAATCCGCAACCTGCGCCGCAGGCTGGAAATCAGCCAGCAGGCTCTGGCGACCGTCCTTAACACGAGCCTGTCCACCGTCCAAAAGTGGGAAATCGGCGCCAAAAAGCCGGGAGGCCCGTCCAGCAAGCTGCTGTACCTGCTGGACAGGAAAGGACTTGAAGTTTTGCTTTAAGCTCTACATCCCGATGGCGGACCGAACGGAGTCCATCTGATCGATCCCGCCGATTTTTCGTATCAGATTCCTGGCGTCGATTTCGACGAGTTCGTTTCCCCGCATCGCCAGCTTGTAATACTTGATGGCGACCTTCACCTTCAGGACGGACTTGTCCCCCGGCTTCCACGTCCCGGGATCGATTTCCGTCCAGCCGCCGCGCAGATTGACCACCACGGGCACGGCATCCTCGCCCTGTCGCTGGAACGCGCCGCGCAGCGTGATCTGGACATCCTGCGCATCCAGCAGGCCAAACAACTTGAACAGTTCCGGGTCATGGTCGGAAATGGTCAGTGTGGATTCCATTTTATCCATGCCGAGATCAATCAGAACCGGAATGTCCATGCCTCCTGCACGATGTTCTTCCGTCTTCAGAGTGAGCTTGGGCAGCTCGATTTCATCGACGCGCCCGGCATACCCCCGGCCATCGACAAAGAGATTCATGTTCTTGAGAACGCGAGGCGTTTCGATGCTCATCGGAAAATCTCCTCAATGGAGTCGTCGACCAGATGCGACTGGAAAGTGACGCGTTCCGCAGGGTACGGAGGCGTGAAGTCGAAGTTGAAGTAGACGTGTCCGTCCGAAACGGCGGCCGCCGTGTTCAGGTCGGGATCAGGCCAACAGGCGCCGCCGAGGATCGCTCCCTTTGCCTTCAGCTCCCGCAGGTAGGCATTGACGCCCTCGGTCACGTCCTCGACGTAGGTCTTGTCGATGTTCCGGTCGACGGCCCAAAGATGCACCTAGGCGCTGCTGTCTGCAAACAGAGCGCGGAGGCGGTTTGATGCCGTGGCGATGAGCCAGTCGGGATCGCCGGTCACATACTCAAGCGTACCGGAAAGCGTGACGGGCACGGGCGTCGGCCCCTTGACCAGCCAGTCGTCGTTGATGGGCGTGTTGGGGGCTATGGCTTCGCGCACCCGTGCAAGCAGCGCCTCCGTAGGAATGATGGCGGAACCGCGCACCACAATGTCAACGGTTCCCTGTCCGCGCGGGTGCTGGTCGAGAATGGCGACGGACATGACGCCGGGGACGGACAGCGCCCAATCAATGTATGCGTACTTGGTGCAGCCGCTGCTGGCGGCCCAGCGCAGGCGGTAACGCTCCATGAGTTGCGCGTCCGTCTCTGCGTCTGCACCCTCGGAGGTCAGCCACCCCTTGGCGTTGCCCACCCCGGACACGCCGGGTACGGGCGTTACCAGCTCGCAGATCATGCCCGCCGAGGCGTTGGCGGAAGCTCCGTAGCTTTCGGATTCGACCGGCACTTCGACGTATTCCGCATCAGCTGGCAGCACTGCATCCTCGGCGGTGACATAGCGATAGACTTCGCCTGCTCCATCCGGGAGTGTGCACACGATGCGCCCGGCCCGGATTGGCACGTTGCCGGTGTGTTCCGGATTGCGAAAGAAGCGCACGAGTCCCAATGCCTTGGTTGCCTCGCGCCGGGAAAGCTCAACGCTCTGGGCGTGGATATCGGCCCATTTCCCCGTGGCATAATAGGGAACCGCCTGTTTCAAAACGGTCTGCAGCAGCGTGTAGAGCTGGAATTGCCCCCACGCGAACAGCTCAATGGGGCCGCGCACCACGCCTTTGTTGAGATTCAGGCGACGCGGCAGCCAGCCCTTGGCGGCGTAGGCGTCCTGCACGGCTTCGAGCCGGAGGTAGAGTTCCGAGCGGATGTCATCAATCGTCCGCGAGATGCGCGGAAAGTCCAACGGAGTGCGGCTTTGCATCGGCAATCACCAGCTCGTGAGTTACTTTGTTGTACTGCATGACGAGGTTGGTCGCCCGATCCTCGGCGATAAAGCGCCAGCTGACCCGCGCCGTGAGCGAGGTCTCGTTCCAGTGCAGAATAGTGCAGGTGACGGAACCAGTGGCGACACGGGGGTCTTCATCCACGCGCATGGTCACTTCGGCACAGAAGGCCGTCCGGGTTACCGGTGTCGACTCCTCCAAAATCCAGTCATAGATAAGCGAGCCGAAATCCGTGTCATAAAAAAGGGTTCCAAGGCGCGTAAACAGCCGAAGCCGTACATCCTGCACGCCGGTTTCCACGCCTTCGGTCAGCACCAGCTCACCGTTGGCGGCAACTCTGGCCTGTCCGTCGGCGTCAAGGGCGATGTCCTGCCCCCAAAGGTCTGTCTGGTTCATGATTCCCTCGTTTTGGCCTGCCGGGGCCAACCTCCCCGACAGGCTCTCTCCGGATGGCGGGACGCATGGCAAGCATCCCGACAAGCTGAACATGCCACATCGACGCAACGCACTCCGGAACCAGCGCACGCTGTGCACACAAAAAAACGACGCCTCCCTTCCGGGAAGACGCCGTTTTTTTCAGCCAAGTTGAGAAAACTGAGCTTCTCCACTGAAGTCACTCGCGCCTCACAACAACCTCTCGATGTTGGGGAACAAAATCGGTCGTTCCTCCGAACATCGGAGAAAGATCGGAGATTTCGAAGTCTTCTACCTCATGATTGACGTCATATCCAACCACCACAGCTAAGTCCTCATCCACCGGAGCGGGAGTCAGATAGTCCCTCCGCTCCGGCTCCCGGCATAACTGGTGCCGGAGACGGACACGTCGCCGTTGACCGTCAGCGGCCCGTTGATTGTAATACTGCCGGTTGTCGTGCGGTGGGCGTTTTCCGTAGTTTTTCCCGTGCCGCCGTCGGTTCCAGTGCAAATCTCGTTGCCTTTCTTCACGATCTGCGGAGCCTGAAGCGTGAGCGTACCCCCCGCCTCGATAATCGCGTCGCCGTCCACCTTCACCGTCCAGTCTTTGGGCGAGATAGTGATGATGCTGTGCGCCTTGTCGATCTTGATGGACACCCCCGGCTCCTGCTGGATGACCAGCTCCGTGAGGTCCGCTTCCGGAGAGGCGTTGCCAGCCCAGCGAAAATTGCTGATGCACGGGTAATTCGGATCGCCGTCGTAATAGGTCAGGTCACAGACGGTTCCCGCAGCCGGGGGACAGACGATGCCGCGCTTCGGCCCGCCCCAGAACACCGGAATTTCAACCCGTGGAATGACCGGCTCCTTCGGGTCGGGAGATCCGTCGTTCCGGAGCGGCTGTACGTCGGCGTAATAACTGCCGTCCGCCGGGTAAGTCGCCACAATTTTGGCTTTGCGCGTCATGCGATAGTAACCGCGCAGGTTTGGGCGGCAGAGTTCCACGGCCTGACGGATCACATCCAAAAAATTCGCACTATCCCCACCCATAATCGGCTCCGTACCTGATGGTCGTGGTGTTGCCCGCCATCTCGCTGATCAAATGGATCACTTCCTCGGCCCGCACCGTTTCGTCCGTGCCGCGCCGAGCATCCTTGACGCGCACCATCTGGCTGTCGCGGATGCCCGAACGGGGTTTCCACGACCATCCGCACGGCGTCGGCGAGAGTGCCGAGGAAATTCGCCCCGGCGGCAATGGCGGGCAGAAAAACCGTGCCGATGGAAAGCCGTTCCCGGCGGCGGTATGGTGGCGCATCTGAAACATGCAACCGCCACAGGAGGCGCATATGTCTGCTCCCGAAATTCCCACCAACGTTCCCGCCCGCAAGTACGTCGAATTTTCCCACAGCTTTGAAGACCCGTGGGGCGCGGACGGCGAGGAAACCGAGGTCAAATGCACGTATCGTTTTGCCAAACCGAACAAAATGCAGATCAAGCGATTGCAGGACACGGCTGGGAAGAACGCCGCGAACGCCGCCCGCAACCTCGTGCTCGACACCGTGCACCCCGACGACAAGGACGCGCTCGTGCGGGCGATGGAAGACTATCCCGGCCTTGCCACCACGCTTTCCGGGGCGATTTTGAAGGGCGTGGGCATCAGTAACGAGTTGGGAAAGTAGGTCTGTCCCCCTTTGACGAGGGGGACGCGCTCATCCAATTCCTGCTCCACGAGCGGCCCGAGGAGGAGCTGGAGGCATGGAGCCTTCAGCTCGCCCGGGCGCAGTGGCTCGAGGAGCGTCTTTTCAAGACCCTCGCCCGTGTCATTCATGGCAGTAAGGCGGTGAAGTGATGGAAGTCTTTTCCGTTTTTGCAACGCTCTCGCTGGTCGACCTGATTTCAAACCCGCTCGGTAAGGTGCAGGGGGCGATGAAGTCCCTCGGCCTCGATACGTCGGGCCTTGGCGCACGCATGGGCAATCTCGCCCTGGCGATGGCCCCGGTCGCGCTGGTGGCGGGGCTGGTCATGGGCGCGCTCGGCATGGCCTCGGCAAAGGCGATGGCCTTTGAGTCCTCGATGGCGGACGTCGCCAAGGTGGTCAATTTCGAGACGGACGCCGAGCTGAAGGCCATGTCCGGCACGATCATGGACATGGCGGGACGCATCCCGATGGCCGCCGACGGCATCGCCGCCATTGTCGCGGCTGCCGCCCAGTCCGGTGTTGCGAAACAGGATTTGACCGAATTTGCCGAACAGGCCGCCAAGATGGGCGTGGCCTTCGATCTCACCGGTGATCAGGCCGGAAAAATGATGGCGGACTGGCGGGCGGGCATGAACCTGACGCTTCCGCGGGTCTACGCGCTCGCCGACGCCGTCAATCATCTCAGCAACAATATGAACGCCACGGCTCCGGCGCTAGGTGAAGTCATCCAGCGTGTGGGGGCGGTGGCCATGACTGCGGGGCTTGCGGAAACGCAGGTCGCCGCTCTCGGCGCGGCCTTCCTGTCTTCCGGGGCCGGGCCGGAAATCGCGGCGACGGCCCTGAAGAACTTCACCACTACGCTGGTGAAGGGCAGCGCCATGAGCAAGGATCAAGCCGCTGCGTTCCAGTCTCTGGGGTTTGGGGCGACCCAGCTTGCCAAGGACATGCAAAACGACGCACAGGGCATGATTTTCAAGGTGTTGCAGGCCATTGCGGACAAGCCGAAGGAGCTGCAAACCTCGCTCTTGACCGAAATGTTCGGGCAGGAGTCGCTCGGCGCGATTGCTCCGCTTTTGCAGAATATGGGGAACCTGAGCCAAGCCTTCGGGCTGGTGGGGGATGCCAGTCAGTACGCAGGGTCAATGCAGGCGGAGTACGACACCCGGTCGAAGACGACGGCGAATGCGCTTCAGCTGCTCTCGAACAAATCTTGCCATTGCCGGAACCAGCGCACGCCATGCAAACGAAAAAACGACGCCTCCCATGCCGGGAAGACGCCGTTTTTTTGCAGCCAAATTGAGAACCAGGATTTCTTCGCAGGCGTTCCGTTCCACTCAATCGGGGAAAGGATTGTGAACTCGCAGGAGATCGGGCTGACGTCGGCGTCGCCCTGAGAGCCGCCCCCACCGTCGAACTTGGTGATCTTGCAGTCTTTCAGGGTGTCGGTGATGTTGCCCATATCATCGTTGGCGTAGGCAACGACGATAGTGAAGGGTTTGTGGTCGTAGATGCCGCCATCGGACGCGAGCTCGCCTTTCAGGATTTCCCACTGGTCACGGTCGAGCACCATGCTGCCGCTGGCCTCGTAGTTGCCGCGCCCGTAGCCACGCGGTACCGAGCCTTTGCCGTACCGGGCTTCGATGCTTTGCCCGTCGGTGTACTTGATCTCCGTGATGCCCACGGCGTCGCCGCCGGGCAGAGTCACGGAGATGTCTTCCCAGTTATAATTACGTCCGTTGATGGCCATTACGCGGTCTCCTTGATGCTGCGCGGATCGAGCGTGTTGCCCGCGTACACATACGAGGCAAACAGCTTGATCTTGCGGATGATCGGCACGCCGATGAGCACATGCTCCACCGCCACGCCGTTGTTGACGATGTCCTGTCCGGGCGGCAGCGTCACGACGTAGTCGATCAGCTCCGGCGGCACGGCCTTGGTCATGGTCGCCAGCGCGTTTTCGAGCTGTGCCTTCAGGTACGCAAGGCCCCCGGCGTTGTCGCCGAGCAGCGGGTCGCCAGCCTCGTCATACATGCTCTTCAAAGCCGCGATGCGCAGAAGCCGCACGGCCTTGAACACGGTACGCAACACTTCTTCGTAGCGGAAATCGCTGGTGTCGTCGGCCATCGTGCGCGAATCGCCCCAGTAAACACCTTCGAGTCCCGCGTATTTCTTGGCGGTCAGGTAGCCCGCATCTTCGAGCGTGCTCTGCACGGCCTCCCAGCCGTCGGGCAACACGCCTTGGGAGATGTTGCCGTCGCGCACCCGTCCCGTAGCCCGCTGGACGGGGATGGACATCACGCGCCCGGATTGCAGCCCAGCCCAGTTCCGCAGCCTGCGCTGCCCCGACGTTTCCGTGATTTCCCCGAACTGGCAGCAGACCTGCACGAAGCGCGAGGAAAAACCCCGCCCTGCTGACGCTCTATGGCCCGAAACAGTTTCCGCTCTACTCCTTGAGCCCTAGTTTTCTCCAGAACCTCTTTCTTCTCTCCTTTGCTTCCTCTGGATATAGGCTGTCCCATTTGTCGATATCGTCCATCCAGAAATTGCCCTCCTCGTCCTTCCGCAGGTCTTCCTGACTCAGTATCCGCAGAAAGTTGGTGGAGTAACACATTCTGGCTTCCCCTTTCGCGGGGTAACGCGACATGTCCGGCGGCTCGTTGAACAGCGGTTCGAGGTCCGGCCTCTGCTCCACCAGTTCCCGGTACAGCCGTATCCATATCATATCCACTTCCCCGATCTCCTCTTCGATCTCCTCTTTGAAAATCTCCGGGGTTTCCCGCAGTCGTATCCAGTTTTCCCGGATTTTCCGCCGCGTCGACGGGTACAGACTCCGAAAGAAGCTCTCCAACTCCAATTCCGGGCGTTCCTTGCTGTATACCGGCATGGCCTTCCTCCTTTTGCCCGGAGTCTACTCCACGCTTTTTCCCGGACAAAGAGGATTCTCCCGTGCCCGCAGCGAATTCCGATGCCAAAATCCGCTCTATCAGACTGTTCTTATTCTTTTCCTTGCGTGCGGCGGGCAGTTCCTTTTGGGGAACAAGCGCCAGAAGTTCACGCCGCGTCATCCCTTCCAGCCGTTTACGAGCCTGTTCCTGAACGGCGGGAACTTGCCCAGCGTGCTGCTGTCCGGCTGCCATCCCCGCAGGGGACGGAACAACCGAAGGGACGGACGGATGCCGTTCCGAACGGGAGGCCGGAGCGGGAGAGGGAACTGTCCCAACAATGATGTGGTTCAGCAGGAAATCTTCCGGCACCGTGCGCGACGTTCGCGGGCGCGGCACAGGCCGAAACCGTCACCATTCCCCGTGCCGCCCATCAGCACCGGGATACCCTGATCCGCGCCTCCCGCGTCGTGTGGGGGCTGGGCGCGCCGATATCCATCTTCGCGGCGCAAATCCATACCGAAAGTTGGTGGAAGAACAACACGGTATCGAGTGCCGGGGCGCAGGGCCTGGCGCAGTTCATGCCGTCCACGGCCCGCTGGCTTCCTTCCGTGGCCCCGGAAGTGGGCGCGCCCGCGCCGTTTAATTCCGGCTGGTCGCTGCGGGCGTGCGTCACCTATGACAAATGGCTGTGGGACAGGCTGGCGGCGAAGAACGCGCCAAGAAAGGCGCTGACGCCCTGCGACCGTATGGCCTTTGCGCTTTCCGCCTACAACGGCGGCATGGGCTGGACCAGCCGGGACCGCGATCTTGCCGCCCGGCGCGGCCTTGATCCCGATCGCTATTTCGGGAGCGTGGAGACGGTCAACGCGGGCCGCCGGGCGTCGGCGAAGCGGGAAAATCGACGCTATGTGGCTTTCATCTTCGAGCGTCAGGCCGCCTACGTCAAGGCGGGCTGGGGGCCGGGGGTGCGCTGTGACTAGCCGTGCCGTCGCGCTCATCGGCGCGGCTCTTCTCGTGGCGGGCGGCTGGATCGCCCATGTGTACGGCAAGCTCGAACGGCAGGAGGCCCGCTATGAGGCGCGGATCGCCGACATGGCCCGCGAGGTATCGGAAAAGGAAAAGGCCCGCGCCGAGGCCGTGGCCGCAGCCGAGCGGACCGCCCGCGAAAGGCTGGAAAAGGAAAGCGCCCGCGTGGCCTCCTTGTCCGCCGAGCTTTCCGACGCCCGCGCCGCGCTGGAGAGGAGCAAGAGGAATTTTGATGCACAACTTCAAAAAGTGGCTATGGCCGCTCGCCGTGATTGCGCTGGCCTGTCTCTCGATTGGGTGCGCCTCTACAACGAAGCCCTCGGCCTCGCCGCCCGTTCCGGTAGTGGCCCCGGAGGTGAGGACGCCGATCCCGCCGGACCTGCTGAGGCTCCCGGACAAGCCGGACCCGCTCGCGCCGGGCTACAGCCGGACGCACTAGCGACGCCCGAGGATGTGCTTGCCCACGTGCGCGACTACGGCGGGTATTGCCGGAGGCTGGAAGCGCAGGCGCGGGCCTTGAAAAAGGCGGTGTCGCCGTGACGTTCGACGCCCAGACCCTGATCACGGGGTTGCTTGGCCTCGTCTGCGGCCTGCTCGGTTACTGGGCGACCCGGCTGGAAAAGCGGGTCGACGAAGTGAAAGAG
>PPYF01172114.1_pt1 | contig 15728 bp, 14 predicted proteins | sample 1559871 | NCBI WGS metagenome assembly PPYF01 (sample SAMN08240021, study PRJNA423297) | Human gut metagenome, whole genome shotgun sequencing project. | reverse complement strand
GCGGCAGCATCAGCCTGAAGGCTGGCGGGTCGTTTATCGTTATTCATTCAGGTGGTGTGGATATTGTCGGGCCGAAAATTAATCTGAACGGTGGAGGAAGTCCTGGGATGCCGGTACAAACCCTACACCCAGCATTTCTGACTTTACCAGAAGATAATAAAACGCAGGAGCCGGAAAAATATAATCTTCAGTTTTATTTTAAAGATGATGACGGGACAGCCTATTCAAACACACGGTACATCGTGTTTTATGAGGATGGTACACAATCCCGCGGACAAACGGATAATAATGGTTATACCGAGAACTTCAAGACTGACAACGCACAGGTCGTTGAAGTGAGATTATTACATCAGAGTATTGACATGATTGAGGGTGGCGTAAATGAATAGTAAAAAAACAATGAAAAGTCGACAGCCACTAGTACGAAAGAGGAAGAATGCATCAAAGAGTTTATTATTTCTGATAAATTCAAAAAAATGATGACTAATGTTTTGAACTCAACAAAAAATGTATTAACAAAAAGGCTAGAAAACTTAAACAACTGGACAGAAGCTGACCAGCAGGAGTTTCTAACTATATTTGGTGTCCCTGGCGATTTCAAAATAACAAGCCAATATAGTTCTAAAGGTGAAAAAGATTTTTTATCAGAAACATTAGATGCTCGAACCTATATGAAGGAAAGCATTTCACGGTTGATTTTTATCTGTGAAAAAATATCAGTACAAGATCGTGTATGTGAAAATGGGCTGAATGTATATGGTAACTTCGTTAATAATACAAGCATCACTCCTGGATCAGCACGGGTTAATGATGATCGTACTATAGGTTTAGAACCTGAGCTCTATAAAAACGAACTCAAAGTAGAAATACTTCAAAATTTTACAAAAAAGAAATACTCTGGATCAGATTCGAAGGTTTCTACACTATGTCATGAATTAAGTCATTTCTGTCGATATCTTATAAATGGTGAACAGCGAGGGGGAATGGGAACAAAAGATTCCCCAACAAAGACGTTCGACTCTAATTATAATTATGTTGCCTATGCCAAGAGCCTAGTGGATAAACATAGCCCGGAGGTATTTAATAACGCTTATAATATAGAAAAATATTTTGAGATTAAACCAGATGTATAAAAATATATTTTTTATAATTTTTATCATTTCATCATTAACCTTTCCTAATGAGAGCTGCGGGTTCATAAAATATGGATATGGTCGCTTTAGTGGGATAGACCGTCCTTTTATTTATATTTTACATCCTGATGATGACAATCATTATTTTGGAATTAGTTTATTGCAAAGCAATAAGTCACAACTGCAGCACAATCTTTATACACACTTATCAGTTAAGCGCAAAGAACATAAGATTATTTCCGTTGTAACCTTTTTAAACAAAAGTGAAAAAAGTTATTTTATTCATAGAAATAGACTTACTCTGGATACTGAAGGCGGGAGTTTTCATTCTTTTTCTCAAATGTGTGGAGAAACATTCCTCATCACCACAAATACTATCCGTCTTGATTATCTTGGAAGTCGCTGTGAGTTTGATCGATACTATTTTGATAATGACTGGGTTGAAATACCTTCACATCGTAGCATATCCTTTAATTTTATTATCAGCGATGTGTATGTTTTTTTACCTGGAAAACATCGATATAACTTCGGAAGTTTGGAATTTTACGTTACTGATAGCAAGTGGATTACAATTAAAAAAATCAATCGGTTAATGTTTGATATTTTTCAATATAAATATAAAGCATTTAGCCAACCAGAACATGGGTATTTATTCCCTCTTGAAGAAAGGCATTATGATCATGAGCAATATGACATAAGAGAATTATTTCAATCTTTGAATTTAAATGGAGGACAAGGAAATATGTATTTTAATATTAGAACAAATCAATTAATAATTGATATAGACGGAAATGAAGTTGATAACATCCCATATATAAAAAAATACGGTAAAAGATACAGATAAATCTGCCAGGGATGCAGTCTTGGATAGTATTTATGCAGATGCTTTTTATAACTCCGAGAAGATATATAATGAGAGTGATAATATTAAGGTAGGTACGGAATATATGCAATATTGGATTGATAAAAACAAAAACGATATTGTCCAAGCTTATAAAAATTACAAAGGGAAGGGGAATGGAATATATTACAACAAAAAGAAAAGCATGCTCAGACAAATTATCAAAAGATCATAATAATATGCAAATATTACGAGATGTGGTTGATGTTAAAAAATAGTTACGCTTTCCTTTATTTGATATCCTTTACTTTTCATTGTGTATCAGGAGGTATGGAAAATATAAAAAACTGTAAGTTGGATAGTGGTATTGAAGTCAAGCTAATTTCAATGCCGGCTGATGATGGAAGTATACCGTATTTAATTTTTGATAATATTATTGTGAGTGCATTTCTTGACGGAAGTATATTAGCAGGAGATATTGTTCTCGCAAAATGTATAAATCACTCTCTGATCTTTGCACTAAATTACGGCCCTCCATATATGAAAGGGTGTTTGATAACAGATCTGATCGATGATGGTAAAAAGAAAAACCATCATCCCAAGGGTGTTTGTTTCGCAGAAAGAAATACACCGGAGTCTATCTGGTTTAGTGAAAAACATTCGTTGATTATCATTAAGAATGACAAAAACACTGGAGAATGGAATGGTAAATATATTGTCTATGATAGCCGTGAGAAAGAGGCGCAGTCATTTAATCACCTACCTGATAAAAAAAAATATAAAGTTTATCGATTAGATATAGACAAATAAAGTGATTCTTCGATCGTTACTTTTCAAGTAAAAAAAGAAGGTTTCATCTTTATAAACTTCAAGGGAATCAATATGCCCATCGCAGCCCGACTCAACGACAAAGGCACCCGGCATGACGGTTATCACGAAACCGTCATTATCGCAGGCTCCCCCACCGTATCTATCGACGGGTTACCTGCCGCGCGCATGGGTGACCCCCTCACCCCTCACGATAAACCGAAGCATCCCCCCCATCCGCGCAAGATAGCGGGTGGTTCCGGGACGGTATTTATCGACGGCCTGCCTGCTGCCAGAACGGGCGATGCAGTGGACTGCGGCGGGGTGGTTATCGGTGGCGGTACGGTTAACATCGGCTGATAGGTAAGGAGATATCATGTCATTAAAGGGGCTACGCTTCACTATTGAAATCGACGGACTGCCGTTAATGGCCACGTCTGTCGCGGGGTACACTCTTTAGCAGTGCCACTTCTCCTTTGTTTTGGAAGGGGATTCCCTGGTTCAGTTTCCATGATGAGTAATAAAGCAATCCTGATTCGTTTATGGAAAATAACCCGTTGTCACTCCGGCTGCCACTGTTCATGGCGAAAGCAACTCTGCAATACCTTTCATGCTTTGGCTGCCAAGCAGAGAATAATCCGCATCAAACATACGATTTTCGTATAATTCGCGTGTTTGACCGCTCTTCTCTTGATCCAGAACACGTCAAAAGTATGATGATTCTTTAGAATCGTCATACTCATAAAGTCGTACCTCTACATCATTCGGGATCACCATTTTGTCCAGACTACGCCGCACACTTTTTGCGCTGCTGGCCTGTGCGTCATTCCTTACGCACGCCGCTGCCACTGATGAAATTACGACCGCCTGGCCGGTCAACGTTGGGCCGCTTAACCCTCATCTGTATACCCCTAACCAAATGTTCGCCCAGAGCATGGTCTATGAGCCGCTGGTAAAGTATCAGGCCGATGGTTCGGTCATTCCGTGGCTGGCAAAAAGCTGGACCCACTCAGCGGATGGCAAAACCTGGACGTTTACCCTGTGTGATGATGTGACCTTCTCAAATGGTGAAGCGTTCGACGCCCATGCGGCGGCGGAAAACTTCCGCGTGGTGCTCGATAACCGCCAGCGTCACGCCTGGCTGGAACTGGTCAATCAGATCGTCGATGTGAAAGCGCTCGACAAAAACCAGCTCCAAATCACCCTGAAAAGTGCCTATTACCCGTTCCTGCAAGAGCTGGCGCTGCCGCGCCCGTTCCGGTTTATCGCGCCGTCGCAATTTAAAGACAACGAAACGATGCGCGGTATTAAAGCGCCGATTGGCACGGGGCCGTGGGTACTGAAAGCGTCGAAGCTCAATCAGTACGATGTGCTGGTACGCAACGATCGCTACTGGGGTGAAAAACCACAGATTCAAAAAATTACCGTCAAAGTGATCCCGGATCCGACGACCCGCGCTGTCGCGTTTGAAACGGGCGACATCGACCTGTTATACGGTAACGAAGGGTTGTTGCCGCTCGATACCTTCGCCCGTTTCAGTCAGAACCCGAACTACCGTACCCAGCTTTCTCAGCCGATAGAAACGGTAATGCTGGCACTCAACTCAGCAAAAGCACCGACCAATGAGCTGGCGGTACGTGAAGCGCTGAACTATGCGGTGAACAAGAAATCGTTGATCGATAATGCGCTGTACGGCACGCAGCAGGTCGCCGACACGCTGTTTGCACCTACCGTTCCTTATGCCAACGTTGGCCTGAAGCCACGTCAGTACGACCCGCAGCAGGCGAAAGATCTGCTTGAAAAAGCCGGCTGGACGCTCCCCGCCGGCAAAGATATTCGTGAGAAAAACGGTCAACCCCTACGCATTGAGCTGTCATTCATTGGCACCGACGCGCTGAGCAAATCGATGGCGGAAATTATTCAGGCCGATATGCGCCAGATTGGCGTTGATGTTGCACTTATTGGCGAAGAAGAGAGCAGTATTTATGCCCGCCAGCGCGACGGACGCTTCGGAATGATCTTCAACCGCACCTGGGGCGCGCCGTACGATCCGCACGCCTTTATGAGTTCGATGCGCGTGCCGTCACATGCGGATTACCAGGCTCAGCAGGGGTTAGCTGACAAAGCGTTAATTGATAAAGAGATTGGTGAAGTACTGGAAACCACCGACGACACCCAGCGTCAGGCGCTGTACAAAGACATCCTGACCCGTCTGCACAACGACGCGGTCTATCTGCCCATCAGCTATGTCTCGATGATGGTGGTCGCCAGACCTGAACTGGGCACAATTCCGTACGCGCCTATCGCCTCTGAAATCCCGTTTGAACAGATTAAACCGGTGAAACCCTGATGTTGCGTTATGTACTGCGGCGCATTCTGCTGCTGATTCCGATGATTTTCGCCGCCTCGGTGATTATCTTTCTGATGCTGCGCCAGGGCACCGGCGACCCGGCGCTCGACTATCTGCGCTTATCGAACCTGCCGCCGACGCCGGAAATGGTGGCCTCAACCCGCGTGATGCTGGGCCTTGATCAGCCGCTTGTCGTGCAGTACGGCACCTGGCTGTGGAAGGCGCTGCATTTGGATTTTGGCATCTCGTTCGCCACCCAGCGCCCGGTGCTGGATGACATGCTGAATTTCCTGCCCGCGACGCTGGAGCTGGCGGGCGCGGCGCTGGTGCTGATCCTGCTGACTTCCGTGCCGCTCGGTATCTGGGCGGCGCGTCACCGCGACCGTCTGCCGGATTTCGTCGTGCGACTGATTGCCTTCCTCGGCGTGTCGATGCCGAACTTCTGGCTCGCCTTCCTGTTGGTGATGTTCTTTTCGGTCTGGCTGCAATGGCTGCCCGCAATGGGCTACGGCGGCTGGCAGCATCTTATTTTACCCGCGGTATCGATCGCCTTTATGTCCCTGGCGATCAACGCCCGACTTCTGCGCGCCAGCATGTTAGAAGTCGCCGGGCAGCGTCACGTCACCTGGGCGCGTTTGCGCGGGTTGAACGACAAACAAACCGAGCGCCGCCATATTTTGCGTAATGCGTCGCTGCCGGTCGTCACCGCGGTTGGGATGCACATCGGCGAACTGATTGGCGGGACGATGATTATCGAGAACATCTTTGCCTGGCCGGGCGTCGGGCGCTATGCCGTGTCGGCGATATTTAACCGCGACTACCCGGTGATTCAGTGCTTTACGCTGATGATGGTGGTGGTCTTCGTGGTCTGTAACCTGATTGTTGATCTGCTGAACGCCGCGCTGGACCCACGCATTCGTCGTCATGAAGGAGCGCACTCGTGAACTTTTTCCTCTCTTCACGCTGGTCGGTTCGTCTGGCCATGATTGTCATCGCCCTGCTGGCGGTGATTGCGCTGACCAGCCAGTGGTGGCTGCCGTATGATCCGCAAGCGATCGATTTACCCTCGCGCCTGTTGGCCCCGGACAGCCAGCACTGGCTGGGTACGGACCATCTGGGACGCGACATTTTCTCTCGCCTGCTGGCGGCGACCCGCGTGTCGCTGGGTTCGGTGATGGCCTGTCTGCTGCTCGTGCTGGCGCTGGGACTGATTGTTGGCGGCAGCGCTGGACTGCTGGGTGGTCGTGTCGATCAAGCCACCATGCGCGTCGCCGATATGTTTATGACCTTCCCGACCTCCATTCTGTCGTTCTTCATGGTCGGCGTGTTGGGCACGGGACTCACCAACGTGATTATCGCCATCGCCCTGTCACACTGGGCGTGGTATGCGCGGATGGTGCGCAGCCTGGTCATCTCTCTGCGTCAGCGCGAGTTTGTTCTCGCATCACGGCTTTCCGGCGCAGGTCATGTCCGGGTATTCATCGACCATCTGGCCGGGGCGGTGATCCCGTCTTTGCTGGTGCTGGCCACGCTGGATATTGGACATATGATGCTGCACGTTGCCGGGATGTCTTTCCTCGGCCTTGGCGTGACAGCACCGACGGCGGAATGGGGGGTGATGATTAACGATGCCCGCCAGTATATCTGGACTCAGCCGCTGCAAATGTTCTGGCCGGGGCTGGCGCTGTTTATCACCGTGATGGCCTTCAACATGGTGGGTGACGCCCTGCGCGATCACCTGGATCCTCATCTGATCACGGAGCATGCCCACTGATGCCACAGCACATTGAACTGCAAAACATCGCTTTAGTGGCCGATCGCCCGCTGGTGCACGGTGTGTCGTTAACGCTCAAACGCGGACGTGTGCTGGCGCTGGTGGGTGGCAGCGGTAGCGGTAAATCATTGACCTGCGCGGCGGCGCTTGGGATTTTGCCCGCTGGTGTGCGCCAGACAAACGGAACGCTGCTCGCTGACGGCAAACCGGTGTCGCCTCGATCCCTGCGTGGGTTCAAAATTGCCACCATTATGCAAAATCCGCGCAGCGCGTTTAATCCCCTGCATACGATGGCGACCCACGCACGGGAAACCTGTCAGGCGTTGGGTAAACCGGCAGATGACGCCACGCTCGTCAACGCCCTGCAAGCCGTGGGCCTGGAGCAGGCCGATCGCGTGCTGAAGCTCTACCCGTTCGAGATGAGCGGCGGCATGCTACAACGCATGATGATCGCGATGGCGGTACTGTCCGATGCGCCGTTTATCATCGCCGATGAGCCGACCACCGATCTGGATGTGGTGGCACAGGCGCGCATCCTCGATCTGCTGGAGAGCATTATGCAGAGCCGGGCACCGGGCATGCTGTTGGTGACTCACGATATGGGTGTGGTCGCGCGACTGGCCGACGATGTGGCAGTGATGGATGACGGAAACATCGTCGAACAGGGTGACGTGGAAACCCTGTTCAGGGCACCCCAACACGCCATCACCCGCGGTCTGGTGTCGGCACATCTCGCTCTGTACGGTATGGAGTTAGCCTCATGACTTTACTCAGCGTCACAGACCTTTCTCATCAGTACGCCCACGCCAGCCTGGGCGGAAAACATCAGCATCAGCAGGTGCTGAAAGCGGTCTCTTTGCATCTGAAAAGCGGCGAAACCGTTGCCTTGTTAGGGCGCAGCGGTTGCGGAAAAAGCACGTTAGCGCGTCTGCTGGTCGGTCTGGAATCGCCCAGTCAGGGAAGCGTAAGCTGGCGCGGTGAACCGCTGGCAAAACTGAACCGGGCTAAACAAAAGGCGTTTCGCCGCGATATCCAGATGGTCTTTCAGGATTCCATTAGCGCAGTGAATCCGCGTAAAACCGTCTGTGAGATCCTGCGTGAGCCGATGCGTCATTTACTCTCGTTGTCCAAAGCCGAACAGCTGGCGCGGGTACGCGAGATGCTTCACGCCGTCGATCTGGATGAAAACCTGCTGGATAAACGTCCGCCACAGCTCAGCGGCGGTCAGCTCCAGCGCGTCTGTCTGGCCCGCGCACTGGTGGTAGAGCCGAAACTGTTGATTCTCGATGAAGCGGTGTCGAATCTCGATCTGGTGTTGCAGGCAGGCGTCATTCGTCTGCTCAAAAAAATACAGCAGCAGTTTGGTACCGCCTGCCTGTTTATCACCCACGATCTGCGGCTGGTGGAACGATTTTGCCATCGTGTGATGGTGATGGAGGACGGGCAGATCGTTGAGACACAGACTGTGGGTGAGGCATTAACCTTTTCCTCCGAGGCCGGTCGTGTGCTACAAAAGGCGGTACTCCCCGCATATCCCGTGCGCCGTCGCGCCATTTCGTAAGGTTGATATCTGATGCAACGAGTCACCATCACGCTTGATGACGATTTACTGGAAACGCTGGATAGCCTGAGCCAGCGCCGTGGTTACAACAACCGCTCCGAAGCCATTCGTGACATTCTGCGCGGCGCGCTGGCGCAGGAAACCACGCAAGAGCACGGCACCCAGGGCTTTGCGGTGCTCTCCTACGTGTATGAACATGAGAAGCGTGATTTAGCCAGTCGCATTGTCTCAACGCAGCACCATCACCATGATTTGTCCGTCGCCACACTGCATGTGCATATCAATCATGACGACTGTCTGGAGATTGCCGTCCTGAAAGGCGACATGGGCGATGTTCAACATTTTGCCGATGATGTTATCGCCCAGCGCGGTGTGCGCCACGGCCATTTGCAGTGTTTGCCGAAGGAAGAGTAAGACTCAACGATGCCGCCGGGGGCGCTACGCTTGCCCGGCCTGCCTTTGCACTCCCGTAGGCCGGATAAGACATCGTCGCCATCCGGCATCTGATTACGCCATCGTGCCAATCGTCTTTCTGAACCGCAGCAATGCGATCAGGAAGAACGCCGCGCCAATGGCGAGAAGCGTCAGAAACTGCGGCCAGACAATGCTGAACCCGGCGCCGCGATAGAGTATGGCTTGCGCAAGGCTGACGAAGTGGGTAGTCGGCATCGTCAGCATGATGTCCTGCACCACCTGCGGCATGCTTTCGCGCGGCGTGGAGCCGCCGGAAAGCATTTGCAGAGGCAAAAGCACCAGAATCATCAACAGCCCCAGTTGCGGCATGGAGCGCGCCAGCGTACCCATAAAAATGCCGATCGACGTGGTGGCGAACAGACTCAGCGCCACACCCAACATGAACAGCGGAATGGACCCTTCAATTGGCACGCCGAGCGCCCCTTTCACCATCAACATCAGCGACAGCCCCGAGACTACCAGCACCACCAGTCCCATTGACCAGACTTTCGCCATCATGATCTCAAACGGGGTGATCGGCATCACCAGCAGGTGTTCCACCGTACCGTGTTCACGTTCGCGTATCAGCGCCGAACCGGTCAGCACAATCGCCAGCATGGTGATGTTATTGATGATCGCCATCACCCCGCCAAACCACGCCGGATCGAGGTTCGGGTTGAAGCGCATTCGGGTCTCCAGCGAAACCAGCGGTTCACTGTTATCGCGATAACGCGCGACAAAACTGTTCACTTCACCGCTGATGATATTCTGGATGTAGCTGTTGCCAGTGAACGCCTGGCTCATGCGCGTGGCGTCAACATTCACCTGAATATCGGGTTGCCTTCCGGCCAGCACGTCCCGTTGAAAGTTAGGCGGTATATTGACCACAAAGGTATAGCGACCCGCATCCAGCCCGGCATCCATCTCATCGGCGGTGATCATCTCCGGCGGTAAAAACCACGGACGGTAGAAGCTGTTGACGATACGATTCGAGAGTTGAGACTGGTCCATATCGGCAATGGCAATCGGCGCGAGATGCAGCGACCCCGGCAGCACGGTCGCGGAGGAGTACACCGAGACGGTAAAGGCAAACACGATCAGCGTCAGCATCGCCTTATCGCCCAACAGACTGCGCAACTCCTTGATGCCTAAATTATAAATATTGCGTAGTCGGCGCATCACCCCTCCTGTTTTTTCAGCAACAGCACGCTCAGCCCCATCACCACCGGAATGGCGATCAGCAGCGGTACAAACAGCGGCCAGAGATCGGTAAGATCCAATGCTTTCGAGAATGTGCCCCGGGCGATCGTCAGGAAATGGCTGGTTGGATAGATCTCGCCGATCCACCGTCCCGGTCCTTCCAGCGACGCCACCGGATCGATCATCCCGGAGAACTGCGTCGCCGGGATCAGGGTAATGATGGACGTGCCAAAAATCGCCGCAATCTGACTCTTCATGAACGTGGAGATCAGCAGCCCCATTCCCGTGGCGATGGTGACATACAATAGCGCGGCCAGGCTGAGCGTGAGGAAACTGCCCTTGTGCGGTACGCCAAACACAAACACCGACAGGGCGCACAGCAGCAGGAAGTTCAGCATCCCCAGCGCGATATACGGCAACTGTTTACCGAGCAAAAATTCACTGCGGGTGGTGGGCGTGACATACAGATTGATGATCGACCCCAGTTCTTTTTCCCGCACCACGCTCAGTGCGCTCAGCATCGACGGGATCATCATCAGCAACAGCGGAATGACCGCCGGAACAATCGCTGGCAGACTTTTCACATCTGGGTTGTAGCGATAGCGTGTTTCAATGGTCATGAGTCCACTCTGCCCTACTGGCGTCGGCTGGCGGCTCGCCACGTCCTGTAGCCAGCTCTGGTGCATCGCCTGCACGTAGCCTTTTACCGTCTCGGCACGGCTGGGCATGGCACCATCCACCCAGACGCCAATCTCCACCGGCGTCCCGCGCGCAATGTCACGACCAAAGTTAGGTGGGATTTCGATGGCTACTGCCACCTCGCCGGAACGCATCCGCCGGTCGAGATCGTCATAGCTGGTCAACGGCGGTTGTTCAATGAAGTAGCGTGAGCCTGCCAGATTCAATGACCAGGCCTGGCTGCTGACGGTTTGATCGCGATCGAGCACGGCAAAACGCAGGTTTTCTACGTCCATGCTGATGCCGTAACCCATGATCAGCATCAGGATCACCGTGCCCAGCAGCGCCAGCGTTGAACGCACCGGATCGCGCCTGAGTTCCAGCGCTTCGCGACGACTGTAGCTGAACAATCGCCGCAGGCTGAATCCCTGACGCGGTGGCTTCGCCTCTTCATGCTTTGTGTCCACCGGCACAGAGGTTTCAGGCGCCGGGCCCGCAGCCTCCTGGAGCCAGGAGATAAACGCCTCTTCAAGGCTTGCAGCCCCGCGCCGCTCAACCAGTTCCTGCGGCGTACCGCTGGCGAGCACTTTTCCGGCATGCATTAACGACATACGGTCACAGCGCTCAGCTTCGTTCATAAAGTGAGTGGAGATAAAAATGGTCACTTTGTCCTGACGCGACAAATCGACCATCAATTGCCAGAACATGTCCCTCGCCACCGGGTCAACGCCGGAGGTCGGTTCGTCGAGGATCAACATTTCCGGGCGATGGATCACCGCCACTGCCAGCGACAGCCGCTGTCGAATGCCTAGCGGGAGCGACTCGGGCAACGAATCCTCAACTTCCGCCAGCATAAAACGTTCGCTCATCTCCTGAACGCGTCGGGGGATTTCCGCTTCCGGGATGTGAAACAACCGGGCGTGGAGTTCAAGGTTCTGTCGAACGGTCAGCTCGCTGTACAGCGAAAACGCCTGCGACATGTAGCCCACCCGGCGGCGGGTGTCGATATCCTTCGGATCGACCGGTTGACCGAACAGCCAGGCCTCCCCTTCACTGGCAGGCAGCAGCCCGGTCAGCATCTTCATGGTGGTCGATTTACCGCAGCCGTTGGAACCGAGGAAGCCAAAAATCTCCCCACGCGGGATGCGGAAGTTGACGTGATCGACGGCGACAAAATTGCCAAAGCGCATGGTCAGGTCTTTTGCCTCAATGGCGATCTCTTCCTGCTCTGCGTGATACGGCGGAATCACCACCGGCTGATACGCCTGCCGCTGCGCCTGCGGTAACAGGGCGATAAACGCCTGCTCCAGCGTCGCGCTGGCGGTTTTATCGCGGAGTTCCTGCGCGCTGCCGGTCGCCAGCACCTCGCCTGCGTTCATCGCCACCAGCCAGTCGAAACGCTCGGCCTCTTCCATATACGCCGTCGCCACCAGCACACTCATGTTGGTCTGCCGCTGACGAATATTCTCTATCAGATCCCAGAACTGGGCGCGAGACAGGGGATCAACACCGGTGGTCGGTTCATCCAGTATCAATAATTCCGGGTCATGGATCAGCGCACAGCACAGACCCAACTTCTGTTTCATCCCGCCCGAGAGTTTCCCCGCCGGACGATCGCGAAACGGCGCCAGACCGGTGCTGTTCAGTAACTCCGTAATCCGCGCTTCGCGCTCGGCTTTGTCATGACCGAACAAACGGGCGAAGAAGTCGACGTTCTCATACACCGACAACGTGTGATACAGGTTTTTTCCCAGGCCCTGCGGCATCCACGCAATACGCGGGCAGACGTCACGACGGTGTTTCGGATCGCGCATATCGCCGCCCAACACCATGACGTTGCCTTGCTCAATCACCCGGGCACCGGAAATGAGCGACAGCAGGCTTGATTTCCCCACGCCGTCGGGGCCGATCAACCCCACCATGCAGCGCGCGGGGATATCCAGCGTGATGTTATTCAGCGCCACCGTGGTCCCGTAATGCTGACTCACGCCGTCAAGGTGCGCCACGGGAGGAACGGGAACCAGCGCCAGAGCGGTCATTGCGGCAACCTCACCGCCAGCGAGTCAGGCCAGGGAAGCTGTTCGTTTAGTCTCACCCACGCCATGCCTGGCAAGCCGGTTTTGACATATTCCAGATGCTGCTGGAGTAATTCAGGGGGGATCCGCGCCTTGACGCGAAACATCAGCTTCAGGCGCTCATCGCTGGTTTCAACGGTTTTCGGCGTGAACTGCGCGACGCTGGCGACAAAACTGATCGTGGCGGGAATACGTAGGTCCGGCGCGGCATCAAGCACCAGACGGGCTTCACCGCCAATTTTCAGCAGACCTGCTTGTTCGGTGGGCAGAAAGAATGTCATGTAAACATCGCTGAGATCGACCATATTCAGCACCCGACCGCCCGCCGCCAGTACTTCTCCCGGCTCCGCCACGCGGTACTGAACCCGGCCATCACGCGGGGCTTTAAGCTCGCTGTCTTCGATATCCGCGACAATCCGCCGTTCGGTCGCCTGCGCGGCGTCGACGCGGGTTTGCGCCTGGATAATGCTGGTGCGCGCGGCTTCAATCGCTGCTTTCGTCGCAGAGACCTGCGCCTTTGCCGACTCCAGCGCCGCGCGTGCGCTTTCCGCGGCGGCACGATCGTCATCCAGTTGTTGCGCCGAGACCGCGCCACGCTGGGAGAGCGAGCGGGAACGGACGTGACGTTTGGAGACGGAATCCAGCTCGGCTTCACGCTGTTTCACTACCGACTGGGCAGCGCGGGTTTCGCTTTGCCGCTGTTCGAGCAGCGCCCGTGCAGCCGCCACGGCGCTTTCGGCCTCTTTGATTTGTGCGATGGCTTCCAGCCGTTGCTCCTGCAACACGCGGGTATCCATCTTCGCCAGCACTTCGCCCTGGCGAACGAACTGCCCCTCAGTCACGAGGATGGTATCAATACGTCCGGCGATTTTGGTGGCAATGTCCACTTCCGTCGCCTCGATTCTGCCGTTGCTGGCAGCAAAACCGTCCGGTACGCCTGCGGGCCGTAGACCCCACCACACGCCAGCAGCGATCACCACCAGTGCGCCCACAACCCACCACGTCAGATGACGTTTAATGTTGTCCATAATCGACCCGCCATAATCCCTGTTAGAAAACAATGCGTGTCACAAAACCCCACTGAACGGGCGTTCAGCGGTATCTTCCCTCCGGGATGAGAAGGAAAAAGTGAGAGTAGCCGGGCGGCGTACAGACGTCATGACTGCGCTCGCCGTGAAGGAAAGTGAATGACAGAGAAGTGCGAAAAACGGGTAGTAATGTTGTCATCATCAGCGTTCCTGGCCGTAAATGAAACACGCATACTCATAGCTAGTATCAATGGAATACTAGCATCATTATGGGTGATGTCTATTCGCTTATGGTTGGTAATGATATACAGGGTGAATGACTTACTCCCCGGCAAGATCCTGTGCACATGCCCAGGCGCTGGACCACGCCCACTGGAAGTTATAACCGCCCAGCCAGCCGGTGACGTCCATCACTTCGCCAATAAAGTAAAGACCCGGCACCTTGCGCGCTTCCATGGTACGTGACGACAGTTCGTGGGTGTCTACCCCGCCAAGCGTCACTTCTGCCGTGCGATAGCCTTCAGTGCCGTTCGGCTGTACGCGCCAGTCGGTCAACGTGTCGATCAGCGTCTGCTGGTCGCGCACGTTGAGCTGTTTGAGCGAGACGTCAGGGATCTGCCCGAGCTGTTGCAGGCACTCGACCAGACGCTTCGGCAGCAGCATCGCCAGCGTATTCTTCAGGCTTTGATTCGGATGGGCGCTGCGCTGTTCGTTCAGGACGTCATTCAGACTGACATCTGGCAGTAAATTAATGCTGACAAATTCGCCTGGCTGCCAGAAGCTGGAAATTTGTAAAACCGCAGGACCAGAAAGGCCGCGATGGGTAAAGAGCAGATTTTCACGAAAGACGGTACCGTCCTGCGCGGTGATGACCGACGGAACGGAAACGCCAGACAGCACCTGAAGCTGCTCCAGCAGCGGTTTGTGCAGGGTAAACGGCACCAGCCCGGCGCGGGTTGGCAGAACGTTCAGACCAAACTGTTCGGCAATTTTATAGCCAAACGGTGACGCGCCCAGACCGGGCATCGACAGTCCGCCGGAGGCAATCACCAGCTTTTTCGCACCGACAGTCGCCCCGTTCAGCGCCAGCGTAAAACCGTCGTCATCCTGCGCAACGCTCAGCACTTCACTGCGTAAGCGCAGGGTTACATTGCCTTTTTCACATTCCGCCACCAGCATATCGACGATTTGCTGCGCGGAGTCATCGCAAAAAAGTTGCCCGAGCGTTTTTTCATGCCAGGCGATGCCGTGCTTACTGACGAGATCGATAAAATCCCACTGGGTATAGCGCGCCAGCGCAGATTTGCAAAAATGCGGGTTTTGGCTTAAATAAGCCGCTGGCTCAACATAAAGGTTGGTAAAGTTGCAGCGACCCCCACCGGACATGAGGATCTTGCGGCCAGGCTTCTTTCCATTATCAATAAGCAGCACCCGACTGCCGGCCTGTCCTGCCTGTGCTGCACAGAACATACCTGCCGCGCCAGCGCCTATAATAATGGCATCAAACCTTTCCACTTTACGTTCCTCTCTGAATTCAGGGCGTGAATTGTAAAGTTATCTCAGTGGTCGCACCAGCGACAAAATCCTTAGGAAGAAGTATTTATATGAAATATATAAGATAATTCTTTATGGGCACTATTGTATTCAGACGTTAAATCAAAAAAAGTCTATATTTCACTTTGCCCGCGCCGCTAAAGTCACTGATAATGCGCCGCGTTCATGTCCTCAAGATGGCGTAACGTCCTATGCTACATTTGTTTGCTGGCCTGGATTTACATACCGGGCTTTTATTATTGCTTGCTCTGGCTTTTGTGCTGTTCTACGAAGC
>PPYF01208884.1_pt1 | contig 15729 bp, 17 predicted proteins | sample 1559871 | NCBI WGS metagenome assembly PPYF01 (sample SAMN08240021, study PRJNA423297) | Human gut metagenome, whole genome shotgun sequencing project. | reverse complement strand
GTCCAAAACAATTTTAAAAAGTTCTTCTGCATTTTGATAGCATTGCGCAGATTCAAAATTTCCATTTATAAATTCCTCAAAAAAACAGAATCCGTATTGTTGACAGTCTGAAAGATACACATGGCTGGACGTTTCATGGTGGAAAGCAAAAACTTCTTTTATAGCTTGACAACGCTTATGCTCATTTTCAGTAATAAAATTTTTTTTGTTCATGATAAAATCTCCTTTTCTGTTTAGCATACCATATTTATGAGTTTTGAAAAAAATTTCTTCTTAAATGTGTTTCTTCTGGGTGCCTGTATCTGCCACCCAGTTTTCTGACGCTGCATTACTGTTCTGCCCTAATGCTCTGTGCGTTTTCCTCCCGTCAACCGCCCAGAGCATAAGGGCAGAATCAGATTAGCAGCTTGAAAACTGGGTTCCCGGCAGGGCACGGTGCAGGTGCAGCGTTATGATACTGCATGAGGGTGGCATTAAAAGGGGGAAGTTTTTTTCTTAGAAATCCCTTTTTAAATCTAATTTGTTACAAATAGAATGAACTGTAAAGGCGAAAAAGTCAATAGAAAAAATTTTTCTTTTTAGGAGAGGGGCGGCATATGCCTTTTTTAAAGTCTGCGGAGAATGAAAATAAGGGGGAATTTTATAAAGTATGACGCTAAATGGTGTGCATTCATACCTGTTCTCCTTGGTATGATACTGTACTGCTGTTGCTGTAAGGGGATATCGGTTCTATCACAGACACAGCCAGGGACAAGGGTAATACAGAGCTGGCGCCCTTGTCCCTGGCTGTGTCTGTGATTTTCCCTTCTATACCCCATACAGCAAAACAGCAGTACAGAATCATACCAAGAAAGGAGAACAGGATATGAAAGCATACCATTTAGCTGAAATTAGAGCCCCGCCAGCTCCAGCAACCAGAATCATACAAAAACAAAAGTCAAGATTGAATGAAAGAAAGGTTGGAATAAAAATGACAAAAGTAGAGATTATTGATTATTTAAACAGTAAAGAGGTTTCTTTTCGATTGGTGATGACAGAAGAGGGAGAAAAATTTTGTGTTATGTTTGGAAACTTAGAATACACATTTTCGTCTAAAGAATTTAAGAACGAAGAAGAGGTATATGAAACTATAGTTTATCCGTGGAAAATAACACATGACGAAACCTTAAAAAATAGACTTACAGAGCAGATACAGGATTTTGAGAATGTAAAGAAAAAACTTCGCATTAGACTTATTCATAATATTCCAGAGGATATGCTTTGCAGAAAACATTATGATTTTTATGAAGAAGTATATGTGGAAGTAGGTGTTTTATCTATCCGGCTGAAAAAAGCCATGTTGGATATATATGAAGTATCGGAAGCGGAAATTTTTGAAATAGCAGAAAAAAATACGCAGCTTTTGCCACAAATATATTTGAATGTGAAAGAACAGATAGAACAGGGGAGCGATTTAAACTTACCGAAAGGACCGGAAATGTACGCTTTTAAGTATGATGAAAAAGCGTATGGAGCGGCAATTTTAATGAATACCAACGCTCTTGCTTTTATGAGTCAAAAGCTAAAAGGGGATTTTTATATTATTCCTTCCAGTATTCATGAAATAATTCTTTTCACCTTAAATGGTGAAGAAGAGAAAGGATTTATAGAAAAAATGAAACAGGACGTTGAAGAGGTGAATACGTTAATGGTAGAAGAACAAGAGATATTATCCTATCATGTATTTAAGTTTTCAGCGGAGAAAAAGGAACTTATTTGTTTCTAAGGAACGCTACAGGGAATAGAAAAATAAGTCAAAGGTGGTTTTGTCCACCTTTGACATGAGAAAATAGATACGATTGAAAGGTGGGTATATAGATATGACTAAAGAGAAAATACTGAAAGTGTTAGAAGAAGAAAAGATTGATTTCCGTTTGCTTTTGACAGATAAGGGTGAGCAATTCAGTTTAAGATTTGGAGAAAAGGAAAAGATGTTTGATTTTGAAACTTTTGCAAATGAAAAAGAGGTGTATGAAAGAATTAGTCTTCCATGGAAAATTGCAAATGGCAGAATGGATAGTGAGCAGATAAAAAAATGGTTAAGCAACTATGAAAATGTGAAAGATAAACTTTCCATAAGGCTTGTGCGGAAAGTGTCTTCCTCTTCGCTGGCAGTAAAAATTTATGATTTCTATTTAGAGGTATATGTTCAGATTTCTCCTGTTTCAGTGGCGCTTACAAAAGAGAGTATACGGGAGTGGAAAGTGACAGCAATCGAAGTTTTTAAACAGGCAGAGGAAAATATAAAATATCTGTCTATTGTATACAAAAGTACCAACGATATGCTTTATGAATTGACAGGGACAAGAGATAAGAGAAATTCTGGTCTTTATGTATTGAAATATGACAGGGAGACTTTTGGAGGAGCAATTTTAATGAACGAATATATTTTGCATATGGTAAGCAAAAGTTTAGGAGGTGAGTTTTACATACTGCCATGTAGTGTAGATGAAATATTGGTTATGAGGTCGGAAAAAGGAAGTGGAGAAGAGTTACAGCGGCAAATGAAAGACATTATTAGAAACATTAATGATAGTGCTGTTAAGGAAGATATGAGATTGTCATATCACTTATTTAAGTATTTGCCGGAGAATAGAAAGTTGATTGTGTATTAAGAAGTGGACAGGGTGCTATTTGTAGCACCCTGCTTTTTTTGAATAAATTTGGCAGGTATGGGGGGAGTTCTCGGAACCGGACGCTTGCTTTTCCCTGTTCCTTTTCACCTTTCCTGTAACTGCTAATACTGTCCGAGTTTTGAGGTGCCGCATGGAACGCTTACAGCATACCCTACTCCGTCCGCAGGGACAAGGGTAATACAGAGCTAGCGCCCTTGTCCCTGCGGACGGAGCAGGGTTTACTTACAGCAACCCATACGGAAAACCTCAAAACTCAAACAGCATTAGCAGAGATAGAAAGGAGATGAGGAACAGTGAAAAGCAAGCTGAATAAGAACCCACCGGAGCCCTAAAATCTTAACAGCATTAAAAAAATCTTAGAGAACATTAAGAGGAGAAAGTAAAAATGAACAAAGTAATTTTAATGGGACGTTTAACAAGAAATCCGGAAATTTACAATGCGGATAGTGAGGAAAAAATAGTTTGTAAATATGCTCTGGCAGTCAGACGGATGATACAAAGAGAGGGCGAGGAAAATGTGGACTATATAGGCTGTACTGCTTTTGCAGGTAATGCAAGGTTTGCAGAGAAACACTTCCAACAGGGGACAAAGGTGGTGATTACTGGCAGGATTCAGACGGGAAGTTATACAAAAGACGGAGTGAAAAGATATACCAGTACGGTTGTTATAGAAACACAGGAATTTGCAGAAAGTAAGATTGTAGAAGAAGCAAAACAGAAGAAAAAAGAAAAAGATTCTTCCGGAACAAAACAGAAGAAAAATAAGGTGGGGAAAGGAATAAACAAAGATGAAAATGGTTTTCTGCAACTGGAAGACGGGGGAGAAACAGAGAGTTAAAAATTGGGTGCTATTTATAGCACCCTGCGCAAAAGAGGAGAAAATGAATTTTACAAATTTCTGAGAATAGAGTATACTGTATAAGTAGAAAAATGCTGAACAATAGATATAGCTTCGTTTGAAAAAGGAGATAACAAGTGCACATTGAGTATAAAAAGAAAGCTGTAAAATATATTAATACAGCGGACAAATTGACAAAGAAAAGACTGAAAGAAGCGATTGAAAAATTGCCATATGGAGATATTAGAAAGCTGACAGGATTTGAAAATGAATACCGTTTAAGAGTTGGAGATTTAAGAGTGTTGTTTACGGTGGAAAATGATATTATTATTGTTAATGATATAAAGCCAAGAGGACAAGTATATAAAAGATTATAGGAGGAATGACATGAGCAGAGAGACAATAAAATATTTAATTGATATGATACCAGAAAAGGACATTGATACAATTTATAAAGTTTTAATCAGATTTATCCCTGAAGATGAGCCATTGCCAGATGAGATTGAGAGCATAGCAGAGGCTAAAGCGGATAAATCAGCCACAATTTCACATAATGCTATAAACTGGGATTGAGATTAAAAAGGCAGTTGGAAGAGGGCTGTCGCTTTACGAAAAAAATCGTGAAGCGGCAGTCTTTTTGTATTTCTGACGGAGGTGCTACTTGTAGCACCTGGGGCTGGCGTTGCGGGAGGGGGCACCGTGGAAATGTGCATAACCGGTTAGGCTGCCGTGGAAAAGTATGTTTATGTGGCATGGAAAATAAATTTCCCACATCCCACAAACATACTTTCCCACAGCAGCCAAAAGCAAACCGGTTACACACATTCCCACAGTGCCTGCGGCGGCGGATTTGCAATCCTGTTTCTTCCGGCACACAAAAAAGGCTATTGATAGCAGAAAAATAAGAAAGCCGAAAGGATATGTGTGTGGGGACAGCCATAGCAAGGGCGGGAACAGCGCATGGAAAGAAGTCCCATGCGCCGCCCCCGCCCTTGCCATGGCTGTCAGAAGAGAGTGAGGTGCTACTTGTAGCACCTGGGCTGGCGTCGCGGGGGGAGCACCGTGGAAATGTGCATAACCGGTTAGGCTGCCATGGAAAAGTATGTTCATGTGGCATGGAAAATAAATTTCCCACACCTCATAAACATACTTTCCCACAGCAGCCAAAAGCGAACCGGTTACACACATTCCCACAGTGCCTGCGGCGGCGGATTTGCAATCCTGTTTCTTCTGGCACATAAATGCAAATTGAAGTTAGGCTACTACAATAGTAAAAAAGTGTAAAGATGTAGGAAGAATCGGTGGCGATACAGCCAGATTTTGATATCGGATAGTTATGAAAGAGCATAAGGGGAAACTGACGTCACGCAAGCGTTCCGCCCAGGCAGTGCCTGGGGTTTCCCTGTCTCCAACACATTTTCAATGTATATACAAATATGCCAAAATGGATATACAGATTTGGCAAGTATTGCGGGATGAAAAACTATATGTTATACTCGGAATAAATCATGAAGCGAGTATAAGGTGCTATTTGTAGCACCTTAACAGGAGGTGTTGAAATGGGATATTTACAGGTGAGAAATGTACCCAAAGATGTCATCTACAAATTAGATGAAATGGCAGCAAAAAAAGGAATGAGCAGAGAACAGTTTTTAAGGGAAAGACTTAAATCAATGACTCTTGAAGGAGAGGTAAAAGCCCTGGAGGATAAATACGCCGGAATTGTTAATGTGCTTTTGGAACGGTTGGAAGAAAACAATGTGATTATGGAAGATGTGTTAGATTTTATGGGACGCATAGACAGGAGTATGAATAGCGAAAATGACAAAGAAGATTTTTAATTTATCTGCAGAGGAACTAGAAATTATTGAGAGTGTAAGAGAACAGCATAATTATAAAACGCAAGTCGAAGCACTTAGATATATTTTGCAGTCGTATAAAAATGGGAAAACAGAGTCAGAGAAGAGCAAGGAGATTGCAGAAGCAGTGTTGGAGATTTTTTTAAAAAACTATGAAGCGTCTTGGAAAAGGCTTTATATGTCGACCCGTCAGACAGATAAAAAAATATCAATTTTAATGGACGCAGTAAATACGGTTTTGGTAGAAAATGCATATGAGCATAATATATCTGTGGACGTAGCAGAATCTCCAGTCTTTTCAGAAGCTAAAGAGAGCTTAAAAGTGAAAATCCAGAAGAGAAAACAATATAGGGATAGACAGAGACGATTAAAAAAAAGTAGAGAAGAGTAAAAGGGTGCTATTTGTAGCACCTAATAAAAAAGGGGAAAAAGTATGGGAGAAATAAAAGCTGGTGTGGTAGTTGTAACAGAGTTCTGTAAATCAGATAGTAGTGTTTTTGGCGGCTATATTGAGTATATAGACCGTGATGAAGCGGTGCGTAATGTACATCAAGAAGAATTTAACATATACCAGGACTATATGGGAAACCCTTATAAAACTACAGGACTTTTTACTAATAACGGTGAAAATCTGACTCAGGAGGAAAAAGCGGTGTTAAAGGACACTTTTCGGGCTGCTCAGGAAAATGGGTCTTTAATGTGGCAAACAGTTATTAGCTTTGATAATCGCTGGTTGAAAGAAAATGGATTGTGGACTGGATATTTAAACAAGCACAATGAAAGAAAAATACAGGAAATATCCAGAAAAGCAGTTACAGAAATGCTGGAAAAAGAAGGATTACAAAATGCGGTTTGGAGTGCTGCCATACATCTGAATACAGATAATCTGCATGTACATATTGCAATCGTTGAGCCGGTTCCCATGAGGAGTAAAAAGAAGTATATCTACTATAAAGAATATCAAAAGGGAAGAGAAAAGGAAAAAATACCTGTGAAAGAGTCTGTAGAGTACAGAGGAAAATTCAAAATGTCTTCCATTGAGAAATGTAAAAGTGTGGTAGTGAATGAGATAATAAATCAGAAAGAAATGAATATTGAAATTACCCGTTTGATTCGTGAATCTATTGTGCAAAAGAAGAGGGAGCAACAGATAAGGGAAAACGAAAAGCTTCTCAAACCATTTCTGGAACTTTATAATAAACTTGAGAAAATTCCAAAGGGAAAGTGGAATTATAATGATAAGGCCATGACTTTTTTGAGAGGAGATATCGACAAATTATCTCATGCGTATATGGAACTATACCATAAGGAAGATTTTGCAGAGTTGAAAGAAAAACTGATAACTCAGGATGAAAGGTATCGCAAAGGTTATGGAAAAACGGATTCTTCTTTTGTGCAGGGGAAAGTAAATGATTTATATACTCGTTTGGGAAATGCAATTTTGAAAGAATTAAAAGAGTATGATAAAGGGCTGAAAAGTGCCGAGTTGAAGCAAAAGGAAACAGAAAAAAAAGTAGTGAATAAAAATGAAAATGAGTGGGAGGAAGAACGGGAAAGTCCTAGGAGCAGTAAGGGAAAATCAAAAGCGGATTATGATATAAAGTGGAATGAAAATATTTATCGGGCCCGTTCCTTTGCGAAGCAAGGAAAAAAAGAAGAGGCGGCAGAAATTTATGAAAAAGAGAGTTTGAAGAAAAATGTGCTGGCAATTTTAGAAATGGGACAAATATACCAGTATGGGATTGGGAGAGAAAAAAACGTTGAAAAGGCAGAAGAATATTATAAAGAATCGTTGAAGCAGTTTGAGAGAATTTATGAGTCTACATATACTTCGGGTGATGAATGGGAAAAATTTTTGTCCGGATATGCAGCATACAAAGTAGGTAAGCAGTATGAAAAAGGGAGAGGGACAGAAGCAGATGTAAAAGAGGCATTACGTTGGTATGAAAAAGGGGCTGAAAAGCAAAATCCCTATGCTTTTTATGCTATGGGAAAAATGTATGCAGATAGAGAAGACATGAAGGAAATAGAAAAGGCTGTCGGTTGTCTTGAGCAGGCAATAGAACATGGCCATGGTGAGCATATCGGATATTCTTATTATCAGCTTGGGAATATATACCTGAATGAAGAGGGGTATAAAGACTTAGAAAAAGCAGAAGCCTGTTTTGAGAAGTCGACAGAGCATGGAGCAGCGGATGGATATGCTTATTACAGGCTTGGTCGAATATATCAAGATGATGAGACGAAAAAGGATGTAAATAAAGCTGTGAAATGCTTAAAGGAAGCAGGGAATTGGAAAGCCACAGAAGGTTATGCAGCATACTCCCTGGGAAAGATATATCTGAATGAAGAGGAAGTAAGAGATATCAAAAAAGCCGTGGCGTATTTTGAAAAGGCGGCAGAGCATGAACAAATGAAAGGGTATGCCTTATATGAATTGGGGAGAATATACAAAGAGAATTACAGGGATAGAGAAAAGGCTACTTTTTATTTTCAGAAAGCGTCAGAAGCAGGGAATGCTTATGCAGAAAAGCAAATTGAATTTTTGGAAAGAGAGTATGGAAAAACAGAAATTTCTTCTGCAAAAAAGCCTATGAGAAGATTTAGAAGGACAAGAAATTCATCTGCAAAAAAAGCAATGAATGGGTTTAGGAATGCCCTGGATAATGAATATGAAAGTTATAAAAATCAGCAGGTATACTTATGGAATATACGGGAACAGCAGAGAGAGGCAGGGATGGAGCGGTAGGTGCTATTTGTAGCACCTGCTTTTTTAGGTGATATTTTTTTCTAAATATGTTGACAAATAAAAGATAATGGTGTATTATTTACTTATAACAAAAGTAATAAATAAATTCAAGAAAGATTAAAAGGTGAGAAAATGAAAAAAATAGCAGTTTTAAACATTAAGGGTGGTGCTGCAAAGACAGCAACAGTAACTTCCGTAGCACATATGTTAGCAACACAGTACAATAAGAGAGTGTTGATTGTTGATTTAGACCCACAGGGAAATACAACAGGACGTTTTAGCAACATAAATATTTATGACCGTCTGCAGCGTAAACTGGACGGAAAGATTGAAGCTATTGATAATTCTATCAGTAATTTGCTTATGAATCCGGAAATGGATGTACATCAGTGTATCCGTCACACAGTATATGAGAATTTGGACATTATACCGTCGGATTTGCAGCTCGGAGATGTGCAGGACAGGATTAAAGCAGATGTGACAACACCGGCTCAGTTCCGCTTGAAAAAGCATATCAGAAAGATAGAAGATGAATACGATTACTGTATTATGGATTGTTCCCCTTCCGTGAGCATTGCAAATGTGAATGGTTTGGCAGTCTGTGATGAAGTTTATATTCCAACGACCATTGACGGTGATAGCCTGGAAGGAGTTGCTTATGCACTGGAACTCATAAGAAATGTGACAGAGTATAATGAAAGTCTTAAAATTGCAGGTTGCTTTTTCACTCGTTGGGACGAAAGACAGAAAGCGCCAAAAGTTGCATATGAACTTCTGGAAGAAATGATACCGGGATTGATTTTACCATTTCATATGTATAAGACGACATTGATAGATGAAGGGTCTTATACCAATACTCCTTTATTGGAAGCAGATAGAAATAAGCGGTTAAATAAGACAACGATTTCATATCTGCATTTATCTGAGTACATAATGGCAGATGACAAAGAAGCATTTTTGAAAAAATATAACAGAGAAAATAGAACTTTTCTTACCATAGGACAATTTACAGATGATTCAAAAGATGTCAAAGATGAAGTATTACGGAAGTTGAAGACAGAAGGGGTAAGGGAACCCTTAGAGGTAAAAGAAGAAGGAAGCAGCTATAAAATTGTAAAAGGTGGAGAAATCTTTGATGGTATTGTGAAACTAAACAAGGAAAAAATGTGGGACCGGTATCGACCCATTCCGGTTAAAGTGGTTGGGTGAAGTAAATTTCACAGGAAAAAAATTAGAGACTTTAAAGTGGAGGAACCAAAATGGGAAAGTTTAATATGGACGCAATTAAGAGAGGCAGACAAACATCCGTAGGAATTTATGGCGATAATAGTGAGCAGAGCAACAGCATAAAAGTAGGAAGTTCACTTCTTGGAGCCGGAAAAGTTAAAGAAATGGAAACAATTTATGTGAAGCATGAACTGATAAAACCATCTGCGGATAATAAGTGGAGCATGAACCAGGAATCTATTAAGCAGTTGGCGGACTGGATTAAAGATGTAGGTTTGCTTAATCCTCTTATCCTTCGGGATAATAAAGACGGAACATTTTCTATCGTGGCCGGAGAACGGAGATACCGGGCAATCGGCTTATTGATACAGGAAGGTTCATGGGACGTTAGTAAAAAGGTAAAGGCACATAAATTTGACCCGAAATTAATTGAGCTTCCGTTAAATGATACGGAAAAAGAAGAGTATATACGACAGATAGAAAACTGTGGACAGCGAGGAAAAGATACAACAGACGGTGACTTGTTGCAGGCTATGCGCAGCTTAAAAAATATATATGCCTCTTTGCGTGAAAAAGGGGAACTATCCGGTATAAAAACCAGAGTGTTGCTTTCGCAAGATATGAACATATCGGAGGCAAAAGTTGCTCAGCTGCAGAAAATAGAGAATCAAGGAAGTGAGACACTACAAGATGCATTACTGGGAGGCAATGTGTCTGCTTCTACTGCTGTGAAAGTTGCTAATATGCCGCAGGAAAAACAAGATGAATTTTTAAAAGAAGTGTTGGAAAAGAAGGAAGGAAAACCGATTGAAAGAGTAGATGTTTTAAAATATCAGCACAAAGAGGAGAATCTTTCTCTGGCAAAGAAAACAGATAAGACCAATAAAGCGGAGCATGGAGAGGCCGAAGATTTGCCGGAAGAGGATGAGAATAACGGGACCTTAATTACATCAGAAGTTTTCCGTAGGGATATAAAGCTGATAACAAAGCAACTAAAGGACAAAGAAGTGTACCTGGAAGAAGAACAGTATGGGACATATTTACGCTTGTTAAGCAGTCTTAGAGCCCTTTTAAAGTAGGAAAAATATGAAGGTGCTACAAATAGCACCTTTATAGAGATAGAAAGGTAGGTTGAAAATGGAATCAAAATCATCTTTTTCTGTAACGCCGGCTATACAGGAAATGGAAAAGCGAATTTTAGGAATTACAAGGTTAAGCAGGACTATGTATCACAGGTTGGCTCTGGAGAGGTATTTGGGGCAGGAAAATCCTCAGATTAATCACAGACTGCTTATTAAGAAGAAATCAGACCCGGAATACGTCCGAAAAAATGCGGTAGAGCCGGTATATCTTTCAGAAGAGCACCGGGCTGGTCTGGATAGAATTGCACGCCAGTATGATACCAATGTTGGAACAGTGTTCTTACAGGCCCTTTTGGAATACACAGTCATACAGGCGGAACTTTTAGGATTAGGTGATAGTATTAAATAATATAAGAAAAAGATTAAATTTAGGGAGGATAAGACATGAAGGACTTTTTTGAAAGACATAAAAAAGAATGTTTAAGCAGCGGACTTGTAGTAGCAGTAATTGTTGTTCTTCTGGTAGCTGCAGTTCCGTTTTACGGAAAGAACAAAGCAACAGAGAATCAGAAGACTGCAGAAAAGAAAACTGAAAAGCAAGAGAAAGTTGCTGCAGATACAGAAAAGCTGATTTCTTATGTTAAGGGAATAAAGGATTTATACATTGAACAAAATGCCAAGGACATCGACTGGATGAAGGGCATTACCTATGACAAGCAGAAGGTAAAAGAGGTAACAGCAGACAGTACGGCCGTGAAGCTGGATAAAACAGGGAAATATGACCTGGTATATCACGTTTCCGGAAAAGACGGAAAGAAAGAAGACAAATCTGTGGTAGTAAGCGTTGTAGACAGCAAGAAGTCTCAGGAACTGGCCGATAGTGGGAAAAGTGTTCTGCTTACCAAAAATGAATTGAAACAAGCAGATAATAGTAAGAAAACAGATACCGAGAAGAAAGACGAGAAGAAAGAAACAGAGGTTGCCAAAAACGAAAATAAAACGGCAGAGAATCTCTCTGTAGAAAGTAAGAGTGAAAACAATAAGGCCCAATCGGGAAATACTGCAGGAAGTGACAGTGCTTCCGGCTCTGGGGCAAGTGGAAACAGCTCCTCTGGAACAGCAGGAAGCAGTAATCAGTCAAGTGGAGCTACAGGCAGCACATCCGGAAGCAATCAATCCGGAGGAACAAGTTCTCAGCCAGCCCCGGAAACTCCAAACACGCAGCCAAGCCAGCCGGAAGAAAAGCCAACAGAGCCACAGAAAACATGGCATGAACCAGTATACGAAGACAGATATGTGGTAGACCAGGCAGCTTGGGACGAAGTGATTGAAGAGCCAGTGTATGAAATGGTAGTCCATTGGTATTGCAATACTTGTGGAGCAGATATAACATCTGACCCAGAAGGTCATGTGGATGAAACTATGCATGGTGGATATCGTTCTGACTATGTACAGGAACAGACGGGAACAACGACTCGCACCATTCATCATGATGAGGTAGGACATACGGAAAGAGTGTTGGTGCAAGAGGGATACTGGGGATAAGAAAGGATTGGTAAGGGAGTATGAATAGTGAAATCATAAAAGAACTGGAATTTATTTTCCGGATTCTTAATGAAGAGAGATTTCAAACACAGCTTGCCATGCCTAAATTTCGTGTTATTGAAACAGACAAGGAATGGCAATGGAAAGTAGAGCGTGTAGGGGGTGAAGGAATATTTGTGATAGCTACATGCGAAAAAAATCTTATGAAGGACATACGGATAGTGATTGCGGATATGCTGCATGTGATGGTACATATGTATTGTGCAAAGGAAGGAATTAGAGATACCTGTAAAAATGGTTGGTATCACAATTCATTATTTGCTGTTGCAGCAAGAACACGAGGGCTCATCGTAGAGCAGCACCCGGTCTATGGGGTTTCTACGGTGGACGTACAGCCGGAAGTTTATGAAGTGGTTATGAGCCGTTACAAGGACAGAGCTTCTCTAAAAGATATGGTTTCTCGCCATAGAACAAAAAGAAAAGAAACAATCACAAACAAAAGGGGACGGGAAAATAACAAACGTTATGAGTGTCCGATTTGTGGCTGTAAAGCAAGGGCGTCAGCAACAGCACTTCTTATATGCGGAAAATGTAATACATATATGGAACTTAATGAGTATTAAACGAATGTATGTAGAAAGCCATAGTTCAAAAGCTATGGCTTTTCAGATTATTAATGGAAACATTAATAATTCACAATACATACGGAGGAAAATTTATGCAGTACGGTTATGTAAGGGTATCATCAAGAACACAAAATGAAAGCAGACAGGTTGCAGAATTACTACAGAGGGGGATTCCACACAAAAATATTTTTATTGATAAACAGTCGGGGAAAGATTTTGAACGGCCACAGTATAAGCGGCTGCTTAAAAAATTAAAGACAGATGACGTTCTGTTTGTCAAATCCATAGACCGGTTCGGGAGAAATTATCAGGAAATTCTTGAGCAGTGGAAATACCTCACCAAAAACAAAAAAATTGATATTGTCATTTTAGATATGCCCTTACTGGATACCCGGCAGGATAAAGACCTCCTTGGAGAAATGCTTTCAGACATTGTGCTTCAGGTATTAAGCTATGTGGCCCAGACGCAGAGAGAGTCTATTAAAAGAAGCCAGGCAGAGGGAATACGGCTGGCTAAGAAAAGGGGAACCAAATTTGGACGGCCAAGAGCATTGCAGGAGAATGAATTTCTGGAACTGTATAAAAAGGTGGAAAGTGGAGAATGGGATAAGAAAATGTTCTGCCAGAAGACTGGAATAAGCACAGGGACGTATTATGCCTGTATTAACCGCTATCTCCATAAGACGAAGAAAATACAAAGGAAAGCCTGAAAATGGAAAATAGAGGGGGATTTGAGCTTTAAGAAGACGTTTGTAAGGGAAATTAGATTTGACTATTTGGGATAGATATGGTATATTGAAAATACAAAGGGAAACCTAAGAAGCGGCCTACCCTTTAATGTTTAGAATTTAACGCTTTGCAGCGTCAGCCGTCAACTATTGGGGTAGTTGGCGGCTATTTTCTGCCCTTGAAAATTGTATAACACAATCCTACAAGGGTGCAAACGAATATTCCAGTCTGAATAAAATCAGAGTATGTAATATACATAGACATCCCTCCTTCCGTAAAAGTAGGAGGGTGAAAATCCCTCCGAAAAGGAGGGTAGGCCGCCTGGCTCTTAGGATTCCCGTAAAAAAAGAATAGCACAAATCGACAAATAAGGCAAAGGGAAAAATGGGTAGAGGTCTGAAAAAGGAATTTGACTCTTGGAAGCAGATATGGTATATTGAAAATACAAAGGGAAGCCTAAGAAGCGACCTACCCTTTAAAGTATTAACTGCTATAGTAACAGCCGTCAACTATTAGGAGTAGTTGGCGGCTATTTTCTGCCCTTGAATCAAAGTGCTCTCCAGAGCTACAGCTTTGGGGTTTTACTTTTGCTGCAATTCAAATATCCGGATTTGAAACGGCTATATGTTGATTTGTGTACATAATTATGGTATAATTATGGCATAATGAAGCGAAAGGAGCGTTGACTATGCCTTTAATTATGCCAATTAAGGAATTAAGAGAAACCAATAAGATATCTACCATAGCGCACGAAAAGCAGGAGCCAATCTTTATCACCAAGAACGGATACAGTGATTTGGTTGTCATGAGTTCAGAATTATATGAGCAGTTCGCTCAGGTAAACAGGATAGACCAGGCAATCTATGAATCGGAAAGAGAATTGCAGGAGGGGGGAGAAAGCATGGAGTTAGATGATGCTTTCGAGAAACTGAACAAAAAATACTATGGATAGATACAAAATCAAGGTGAACAAAAGGGCGTACCGGGACATAGAAGGAATTTTTGAGTACCTTGCGCTGCAGAAACTGGAACCGGAAAATGCGAAAGGACAAACAGATAGAATTTGGAAAGCTTTAAAGACACTGGAAATATTCCCACAGGCTCATCAGGAACGTTTGGAAGGTCGTTATGCAAGAAAAGGATATAGGCAACTCCTTGTGGACAACTATATCGTTGTGTTCAGAATTGATGAAAAAAGAAAAACGGTACACATAGTAACAGTAAATTTCCAAGGGAGAAATTTCTAGGTATGTGAACGAGAAAAGCGATTTGACTCTTTGGGATAGATATGGTATATTGAAAACACAAAGGGAAGCCTAAGAAGCGACCTACCCTTTTATAAAGCGATTTTTGACGCAATGTAGCGTCAGCCGTCAACTATTAGCGGTAGTTGGCGGCTATTTTCTTCCCTAAAATAAAAAGGAATATTGATTTCCCTTTACATATGCTATAATGCCAGTAGGCAAACGAAGTTAATGTCCAACTGGACAACGAAGCCCCCCCGGAGTTGCAGCTCTGGGGGGGCTTCTTCGTTGTCTATCTGTTTTTTGCATTTTTCTGGCATATATCCAGCCATTTGTAAAGCTAAAAATGGAAAGCAAAAGGGAACAGACCGTCGCCTGTTCCCTTCATTCAAGATTTTTTAAAAGGTTGTTGTATATACATCACAAAAAATTATTGACAAAAGCCGTAATTTTTTATATCATATATACATAAAGTTGCTGAACAAGTGTTGGTCGCACTTGAACAGCTTGTGTATCCATCACCCAAACTGATGATACACACCGAAAAGATACACTCGCCTGTATCTTATGTTTGAATTATAGCAAGGAAAAATCGAATTGTCAACATGGGAATAGTATTTTTATATGATTTTTTATCTTTTTGGGAAGAGAAAAAATGTGACTTGTTATAGTTTTTACAAACGGTGTGTTCGTGATTAGGGTGATGGATACCTGGACGGTATTCATCACCCTTTTTTTGTTAAAATGCAGTAATTAGGCTTTTTGGAGGATAGGTGCTACAAATAGCACCCAGGAAAAATAAGGAAGAAAGGAGGGCCTGGAAATGCAGAAAATAAGTATAGAAGTTTTGGAAAATGCAATAAGGGCAGGTCTTACAAGTGCAGAAGTGGACATGCTGCTTTATATTGCCAGATTCCAAAATGAAGCTGGTATTGCCAGAGGAATTTATTATAAAGATGTTTGCGAAGAAATAAAGATTTCTTACCAGGCCTTCTATGACTGCAAAAAAAGCCTGGAAGCGAAAGGCATTATTTATACAGAAAAGAACAATTATTTTGACTGGGATATTACAATTCTGAACAATTCTTTTGTTGGTAAAGAAAATTATGGACGTGGTTATGTTAGTGTTGCAACAAAAATGATAAGAACAGAAAT
>PPYF01305187.1_pt1 | contig 15730 bp, 15 predicted proteins | sample 1559871 | NCBI WGS metagenome assembly PPYF01 (sample SAMN08240021, study PRJNA423297) | Human gut metagenome, whole genome shotgun sequencing project. | reverse complement strand
TTACAAAGAGGGGATTTTAGGGTCTAATCAATTGAGTGTCAATCACTTAGGTTGTAAACAATAAGAAATTTTATTGTTTACTACTGGTCAAATATTGTTTATTATGGAAAAAACTGAGAAATTGGGGCTACCCCCAACTGGGAAACTTGGAGTGTTCCGGCGATGGCTGGGGATCTACTCAAAAGAGGAGCGGGAGGTCCTGGACTACGCCCGCAAATTGAAAAAGACCACCATGCAAATAGCACGGGGTCAGCTTGCCCTGTTATCTCGTCCGGAATGGATGCGGCACGAGGACTGGGTTGAGGTCCGCAAACTACAAAACAAATTAGAAAGGAGGCGTAGAAAATGATTGCAATTTACCTGTTGGCCATCATCGGTCTGTTCGCTGTTATCGGGGGAATTCGCCAATGGTGGATCAACCCCCGACGAAAACTGGATCGATCCATCAAGCAGATGGAGAGAGCGGAGAGACGGATTCAAAAGATCAAAAAGAAGTCGTAGGCGAGTAGAGTCAGTAGAATTGGTCCAGTAGAATTGGTGCCAAATTGGTCCAGTAGAATTGGTCCAGTAGAATTGGTGCCAAATTGGTCCAGTAGAATTGGTCCAGTAGAACTGGTCCAGTAGAACTGGTGCCAAATTGGGCCTTCTCTCGACCCACAAATACTGGACGGCACTCGCGTATACGGAAATTAAAATTGGTTGATCCCCCAAAAACCCTCTCTATTTGTGATTTAGGAGGGTGTTTTAGGAACCTTTCCCCCATAACCCTTATAAATGTATTAAAACAAAAAAACATGAAAGCAAAACACTTTAAGCAGCTCGGGAAGAACTGGGCTTTATACTCGGAGGTTAATACCAAGTACTGTAATTGGACCCCTTCCATCGCCACGGTCCACGAAGGCATGATTTGGCCGAATGGCATTTCGGTCAAGTTCCTGTGGTTCGGGGTGACCCTCATTCGCGTAAGCGAATAAATTAAAGATCCCCGGGGCCAAACGCTCCGGGGATTGTCGTGCAGAAATAAATTTTTAGTTTGTATAAGGTTTGATTATATTTGAGGCATGGCACGAAGCACATATAAAATGAGTCCGCTCGCCTATATGGAGGAGGGACAGAAAAGGCGAGACGCTGGAGAATTTGTAAAGCCCACCGATGCGGAGGAGCTTTATTTTGCATTCATCGAGTATTGCAAATTCATGCAGGATAACTATTTCTCCCAGGCTCACAAGAATAAGAATGGCGAAGACTGTAGCGTATACATTTCCCGCCCGATGACCATCGAGTCATTCAGGCTGTTCGCTGGACTAAATCCTGTTGAGTACGGGGAACTCACGGGGGATCCGGTAGCAGCTGCAATTGGTGGCACTATCGAGGACGCCATCAATTCCCAGCAGATTGAGGGAGCACTGGTTGGCAAGTACGCTGCCAGCCTCATCCAGGTACTTCAAGGACGCAAGACCAATGTCAACCTGACGGGAGGCATCACTCTCGAACAGATAACCGGAATGGAGGTAAAATAAAATGGGACGCCGGCTTCAATTTGACACCAAAGGCAACGAGAAGCAGAAGGAAGTGGCTCGGTTATGGCTTGATGACTCAGTCACTGACATTCTGTATGCTGGCACGAAAGGTGCTGGCAAATCCTACCTCGGGTGTTCTTTGATAGCCGGCGATGCCCTCACCTACCCAGAGACATTTTATTTTATTGCGCGTAAGACGGCTGCAGACCTGGTCCGGTACACAATCCCCTCCATCTACGAGGTATTTGCCCACTGGGGCATCACGGAGAACTACTACCACTTTAATGGCCAATACAACTTCTTCGAGTTGTACAACAAAAGCCGCATCTACCTGATCGATGCCAAGTATAACCCCAGTGACCCCATGTACGAGAGGTTCGGTTCCATGCAGATGACTCGGGGATGGATTGAGGAGGGTGGCGAGTTTATCCGCGAGGCGAAGACCAACCTCCAGGCTTCCATCGGTCGATGGAAGAATGACGTCTACAAGCTGGCTCCCAAACTCCTCATCACCTGCAACCCGTCCAACAATTTCCTCTACACGGACTACTACAAGCCATGGAAGGAGAACAAGCTGCCTCCTTGGCGTCGGTTCGTCAAAGCTCTGCCCCAGGACAACAAGACTCTCCCAGACACGTACATTGAGGGGCTTCTCCGGAACCTGACCCAGTCGCAGATCGAGCGACTGGTCTTTGGCAACTGGGAGTATGACGATGACCCGAATTGGCTGGTCGACTATGATGCAGTGTGCGACATGTTCAGCAATGAGTTCGTACTCCCGACGGGCGACAGGTTCATTAGCACTGACCTTGCCGGGAAAGGACGAGACAGTTGGGTGGTTGGAACCTGGGACGGCATGGTCTGTCGGATCCCCATCGCCAAAGGCTTCTCGGAAGGCAAGGAGATGGAGGAGAAGATCGCTAAATTGGCCACTGGTCTGAAAGTCCCCCGGTCCAGCATCGTCTCTGACGCTGACGGACTTGGATTCTACTTGGAGAGCTACCTAAAAGGCATTCGGGAGTTCCACGGAGGACAGTCAGCTATTGACTCCAAGACGTACAACAACATCAAGTCGGAGTGCGCATTCAAGCTGGCGGAGCTCATCAACAAGCGCCAGATCCACATCATCTGCTCTCCCGAAGTTCAGGAGAAGATCAAGCAGGAGATGACGGTCCTCAAGTCCAAGAACACGAACTCCGCTGAGCAGAAGCGAGAGCTCATCTCCAAGGACACCATGAAGCAGCTACTCGGCAGATCTCCGGACTTCCTGGACATGCTCATCATGCGAATGATATTCGAGATCAAGCCGAAGGCGACTGGCATGAAGTCCGCCAAAATAATAATCCCCACAAAACGATGATTCTGGACATCATAACCCTCATCCGCGACATAGTCAAGATGGTCAATCCTCTGGCCGTCTTTGAGTGTGACCAGGCTCGAATGCTGAACGTCAAAGTAGACACGATGGAAAGATTCGTAACAGACTCGGACGGCAATCGGGTATCGTCTGACTTTGTCTATGTTGAGGAGCCCACCACTGGCTACTATGATATTCCTTACAGGGGGCACCAGAAGCAAAGGACCATCATGCAGATATACTTCTGCAAGTTCGAGCCGATGGCCAACGATGCCTACAAAGGCGACACGAAGTTCAGCCAGAACTCGCCCACCATCGGACGACTGGAGTTAAAGAACCAAATCGAGGAGCAGATGGTCCGGCCTTTCCTGTATTTCTTGAAGACTTCGGAATTAGGTCTCAGACATCCAGAAATATTCAGCACCATTAGAATTATGTATCCGTCTCCTCGGTTCGATGCCAACGAGGTCAGCGTAGGACTGGAGCTAACTGTAACGCAAGAATGGTGTCTCGATGCATATAAGCCCATTCCCCCTGCTCCACCCGAGCCTAAACCTGTCAGGCTGGTAGACATCATCCATGAAGGGTTTAACATGCGGGGGATTACGATAACCTTTGAGAATACTGAATCAAAACCCGTCGACAAGTCTGTAGGCAACGAATCTATATCCACTGACACTGTTCCGAAAAACCCGGTCACGGCATTGTACTCGGATAGAATCATATTATGCGGAAGACCCCTAACCCCAGCATATGCAGGGGGAGAATGGAAGCTCAAAGAGTATACATTCCCGGACACAGAAGACTTAATTGTAACTAAAATCAATGTAAAACCTGAGGGAGAGTTCCCCGACGTCTGGACCCTCCGTGATATTTATACAATGGTATGATACAGCGAATCGACATACAAGGCGGTCAGATGACGTTCGGCCAACGCATAGAGCTTGGTCGGATCATCACTGACAAGGAACTGACTGACATTGACAAGATGAAAGAAGGCATGCAATGTCTCGACGTCAAATGGAGTCTCAGGAACACCTCGGAAATTGTCGAGTACTGGTATGAGGTTCTTCTGGGCATCAAACACTGGATCGAGCGAGAACAGACTGAGCTCAAGTACGAGCCCAGTGCCGAGGAGAAGGCAGCCGGCATTGCTCAGTTCTCTCTGGTGGTTGGGGAGATGGCTACCATCACTGCACTGGCCAAGGACTACTCGAAGGACCCGGACGAGATCCTGGAGTGGAAATACGGAAAGGTATACAACCTCCTTTTCACCAACTTGCAGAGTCACCTCTTCCGGGAGCGATTGAACAAGGAACTGGAGCGTAAGGCTCAGCAGAAAGCCAATGCTCGCAAACCTCGAAACAAATGGCGGTAGGACTGGAACAGATATTGGCTGAGGGTCTCACCCAGATGAGGGACGAGATCATCCGGGCATCACAGGACGCCGGGCAGGAAGCCTCCGGCAGAACCTATGCTCAGATAACAGTCCAGACGGGACGGGAAGGTGAAACAGTTTGGGGGACAATCGAAGCCCCGAACTACTTCTACACCCTCATCCGGGGACGAGGTCCTGGCAAGATCCCCGCCAACTTGGGACAGATCATCATGGAGTGGGCAAAGCTCAAAGGAATCACCTTCTCGGATCCCAAGGACCTGGTCCGATTTGGAAATGCTACTGCATGGAAGATAAAACGGGAAGGCTCGGAGCTTTATCGCAATCACATTTACGTTGACCTGGTCGACACTCCCGCTGATAACTTCGAGGAGTATCTGGCTCAGCATTTGGACAAGACAATGGAGGTCCTCATTGAAGAGGCATTCACTCCTGACAACAATATGGACCACGGATATATAATATAACGCGATATGGCAATTACCAATCAACCGGCTGAGGATTCTTTATACTCAGCATATTCGCAAATACCAGTTGAGACCGACAACTCAACATCCGGTCTTGAGGTCAAGACCCAGAACTTTGACGAGGACAATATGATCTCGTTGAACATTATAGACAATGAGCGTGTCGAAGTAATTGATAACAGTGGAGGTAGTAGTAACAACTATTTTGCGAGGTTTATTATCCGTAGAAAGGCGATACCCGGGGAATGGTATGCTTTTAGGGCTTCTTACGGGGCTGGGGTGGGTGCCACTTCACTCACCGTTGCTTTGTACCAAGCAACCAATTCGGGTGATCCTACCGCTGGGATTGCTAATACAAAGATATCACTTGGTGCCAACATGACGTGGAAGGCTCAGGTACCGCTCAGGGCTACAGTAGGATCCCCCTGCGTTATACTTGTCATTTTTGCAGGTATTGAAGGAGCAACAGCTGGAGTGAAGGTTACTCTCACAGGTATGAGTTTGGCATACGGCCAGAACTTTATCAGCTATAATCCCAGTCCAGTTAAAGCAGCGAACTCACTAACTGAAAGCATCGACATCTACAGAGACTCGGGATTCGGGACGACGAAGAAATACGACCTCAGTTTCTTGGCTAAAGCCGGATTCCGGGATCGTCCCAGAACATACCCGTATATTAACTCGGGCATAGGTTTTGGCATTGACTATAACCTCATATCGGCATACGCATACAGGGGAATCGGCGAACAAAACTTCAATGTCCGGTATGCCTCCCGGGGAGTTAGTCCCCGAGGCTACAGCGTTAACTTCTCCAAAAGACCCGTAGGATTTGTGTTGACGGACCGGGTTCCTGACGGGGACGGACAACTATATGTTAAGAAGTATTTTGGATACCCTAACTTCCTAACCCTGTTTGCCAAAGGGTCGACATCAGTAAACATGCAATCAGCCATGGAAGTGAATGTTATGTATACGGGGAACACATACTTCGAGAAAGCGGAGATCTCCCCCCGAGTCAACATTCCGTTTGTCCTTGAGTTCGACGAGGAATTGGCAGATGGTGCTGACTACGTTATTGTCAGAAATCGCAATTTGCCCTTGAACTCTGACGAATGGCACATACATTACGTTGATACAGAGGTACCTTGCAACCCATTCTACATTCGCTGGATAAACCAGAAAGGCGGATGGGACACTTACATGTTTGAGCAACACAAGAAGTATACGCAGGAGGTTGACCGGGGAGACCAATACGTATTAGCGAATTCCGGAGACCCCTATGCCTCACAGACGAGAGGCGAGTTAGCTCCGGAGTTTAAGAACATAGTCCAAGCAGGAGCAGAACAGCTTGATGAGAACGACTTCAACTTGCTCAAAGGAATTGCTCTCTCACCTCTTGTTCAAAGGTACAACTACTTACTCGGGGAATGGCAACGGGTTCTCGTAGATGATACTGATCTGACTTGGGACACTAAGGTCCCACGGAACACTGTTAGCTACGAGTTCCAGCTTATTGACGAACAAACTCAGTGGTAATATGAACTACGAACTACTCATGAAAGGCATTGACGGCGAGGTCTGGTCACTGGACCTCCCGCTGGATGCTCCTGCGATGAATTACCAGATCAACAATCTGGCGGAGCTGAAAGACCGTAATGCCTCGTACTCCCAGCGGATCAGTCTGCCCAGGACGACCCATAACGAGCAAGCATTCCAATTCAGTTTTGTAGTTGGCTCAGGTTCATGTGTGCCATACATGAAGTTTCCTTGCCAACTATTCTATGAGGGATCACTCATATCCCCGGCTGGAGCAGTATTGAACATCGTAGACGTATCAGATACATCGATCGGGGTCCAGATCCTCGGGGCAACTACTGACTTGTTCGACACCCTCAACAACACTGACGCGAAGGATCCCGGAACTGGCATGTTCCTCCTCAAGTGGTACACGGACACAATGGGACAGGCCGAGCGATACCTCTCCGGCCCCGAAGGGGTTAAAGTCCTGTATTTTTGGCTATATGCAACTCTCCAGAAGAATCCGAACGTCCCCCCGATCTCGACGGAGGCAATCCAGGAAGTCCGAGAGTTGGACAAGTTCTACCCCCATCTCAACTGGTATGACTTGGTGACATGGATATTCGACCGAGCAGGTTACAGTCTTGAGACAGACGTGGATCCAGTCGACCGAGCCGAAATGTTTTTGCCTTGCACTTACCCCGTTTTGGCAGACAACCCTAATGTCCCGGAAGCATCCGGAACTGGCTGGATCCGGGATACCCCTCCTGGCGGTTTAGCCGGTGTGACATGGCAAGGCTCCCCGGGGGTAACTCTCAGTGACCCGGTCGCCGGACGTTTGATTATAGACCCCATACCTGGATCTGGGGAATTCAGCTGGATGACTCTATGGGACACGACCATCACGTTTAGTTTCTCATGGTCAAACACTTCTGCCATCCAAAAAGGTAGGGTGTCAGTCCAAGTTACCCATCACAAGAACGACGGGACCAGTGCTATAGTGTTGACCAGATCCTGGTCGTCCGGATCTTCCGGCAGCGCTTCGGTCGACATCCCGATGGAGGCAGGAGAGCACATACTGGTGCATGGATATCTCCTCGCAGGCAGTTTCACTACCGAACAGTATGACATGAGATTTCCAGTCAGCATTACTGCTCCCATCCCGCCGGAAACTTCACCAGGGGATAGGCCTTATCCCGGGCTAACCTATGACCTCCTGGCTTCGACTGGGTTTAAGAGTTTGGGGGACATAGTCAAAGCTTTCTTACAGCTGTTTGGTCTGACTATTGACGTGAATCCCGCCACCAAAGTAGCAAGAGCATACTCGATTCAGGAGTTCTACAACAGACGAAGCTCGTCCGGGAAGAATTGGTCTGACAAGCTGATAAAAGGTAAGGACACAAAACTTACCTTCCAGTTATCCAGCTATGCCCAGTCCAACGAGATAAAGCTGGAGGACAACAAGGACAACAATGTTACTGACTCGTACAAGTTCAGCATCCCGGACGTCAACCTCCAGCCCACTAAACTCCTGTTCCAAATTGGGTTCTTGGCAGGACTCAACCAAACCCTCTATGATGCGGGCAGTACGCAAAGGTTACACACACTTGCTAACTATCCTATATGGACTATCAATAGAGGCCGGATGGAGAACGGGGAAATGACCGAGACGACTTGGGAGTACAATGCTCTCAGTAAGCCGATGGTCGTCCACATCAATAAGTCGGACTATCTGCGACCCCAGGTGAGTGTAGGCTACACCCTCACCCCAATACGGTTATACACGGCACGTTTCAAAAGTTTGAATTACTACGTTCCTAAATACTACGGCAAGCTCATCGACAATATACTCAAAAGACCGAAGATCCTACAGACCCAGATTCTTTTGGATTCGCTCGACATCCAAAGTCTGGATCTGTTCAACCCTATATGGCTGGAAGAGCATGGGTTCTGGTTCTACGTCTCGAAGATAAACAACTTCCAAGCTGGAAAGATAACCAAAGTAGACCTAATACGAATGTGATATGGCCGAAGAACAGAAAAATACAATTTACAACGTCCGTGTAACAGCTGAGGATGCCCTCAAGACGTTAGCCGAATTGAAACTCCGGTCCCAGGAGTTGAGAGATCAGCAGAAGTCTCTTGGCAAAGTGACCGAGGAGAATGCCCAAGAATACTACGCACTTGACAACCAGATCAAGGCAATCAACAGCGAAGCAAATAAGTACCAAAAGCAGATCCAAAACAACATTAAGCTCCAGAACCAACAGGAGGCAAGTTTAGCAAAACTTAGAACCCAGTTGGCTTTGGACAATGCCGAGTTTGCAGAGTTAGGAAATTCGATGCAGGACGCAGCCCGTAAAGCCGAACTCGGCAAGCGTATTGCAGAGACCACTGAGGAGCTCAAAGCTCAGGAGGAGGCACTCGGGGACTACCGCCGGTCGGTTGGTAACTACGAGAAGGCTACGGATAATCTCAAGCAGGAGCTCAACGACTTGACCGACACTCTGATCCGGATGGCTCAAGCCGGGGATACGAGTTCAGCATCCTTCAAGGAGATGGTCAAGCGAGCTGGGGAGCTCAAGGCGGCAGAGGACACGGTCAATACAGCCATCGACCAGACTGGACGAGGAATCGATACACTGGTCGCTGTCACGGATGCAACTTCGGCAATCACTTCCGTCTACGGTTTATGGACCACAGCCACTCAGGTACTGGGGAGCGAGAACGAGGAGCTCAATGCTATCATGACGAAGATGATAACCATCATCACGGCTCTTTCCTCTTTGTCTTCTCTCCAAGCAGCTCTCTCCAAGACCGAAGCCACTTATCGAGCTGCATCTAACTTGGTTCAGCTGGTTGGCATCAACCAGACTCTCGCCGAGACGAAAGCGATAGCTGCTAAGAACGCCGTCCAGGGAACTGGCAACATCCTCACCAAAGCAGCAGCAGCTGCCACATGGCTTTGGAACGCGGCTTTGGCTGCCAATCCCGTTGTATTGGTGGCAGCGGCAGTGGGCGGATTGGTGGCTGGAGTGGTTGCTCTTACGAACGCATTTAACAGTAACACGGAAGTTCAAGAGAGAGCAACCCGGGCAATGGAGGCATACAATCGAGCTGCCGAAGCCTCCACGTATGTACTGGATCAGATCGAGACCAAGCGGAACACTCTGTCCAAAGCCGAGGAGATCCGGGGCAAACGGGAGATCGAGAACCTCAAAGCCAATCATGCCACGTCGGAACAGATCGCCGAAGCTCAGCTCAAAACAGCCAACAAGCTCCGCGAGATTGAGATGAGTGCAGCTCGTCAAAGACAGATGGCTGCAATGGATGAGTTCGACTCCTTGAAGAAGGTGATTGCAGCCAAGGAGGAGGAGCTCAACACGTGGTCAGGAAGCTTGAACAAATACAAGGAGGCCAAAAAGGAACTCGACGACTTGAAAGGTCGATACCAAGAACTGTTCCGGACAATCGAGAATGAAGGAGCCGCAGTTGCCAACTTGGCTCTTGAGACTGCAATAGCCAACCGGGAGGCTCAGCAGTCCATTGCCGATAAGGCTCTGGAGGTTGCTTTGAAGAACTCGGAGGCTATGCAGAAAATCCGGGAAGACGATCTCCGATTCCAAACCACGTTCCAGTCTACGAGCATCGCCATCCGGATGGAGTATGAAAGGAAACTCTACAAGGCAGCTCAGGATGGAGCCCGGGAGCGTCTCGCTCTTCAAAAAGCTCACGGCAAAATCACTAACAAGGAGTATCAGACGGCTCTGAATGCCATGGCTCGGTCCGACAAGCAGTTCTACGAGAACCAAGCCAAACAGCTTAATGACTACCTTGCTGGGGTAAGAGCCAATATATTGGCTGTAGCCTCCGGAGGCACAGTCGACATGCAGATTGCCCAGGTTACTCAGAAGTACCAGGATGCCATGAAGGAGCTGGCCAACATTCAGCCTCCCCAGTTCGTGAGAGGTATGAGCGAGGAGGAATACCAGAAAGAGTATGCCGCTTATGAGCAGTTCCTGGTCAACAGAGCCGAACTCGAGAAACAGATTCAGCAGAACCTCCAGGATGAAATCAAAAAGATCCGCGAGGACGCTACCAAACAGCAACTTGACCGGTTCAACCAAGTTCTCAACGAACAGTATGCCGAAGATCTCTCAAAGGCAGCGGACAACGAAAGGAAGAAGCTGGAGCTCGAGAATGAGATGATCCAGAAACAAATCGAAGCCAGGAAAGCTGCCGGGGAGAAAACCTATGAGCAGGAGGCCCAGCTCCGAGCCAACAATCTTCGTCTCCAGCAAATGGACCTCGACAAGGAACTCGCTCAAGCTGAGTTAAATCACAAGTCCAAGTATGAGATCCGGAAAAGGTATCTGGAGGCCGAGTTGGCAGCAGCTCAAGGAAACGAGGACGCCATTGCTCAGATCCAACTCGAGATGGCCGAGAACGAGGAGTCTTTATGGGAGGAGCGAATCGAGAAGCTCCAGGAGTATGCCGGAATAGCATCTAGCTTCGCCACTGCTTTCAACGATTTGGCCAGTGCTCTCGGGGAGCGTCGGGCTCAGGAGGTAGAAGAACAATACAGCCGGGAGGAGCAGGCATTGGCAAACATGTACGCTAATGGTCAAATCACGGAGGCCCAGTACAACGAGAAGAAAATCAAGATGGAGAAACAGAAGGAGAAGGAGTTGGCCAAAATCAAACGGGAACAAGCTATCCGGGAGAGGGCAATGGGATCCTTCGAGATTGGCATCAATACTGCCATCTCCATCATGGCATCAGCTAAAATGGGATTCCCTTTGGCTATCCCGTTCATTGCAGCAGCTGCGGCTTTGGGAGCAGTTCAGATGGCAGCTCTTTGGGCAGCTCCTCTGCCGAAAGCCGCAAGAGGTAAATACATTGAGGGACCCAGTCATGCCGCTGGAGGAGTGCACATTGAGGCCGAAGGAGGAGAGACCATCATTAACAAGAAGTCGAGCCGTATGTTCCTTCCTCTCCTGTCTGCCATAAACGAACTCGGTGGCGGAGTACCGTTCACTAAAGTTGGGTCGGACGGGGGATATGCTATCCGATCATTCGCTGAGGCGTCGGAACCCATGAATCGGCTTGACATGGAGAGAGCAATTCAAAAAGCATTTGGCCAGGTGAGAGTGATTGCTACAATCGAAGACATCCGGAGAGAAGATGCTAACTACGTGCAGATTCAGGACCGGGCTAATTTTTAAATAGTCCAGCACAAATAGTATTTCAATATCTATTAGGAATAATTATATTTGTATCGAAATAATTTGGCACATGATATTCATCAACTTAAAAGGCGCAATTGACTCCGAGAAGAATCGGATCATGGTGAAGCTTTGGGACGGGCCCTCAGAAATTTGCTCCGTGGAGACCTTCCGCCGGATACTTGATGAACACCCCGACGAACAGGAGGTGTGCATCAACATTGACTGTGACGGGGGCTCTGTTGAGGAGGGCTTCAAGATTTACGATTTTCTTCGCATGAGCGGGAGGACGATATATACAAATATTGTCGGGGGATGCCACTCGATGGCAGTGTGCATCCTGTTGGCAGCTCCGGCAGAGAACCGGTCGGCAAACAGGAATTGCCGGGCACTCATCCATCGGGTATACATGCCGGTCGGGGATTGGCTCACTTCCGACGATGCTCGTAGCATTGCCGAGGAGCTTGCTCTGGAGGAGGAGGCTATTCTTGACGTGTATGTCGAGAGAACAGGTCAGGACCGGGAACGGCTCCGCAATGTCATGCATGAGGAGCGCATCCATGATGCCAAATCACTTCTTGACTTGGGATTCATTTCCAAAATCAATTCATACAACACAAACCAAATTTTTAATGCTATGGCAAAAAACGAAAAAAGCGCTTATGAAAAATTCATGAGCAAAGTCAAGGCATTCCGGAATGGCAAGAAAGGCTCTCCCGCCAACTTCGACTATCTGGATGCTGAGGGTCAGGTCGTTCTTCAGACCGTAGGTGAAGAGGACAATCTGGCCGAAGGTGTAGAGGCAACTCTCGCCAACGGCGAGACGTCGGGCACTGTCGTTCTGGAAGACGGCCGGGTGGTTACTGTCGAGGACAACATCGTCACCAGCATCGAGATGGAGGACACCGAGTCTCTTGAGGACCGCGTTGCAGCACTGGAGGCGATGCTCGACGAGGCAACGAACTTCATCGAGGAGCAGGAGAACGAACTCCGCAACCTCCGTGGTAGCAACTACCGTCCGAAGAATCGCAAGACGGTTCTGCCCGGAGGCAAGAAGCCCGAACCCTCGGCAGCTGACCTCAAGAACGAAGCTCGCGAAAAGCTCCAGAAGGTCAACACTGCAAAAAAGATCCTCAAGTAGTCAAACTCAAAAGCTTTAAGAACTATGGCAGTTAAAAACAGCGGACTCCTCGACATGGACAAGTTCACTTTTTGTGGACGGGTCATTCAGGCAATCTCGGAGATGATTATGGAGGACACCATTCAGGGTCCTGACATCAACTCCATTCACACAGTCTTCCCCGACATCGTCACTAACACCGAGGTGGGTTACATCGGTGAGGGTGGCATGGTCGGCGTGGTCAACACCGGGTGTAACCCGACTCCTCAGCCGTGGAACATCGACACCCGCAAGCTGAAATGGGAACCCGGCACCTGGGAGATCCTCCTGTCCCAGTGTTACACTGACCTTCAGCAGTCGGCAACTATCTACTCTCTCCGCACCGGCGTCGACATTCCGGACTTCACGGATACGGACTACATGAACATCGTCATTGAGGTTCTGGAGCGTTCCATTATGGACTTCTGGTACCGCCTGTTCTGGTTCAACGACAAAGACGCCAAGAATGTTGCCAATGGTGGTATCATTACGGACAGTCTCGACCTGAAATTCTTCACCATCATCAACGGTTTCTGGAAACAGATTACCACACAGACTACAGCCAATTCGTCCCAGCGCGGAGCAACAATTACGGAAAATACCGAGGCATCTTACGCAGCTCAGAAGCTTACTCCGGACAAGGCCAAGGAATACATTCAGTCGGTCGTGTTCAGTGCCCCGCTTCTGCTCCGTCAGCAGTCTGACAAATTTATCCTCGTTACCCAGTCTGTCTACGATGCCTATCAGCAGTCTCTTATGGACGCTTGCTGCCTCGAGTCGGCTCGCTTAGCTCTGCTGAATGGCATGGAGGCTCTCAGCTTCAATGGCATCCCTGTCATCGCAATGCCCATCTGGGACAAGATCATCGCTACGTCGGAAGACACTGGCACGAAGCTCAACAACCCCCATCGAATTCTCTTCACCTCGAAGAGCGTGCTCGGCATAGGTGTTGATGCAATCGACAGCTTCGAGAAGATGCGGATCTGGTACGAGTACAAAGACCGCGTAGTCTACGTAGAACTCATGGGTCGGGCGGATGCCAAGCTCACTAACCCGGATCTGTTCTCGGTAGGTATCTAATCCTCAAAAATCTAAGAAAATGGCAGGACTTGATTGTTCTAAAATCAAAACAGGATTCACCAACCAGGGGTGTGGTAAGCCGGCAATCGCCGGCACCACCGCCAGGGTGATTCTCCTCAGCTACTCGGACGTCGACAAATCGAAGTCTGCTGTAACTGACAACGTTATCTCTTCGCTCATCCTTAAGACCGGTGCCATTGGTTACGAAGTCGACTCGCTGCCCAACGCAACTGTAGGCTCGGACACCATCAATGCTGGCACGTACCTCAAGACTCACCAGCACAACGTAGTTGTCCGGATCTTCAAGAAGTCGGAAGCAGCCAAGAAGTTCGTGAACGGTCTGACCAATGCCCGCGTCATCGCTATCGTCGAGAACAACGACACCGGAGACAACGGGGACACCAAGTACGAGGTGTATGGCTGGGACTCGGGTCTGGAGCTCACCGAAATCACTGTCACTACCGAAATGACCGACGGCGTCGCATACCAGGTAACTCTGGCCAACGGCACCATCGCTCAGGAAGGTTCGCTCCCGATGAGCCTCTTCGACACGGACGAAGCCACCACAGACCTCAGGGTAGACGGGCTTCTGACCAAAGGATCTAAACCGTAGCACTCATGACTGACATGCTCGAAAGACTGAGAGCTTACCAATCCAAGTATGGGTCCCTGAAAGGCGAAGCCTATCGGGCCCATACATTGGAATTGGAAAAAAATCCCGCTCTCCATCGAGAAGTAGATGAACTTTCTCGATACTTTTTGAATAAGTCAGTTTCCCGATGCGGCTTCTGCCTGATCGAAGCCGACTTAGCATTAAGACGAATAACAGAACAACAAATGAAAAACGTAGCACACCCCGATTACGAACTCCGAGCAGGTACTCTGCTCCATGACCCGATCAACAAAGAGTTCAGCAAGATCCTCACCCCGAGGAACATCACGGAGGATCTCTGCCTGTACCACATCGCATTCAACAAGGATGCGCTCTCGTACTTCACCCGAGTTCCCGAAGACCTGAACGACCGACTGGAGAAATTCATGTCTCGTTATGGCAAGGAGATGCCGGACAAGGACGTGGAAATCAAGAAGCGTCAGGCTCAGGTTCTGAGCAAGCAGATCGATTCTGTCAAAGCCGAACTCGAAGAGCTGAACAAGAAACAGATCGAGCTGAACGCCAAGCTCGATGAGTACTCCAAAGCCATGGAGGCAATCCATGCCATTCTCGACTCGGCATCCGCCGAGGAGAAGACCGAGGAGAAGACCGAGGAGAAGACCGAGGAGAAGACCGAGGAGAAGCCCGCCGACATCGACACCGAGGTGAAGGAGTTCATCGACGCCGGGATGGATCTGGAAGCCATCAAAGAAGCCTATGCAGACTCGCAAATGTCTGCCGGGGAGATCGAAGAGGCTTACAACCGGATAGTCAATCCCGTTTCAGAGGCTCCCAAGGAGGGATCCAAAAAAGGAGGGTCCAAATAGGACTGGTAATAGGACGGGGTCGCTTCCCGTCCCTCCTACTATTAAAATTACGCCAGTATGAAAGTTGCACAGATCAAATCAGCTCCTCAGTTCGTATCCCGGGACTGGAGGCAATATGGCATCCAGACATACGGAGATACCAATGATTTTCCCCAGACGGTCAGCGAGATTGTTCAAGCCTCAAAGACCGGAAATGCCTGTGTGAGCATATACAATGACTTCGTATACGGTCATGGGTTTAAGGATCCCGGCATTTACAGATTACGGGTAAACAAAGAAGGGGAGAAGCTTGACAAGATCCTCCGCATGGTTTGCAAAGACTTTACGGTGTGGCATGGATTTGCAATTCATGTTAACTATAACATGAATTTCCGAGTCAGCTCGATCCACCACATCCCATTCGAATCCCTCCGACTGGAGAAGGCGGATGACAATGGGTTTATTGGCCGGACGGCATACCATCCGGATTGGGGTCACCGAGACAAGACGAGGTCCCGGTGGTCACCGTCTGACATTGAGTGGTTTCACC
>PPYF01268273.1_pt1 | contig 15730 bp, 15 predicted proteins | sample 1559871 | NCBI WGS metagenome assembly PPYF01 (sample SAMN08240021, study PRJNA423297) | Human gut metagenome, whole genome shotgun sequencing project. | reverse complement strand
AGCAAAGCTGCCAACGGCTGCGCAGCCGTGACGGAAGGATTCCGACCCCACGTCCCTAAGCCTTCCCCCTTCTAGGGGGCCGATTCCCCTTGTCAAGGGGAAATGTCCCGAAGGGACAAAAGGGATGGGGAAGGTGCCCCCGCAGGGGGCGGATGAGGGTGGGTATCGTGGGTGCGGAGGCCATCGAACAGGCGGATGAGGACATCCGCCCCTACGGACGTTCCCTTGTAGGGCCTATACCATGAAGCGTATCTATCGTTCGGTAGATGACCCAAGAGAAAATGTGTAAACCATGTGCTTGCACAATCTGTAAACCATGTGCTTGCACAATCTGTAAACCATGTTGCTCTTGACAGGACGGCGTCCCCTACTGAGCATCCTGGTCACCGTGCTGTTCTCCTATGTGGTCTTCCATGAGAAGCTCTCCCGCCGCTCTGCCTTAGGGCTGGTCCTGCTGGTGGGGGGAACGCTGGTGATGCTGGTGTAACGCCACGGCAAGCCGCCGAAAAAACGGCTTGTTTTTTTGCAAAAGTTCCGGTAAAATCGTCTTGAGGAAAGATATCCGCCCGATTTCGTTCAGACAGGAGGTTCCCCATGAAGAAAAGACGGTTAGCAGCTTTATTTCTTGCCGCCGCATCTCTGCTGGCCCTGTGCGCCCTGGCCGGGTGCGCCGGTCGGGGGGAGAGCCGGACAGAGGAGGACGTCCCTCTGGATCTTTTGGCTTACTCCGTGTGGGCGCGCCTGGACCGGCAGAACGACGTATATTTCCAGGCGGCCCGGTTAGCAGACGACTATCTGTCGTCGGAGGAGCGGGACACTGCGGAGGCCCGGTTCCAGGGCTTCTGCCAGGGCGTGAACGTCATGGCCCAGGACCAGATCATCTATAACCAGGTCAACGCCATTTTTCAGGGGCAGGATACCCTGAAAAAGGCGGTGAAACAGCTGGTCACCGCCACCCTCACCTGTGAGCTGGACGAACTGCCCCTCTCCCGGCTGTCGGACGAGGAAGTGACCCAGCTGCGGGACACCCTCCAGACCCTGGCCGAGTGCTGTGACCGGGGAGAAGAAAGCTCCCTGGCCCACTGCATCGAAAACCGGACGGAGGGCGACGATTTGACCGCCGCCATCGCCCGGGTGACGGAGGAGATACAGGGATTGGAGAGACTGATTGCCGAATAACATCCATCGACCTGCGGGCCGCCCATTGGGCGGCCCATTTTTTGTCCCCGCCCAATCTTAAACAAATCTTAAGACTTTCTTTGTCCGGCGCTAAAACTTCTCTGCTATGCTGTGCAATACATCAAGCGTCACAGCAAAAGGAGAAGAGCATATGGCATCTGCACAGGAGCTGCTGCAAGAACAGTCTGACCTCCCGGCCGCCCAGCCGGGGGAGGGCCCTAAGAAGAAGGGGCGGATCAAATTTCCCAAGTTGAAAAAGAAGCCGCCCGTAAAGCGGCTCATCGCCCTGGCCCTGGCGGCGGGGGCGGTTTATTGGATGTTTCTCCGCCCGGATGGCGGAGAAACGGACATCCAGGCCAGCTATACCGCCGCGCCGGTGACCATGCGGGACATCGTGGTCTCTGTGTCGGGAACGGGGACGGTGACCCCCGCCGACTCTTACAAAGTGGGAGCCCTGGTGACGGGAGAAATTTTAGAGGCCCCCTTTGCCGAGGGAGACCGGGTGGAGAAGGGGGCCCTGCTCTATCGGGTGGACCCGGGCGCGGCCCAGACCGCCCTGGATCAGGCTCAGTTGAACGTGCGCCAGGCCCAGCTGGCCTATCACGACCTGGCCGCCGCCCAGCGCCCCGCCGCCAGCCTGGCGGGAGTGGTGCAGCAGGTCCACGTCCAGCAGGGGGACCAGGTGTCAGCAGGAACGCCCATCGCGGACATCGCGGATCTGTCGGTGATGACCCTCACCCTGCCCTTTCAGTCCACCGACGCGGCCCGCCTGACCCTGGGCCAGAACGCCACGGTCACCCTGGACGGGACCATGGAGACCTTGAGCGCCACGGTAGAGTCGGTGTCCACCGCCGATCTGGTGGGCAGCGGCGGGAGCCTGGTGCGCCAGGTGAAGCTGCGGCTGCACAACCCCGGTGCCCTGTCCCCGGACCAGAGCGCCACCGCCCGGGTGGGGGACATCGCCTGTGCCGCCGGGGGCAAGCTCCAGGCCAACTCCCGCCAGACCATCACCGCCCAGACCAGCGGCGAGGTGACTGAGGTGCTGGTGACGGCGGGGAGCCGGGTGGCCGCCGGGGATGCCCTGGCCGTGCTGGGCGGTTCCACTGCCTCCAGCGCTTTGGAGAACGCCGCCATCACCTTAGAAAACGCCCGCCTGAGCCTGCAGAGCGCCCAGGATGCTTTGAACAACTACACCATCACCGCGCCGATCTCGGGCACGGTGGTGGAGAAGAGCTTTAAGGCCGGTGACAAGATCGAGTCCGAGGCTCTGTCCGCCGCCAACGGCACCCTGGCCACCCTGTATGACATGTCCCAGCTCACTTTCCGCATGGCGGTGAACGAGCTGGATATCAATAAGGTGGCCGTGGGCCAGCAGGTGGAGATCACCACCCAGGCCTTGTCCGGCCAGACCTTCACCGGCACAGTGGACAAAGTGAATATCAACGGGACGACGACCAACGGCTTTACCACCTATCCCATCACTGTCCGACTGGATGGAGACGGGACGGAGCTGGCCCGGCAGGGGCTGCGGCCGGGCATGAACGTGTCCGCCAAGATCATCGGCCAGTCGGTGGAGAACGCCCTGTGCGTCCCCGTGGGGGCGGTGAGCCGGGGGAACAAGCTGCTGGTGGCCGCGCCGGGGGCTCTGGCTCAGGACGGGACCACGGTGCTTGACCCCACCAAGACGGAGGAACGCCAGGTGGCGCTGGGGGCCAGCGACGACAGTTATGTGCAGATCCTCTCCGGCCTGTCCCAGGGGGAGACGGTGCTGGTGCCCGACCAGGGCCAGGACCAGGTCCAGATCCAGCCAGACGGCAGCGCGGCCATGGCCGACTCCGGCGGGGAGGGCTGAGCCTATGGCAGAGCACCTGATCGAACTGAGGGACATCTATAAAATTTACCCCATGGGGGAGGAGACGGTCCACGCCCTGGACGGCATCAGCCTGACCATTGACCGGGGGGAGTTCGTGGCCATTGTGGGCCAGTCCGGTTCGGGCAAGTCCACCGCCATGAACATCATCGGCTGTCTGGACGTGCCCACCTCGGGGACCTATCGCCTGGGGGGCGTGGACGTGTCCACCATGGGGGACGACCAACAGGCGGACATCCGAAACAAGATGCTGGGCTTCATCTTCCAGCAATATAACCTGATCCCCAAGCTCACCGTGGAGGAGAACGTGGAGCTGCCCCTGCTGTATGCCGGGATGGCCCCGGAGGAGCGCCGCCGCCGGGCCAGGCGTTCCTTGGAGCGGGTTGGCCTGGGGGACAAGGGGCGGCATCTGCCCGCCCAGCTCTCCGGCGGCCAGCAGCAGCGGGTGTCCATCGCCCGGGCCCTGGCGGGGGACCCCTCCGTCATCCTGGCCGACGAGCCAACGGGGGCGCTGGACTCCCGTACCGGGCGGGAGGTGCTGCACTTTCTCCAGCAGCTCAACGACGAGGGGAACACCGTAGTCCTCATCACCCACGACAACTCCATCGCTGTGAAGGCCAAGCGCATCGTCCGTTTGCAGGACGGGCACATCATCTATGACGGGGATGCCCACGACCCACGGGCGGTGGTCCAGCCCGACGAGAGCAGAGAGGAGGCCGCGCCGTGAACGTCACCCAATATTTCAAGCTGGCGTTAAAATCCCTGCGCACCAGCAAAATGCGGGCCTTTCTCACTATGCTGGGCATTATCATCGGCGTGGCCGCCGTCATTATCATCATCTCCCTGGGCAACGGCCTGACGCGCATGGTGGAGCAGCGGGTGGAGAAGCTGGGGGTGACCCAGATCATGGCCTATACCTGGGGCATGGGGGACGGCACCACCGGCAACGTGACCCCACAGGAGATATACGGCCTGGTGGAGGCCAACCCGGACGTGTTCAGCGGCGTGACCCCCTGGGTCAGCGCCGGGACGGGGGTGCGCCGGGGGGACACCCAGCTGAAAAAGACGACCATCACCGGGGTAAGCGAGGCCATGTACCGCCCGGAGACGGGCACCACCTTGGACGGGGATGCCCTGGGCAAGGGGCGGTTTTTGCAGTATGTAGACGTGCAGCAGCGGAAGAACGTGTGCGTCATCGGGGCATATGTGGAGCGGGAGGCCTTTCAGGGGGATGCCCTGGGCCGGGAGCTGCTCATTGGCGGCGTACCCTATACGGTGGTGGGGGTGATGGCCCAGTCCCAGACCACCATGGAGGAGGGGGGCGGGGACGACCTGGCCTATATCCCCTATGAAAACGCCATGCAGCTGTCCGGCAGCGGCTTTGTCTCTCTCTACCAGATGACCACCCGCAGCCGGGACACGGTGGAGCAGGCCCGGGCCCTGTTGGTGGACCTGATGGTGCAGAAGTTCCCCGACCCGGACGCGGAATATAACCAGTATATGATCACCACCATGCTGGAGCAGGTGCAGCAGATCAACGCCATGATGGGGGTGGCTATGTCCGTGCTGGTAGCCATCGCCGCCATCAGTCTGCTGGTGGGGGGCATCGGCATTATGAACATCATGCTGGTCTCCGTCACCGAGCGCACCCGGGAGATCGGCATCCGCAAATCCCTGGGGGCCAAACGACGGGACATCCGGTGGCAGTTCATCATCGAGGCGGGCACCACCTCCGCCGCCGGCGGCCTGCTGGGCATCGGCCTGGGCTGTTTAGTCGCCAGCGGCATCGGCTCTGTTCTAGGCGGGACTCTGGCCCAGAGTATGGGGGGCGGCATCACCTTCTCCGCCACCCCCACCCCCATGGCCGTGGCCGTCAGCTTCGGCGTGTCCGTGGGCATCGGCGTGTTGTTTGGATATCTGCCAGCCAATAAGGCGGCAAAGCTGAATCCCATCGATGCGTTGAGATATGATTGAGGACGGCCCTCTCAGTCACGGCTATCGCCGTGCCAGGATCCCTATCCCTTTTGTCCCTTCGGGACATTTCCCCTTGACAAGGGGAATCGGCCCCCACAGGGGGAGCCAAGTTCCCAGCCCTGTCATTGCGAGGAGGGCAACGCCCGACGTGGCAATCCGTTCCTCGTCTTACTTGCCTCCCCCTTTGGGGGAGGTGCCCAGTGCGTACACTGGGCGGAGAGGGCCAGCGGCCTTTGGCCGCCCGCAGATATGATCTCTTCTGAAAGGAGCACTTCCTATGAAAAACCGACTTTTCTCCCTGGCCCTGGCCGGGGTGCTGTCTCTCTCCTTGGTCCTGCCGGTGGGTGCAGCCGGTGCCGCGGCCTCGGAGGACCAGGCCATCCAGACGGTGAACGCCCTAGGGATCATGGTGGGGGACCGCACCGGGTCCATGGACCTGTCCCGCTCCGTCACCCGGGCGGAGTTTGTCACCATGGCCCTGAAGGCCATGGGCCGCCAGATCGGCCAGGCTGCCTCCTCCCCCTATCCCGACGTGCCCTGGAGCCACTGGGCGGCGGGCTATGTGGAGGCGGGGGTGGCCGCCGGGCTGGTGTCCGGCTATTCCGACGGACGCTTTCGCCCCTCCACCACCATCACCCTGGCCGAGGGGGTGACCATCGCCCTGCGGCTGCTGAACTATGGCCCCGACGACTTCACCGGGGCCTATCCCACCGGCCAGCTGGCCCAGTACCACAGCCTGAAGCTGGACCGGGGCGTCACCGCCCAGAGCGCCGCCAGCCCCATGACCCGGCGGGATGCCATGTATCTCTTCTATAACCTGATGACCGCCAAAAATAAAAGCGGGGCCGTCTATCTGGAGACCCTGGGCCACAAGCTAAACGCCGCCGGGGAGATCGACTTAGTCGCCCTGGTCAGCGATGCCATGGAGGGCCCCCTGGTGGTCAGCGGGGGCTGGAGAGACCGGCTGCCCATGGACGCGTCCGGGGCCCTGGTCTATCGCCAGGGGAAGCTGTCCGCCCTGTCTACGGTGAAGGACGGGGACGTGATCTATTGGAACCGGGCCATGAACGCCATCTGGGCCTATCGTGACCGGGTCACCGGGACCATCCAGGCCGTCCAGAACCCGGACAGCCCCACCGCCGTGACGGTGGCGGGCCGCACCTGTCAGATCGAGAGCGCCGCCGCGGCCTATGCCCTGTCCGACCTGGGGGAGTATCGCCTGGGAGACACGGTGACCCTGCTGCTGGGCCGGAACGGGGCGGTGGCCGCCGTGACGGGCACCCCCTCGGGCACCGGCTCCGCCGCCTATACCAGCCAGCGCATCGGCGTGGTGACGGCCATCGAGCGCGCCCAGTATTCCGACGGCAAGGGGGGCACGTATACCTCCCGCACCGCCGTGGTCCTGGCCACCGACGGCCAGACCTATCGCTATGAGAACCAGGCCGGGCTGTCCGCCGGGAGCCTGGTCCAGGCGGAGGCCGTCGCCGACAGGGTGACGCTGCGACCCCTGACCGCCGCCTCCCTGTCCGGGTCGGTGGACCGCTCCGCCGCCCGCCTGGGCCGCTATCCCTTCGCCGGCGACGTGGAGATATTGGACGTGAGCGGCAGCGCCGCCGTGCGCGTCTACCCCCAGCGCCTGGCGGGGATGAGCCTTAACGAGGGGAACGTGTCCTATTACCACTTGAACGGTGCAGGGGAGATCGACCGTCTGGTACTGAAGGATGCCACCGGGGATATGTACGCCTATGGCGTGGTCACCCGTATCTCCTCCTCCAAGGACGGCAGCATGAAGGGCTATGACTATGACATCGGCGGCACAGCGGGGTCCATCCCCCTGTCCTCCACCCGTCTGCCGGTGGACGGCGTGGGCGGCGTGCGGTGCAAGGGCGACCCCAGCGCCCCGGCGGGACTGTACTCCCTCACCGCTTTGCGGGGCGGCACGGTGGAGGGCCGCACCCTCCGAGCCGGGGGCAAGACCTATACCCTGGCGGACAATGTGGCCGTGTACCGGGTGAAAAACGGGGCCTATTACAAGATCACCCTGGCCCAGCTGGGGCAGCGCGACAATCTGACCGCCTGGTACGACCGCCCGGACGAGCAGGGGGGCCGCATCCGGGTCATCACTGCGGCAGAGCAACAGAGATAATATAAAACGCGGGCCGCCGGGGAGTTTTTACCCGGCGGCCCGCACTGTGTTTCTTTATCGGATTTTTTCGCCGTTCAGCACGGCCTCCAGCAGCTGGTCGTCCTTGTCATAGCACAGCTTCAGGGAGAAGAAGGGCACATCCTGCCCCAGCAGGTCCAGGAAGATAGCGTCCCCCTCCCAGTGGGGCAGCTCCAGCAGGCGGGCGCGGGGGACCCACTCCAGCACACCCTCGCTGCACTCCCCGATCTCCCCGGTCCAGCCGTCGGCGGTGAACAGGTGCATGTACTCCGTCACCCACCGCTGGGAGACAAAGGTGACGATGCCCCGGTACTGATAGCGGGTCAGATTCAGGCCGGTCTCCTCCCGGACCTCCCGCAGCAGGCAGTCCTCCGGGCTCTCGTCCGCCTCGAACTTGCCCCCCACGCCGATCCACTTGTCCTGGTTCACATCGTTCTGCTTTTTCACCCGGTGGAGCATGAGATAGTCCTCTCCCCGGCGGAGATAGCACAATGTGGTGTTCACCGACTTTACGTCATATGCCATGGCTTTCGGTCTCCTCCTGCGTTTTCTGTCTTTAGGTCTGTTCGTCCGGGTCGATGAGGGCCACGGACACGGTGCGGCTCTGCCCGCTGCGCACATAGGTGAGGGACACGGTGTCCCCCGCCCCCATGGACTGCTTTAAGCGCACCAGGTCCTCCACCGCGTTCAGGCTCTGGCCGTCGGCGGCGGTGAGCACGTCCCCGGCGCGCAGGCCCTTGGCATAGGCGTCACTGGTCTTGTCCACGCTGTCCAGGGTCAGGCCGCCCCCCTGGGCCGTTCTCGTGAGCACAGTGAAGCCGAAGATGCCCCGGCGGACCTGCTTTCCGGCGATGAGGGTGTCGGCCACATACTTCACCCGGCGGGAGGGGATGGCAAAGCCCAGCGACTCCGCAGAGCCGTCGTCGGTGACGATCTTCACGGTGGTGATGCCCACCACCTGGCCATATTGGTTGATGAGGGCCCCGCCGGAGTTGCCCATGTTGATGGCGGCGCTGGTCTGGATCAGCACCATGGACGTTCCGTCCACCTCCACGTCCCGGTCCAGGGCGGAGACGATGCCGTCGGTGATGGTGGAGCGATAGCCCAGGGGGTCCCCGATGGCGGCCACCGGGTCGCCGCAGCGCAGGGCGAAGGAGTCCCCAAACTCCGCCGGGGTCAGGTCGTCGGCCTCCACCTTCAGCACGGCCAGGTCCTCCCGGGCATCAAAGCCCACCAGGGCGGCATCCAGCACCCGGTTGTCTGCACAGGCCACCTGGACCTTGTCCGCCCCGGCCACCACATGGGCGTTGGTGATGAGATAGCCATCGGCGGTGAGGACCACGCCGGTGCCGGTGGAATAGCTCTTGGCATCCTCCGCCTGGATAGACACCATGGAGGGCAGGTTCTTGTCATAGATCTGGGTGTAGGTCAGGCTCTCCCCGCTGTCCTGGCACAGCTCCACCGTCACGCCGGTGCCCGTTTCGGCCCGGGGAATGGCGGGGGGCGTGGTGTCCAGCTTCTCCTCATCATGGCCCGGCTGGCGATAGGCGTAGTCCTCGTCTCCCCCTGGCAGCAGCTGCACCGGCCACAGGGAGTCCATCACGGCACCGATGGCCACCAGGGCGACGAGCAGGGCGGCCAGGCCCATGCAGACAGGCAGAGAGAACCGCCGCTTCCGCCGCCGGGGGCGGAGCACCGGGCGGGGCGGGACATACCGGGGCGGCATGGCTCCGGGCATGCGGCCCCGGGGATCGGAGCGCTCCCAGGGGCCGCCCTGCCACAGGTCGTTGTTTCGTTCGTCCAAGGCGCGCACCTCCTTTCGGCTGTTGTTTCTTTTTCGGCCGTCAGGCCAGGGTGAGGGTAAAGGTGAACCGGGTCACGCCGTCCTCGCTGGTGACGTTGATGTTCTCCTTCAGTTTATTCAAAATGGTCTTGACGATATACAGCCCCAGGCCCACGCCCTCCCGGTCCATGGAGCGGGAGTAGTCCGCCTTGTGAAAACGGTCAAAGAGCAGGGGCAGCTCGTCGGGGGGGATCGTCGCCCCCAGATTCTGCACAGTGGTATAGGCCTTGCCGTCCTTTTTGGATATCTGCACGGTGATGGTGCTGCCCTCCGGGGCGAACTTGGCGGCGTTGTCCACCAGGTTATAGCACACCTGGGTGATGGAGTCCGGGTCGCCCCACACCATCAGCTTGCCATCTGGCATCTGCACGTCCACGTCCAGCTTTCGGCCAGTGATCTTGGTCTCCAGGCTGATGAGCACCTGGCTGACCACCTCCGTCAGGTCAAACTGCTCCTGCGCGGTTACGGTGTCCTCCGCCAGGGCGTTCAGCCGGGACAGGTCCAGCATCCGCCGCACCAGCCGGGACAGCCGCCGGGTCTCGGACACGATGATCTGCAGCGACTCCCGCTCCCGCTCCGGGGGGATGGTCCCGTCCAGAATGCCCTCGGCAAAGCCGGAGATGGTAGTCATGGGGGTCTTCAGCTCGTGGGACACATTGGCGATGAAATCCGACCGCTGACTCTCCACCTTGGCCAGGGAGCTTGCCATGGTATTGAAGGACTCAGCCAGGGTGCTGATCTCATCACATCGGCCCTCATAGCCGGTGACCCGCACGTCGAACTCCCCCCGGCCAAACTTTCGGGCGGCCTCGGCCATCTCGTTCAGGGGCCGGGCCTGATGGGCGGAGGTGATGGTACTGGCGATGACGGAGATGATGAGCACCACCACGGCGGAGAAGAAGAAAATGGTGGCCATGGCCGACCACATCTCCGCCAGGCTGGAGGCATCCGCCGATACCAGTACCAGCCCCTCCACCACCGTCCGCCCGGACAAAGTCATGGCGGACACGGGCAGGGCGGCCATATAGCGCCGCTCGGGATAGATGCCGTCCAGATTGGTCATGCCGGTGTAGTCCCCGTCGTGGAGCACCTGGTCCACCACGGCCTTGGGCAGACAGGTATTTTTATAGTCATAGAGGCGGTCCCCGTCGGTGGCATAGATGATCTCCCCGCCGGGGGTGGTGACGATGACATAGGAGTCGGAGATGCGGGCGATGGAGGCCACATAGTTGCTGTAAATTTTGTCCTGGATGCTGTCATACTGCTGGTAATAGGACGCGGTGAACGTGGCGATATAGCTGGCGTTGCGGGCCATGGCATCCCGCTTTTCCGAGATGATATACCGATAGGACAGCAGCATGAATGCGGTGGACAGCAGGGTGAAGGACAGCACCATCACCCCCACCATCATGGTCAGCTGGCGTTTATAAAGGGATCGCATGGGGATCGCCTCCTGGTGTTAAGGATCGGGTCCGTGGGTGCGGGATCAGGTCCCGCCGCCCACCTCGAACTTATAGCCCACGCCCCACACGGTCTTCAGCCGCCACTGGTCGCTGATGCCCTCCAGCTTCTCCCGCAGGCGCTTGATGTGGACGTCTACCGTGCGGCTGTCACCGAAGTAGTCAAAGCCCCACACCTCGTCCAGCAGCTGGTTGCGGGTAAACACCCGGTTGGGGGCGGAGGCCAGGTGATAGAGCAGCTCCAGCTCCTTGGGGGGCGTGTCCACCCGCTTGCCGTCCACCAGCAGCTCATAGGAGTCCAGGTTGATGACCAGCTTGTCAAAGGTCAGCTTTTTCTCCGTCTGCTCCTCCTCCCCGCCGGTGCGGCGGAGGACGGCGTGGATGCGGGCCAGGACCTCCTTCATCTCAAAGGGCTTGACGATATAGTCGTCCGCGCCCCCTTCTAATCCGGTGACCTTGTCCTCGGTCTCGCCCTTGGCGGTGAGCATGATGACGGGGGTCTTATCGTGCTCTCGAATTTTCTTCAGCACGGCCCAGCCGTCCATCACCGGCAGCATGATGTCCAGCAGGACCAGGTCGGGCTGGAAGGAGCGGAACAGCTCCACCCCCTTGCCGCCGTCGCCAGCCACCTGGGTCTCAAACCCCTCCTTCTCCAGATAGAGGTGCAGCAGCTCGGCAATGTTGCCGTCATCCTCTACGATCAAGACTTTCTTCGCCATGAAGGTCTCCTCCATTTCTCGTTTGTCATTTTCAGGCAGATGGGAACTCCCGGGGCTCCGGGAGGAACAGATCATATACTCTGTTTATTGTAACACGAACCGGGGCGCTTGGGTGAATAATTTGTAAAAATCAATCCCGGCCCCGCCAGATGGCCCTGGGCTGCTCCGGGTCGGGGGTCTTGATATAGGGGTGGTCGATCTGGATCACCGGGTAATACCGGGGGGAGAGCTTTTTCAGCTGCCAGGCCACCTCGGTGGACACCTGCCGGTCCGTCAGGCGGAAGCCATAGGGCACCTCGATGTCGAAGATCAGGTTGGTGTGGATGGGGCCGGGGGTCATGCGGAAGTCGTGGATGGACAGGGCGGGGTCCAGGTCATGGACCACCTGCTCCACCTGTGAGCGCAGCTTGGTGGTGCGCGCATCGCACACCACCGGGTCCATGTGGATCACTGTGTCGATGCCGTGGCGAGCCTTCAGCTCCCGCTCGATGTGGTCGATGATGTCGTGGATCTCCAGCAGATTCTCATCTGCGGGCACCTCCGCATGAAAGGACATCATGGCCCGGCCCGGGCCATAGTCGTGATAGACCAGGTCGTGGATGCCCAGAATTTTGTCGTGGTCCAGAACGATGCGGTCGATGTCGGCGGCCAGCTCCGGGTCCATGGGTCGGCCCAGCAGGGGGGCCAGGGTGGCCTGGGCGGCCTCCCACCCCGTTTTCAGGATCAGTACCGCCACCAGAAGGCCCGCCGCCCCGTCGATGGGCAGCCGGGTCCACTGACCGATCACCGCAGACAGCAGCACCGCCCCGGTGGAGGCCATGTCGGACAGGGCATCCGCCGCCGTAGCCGCCATGGCTTGGGAGTCGATGGCCCGGCCCAGGGCCCGGTTAAAGACGAAAATCCACAGCTTGATGAGGATGGCCGCCGCCAGGATGACCAGGGTCAGCAGGCTCATCTGCACGTTCTGGGGCCGGAGCAGGGCCTCGACAGACGACCTGCCGATCTCCACCCCCATAAGCAGCACCGCCAGGGACACCAGCAGGCCGGTGATGTATTCGATGCGTCCGTGGCCGAAGGGGTGGTCGGCATCGGCCTGCTGCCCCGCCAGCCGAAAGCCCACCAAGGTGACCACCGAGGTGGCCGCGTCAGACAGGTTGTTCACCGCGTCGGCCACCATAGCCACCGAACCGGACAAAATGCCCGCCAGCAGTTTTCCGGCAAACAGCAGCAGATTCAGGCCGATGCCCATGCCGCCGGAGATGGCTCCGCAGCGGCGGCGGACATCCGGGTCCTTGGGGTCCCCGCCCCGGAGACAAAGGCCAATCAATTTTTTCAGCATGTGCGCCTCCCTTTCTGTGAGAGGGGGTCAAAATGCCCCGCTGCACGCCTTGTATTATCCCATACAATGGGAAGGTCCGTCAAGAAAGTTTCTGGGTCAGTGGGTCAATGGCGGCGTGCATCGTTTTATTCACAAAAAGTTCACGGGAAGGTCACGATTTTGCCGCAATTATATTTTATAGTATACTCGTACCAAACAAAAGAACCTACCTCTTTTTTCTCCCTCTCCTTTTTTCAAACACACACAGGCAGAAGGCCCTGACCCTACCCCGGTCAGGGTCTTCTGTCGTCTTGCGCCAAGCAGTTCGTTTCTGCGTCCATCAGCCTCCCTTGTCAAAGGGAGGTGGCACGGGCGCAGCCCGTGACGGAAGGATTCCGACCACAGGAAAGCTATCTTGGAAACTGAATCCCTCAGTCATCGCCTGCGGCGATGCCAGCCCCCTTTCACAAGGGGGCCACAGTGGAAAAGATTCTGCAATGTTCACAAAAAATTCATGCCGCCGTCACGATTCTGCCGCAATTATCCGGTATTCTATACGCGTCCCCAGAAAGAATGAAGATTTTTCTCCTATTACTCTCTCTCCTTTACAAACACACACAGGCAAACGGCCCTGACCATCCCGGTCAGGGCCGTTTGCCGTTTTGCCGGCGTTGCGAGGGAATGCTTCAAGGCAATATAGAAAAACTCTGTGCAGCACGATCACGGGCAAATCCGCTTAGTTCTTCGTAGTGCTCTGCCGCTTCCGGTTCCTCCGGCGGATAGTTCACATCTGTGGGGAAATAGATCCCATAATAGAAACGGTCGCTCTCCCCCAAATAGGTCGGTCCGTCCAAAACATCAAACGGATTTTCTTCGACAACATCTCTGTCATATACGAAAATGGTGAATACCGTGCCTGTCCATTCTGGATAATTGCTTTGGATATTTTTATCCAGGAACGATATTTCCGCTCCTTCATCATTGGATGTTGTCTCGATCATAAATTGATCCTTCATCAGATCGACGCAGAAGCCATGATCTTGATCGGTGTATGTTTGAATTTCGCTGTGCCCGGAAGAGAAAAGATATATGGCGCCCAGCACGACCAATACAACCAAAACTGCTAACGCAAAAATACGCTTTCGCATAAAACACATCTCCTTACGCATGTTATGACCGGATTTTTATTCTCCTGTTATATAAACGCAGAGGGGAGTGAGTTTCTTACACGAATTCTTGATAAAGTTTCTATTAACATGGGGCCAAGGGACGGGAGTCACGGATCGCCGCGTCGGCCCTTCGGGCCTTCTCGCAATGACAGGAGACGATTGAAGGTCACTCCCCCGCCAACTCCTCCACCGCCTGGACCATCTCATAGACCAGCCCGTCGCAGTGGTCCTTTTTCTCCTCCCCCCGGTCTTTGGAGGCCCGCAGCAGGGCGGCGCAGTCGGTGGCCCCGTGGTCGGTGCGGAACCGGCGCAGCAGTTCGGCGGCTTTCTTCTCGTCGCAGCCCATCAGCCCCAGGGCCATCAGCGCCCCGGTGAGGGCCCCGCAGGCCGAGCCCATGCGCATCCCCGCCCCAAAGTTGCTGCCCAGGGCAAAGGCCTGCTCCTCCGTCAGCCCCAGGTCGGCGGCAAAGGACACCAGCACAGACTGGCAGCAGTTGAAATGTACGTCGGTGCGGCCCCGCAGCGCGTGGGCCGTCTCCATGTGGTTGGTCATAAATGTTTCCTCCTCACGTTTATATGCCTTCCCCTGGGGAAAGGCTTTTCTCAAATATGCTCGTCAATTCCCCCGCTGATCTTGTCCAGCACCATCTGGTCATAGTGCAGGTACTGATACCCGCTCTTTTCATACAGGGCGGCGGCCCGCTGGTTCACCTCGGTCACCTCCAGGCGGAAGCGGCGGGCGGAGGGGTACTGGCTCTCGATCCAGGCCATGATCTGGTGGCCCAGCCCCATCCCGCGGAAGGGGGGCAGGAGGAATATCTCCTCGATGAACACACACCGGCCCCCCACCTCGGCGGAGTAGCACTGGGTCAGGTAGAGGTAGCCCACCGGCTCCTCCCCTTCAAATAGCAGCACTCCCCGCAGCAGGGGCTCGGCGTGGTCGGCAGCGGCCAGAAAGGACCGGTCCAGAATGGCCTGGTCCACCGGGTGGTCCACCGCGTCGGTCTGATAAAAGGCCTGGACCATGGGCATGACCAGGTCCCGGTCGGCCAGGGTGATGTCACGGAAAGTTAACATAATTTTACCTCACAGTTTCGTTCTTGTCATTGCGGGGAGCGAAGCGACGTGGCAATCCGTGTCGGGCTGTGCCCTCCTCGCAATGACAGATGATTAGTTCAAACGATTTCCCGTATCGTCAAACAGTCGTCTGACCCGGGCCAGGACGGGGCGGTTTTCCGGCTCGATCAGCTCCGGGTCGCGGGAGAGCAGCTCCTCCGCTGCGGCCTGGGCCTCGTGGAGCAGGGGCATGTCGGCGGCCAGGTCAGACAGCTTCATCTGGGGCAGGCCGTGCTGCCGCCGCCCGAAGAAGTCCCCCGGGCCCCGCAGCTTCAGGTCCTCCCGGGAGATCTGAAAGCCGTCGGTGGTGGAGGCCAGGGTGCGCAGCCGGGCCATGGAGTCCGGGTTCCGGGTGGCGGTGAGCAGGACGCAGAAGGAGGGGTGCTCCCCCCGGCCGGCCCCGGAGCTGGTGGAGCTGGCTTAGGCCAAAGCGGTCTGCATTCTCGATGATCATCAATGTGGCGTTGGGCACGTCCACCCCCACCTCGATCACCGTGGTGGCCACCAGCACCTGCGTCTTCCCCTGAGAGAAGGCCCGCATGGCCGCATCCTTCTCCTTCGGGCGCATCTTCCCGTGGAGGATGTCCACCGTCAGGTCAGGGAACACCTCCCGCTGCAGGCGCTGGGCATAGCTCTTCACCGCCTTCAGGGTCAGCGCCGGGGATTCCTCCCCGGGTAGGGCGGCCTCCGGGTCCTCCTCCACTGCGGGGCAGACGATATACACCTGCCGGCCCTCCCCCACCTGGCGGCGGACGAATTGATACATCCGCTGCCGCTTGTCCTCCCGGATGACATAGGTGGAGATGGGGGTGCGCCCGGGGGGCAGCTGGTCGATGACGGACACATCCAGGTCGCCGTATAGGATCAGGGCCAGAGTGCGGGGGATGGGGGTGGCCGACATGACCAGCACATTGGGGG
>PPYF01411551.1_pt1 | contig 15733 bp, 26 predicted proteins | sample 1559871 | NCBI WGS metagenome assembly PPYF01 (sample SAMN08240021, study PRJNA423297) | Human gut metagenome, whole genome shotgun sequencing project. | reverse complement strand
AGCAGGGTGTGCCTGGACCCGTTGGCCCTCCCGGACCGCAAGGCCCGCAGGGCGAACCTGGTAAGAACGGGCTGGACGGGAGTAATTATGACGATTCCGGGATTATCCGCCGTCTAACAGCTCTCGAAAACGTGCAGGTACCGGCCGCGCAGCCGAAATCCGCTCGAAGTGTGAACGTTTTGGACGCACCGTATAGGGCAGACCCGACCGGCGCACAGGATTCCACAAAAGCTATTCAAGATGCTGTCGATGCTGTCGCCGCATTAGGCGGTGGCGCGGTCTTCATCCCCGGCGGCATTTACAAGGTTAGCTACCCGTTTATCCAGCTCAAGGGGTTTGTGCAGGTCTACGGCGAAGGAACCGCAACTCAGATTGTCGCCACGACAGATAAAACCATCGTGAAAAAGACCGGCGTTTTCCACACGGGCACCTATGAAGAGCGTCTGCAAGACCCCACATGTCTGCGTTTCGGTGTCTCAAATCTCATGATCCGATCCCGCAAATCTGGCATCCAACATCAGCAATGGATACCAAATCTGTGCGGTATCTGTTTCAACACGGATTTGGGGAAAGACCCCGCAGACCCGGACGCCGTACCTACTCTGAATTTCCTTGAGATTTGGGGAATGGAAACCGGCGCGGCAATCATCGGCATCGACGATCAAGCGATGAAAGTTTTCTCACTGAAAACCCGCCACTGCGGCCAATCAGGTTTGCTCGTCGGTAAACCAGTGGGACACCCGGAAGGAACCGGCGGTGCAGCCGATAATAAATTTTTCGGTGCAGACATTGGCGGTTCAAACCAATCAAAGAGCGGATACGCAGGCATTGAGGTGTGGACCTCGCAAACGAAGTTCTCTCTCTCGACGTCATGGTACACGCACCGCGCCGCACCATTTGCAGACCTCTACGCTCTACCCACAGGTTCGACCGCCGGGCAAGACGTAGCGGCCGGAGCACCATCCACCGCTAACCGCCGAAACCAGAAAGACGGAGCAGGATGGTATATCCGCGCTACTAAGTGCGCCTTTGTCGAATGCGAGGCGCAGGAAAATGGTGGGCATGGTTTTATCGTCGCTTACGGTGATAATGTCCTCTCCGAATGCCGCGCCGAATCATCCTCATACAAGGGAACTGTTACTGCGCCCGCGAAAATCAACGAAGCGTCGGACTTCTACGTTCTCAATGAAGGAACCGACGGGACTGTCCTCAACGCCTGCACATCTCGAAGCGCCCGTAAAGCAGACGGCGGGGCACGCTGGTCCTACTATGTCGAGACATGGTTCAAGGGGTTAGCGATCGTAAACTGCGTCTCTCGTGACGTGGCTACGCCCTCAGGTTGGACGGGCGTGCCTGTCCGAACACGTTCGCCGCAAGGTGACGATGTGTTTATCCAGGTGAATAACTACATGTCTACCACTCGCCCCGGTCAAGGCCCTGTGCAGACCGGCTCGAAGACATGGAACCTCACCCATGCCACGACAAAGACAACATCAAACGGCGCGGAGCGGTGCTATGTGCAGGTGGATAACCTAACAGGTTTCGGCTTGATTCACATGGACTTTACATACCGAGGAAATTTCGCAAACGATGAAAAGTTGTTCACATGGCCTGCTGACGCACCCGCACCCGCGGGGCTGATTGAGACACAGCTTATTCCTGGGCAGGCAGGGCAAATCTATGCCACTGTCGGCGACCGGTCTGTGAAATCATGGGACATCCCATTGCAGGAAGGCCGCCACGTCATTGTGAACCTCGTGGGATTCTTCACGAAGAGCTAGGAAGAATCGAGATGAAACGACAATAATGCCACCTTATCTTGACCCCTCTGCTTTATACGGTCTGTTAGGGACGATCTTCGGGGCATGTGCATCTCCATTAGTGCTATGGGCATCCAAAAAGACTGAGTCAAAGGCGGAGATCACAAAGACTAAGCTCGCATTAGAGCAAGAGAAAACAAAGGCCGAGGTAGGTACACAAGCCGCTCTTGTGCAGCGTTTGCAGGAGCAGAACGAAACGTTGCAGTCCCGCATGGATTCGATGGAGCGTGATACCCGCGCTATCCAGCAGGCAGCATATGAGCGGCAAGACCGGGCGCGCATGGCGCTCTCTATCGCCATGTCGTACATGACAACGCTAACCGGGCATATCAACAATAGGCAGCCGCCACCCGCGCCGCCTATGCCTACCGGCCTCGAAGGGTATATAGCTTCGCTCTTGCAATGGTCGCAGGAAATCCCCAAACAGGATAACCCTGAAAAACCTCGCGACCCTCCCGCCGCCGGATAGCACAGAACCGACCCTGCACATGCTGGAAACATGTGCAGGGTCTACGTATCAGAAAACAAAGAAAGGAGGGGCACAATGGCAGCAGCATTCACTGCACCAGATTCCGACCTCGTGAATACCATCCATCCGACCGGAAACTGCACATGGGGCGCGCTAACACCAAAGTGGGGCGTTCTGCACACGATGGAGACCCCCGAAACGACACAGATTGCAGAAAATATAGCAGGTTGGTTCGCCAACCCCGCCGCAGGTACTAGCGCTCATTACTGCATCGACCCTGATTCCATCGTTCAATGTGTGGACGAACGAGCCGCGGCATGGGCAGCCATGCCAACCGGGAACGCATTCGGCATTCACCTTGAACTAGCAGGGCGCGCTGCACAGACAGCTACCGAATGGGCAGACCCGGCCTCGCAAGCAATTCTTGACCGGGCAGCCGCTCTTATGGCCGACATCTGCAAACGTCACGGAATACCGGTCCGGTTCCTCACCGATCAGCAGCTCGCGAACGGTGAAAAAGGAATCACCACACATGCACAGATCAGCCGCGTTTTCCGCGAATCCGATCACACCGACCCCGGAGATGGATTCCCCGCTGCACAGTTCCTAGCTCTCACGCAGAAACACTACACCGGCGGAGTCATCGCAGAAACAGTAAGCACTCTCATCGAAAACGGAGACGAAATGACTAACGAACAGACCGAACGCCTACTCACCGCAGTCGAAGGCATCCACGCACTTCTACGCCCTGGAAAAGAACAGCACTGGCACGCAGGCCCCCTCTACAACGCCATCACCAACACCAGCATCCAGACCCAGCAGACCAAGGATGCACTAACCCGCGGTCAAGACGGCATCAAGTGGGATGGCGATATTTTCTCGCAGAACAAGCAGCTCATCGCCACACAGCAGGAAACTAACCGCCTGCTCGCTGAACTCATCAAGAACCAGAAGGGAAACTAAACATGAACTCCCAGCGCCTCGCAAACATCCGAACCGCAACCTACACCCTCGCCCTAACCATTGGCGCAATCTTCGTCGCTCACGGCGTTATCACGCAGGAAAACCTGAACACTTACCTGCCTCTAATCCCCGCCCTTTTCGGACTCATCATCGCGATCTTCAACGTAAAAACCGGGGCAGACCCCGAACCTCACCCAGAGGTAGCTGATGCACTCGCACGTATTGAGGATGCAGTAACCACCCCGGCGCTCCCGGAGACTGACCGGAGCCGGAGCGTTCAGGAATACCTCTACGGCGATCCTAATCATGAGGTTCCTGCTGCATCGAAGTATGAGAACCTGGGAGACCACGTAGATCACGGTGCAGATGCCGCGCTTCGCGAACGAGTACAGGGCGAAGCGTAAATAATTTAGCCCCTCCGATATGCATGCCAACGCTCGGAGGGGCTAGGTAATGAAGGAGGAAAACGGCAAGTTTCGTCTCCGATAAAAGTATAACCCCATGTACCAGACAATGAGCTGGTGCATGGGGTTACTTTTTTTATTGCGCGAGTCTAAGTTTACTATTTTCGAGAACGAGACGGTGGATACGCTCTACTGCATCCTCTGGCAGCCCTTCCGTAGCTTCACCGTCTACGACTGAGCTGATGGTGACGTATCTCGACGCGCCGGTACCAAGGATAATATTCTCAACCGCATCGGAACCATCTAGCGGAACCAGCATATATCTGTGCGGCTCGCCAAATTTACCGGAGCGGCGGTAAATTTGAGTTCCCTGCGTATCGGTGTCTCCGAACTCGTACACCTCGACCTCTGAATGCTCGGTGCGTTGGTACGCCACTTGCAACCCGATTTCATCCGCGCATGAGAAGTCGAAGCAGAGGTAAGGGGCGGTAGTGTCAATTTTGATGGGTTTCATGATTACTCTTTTCTATTGCCTGTAGGCCTTTTTTGAAAGCGTCTGATTTTCGGTCGCCACCGTGGCGCGGCCTCTCTTCATACCAGTCTTGCAATTGTTCCTTGGTATATATAGGGAGACCATCGCAAGTAAACTCTGTAGAAGGTAATGGGTGCCTAGCGGCAACTTGATCTAACGTGTATGGGGCGATGCCAAGGAGCTTTTCAGCACCGCGCTTACCGTAAAACTTGTGTATCGTGTTCATACGTTTTAATGAAGTTTTCGAGACATTTCTTTTGTGAATAGCCGACTGCCACACAATAAAGAGATAACTTATGCGTGGTGGCATAGGTGCTTCCATAGTATGCGTTCCAACCGCCTGTCGTACGGCTCGATGATGGCTGCATATACCCTATAAGTTCTTCTCCATCATAGATGTGAGTGGCATGTCTTGAAATGTTGCGGATCGTGTATGCGTGGCTCATGCTATCTCTCTTTTCTGCTCTGTCGATGCCCTGTTGCCTCGACATAATCAAGTATCGAATATTTCAACTCTTGAATCAAGCAGGAAACCAATGACATAAGACACATTTTCAAAATCGTGAGTTTATAGTGAGTCAGTCACTAAAAACCACCAAAAAACCCCGTAATTACAAGGAACTACGCCCGCTAAGCAAAATCAATTTAGAACTTTTATCACTCAAAACCCCATACCGGAATATCAAGGAACTTGCCGCCACATCCCTTGCCACGTCAAGGAACTAGACAACCTAAAATAGATTATATTCATATTTGAATTACTACAACTCCCCGACAAAGTAGTGAGTTTATAGTGAGTTCACACCGCGCTCGCGATCTCAAAGTAGTGAGTTAAGCGTACAGCGAACATTCTAAAAATTCTGAGAAGTCAGCTTCGCCCCTGCGCTCGACGTAGGATTTCCGCGTCGTGGATTCCTGCTCATGCCCGAGTTGGAGCGCCGCCGCAGACATTCCAACCTCACGCTCAAGCCACGTCGCCACCGACCGGCGGAATGTGTGAAGGGTAACCCACTCAAATCGCGTTTTTTTGAGACAGCGCCGCAGCGCGTTTCCAGCACTCGAACCCGACAGCAGGTTACCTCGCCCGGTTGTGAAGACGAACTCACTTTCGGATGATTCTTGCCGCCGCCGCAGCATATCCAGTACGCCCGCAGGGAGATGAACGACGCGCACTTGGTGAGTCTTTGTGTGTGCTTGGTATATTCCGCCTGTAATCACGGTGCCTCGCACGATCAGGCGTCCAGTTTGGAAATCGACATCAACCCACCGCACGCCCGCAGCTTCACCGAATCGTGTACCAGTTGCAGCCAAAAGCTCGCACAGATCGCCGAGCCATGCCACACCATCGCCGCCCGCCCGTTCCCGCACAATGCGGATAACTTCGAGGGCTTCCGCTGGGGTAAGCGCCTTCGGAATTTTCCTAGCTGTTCGCCGCGGTCGTGTCGCTTCGACCGGGTTAGACGCCAAAACCCCCAAACGCACCATCTCCCCCAACGCAGCACGTAGTACCTGCCTTTGCCTGCGCGCCGAGCTTTCGGCCTTCACTGACTCCAAATAATCAACCACCACCGGAACCGAAAGCTCGAACAGCTGGAAATGACCCAAATTACGTTTCAATGCACGAACCGAGACACCTAAGTTATATCGCGTCTGCTCCGCACCCTCCCATCGGTCAAGCCACCAATCTAGAACCTCTCCGAGCCGAGAGCTTGATGAAAACCTACCAACTCCCAATGCAGGTAATGATTCTAACTTCACCTGCAACTTACGAACCGCAGCCCCTTTCGAGCGCTCACGTGCAGTAACATCGCGCCGCATCCCGCGTTGATCGCGGAAATACGTTCGCGCCACCCAGCGGCCGGAATCTAGCTTTTTTGCAGTGATAACCCCATGATGCCCAATTGGAGTTTGCGGACGCACCATGTTCTAACCCTCCCTTGCGCACACCGCCACAGTGCACTATATTATTCAAGCGTTTCATATGAGCAGGACTCTCTTTCACCCTGCATCACGGGCGACACCGCGTTTTTCAGCCTTAGCGTGGTGTCGCCCCCTGTCTGTATCAGGGGTAAAAAAATGCCCCTGAGACCCAAGACCTCAGAGTGAAAAAGAAGAGTGAGAGAGTGATAGATACCGAATTCTTTAGAGAGCCAATAGCCGGGGTGCGTCTGCTTCGTTCAATTTAGCGCGTTCCTCTTGTAGCTTTGCCCTCTCTTCATTTAATTTAGCGATCTCTTCATCTAACCTAGCGCGTTCCTCGTTCAATTTAGCGCGTTCCTCTTGTAGTTTTGCTCGCTCTTCGTTTGCCTCGAAATATTTACGTTCTGCCCGCCGCAGAATGCCCGACGCAGTATCGCCCATAGTCACTGCCAGCTCATCCAAAATAGCCACCGGTAGCGAGGACCGCACACTAAACACCGAACGCGAAATACGAGGTTGTTTCACACCGGACTTCTCCGCAAGTGAAGTCTGCGTGAACCCGCGTTCACGCATGAGTTGGCGTACCTCGGCCGCGACGAAAGTATCAAACGATGTGGCTGGGACTGTATCTCGTGTTGTACTCATGAAACTCACTATAAACTAATTATTGAAGGTTTTGCAAGGGTTTGACAGATTATGCAAATATGCATAATCTAGTTATATCTTCTAAAGAAAAGAGAGAAATGGATATAAACGCCGAGATTGCGAATTCCGTAAGCCTGCTGATGTTCCAGCAGGGTCGGAAATCGGTAGAACTCGCTCAACTACTCGGAGTCTCTGAATTCACATCATCACGACTCCGTTCAGGTACGACCACCTGGAAGGTCGCATATATCAAGGTCGCAGCCGATTGGCTCGGCGTCACCGTAACTGATCTAACAAACGGCTACACCGTAGTTCCCAAAACGCCCCCCGCGGATCAGGACAGCAGGAAGGAAAACGCCTCATGAACCAGCAAGACCTTCAAAAAGCGTTCGATGATGGTCGAGTTGTGTGGGAAGGGGTAGATAATCTACGCGAACTTCATAATGCCTCTTTGACAGTACTCGCATACCCTCAGCTCAGCAAAAGTACAGCAGAGGACATCTATGCGAACCTAACCAAGCAGATGCGCTCATTTGCAGAGATGATCCTCGATAGATTCCCCAATGTCGAAGCAGCCGAATAAACTAGGAGTTGATTTTGAGCCTAAATATTAAAGGAGAAGCCTACCTGACACCGGAGGAACTGGCAGCAGGGCTAGGCGTGCAGCCGACCACTCTAGGCAAATGGCGATCAGAACGACGCGGACCAGCCTATATTTCGACATCCGGCGGAGTTTCAGGAGGACGAATCCTCTACCCAGAAACAGCTATACACCAATACCTAAAAAGTCTTGACGTGCAAAAGACTTACAACTAGAAAAGAGTAATCATGACAATCGCAACCACACTCCGCGGAACAGCCTACCTTGGCGGTCGCCCCCAAACTAACAAAAAAACCTTTTGGCGCTCACCAAAATGGGCAGAAACAATCGACGCCATCACACACTACACCGGCCGCACCCGCGAACAGGTATATAGACACCTAGCCTACGTAGCCCAACGCGAACATACCCGCACCGGCCGTATCCCAACCCCACCCAACACGATCACCGCGTTTTGCGAATATGTGGGCATCGACACAAAAATAATTACTGCAAGAACTTGCAAATAAAAAAACAATCACTTATGCTTAAATGCATAGACAGCAGTAACGCATAGTTTCAACCAATAAATTATGCGTTACTGCATAAAAAATAAACAGATTATGCAAATATGCATAATCAGGAAAAGAGCAACCACCATGAAACGCATCATCAAACACCCACTCACCCCCGCAATCCTATTCTTCACACTCGCCATTATCTGCGCCGCCGGAGCCATCTACTCCGCGCTCGCTCATGGAGTGATGGTAGCGAACGGCGCAACATTCGGCACCATTGTATTCGCAACAGTTGCGATGGTGCTGTGGAACCGCGCCGACTGGATCGATGCCGAAACGGAGGGCGAGGGCGCATCATGGGAGCTGTAGGATACGCCCGCCGATTCGCGAACCTGCCAACAGCAGCCGAATATCAAGAGCGACACCCAAACGTCGAGCTTCTAACCTTCGAGCAAGCATCGGAGCATACAGGTCGGAAGATTGCGAGTCTCAAAAGCTCTCTCAACAAAGTAAGCAACAGGCTCGTACCGGTAGCACTCACTAATGAGCGCGACGACATTCTTTTTAGCCGCGCAATGCTTGCCGCCTGGCATGAAAACACCGTGAAAAACCGGGCACGCTCACGAGCATATTTCACAGCGCAAGATTGGCGGACGGTGAAATAAAATGCCGAGATACCCGACGCATTGCACCTGGTGCGGCTGCCCCGTAAACACGTGGACGAAAGGCTGCGAAGGATGCTACACACGGTTCCGTTCACGATACACACGAGGCGTCATCAGCAGCGAGGAATTTGAAAAACTCCGAGCCAAGTACCGCCCGCGCCAACAACCACGAAAAAACCAGCCACCAAAGCCTATAGATGCAGGACTTATGAAGTACTTGCAAGCCCGCAGACTCAGGCTCAAGAGAAAAGAGAAACAACAATGACGATCATCATCTTAACGCTAATGGCAATCATACTAGGGCTACTCGCGATACCAGCTCTAATTGTCCTAACAGCAATCTACAAAGCAGCCCTATACCGTTCCCGCCTCTCCGTCGGCAAAGACCCACGCACAGGCAAATGGATCAAGCTCCCCACCGAATAACCATCCCATAAGAGAAGTAAGGAAGATAAAAATGAAACGCGACCGCAAAGAATACCCCCTCGTAGAAGCAACCGTTGATAACATTCTCAAGCCCGGCCAGAATATCCGCACCGTCTGGCACAACGGAAAAATCTACATTCACGCAGTAGACCTCGCCCGCGCCGCCGGTGCAGAACACGACTACGAGATGCTGCGCGACATCAAACCGGAAGACACCGAATGCCGCGCAAAATTCCAGCTCACCTACGACTCCCTCACCGAAGAAGAAAAACAGCGAACCCGAAACCGATCCTTCTCATTCCTCACAACCAAAGGAATTAACCGCCGCATCCAAGGCACAAATCTCGACAACCACCAGCGAGACACCCTCGCCAAAATCGCAGAAACAGCAGAGTCAATAGAGTCCATAAAACACGAAATCCAGCGTGAAGCCCTCGTGCAGCAAACCATCAACATCCCGGCGGCAACACCCGAAGAACTTACCGCAGAAAACAAACAACTCGCCGCAGAACTCGCCGCCCTCGCCTCCGACCTCTGGAAACGCCGCCGCGCCCCGCACATCGCGCAGCTCTCCGAACAGCTCCAAAAACATCTGCTCTTCGCCGCATCCAAAATCGCAGAACTCGCCATGATGATCGAGAAAGAAGCAGGAACACATGAAAAGTAGGATCGCCAAAAACCTGCAAGCATGCTTAGAAGTAATCATCGTCGTAATGATCGGCATGCTAATCGCCCTCATTATCGCAGTCCCCATAGCATGGCTCATCAAACTACTCGGCAACATACTAGGAGCATAAACATGGCAGACAAAACCATCAACATCTACGAACGAGACCTAAAGACCCTCGCCACCCCAACCACACCTACTAGGCAAACCACACTCACCTACCACGGAAGACAAACCAAAACATCCCTAGCCGCCCTCGCCGCCGAAACCGTAGCCCACGAACTCAGAAACCGCGGAATCCTAGAAATCAACAGAAAGACACAGCGCGTATACACCGTACACTCACCACATGCACCTAACCGATTAGCCGAAATCGCATCATACGAAATCTGCTAGGAGGAAACATGAAAACCAGCAAAGGGCACATCTGCAAAGGATGCAAAAACCCACTCCCATGCAGAACCCCCGGATGCCAACAATGCAAATGGAGACACAACTACAACGTATCCATCGGCAAAGCACCCAAACGCCGCCGATGCTGCAAAACATGCGGAACACCATACACCGACTTCAACATGGACTGCGACCTATGCCGCAAAAGGTACCGAGTCAAACTCATAAGAGAAGCAGGCGACGAACACGAACCCAAAACATGCGCCGGATGCGGCGGCAAAATAAACCAATTCACCACCGGATGCAAAACATGCATGAAACGCCGATGGAGCCGAGCAAAAAAAGCAAACCTACCAACACGACGGCTAACATGCAGCAAATGCGGATACGCCATGATCTACCGCAACCCCAGATGCAAAACCTGCAAATCCCGCGAAGAATCAAACAAAAAACGCGGCAAACCCCCACTCATCCGACTAACCACCCACGGGCCAGAACCAAAACCAAAAACAAGGGCAACCCCAGACCCACACATCACCGAAATGCCACCCGGACTAGCCGCATACATCCGCGCTCGCCGGGCAAGGCTCAAGAAAAAACTAGCCATTAGGAAAAGAGGAAAAGATGATCGGCGTAAACACCTTAGAATTTGTTTCTGCACTGCGTGCACTCATACCTATCTCGAAGCAGGCAACACTCTACAGCGGTGAGAAGGAGCGGAATGCGGCAACTATCGCAGCTCGCATCACCCCAGCGAAGAAACTAGCGCTTATCACTGGAAACAGCGCACTCGGAGCGATTGCTTCTGTCGGCATCGAGCAGGCGGTAGAGGTCGGAGAACGCGAGTTCTGCCTCTACACCGATGATGCGAAGAACATCACCTCGATTTTCAAGCCAAATAAGCAGAACAGTGAGGAACTTCTGCGGCTGGAATTTGGTAATCAGCTTGATAACGAAAATATTATGATCGCAGAAACCCATAAAGCATATGGGAACACTGAACTAATCGTTGGTAATCTCGCCGAGGATGCGGAAATAACCGATACTCTGCTCAATGACCTTTACCTAAGTGTCAATAATCCAGAGGCACCGGAGTCACCGAGTTTCAACGTCATCAAGGTCGCTGCGTTCACGACGGCATCGAAAATCTACGGTGAAGCCGCCACCCGCGTCACAGGCAGCGACGCAGGACGTATTCGCCACCTCATCTACGGAACACACCTACATGGCGTCATTGCGCTAGGTAGGGGGATGGAAGATAGCGAGGTCGCTACCCTCGTGAGCGAGGCCCGCAACACCGTCATAGAGACGATGGGGAACCGAGCATGAAACCCGAAGTAGAACAATTCCACGCACGAGTACATAACGTCCTCATCGTCGAGAAAACAGTCAAGAGCTGGAATGACGAAACGTTGCGCCGCTTACTGTATGTGAAATGCGAAGATTGCGAGGTGGAGGGGTTATCAAAAGAGGGTGTATCCATTGGGACGATCGCGACAGTTCTCATCAACTCGGAGAACGAAGATAAGGCCCGCCGCCTCGCAGAGAAAGCGAAGCTCACCCATGAGCAAAACCACTGGATCATCAAAGCAATTTAGGAAGGGAAAGTAAATGCCGAAACATTATGCTCCGATCGCCGGAGTCAATGCGGAAGATTTCATTGGCGAGCTGCCAGGGTGGCTATTCTCCACCGTTAAATATATTTGGCGGGCACCGAACAAAAACGGCGTGGAGGACGTCATCAAAGCCCTAGACTGCCTCGACCGGTACATAGGCGACACGGTAGAGTTCTACCTTTCCCCAAGCGCGAAAGCCGCCGTAGACAGGCTGGAAAACCTCGGCTGGGAGGGATGCGGTGGCGGAGTTGAGATAACCCACCGTAACACTCTCCGCGACGTCGCCCGATTCATCAAGAGCCTCCAGAATGAGGACGCCCCAAAAGCAGAGATAGTACACAGGATCAAAGATCACCTAACCGTCATGATGCTTGACCTGTACCGAAACAACTAAAGGAAAAGAGACATGAAAATTTTCGATAAACGCGCAGCCAACACGATCCCATACCCTGCGAAAGAAGTCGAAAAACTATCAGGGAAAGATACACCAATACCGCAGTTCAAACTTGTCCCTCACCCCGTCATGCTGGAAACAAACTATGAATACGAGACTATAAACCTTCTGGTTTCCGAGGAAAGGAATCTCATAGATAGAACATACACAATGACGTGCGGACACTACCCAAACGGGCAGAAAATCCTAAACCCTGGTGAAGCATTAGCACACTCATTGGTACACCGGAATCTTGAAATATCACCGGATACGCCGCCCGTACCGTCATCTGCGTATCGCACCCACAAACCAGAAGTAGTTTACAAAAAGCTACCGGGAATGTGGAGTGTCGAATGTGAAGATTGCAGAGATTTCGCTGTCTACTACGGCGGGATGCCTACCCTTTTCGACACCTACGAGTCTGCGGCGTGGGAAAACGTGAAAGGAGCTAGAAGTGCGACAGCCTCTAGCGAATTGGAACCCTGTCCGGGATGTATGGGAACAGGGGGGGTAGCGACACCGAACCTGCTTTGCGGGCACTCGGACGTGTACTCGGCGATCTTGCCTCCCTCGGGTATAGCGCTCAATGGCGCTCTATACGAGCATCAGACATCGGCGCGCCGCACCACCGCGAACGGGTCTTCGTCCTAGCCTGGCGCAACGATTCCTACACCTACAGCGACAGACGGAGCGCGGGGAGGGAAGAACCCGTACAAAGCAACAAAATCGGCTCTGTTGCTCCCGGACTGGGTGAACGCCATCACCGAGGGAGTGCCGCTGACACGGGAGGAGATACAGCCCCGCTCTTCCCAACCCCGACCTGCTCAGACATCAAAGGTGCGCCACTCCCAGAAACATACGCGCGCCGCCTAGTCGGCCGGAGTCGAACCACCAGCGGGAACCTCGCCGAAGACATCCCCTACTTGCTACCTACGCCGAACACGATGGATAGTCTAGATTGGAGAAACGGCGAAGCACGGCTTAAAGCACTCAAAAGAGGAAAAGATGATCGGCAACCCAGCAAACGAACCGGGAACCTCCGTGAAGAAGTACATTTCGACTTCCACGAGTACGCGCCCGCTGTCGAACGATGGGAAACCATCACCGGGAATAAAGCCCCCGCTCCGACCCGGCCATCACGCACCGGGAAACCGCAGCTAAACCCAGAATTTAGCGAGTGGATGATGGGGCTGCCGGCAGGCTGGGTTACCAGCCACGATTTAGCCCTCACACGGGCACAACAACTTAAAGCCATCGGCAACGGAGTTGTTCCGCAACAAGCCGCAACAGCTCTCGCGGAAATGATGGCGAATTTGGAGGAAAAATGAACATACCAAAACAAAGAAGAGGCTACCCGCACCGGGCAGAGCTAAACACCAAGTTCCACCCAGCTCAAAGCGGCATACCAGACTCAACCGAGTTCACGGTCTACTGCCAGGACTGCGCCGACGCCAGACTATCCATCCACGGCGAAACCCCAGGCATCCTTCGACGCATGGAAGCAGGAACAGGCACCAGCGCCGAAATCGACCTAGAAACATACATGAAAGACGTAATAAGCAGGCATAACTCACAATTTCTCAGGGGTGCACTAGCTTGGAGGGAAATAAATTAACGACATTACATCTACCACAACCAACGACGGAAAAGGAGTAAATCTTACATGGGGTACCTAACCGTATATGCACGCATCCAAAACCTAGTTAAATGTGAAGCGCCCGGTGCAGAAATTACTGACTATATCGTGCAGAGGGGCCGTCTAGGGGCAACTGTGACAGTACAGGCAGTAGGGCCTGGCAATATTCGGACAACCATCAACGCACTCTTGCACACCGACGGTTACAGGATTGACCGAATCATCAGAAAGGAAAAGTAAATGCCGATCCCGCAAAGAAGTACCAGCGCATCAGATACGTGGCTTACCCCCCCCCATATTTTTCAGCCCCTCGGAAAATTTGACCTCGACCCGGCCGCACCTATCGAAAACCGTGACTGGATCGGTGCCACCCGAACATTCACTGAATTAGAAGACGGACTAGCGCAGCGCTGGGAGGGGAGGGTATGGCTAAACCCGCCCTACGGGCGAGGAATAGATCGTTGGATGCGGAAAATGGCAGAGCATGTGAAAAACGGCGGCGCGGGAATAGCGTTCATCTTCGCACGAACAGATACCAAATACTGGCAACAGTATGTATTCCCTGTAGCATCTGGAATTTTATGGCTCGAAGGTCGGGTAAAATTCTGCGATCCGAACGGAAGACCAGGGAAATACCCTGCTCCCGCACCATCAGCACTGATAGCTTACACACCTAGCGATCTGGAAATCCTAGCAGAGGCATGTGAGGCCGGAAAGATAAAAGGCAAACTAACTATCCACAACATCACATGTACTTTCGCCATCCCGGAGTCACCACTAAAGCCACTACTCCGATAAAGAGAGGGAGACCATGAAAGATAAACCCCAAATCTCAGAACGCCTTGACAGGTTCATAAACCTATACGGCGAAACCTGGGCGAAAGTATTCGCCTTTGTCCTTGTGGGAGCCGTAGGAACTGCATTCGCTGCCCTGCTCATAGTCTGCTTTATACAGGCAGCTATCAATATCATCGCAGAGAACAACTAGACGGCGCGAAATCCAGGCGGCAAGCCGCCACAGGTATGCCCTCGCCGCCTGGATATTCAAATTTACATAAAATAAGACATTGCATTATGCTTTATTGCATAGTAATCACGAACATTTCAGATGGAAAAGAGGAATGCGCATGAGCTGGCTCCGCATTGGCGACACCGCATCTATGCATCCAGTCGTTTTGCGCTCTCTAGAACTTCCTAATGCAACGGAATCCCTAAAATTAGAACTTTTCGGTTTTGTGGCAATGGCAGCCACGATGTGCGCCGCTCATGAGGGAGACTCCATCATCGAGCTTGGCACAATCTTCCAAGTTGCAGGCGTCGCCCGTGGTAAGCAGCTTGCCGCGGCCGCCGAGTACTGCGGATATTTTGAGCAAATCAAAAACCAACAGACCGGAGCAATCGCTTACAAGCTCATTGAAGACCCAGAGCTGATTCACATGGTCTCAAAAGAGCAACGTGAATGGGCAAATCAGCAGCGTAACGACACTCGCGACTCAAAACTCGTTGTACCGATCCGAGAGCGCGACGGTGACGCATGCCGATGGTGCGGGCACGTGGTCTATTGGAACGACAAACGCGGAGCACGCGGAGGAACCTACGACCACCTACATCCAGGCGTAGCCGCCAAATCACCCGACGATATGGTGGTCTCATGCCGTGGCTGCAATTCATCCAGGAAAGACAGCCAAAATTCAGACAACGACTTATCGCAGCTACTACCAGCACCACAAAACCCCTGGTACAGCGACGCGACAGCAAATTTTCTCAATGAACACGCCAATCTGATGCGAACACACAACCATGTGCTCCCATCGGCGAAGAAAGATAAACCGAGAGGAAAGCCAAAAGCACCACCTCCGGGGTCTTCGGAGCCACCAGGCAGTAGCGCATCGCCCGCACCGCCTCCGGCTTGGGTAGCAGTTGAGGAAAACCAAATAAATATGTTCATAGCTGACATTGAGTCATCTGTTGGTGAGAGGGTTGATGCACCGGGCGCAGGCGCGCCTGTCGAGCGTCCCATCGATCCAGCTAATGACGCGGTAGATG
>PPYF01660648.1_pt1 | contig 15735 bp, 25 predicted proteins | sample 1559871 | NCBI WGS metagenome assembly PPYF01 (sample SAMN08240021, study PRJNA423297) | Human gut metagenome, whole genome shotgun sequencing project. | reverse complement strand
CCCCCGAGAAATTGGAACATTCCAACTTTGAACACCTACCTTGCCGAATAGAGGTAAAATCGGCAGCATACGTTCAGGCCTGGGAAACGCATCCGGGTACAACACCTAAAATTTCTTTCAGTATAGCACCGGCAAAAATTCCGGACGAAACAGGGGATTACCGCCCCGATGCACCAAGACAGAGAAATTCTGATTTGTATGTGTTCGCCATCTACACTGCAAAGAAAAAAGAACAGAACATCCTGGACATGAGCTTGTGGGAGTTCTACGTTATCAGGACATCTGTTCTAAACGAAAAATGTGGTGAGCAAAAAACATTATCGCTCACAAAGCTAGAGACTCTCGGAACTAAAAAGGTATCTTTCTCTGAATTGTGTCAATCCGTAAAAGATACCTGCAAAGAAATCTCTTCTGAAAATAAAAAGGACCATCCACTCTCGGACGGCTCTGCTCGTTAGTCAGTAAACCTTTGCAGACTAAGAGGCTGGTTTTCATGCCAGCCTCTTATCATGTACTTTCGGGAAGAAAAATTACATGGCTCTGCTTTGGTAGTGACATTATGGGTTTGTTGGCTGATACCATATTACCACAGAGTCTTTCTCACGGCTACCTACCAATTTTCTACTCCTGATTGCAGGATACCTCTGTGGCTTCTGTATACCGCCAAGCAGCGTTATTTTCCTACATTCCAAGCAAATATACTGCCATGATACTGCAAGCAATTCCGAGGTCTTTATAGACAGTTTTCTCGCTTATACTTTCTTTATCAGCAATTTCCTGAACCGTTAATGGAGTGTCTGATATATACATATCATATAATTCTCTATACCTCCGTCTCCCTTCTTCACTGGAGGATTTTTCACACTCCTCTCTGTACAGTCTCACTGCATTTTCAATACAGTGGATGCAGTAAAGATTTTCCTGGCGTTTCTTCTCGCTGTCGATGGCAGCCATCTCAGTCTTTCCGACAAGAGTGCTAGAGTTCCCCATTAAATCTTCTATAAATTTCCACCTCAGCTCTATTTTCTCCTCCTCAGTGAATACTGCCTCCTCTGATAGTGTAGCTTTCATCCGGCGATAGGAACCGAGCATCTTCTTAGTCCGATTTACCTTATCCTCATTCCTTGCCCTTTTCTTTTCTGCCTTCATCTGTTCATTTCTGAATACCTTGACCGCCTCCTTACTCGCAACGGCAGCGATCCGGTTTAATTCTTCTTGTGACAATAGGTATTTTACGCTTTCGCCCATTTTGCCGACCTCCTTGACTTTTCATTCATTACGAGCTATAATTGCTCTTAGGTTGAGGGCTGTCTCGTAATTTGAGGCGGCTTTCTTTATGTCTATGCTCTCCTTCTATGCTGTCTGGCATTAGGACAGGTTGCAAAATGCGATACATAGCCGAAACCATCAGCTTCATTTGCATCAACTCCAGTGTTACAGACTACCACTTCACCAGCCGGTGTAACAATTCTATCCTTGCCTCCAGAAGCCAACTTATAATTAACTAAGCGCTCGTCAACTGGCATACTTTTTCCAGACTTCATCTGGATAAACCTTATTCGCTGTCCACAGCTTCTGCACTGCCCGATGTTTTCTCTATACATTCTCAGATCTCCTTAGCGGCATCCACTGCCGCAGCCATCAATTCCATAGCATCATGAAAAGATACTGTCAACATTACCCCGGTCTTCATATCCCTGATGGAGAAAATGCCAATCTCCGCACTGGCTGAAATATGTGCGTCACTCTTATCTCTTTGGGTAAACAGCCCTTCTCCTTCATCCGAATTTTCAATGAAATCCGTCCTGATACAATCTGCCTTCATCTGCACTCCGTCCATCGGACCGTCCGTTGGACTGTCCGGGCGACATATTTTTCTTTTCTCTGTTTCCATGTGATTTTCCTCCTATTCAGCGGTATTGGCGGCTACCTCACGGCAACCGCCTTTCCGATATGATTATTTGCGTTTCTTCTTGCAGGCTTTCCATGTGGGAACACCACTTGCCGGATGACCTTTATCTCTCCAATTTTTCTGGAAAAAGTATCCGAACATATCTGTCGTATGTGATTTTCTGTAACTCTGATTGTGTGCTACCTCTCTAGCAAGTTTCCTTAATCCGCTCATTCCTTCTCCTCCTTCAACGGCATACCGGCTTCGTCAGCCACAACCTTAACAAAGCAATCTGTAATCACAACCGTAGCATAGGGGTCAAAGTTCTTCCGGAGAAACATAGCTACCGGCTCTGCAACCTTAGCCAATTCAGAAAACAGTGCTTCGATGCTATCCTGTGGCTCTCTGTTATCCAAAATACATCCATCATTCTGATGCTCACTCAGTTCCATCTCAGCTAATTCCTTTGCATATGAATATGCAGTCTGTGCATTAGCTGACTTTATAATCCGCTCTGCAATAGCTGCCTTCTTTTTATTCCACAATTCCTCATATTTTTCCATCAATACCCTCCTCCTGGCTCGTAGCCATATTCATCTTCTTCTCCATCAAACGGGAGAGGACCATCTCCATTAAACTCACCGGACATATCGTTCTCCTCACCTTCCGGTTCATCTTTCGGATCACTCTCACCGTAATCGTCAGCATCGTCCTCCGTAGGCCCAGGAAGCGCTGCAACGCATCTCCCCTCCAGTGCCGGCTGTTCTTCAAAAGGCTCCTCCTCCGGATCATTGACACATCTGAAATCAGCATCAAACATCGTCATCTGCTCCGTGTTGGCAATCGGCTTCAGGATATATTCACCGCTTTCGTCATCCCACACCAGCTCCATACTGTCATAGTTGGTATCGCCTTTCGCTTCATTCTTAATCTGCATGACGGAGCCAACCTTATGCGAGAGCTTTGGAGTCAGTACCCTTCTGGTCTCGCCTTCGATGTTCGGGTCTCTGTTGGGAATGAACTCCTGGGTAAGGGATATATCAATCGTAATCGTGACCTTACCTTCCATGCTGTCCTTCTCAATCATGTTCTTAATAAGACGCTGCAAAACCATATCAGTGTCCGCTCTCATTTTCTCAAAGCAATTATCATTGATATGCAAATTCTGCTCATATGCTTCCATATCACTTTTCCACCTTTCCAAACTTGACATTGTTGTTAATCATGTACTGTTTTACCGCCATAATCTGAGCTTTTGTTCCATAGATGGTGAAGGATGCCTTGTACTGCTTGGTATCCTCCTGCGGAGCAAAGGGATCAGTTACAGACGCATCACCGGTTGGAGGTTCAACAACACTTTTCTCCGGTTCAGATACGTTTTCTTGGGGATTTGGTACGCTCTCAGGCTCTTTTGATACGCCTTTACCAGAAACAGCTACGGAAAATGCCTGATGTTCAATAGAGGAAATCACCTTCCCAATAGGTATGTCACTCTGTACGTTACTCACCTGAGCATCATGTCCCATGACCGGCTCTGCTTTCTTCTGTTCATTTCGCTGTTCTTCTTCCGCTTTTTTCTCTGCCGCCTTGCGGAGTTCCTCCTCGTGACGCTTTCTCTCAGCATCTTCCTCGGCTTTACGCTTTTTCTCTGCCTCCAGTTTTTCTTCCAGGTCGGACAGTCTCTTGTTTTCTGCCAGCGCCTTACTGAGATCGAGAGTCTTGATATAGACATCCTTTGCATTCAGCTTATATTTGCTCTCCAGGCTGTCGATAGTCTCTAAGTCAGTACGTACCTTCTCAACCTTCGTTTTGACCTCTGTCTGTGCAGTAGCCAGCTTATAGGTCTGGTTCAGATACCGGCTGTCGAATACCTTCTCAAAAGGCAGGACTTCAGCCAAATTTCCAATCACTTCATCATAGGATTTCTGGATACTCTTTTTCTTCTCATCTTTCTGCTGATCCTCGAATGCAGTTATCTGCTTCCCAATGATTCCAACCGGCTCCTCAATAAGTTCCAACACTTCTTTGATTTCCTTCTCAAAAGTAGTGTAAGGCTCCATGATGATATTCTTGACTTTCTTCCTGCGATCCTCAATCGCCTTTGTCAACTTATTAAGTTCTGCACGATCAGCCTTTGCCTGCTTCATGTTATCCTCGGTATAGACTACATTCTCATACTCGGATATCTTCTGTCTGACCGCCTCCTCCAACTCCTCCTTGTTCCACTTAATCTCCCGGAGGAAACCGCCCTCCGTAGGATTGATTAACCGGAACTCCATTTTCTCAGGCTGTTTTACTGCCACTTCCTCCACAACTGTTACCTCTGCTTCCGTTTTCTTTCTGGCTGCCATGTGTTCTCCCTTCTTACAAAATGTGAATTATGGTCAATGCCGCCATACTAATGCAAAAACACAAGGCAAGCATTTTTCCAGTTCCTTTATCTTTCTCAGCGATGGTTCCAATAGCGAACACCGCTGTAACGATACCAACAAAAACCTCCATACTATCCTCCAATCTGCCTTATAATGACTTCTATCCTTGGCTCCTCTGAATAAAACTTCCGGCACTGTGCGTCTACAATCTGAGTATCATCCTTGTAAGCCACCTGATTAAGGCTGTCAGCTACCACTTTCATCACATTGTCCATATCAGGTTTCTTTGTAGGGCGCATCCCCCCTTCCAACATCATCACTCGCTTTTTCTTTGATGCACTCTTTGGAATGCCGTAATATGCCAATATTCTCATATCCAGCATGGCATCGTCCGGATAACGAAAATTCCCGGTCTGGATAGAATACTCAGTCCGGATCAGATTTTCATACACGATTGTCTTTTCAGGAGTATGGGCTTGCCCGAAAGACTTCTGTGTTGCCGGATTGTACCTTGAAACAAACCTGGGTCTTCCCTTCCCTTGCGGTTCACCAATTACCGTAAACCTAATTTCATTCATCAACACTGCCTCCTACTTCGATGTATCTGCATTATCAGCATCCTCAGTAATTTTCAAGAAATAATCCAGCGTCTTTCCGGTAGGACTCCTTTGCCGTTTTCCCTGAGATACCGTGTATCCATTCTTAACCAGAATTTGAGTGACCGCCATCCGATCCTCCAGATTGTAAATTCTCAACTCAGTCGGCTTATTCTCCGGAACATTCTTTTTTCCTTCCACCAACTCTGCAAGCGAAACATTCAGAGCCTTTGCAATCGCCACAAGCGCAGTGAGAGGAATATCGGTCTTTCCAGTCTCATACCCCTGTATTGCACTTTCAGACTTTCCAGAAATCTCTCCAAGAGTTTTCTGCGAAACTCCCCTTTTCTCCCGGAACATCCGGATACTCTCTCTTACCTCCATGTCATCCCTCCAGTATCTTTTTTGTATCTGCAAATCTTGCAGCAGCTTCCTTTTTTCTCCATGATAGACCTTCTACCTTTACCGGATAGCACATCTCAAATATCCGGTCATATATTCGATTGTAGCGAATGTCATCACAATTCTTCATCCGAGAAATCTCCAGGTTAGTTGTGAGTATGACAGGCTTTCCGCTTCGATACCGGCTGTCAATGATGTCGTACACCTTTTCGAGTGCAAAATCTGTTCCTCTCTCTGCTCCTAAATCATCTATGACAAGAAGCTTCGCCTTATTGAGATTTTGAATATAGTCAGCGGCAGATAGCTTTTTATCTTTATCATCACTACCAAATCGCATCATCTCATTCAACAATTTTATAAACGATGTCATAATGGCCGAGTGCCTTCTATCTATCAGCTCATTAGCAATCGCTGCAGCCGTATAACTTTTTCCTGTTCCAACATCACCCCAAAACAAAATCCCCTGGTTTTTGGAGAACATTTCATCAAAATTTTCGACATACCTCTTGGCAATGCCAAACACTCGACGGTTTTCATCATTGACTTGATAATTGCTAAATCTCACCCCCCTCAGCTTTACATCCATAAGGCTGAGACTTCGCAGTCTATCTATCCGTCTTTGCTCCTCCTCAAACTTCATTTGTTTTTCATAGGCTTCCTTCTTTTTTCGCTCGCACTGGCACATACAATGAACTTTCATCCGTTTGGTGCCACCACTTGCATCCAGCAATGGAAACTTAATCACTCTTTCAACGGTTTCTCCACATACGGTACATTGCAGGAGACCATCTTTTCCAACAATCGTTTTTCCGTCCATGCCTACCTCCAATCTGCATATGGGTCATCGTCATTGCTACTTCCAGCAACAGGTTTCGTATCCTCCTTCTTCGGAAGAAAATCCATGAATGGTGTATTTTCTGACAGAAACGTCTTTGCGTGTTTAATATAGTCCTTTTCGGTTTTCTTCCTCACGCACATTGCAGCATACGCCACGGCAGCCTCTTTCAACTCATTTGGACTCCAGCCATCCTTCAGGCGAGCTTTATACTTCTTATAGGCTTCGCCTTTTCCAACCTTCCTTGGATATACACTCCAGAAGTCCTCGAAATCCTTCGAGTATGTAGTTGCGGCTGGTAGGCTTTTTTGACCTTCATCATGTGGAATTATGAGCTTTGGGGTTGGTAAATTTGGCTCCATCCCTTTTTCTGTGGGATTCGCAGTAAATGCTTCCTGAATTTCAGGAATTGTTCCGTCTTTTGCCAGTTTTGCCGCTCTTGCCTTCTTCCGTTCTTCACGTTTCCTGGCAGCATCACGCTCTCTGACTTCTATCGCTTTATACCACTGCTCCTGCCATTCTTCCCAGTCATGAATGTATAATTCTCCGTCTATATCAATCCATTTCGTAGACACCAAAGCATCCACAACTAACTCCGGAGAATATCTGCTGTCAATACCTATGGTGAGAACCTCCGCTACATCGCTCTTTGTAGCACCAATGATTTTGCCTTCCTTATCGGCATTGTTGATGCCCCAAAGCCAAAGCCGCACCAACAGACCAAGTGCTTCATTCTGGCTACACCCTATTTCCTTTGCAAGGCTCCTCAGCTTCCCTCCAATGACCTGCTCATGCACGCTTATCCATGCCATCTTTTCACCACCATTCCATCAAAGCAGATAATTAGATACTGGCTGTCAGATCGTTTATTGAGATCGGCCCAGTCAAAACTCTGTGATGCCGGCAGCAATCGCACAACTCACATTTATCTGGCGGAACCTCTCCAGACTTCACCCTCATTATCCTTGGCAGGTTGGCTTCAACAACATGAAGTGCTTCATCGAGATAATTCTGCGTGACCTGAATAATGCGTATATCAGGCTCGTTTTCCTTTGTTGCTGCTGCGATGAAAAATGGAAGCTTCTTCCCGGTGACAATCTCTACACCTTTCTGGTAAATTGCCCCCTGGATGTCATATCCCCAATACCGGACAAAATCGAGATACCCAAGGTCTCTTACCCATTTTAAGTCCGTGATAGATGCCATGATCTTCAAGTCCGTAATGGCAACTCCTGGAAGGAAGCTGTCCATCTTAATCTTCCACATAGCGCCGAACAATTCAAACGTAACAATCTTCTGCTTCTCTCCAGACAGATACTTCATGAAATATGAGTCTCTCTCAATTCTGGCGATTATCTCCTCTGCCTTTTTTAATAGAGCCTTCAACTCTCCTTTTTGGGTGAATACCTCCGGATTTTCTTTCTTAAACAACTCCAGAGAACCTTCAAAATATGAGTCCACATAGCTGCCGACAAGCAACGGCGTTGTCTTTTCAGGACTCCATCTTCCATGCATCTTCTCAACAGCCTCAAACTCACACGCCATCTTCCCATAGGTTCCGTTAAAGTCCTTGAACTGCGATACTGACATATATTCAAGATTTGCTTCTGTACTGTAATAATTTTCAGCTGTCAATACCATAATGTCACTTCCTCCTATTCTGTAATATCAATCTCCTCTGGTTCTTCTGCCCGGTTATCATCATTCTGCCAGATTTGAGCAAACGGGTCCTCCGCCTCAATTAAATCAGGCTGATTGTCAGCATATTCACCATCTCCATTTTCATCAAAGGTTTTCTGATCATCCGTAATGGCTTTCTGCATTTCAATGGATAAAATGCCCCACTTGCTAAGGAGCTGCTTAATCACTGTTTTCATTGCCATTGCATCAAAATCGGTGGACCACTTACTACTGGTCTTATTGTCGTTCAGGTCATACCGATATGACTGGCTATACTTCTTGGCATGATTCAGAACCTCATTCTTGCTCATATAAAGTTCCTTGGTAAAGCCAGAGCGAAGCCGGAACCATGCGTAATATCCACAAATTTTATCGCTTTCACCATTATTTCTCTGTGTACATGAGCTGAAGTCCGTTGTAAACTGGCACTCACCAGTAATCGGATTATAGTCTATGATTTCATCCTGATAGACCGCCGAGCAGTTCATTTTTTCATACTCACCAGTTCGGATAGCCAACTGAATAAATCCCTTATACATCATCTGGAATTGAGCCAATTTAACTTTGCCCCATTGTCCGGTATCCGGGTCCTTAAACTTCTTGTCATACGGAACAAGCGCCGCAAATCCAAGGTTGCTGTCAACCGGCAGATCGAACGATGCCGCAACAAACGCTGCCGCCATAATGGAATTCGGCTGGCACTGTTTTAACTGCTGTGATGCAGAAACAACATTGACTATACTAGCCATGAACTGAGGAGCTTTTTTTCCAAGCACTTCATTAAACCTTGCTTTCACGCTTTCCTCAGACAAAATATTTTTAACCTGCGTCACAACACCAACTTTTTTCTGATCCTGAGTCTGCAACTGATTAGCTGTCATTTTGTTACCTCCTCTACGCTATTATCAATCTTTCTCCAAATAAACAAAGTATCTCCTCTGCTGACATTTCATTCATGCAATCACCGCATATTTTTAAATTTGCATCTCGGAAATACTTATCTCCTTCAAAAATCCCTCCGCCACATTTTCCGCAGCGATGCATCGGATTAGGCTCCGGTGCATTAGGGCAACTAGCATGGCAAGGAATTTGTTTGCATACTGCACACATTACAAGGCAACCTCCTCTCCAATTATCCGAAGCATTGTTGTGGCATTGATTGCAAGTCTTAACAGATAATTCCTTATTTCATCAGCAAATAGAAGCGGCAGATATTCTTCTTTGTTTTCAATCTTTCCAACTTCCATCTTCCGGAAACAAAACTCACATACACTTTCCGCTTCCTCGTCTGTTATAGGAACTCCTGCGTCCCGATATTCGCCTACGATTTCCCACAAACGCTGTGTCATTTTCAACCTCCTCCGCCTTCGCTACATCTGCAATGCTTTGCATCATTCCTCTAGCGATTGTTACTGCCATCAATACAACAGGCAGCACGAGCCACTCTCCACCTACTGCACTACACCCTCTCTCTATGTATGCAAATTCAATCGCTTTTCTCTGAAGCACGCATCCAAACGAAATCCAAAACCAATTTTTCATGATAAATTTCTGAACTCTCATTCTTGCACCTTCTCGGTATAGAAATAATGTCTTCCATGTTGAAACAGAAACTCTAAATTCCTTCGGTGCCAATCGGAATCGCTCTTGCTTTCAAAATACAAGGCTCCATTGCTTCCGTTCCATCCGCTCTCAATCAGATTCAGTGCGTCCCAGCAATCCTGGTCTGGTTCTACCGTCCACCATCTTCCACCAGGAGCAACAGGACCGAACTGATAGGTAGTTCCATTGTTTTCAGTAATCACATCTTCGATATTATCCGGAAATTCATCAGACCAAACTCTATTGAGAACGACCAGCATAACAAGCGCTTTTCCTTCCGTATCCTCACCTTCTGCTTCTGCCATGGCAATCCTTGCCAACAAAAGATCATCAGCAGCATCCCAATCAGGTCTCTCCAGGGGATTGCTTTCTTCAACTTCAGCAACAGGAAGCTTTTGCGGCTCGGTTTCAGGAAGATCATTTTCATCCGCCATTATGCAAATTACCGGAGAAGTTAGCTGTGATGAATGTGCATTTCCATTTTTCACTTCGCAGACATCAGCTTTACTCCCCAACAGCACAACACCTGTCGCGAGATAAAGAACTGCTCCGCAAACGACTATAAATTTTGCGTTGTGCTTCAGCTTTTGCTTCCGCTTTCTGTTCACAAGCTCTACTCCTTTCCTTCTCTAGCGGCGTTGTGAATATCCCAAGATTAATTCCAACTGACTTACTCACTGCCACATCAAATTCTTTTTCATCATTGATACCATATTCGGTTTTAAGAATGTCCCTCAATTTGGCAGCTTCCATAATCTCTATCCTTTTAACGCTTTCTCTCCAATAAGTTTCATTTCACTAATTACTACCGCAAGCTCATCCAGCCTTTTAAGAATAGCTGCCAACTTCGGCTTTTCATCATCAGAAATGACTCCATCTGCGGCTATATCAATCAGACTTTTCTCAATCTGCTTGATACCATCAGCATCAAACTCTCGAATCAGTCTCAGTGCTATACCCTCAATGCCGGAGACTTCAGTTGCCAGCGGCATCGTCTTCCCGATTGGACATTCATGTTTGCAATATCCTGTTTTCAGTTCTGGACAATTATAGAGATCGGCCATGAGAACGACTTTGTCTACTGGAACTACCTTCGTATTCCCAAGCTCATAATCAGCAAGAGTTGAGACAGATATTCCAAGCAATTCAGCAGCTCCCTCTCGGCTGAATAGCCTTTCATTGTATGTTGCAGCTTCTTTCCTAGCACGAAAATACACATTGGTATTCTCTTTCGTGCAGCCACTCCCCATTTCAATCACCAACCTTTCGGTATATACTTTAATTACCAATTAACGAGCAGGCAGTCTCCGTGATATTCAGCACATCGCTGATTGCTTTTACCGCCGGTTCAGAGTATATTCTTCCATTTACAACTGCCGAAGTATATTCCCTTGACTTCCCGATGGCTTTTGCCAACTCACTCACGGTCATGTCACGGTCAATCAACTCCTTCTTTGCCTGCTTACACCACGGCGATAAGATTTTTCCCATCCGCTCTCCTCCTTCCATTACGGTTTTGTAATTTACATTTCCGCAGTCTAATGGTAGAATGGGAATGTAATCTGCCTTTCGTTTGGCTTTTCCGTTATCTTTTTGCCTAACGATAGGTATTGATGATTTGTAACATACACATCGTAGCTGGAAAACTCCAATTTGTCAATAGTTTATTTGGAATTTTCCAAAATATTTTTAGGAGGTGATGTGATGTCAGCGTTACTTGACCGTGTGAAAGAACTTATGGATCAGTCTGGAATTAAAGCAAAACAACTTACAACCGAACTAGGTATTTCAAATTCATCATTCACCGACTGGGGAAAAGGAAAGGGAAGCCCTTCCTTGGATACTGTTACGAAAATTGCAGATTATTTCAACGTTTCCATTGACTACTTAGTGCGTGGTGGCGAATGTATAAAACCAAAACAGTTGGATTTTTCCAGCCAAATGGACAAAGAACTATTAGATAAATTTCATAGCCTTACGCCGGATTTGCGTGAGAAACTTCTCGGATATATAGACGGTATGCTTGCTGTCATGCCAAAGACTGAGGACGGAGAAAAAAGATTATCAGTATAACTGACTACATTACCAGGAGGTGACAACACTATGGCTACTATGGATGGCACAGAACACTTTTACGCCAATGGCAGAAAACTAGATGTTACTATGAAGGATTTCTGGCGATGGGCCTATTCGGATTTATCAAATAACAATCAACGATCAAAGTTATCTGAATACATTGTCGCATCTGCCATAAATACCTCCGGAATACAAAGCAACTACTCTGATTTTGCCAGCAAATCATATGATCTCCTTACAGAGGAAGGTTATAAGATAACTGTCAAATCAGCGGCTTACCTCCAGTCCCAGGATGCAGGGCACCCGGATTGCATATCATACAGCATTTCTTCAGATATGGCAGGTTTACATGACAAGCGAAGTACAGACATCTATATTTTCTGTCTGTACAAAGGAATGGCAGAAAGCGAGTCTCCATTGAACCTAGACTTGTGGGAATTTTACATTCTTCGGACATCAGTTCTGGACGAAAAGAAGCCTACTCAAAAAACAATCACGCTTCCGTCTCTTATGAAGCTGGAGCCTTTGTGGTGTGATTATTATGGAATAGGCGATGCAATACAAGCTGTTATGAGCGCCTGAGAATATCTCAGGTGTTTCTTTTATGGAGGAATACTATGGCACTGAAAAATCTACCTCCTGGGGCAAAAGCCAGGGTAGCAATCTATGTCCGGGTATCTACCTTGCATCAGATAGACAGAGACTCTCTGCCTATGCAGAAGCAGGACCTGGTTGCTTATGCAAAACTCATGCTGGGAACGGATGATGTTGTCATCTTCGAGGATGCCGGATATTCAGGCAAGAATACAGACAGACCAAAATTTCAGGAAATGATGTCTCAGATGCGTACCGGAACATTTACCCATCTCCTCATATGGAAAATTGACCGGATTTCCAGGAACCTCCTGGACTTCGCAACGATGTACAATGAATTGAAGGACCTGGGCGTTACGTTTGTGAGCAAAAATGAACAATTTGACACCTCAACTGCCATGGGTGAAGCAATGTTAAAAATCATTCTGGTCTTCGCAGAGTTAGAACGTAACATGACTTCCGAGCGTGTCACTGCAACCATGATTTCAAGAGCATCGAACGGTCAATGGAATGGTGGAAGAATACCATACGGATACGCCTGGGATGCAGAAGAACAGGTATTTTCATACAACACTGACGAATACAATATCGCTCACCTTATTCACGACAAATACGAGGAAATGCGTTCTCTTGTCCGTGAAGCAAGATGGCTGAACGAAAAAGGATACCGAACTAGAGCCGGCAATCTCTGGAGTCCTGTATCGTTGCTTATAATCCTTCGCAGCGTTTTTTACTGTGGAGACTATCAATATAACCGCTTAAAGGAAGGCGACCGCCAGAGGCCAAAAGACAAGTCGGAATGGATAACCGTCAATGACCACCACCCGGCTATCGTGTCCAGGGAGCAGAAGGAAAGTATAATCTCCATCCTGGATGCAAACTCCAGGCTTTGCAAAAACAGGAACATGTATAAGTCGGCCAAGCACATTCACATCTTTGCCAGTCTCATGTACTGCGGAAATTGCGGCAAACCTATGGGGGCTACACCGGCGGCAGCAAAAAAAGACTGGCAGTATTCAAAATACTCTTGCTCTACTCGCCGGCAAAGCGCAACTGCCTGTAAAGGAAAATCAGTATCTGATCCAATTATCGGCGAGTTCGTATTCAACTACATTCTGAATATGTTGAATGCTCAGAACAATTTCTCCTCTATATCCTCTCCAGGAGAATTGCAGGATCGTCTTCTTATCGGAGACACCTTTAGGGATATTGACTGTATTGAGCCAGACGGACTAAATGACCTCTATAATGTCCTCCTCTCTGGAAATGTTACTGGAGAAATATATGGAAAAGATGTCAAGGTAAAAGAGCAGCCTCCAGCAGAGTCTGAACTGTCTCGTCTCAGAAATGAAAAACAGCGTCTGGAACGTGCATTGGACAGACTGACTAACCTTTACCTCTACTCTGAGGATGCCATGTCAGAAAGCGAATACATCATTCAAAAGGTAAAACTGACTGAAGCGTTAGAAGAAATCAACGAACAGATTGGCTTTGCTTCTTCAGATGGATGGCAGCAATCAATATCTGATGAAGTGTTCATCCAAAGAGCCAGCCAGTTCATTATCTCCCAAAAGCTTACTGACAGGAACTACATCAATTACAAGCGGCTTGCAATGTCCGTGGATGCAGAAGTTCTCCAGTCGTTCGTCAGGAGCATTATTGACAGCATCATCATGGATTCAGGGAGAGTGAAACAAATCATCTTCAAAAATGGATTGTCTCATACATTCATATACAAGCAGGACTGACACAGTAATCCCCCGAAGCCTACCTGGTTCCGGGGGATGCTTCTAAACATCCATACTCTCTCTAATTTCAGAAATCGCTATGTCCTCCTTAAATCTGCTTCCATCAGCATTCAGGAGCAGGACAAATCTAATTGCCGTATCATTATTCGCTGGTCCTTCAATTTCTTTCAGGGTAGCGCTTCCATCTGCAAGGCTCTTAATCCTCTGTGCAGCAAATCTGATGATGTCTCTCCGTGTGGCTCCACAAAGCCTTTCAGTCTTAGTTCTCAGCGCCGCCTTTTTTTTCTCAGATGAAGCCTTTTTTTCTTCTCTTATGTACTCGCTTGTGGAAACGATCTTGTAGTAAGGACCGTACTGATTTTTCATTTCTTTCAAAACAACCTTCCGGCAAGCATTGCCGCCGACATTTACATCAACGAAGAATTCTTTCCCACTTCCATAAACTCTATACACTTTTTCTACTGTTACGCCCATCTTCTTTTCGATTGTCTCTACCATTTTTTTGTTTTCCATCATGCTTACCTCCTGATATTTCGTTGTTTTATCGTACTCGTACTCTAACACTAACACCTGCATTGTCAAGGGTTTTACTGAAAATTTTTAGTTATAAAATCATGTAAGCGGAATAACAAAATCCCCCGAGAGTAAAACCTCTCAGGGTGAGTAATATCTATTGCTAAATTATTTGAAAGTTTTTTCGTTATGCTTATTATAAGCCAGTTTCATTTCTTCAAGACTAAGTTTGCAAAATCCATTTCTAGGACATCCAGGGCAACGGCTCATAACAATCATCGGAGCATACTTCCCAGCATAAGGACATGCTTCAGTATCGGTTTTCCAATATTCGCTCATAGTTTTTTCCTCCATAATAGCAATTAATTTCTTTATCACAGCGTAACAGATACTCCTGCGTTGTCAATAGAAATACCGAGTTTTTTTCGGGAAAATCAAAAAAATCCCGGAAGTCACTCAGACTCCCGGAACTCTCTCACTTCACAAATGTAATATTCTGTGTCAAATTATCATCATCGCATCCCCGAAGCTGAAGAAACGGTACCTCTCCTTTATTGCTTCCTCATAGGCTTTCAGCACGTGTTCGCGGCCTGCCAGTGCGGAAACCAGCATCACAAGCGTGGATTCCGGCAGATGGAAGTTGGTAATCAGACAGTCCAGAATCTTAAAACGGTATCCCGGATAAATAAAGATATCGGTCCAGCCGCTTCCCGCTTTCAGGATTCCATCCTCCCCTGCGGCTGATTCCAGGGTCCGGCAGCTTGTAGTTCCCACGCAGATGACACGCCCGCCTTTTTTCTTCGTATCATTAATTTTACGGGCCTCTTCTTCCTCCACAATATAAAATTCGGAATGCATATGATGCTCCAGCACATTATCTACTTTCACCGGGCGGAAGGTGCCGAGGCCGACATGGAGGGTCACATGGGCGATCTCTATCCCTTTTTCCGCGATCTTCCCCAAAAGTTCGTTTGTGAAATGCAGCCCTGCCGTCGGGGCGGCTGCGGAGCCCTCATGTTTTGCATATACGGTCTGATAACGGTTTTTATCCTGCAGCTGGTGTGTGATATATGGCGGCAGTGGCATCTGTCCAAGCTCGTCCAGAATCTCCTCGAATATTCCTTTGTAGGAAAATTGAATCAGCCTGTTGCCTTCCTCTACCACGTCTACCACCGTGCCTTTTAAAAGACCTTCCCCGAAATTGATTACCGTACCGATTTTTGCTTTTTTTCCAGGTTTGACAAGCGTCTCCCAGATATCATTTTCCCTGCGTTTTAAAAGCAGGACTTCTATTTTCGCATCGGTCCCCTCTTTGCTTCCAATCAGACGGGCCGGAATTACCTTTGTGTCATTGATGACCAGACAGTCCCCTTTTCTCAGATACGACAGAATATCCCGGAATACTTTGTGCTGTATTTCCCCCGTG
>PPYF01546265.1_pt1 | contig 15735 bp, 15 predicted proteins | sample 1559871 | NCBI WGS metagenome assembly PPYF01 (sample SAMN08240021, study PRJNA423297) | Human gut metagenome, whole genome shotgun sequencing project. | reverse complement strand
TTCTCTCCCATGGCTGAGCGGATACCTTCCAATAAGGTGATCGTATGTTTGGGAGTACCGTTATAATTACCCCATTGCATCACAGAATCATTTGCGTTAGGTCCCATGACGGCGATGGTTTGTCCACCGCGTTTCAGTGGCAGGATATTATTTTTGTTCAGTAACAGCGTCATTGATTTGCGTGCTATATCTAGTGACAGGGAATCATGTTCTGCCGAGCAAACCACTGAATAAGGAATTTTAGTCCATTCCACTTTGTCAGGATCATCCATTTCCCCCAATTCAAAGCGTGCTTTTAATAATCGTTTTACGGATACATCAATGTCCTTTTCACTGATTAATCCTTTTTTAGCGCTTTCTACCAATGCTTTATAACTGGAACCACATTCCAGATCCGTACCGCTTAATACTGCGGCGGCAGAGGCCGATTCAGCATCCGGATGTGTTTTGTGTCCTTTTTCCCGATAGAAATCGTCAATAGCGCCACAATCTGAAAGTACAATGCCGTCATATCCCCAGTCTTGACGGAGAATTTGCATCAGCAGGCGGTCACTTCCGCAACACGGATTGCCTTCCAAACGGTTGTAGGCACACATTACCTCCTTTACTTTTGCTTCTTTTACTAATGCTTCGAAAGGTACAAGATAAGTTTACATTTACCCCCATGACACTTGTCAGATAAGGATCTTCCCCATACGTTTCAATACCTCTCCCCCATCTGGGATCGCGATAAATATTGACGGTGGGTGTCCACATGGTCAGGCCTTGATACCGTTCGTAGCTTCCCGCCGCCGAGTATGCGGCATTTTTGGCCCGGGCTTCATCCGAAACTGCGGTATAGATGGTATGTATGGCATCGGGCTCAAAAGAGGCCGCCATACCTATAGGCTGAGGAAAGACGGTGGCCAGTCCGCTCCGTGCCACTCCGTGCAAGGCTTCGTTCCACCAATTATAAGGTTTAATGCCTAATCTTTCGACAGGTTTGGAGTTGTCCATCATTAAGGCAACTTTTTCTTCTAGAGTAAGTTGTTGCAATAAATCCTCTGCCCGTTCTTCGGGAGATAAACTGCTGTCTTTATAAGCCGGTTGATTGTTACAGCCGCTTAGCATCACAAGGGAAGCAAATAAATATAGAATTTTGTTTCTCATAGTAAAATGGTAAAAATGATTAGTTACACGGCAAAAATAGAATAATTATGAAAAAAGTCCGTGTATTTTTTGATTAAAAAGGTGGAAGATATTGTTTTTTATACAAAAAGGTGGGATAGATATAAAAAGTTTCCGGCCGGATACATCGTACCGACCGGAAACGTATGAGATACAGCAAATAATGACTATTTATATTCTGCCCAATCTATCAGGCGCATATCCCCTTTCTTGGCCAGCGTATCATGCATAGCCAATGCAGCCGGAATACAATGAGGAGTTTGTCCTTTGGAAGACATTTTTACATAATCCCAAAGAATGTTCTTATAATCCGGATGTGCACAATTTTCGATGATAGCCTTGGCGCGTTCTACCGGGCTCTTGCCGCGTAAGTCGGCAACACCTTGTTCAGTAATAAGGATATTGACATCGTGTTCACTGTGATCTTCGTGAGAAACCATAGGAACGATGGCACTGATTTTTCCTTCTTTTGCCACAGACGGGCAAGTAAAGATGGAAATATAGGCATTGCGGGTAAAGTCACCTGAGCCACCAATACCATTCATCATTTTGGTGCCGCTGATGTGAGTAGAATTTACATTACCGTAAATATCTGCTTCGATGGCTGTATTGATAGATATAACACCAAGACGACGGATAATTTCCGGGTTGTTTGAGATTTCAGACGGACGCATGACCAGTTTGTCACGGAAGAAGTCGATATCATCATAAATACCTTGCAGACATTCGTTGGTGACAGTCAATGAACAGGTACTTCCAAATTTTACACGTCCTTGGCGAATCAGGTCCACCACTGCGTCTTGTAATACTTCCGTATACATTTCGAAGGCGGGAATTGTTTTGTCTCGTCCCAAAGCACCCAATACGGCATTAGCAATGTTACCTACTCCACTCTGTAATGGCAGGAAGCTTGCAGGAATAATACCCCGTTTCATGTCAGCTGCCAGGAAGTCGGCAACATTTTGTCCAATCTGGTCGGTGATAGGATCCGGTGCGGTAAATGAACGGGCCTGGTCAGGGGTGTTTACTTCCACTACGCCGATGATTTTTTTCGGGTCTACCTGTACATAAGGCAGACCGATACGGTCGCTGGGTTTGTAAATAGGAATTTCACGACGGTAAGGCGGGTCAAGCGGTTCATAAACATCGTGCAGGCCCATACCGTTTTTACTGTGGGCAGCGTTCAATTCGATGATCACTTTATCTGCCAGACGTGCAATAGTCGGTGCAATTCCACCGGCGGCTGTCAGATAAACTTTGCCGTCGGGAGTGATTTCACACGCTTCCAGAATAGCGACATCTACTTTACCCATGAACCCGTAACGTACCTCCTGTGCCATTTGTGACAGATGGATATCGTTGTATGCTATTTCGCCGTTATTTACGGCTTTTCGGAAATCGGGGTTGGTTGTGTAAGGAGCACGGTAACGGATTGCCTTGACCCTGGATAAGATGCCGTCTGTAGCATCTCCTGTAGAAGCACCGGTAAAGATACTAATTTGAAAAGGGTTACCTTTGGCATGTTCTTCTTCTGCTATTTTTGCGACTTCGGGTGTTACGGCTTTCGGTGTTCCTGCCGGAGTAAAGCCGCTGAGTCCAATGTTGTAGCCATGCTTGATATAGCTGGCTGCTTCGGCTGCGGAAATAATATTAAATCCCATGATATTCAATGTGTTATTCTTATTAGTATAGTTGTTATTAATATTTGCGATTAAAAATCTCTGAATAAATAAAAGCACGTCGTGCCTCTTCTTTAGTACTCAGTCTTATAGGAGTCCGGTCTTCCCTTTTGTTCTCTTTCCGGGGTGAATCTGTTGGTTTCTTGACCATCGGCTGATGCTGCATGCGGGGAGTCTGAGGTGTGCGGACTGTTTGAACGGAAGAAACAGGAAGGTCCTCCTCTATGTTCTCCTGCTCTATTTCAGGAAATATATCTGCAAGCACTTTCTTTGGAGAAGGTGTTTTCTTCTCTTTGCCTGTTTTTGAGATTTGTTGCACGATGGCTGCAACAATGATTATTATAAATATGATAACCTGAATGATATCCATACTTTCCTTATTATATAATGAATGCTCAAAGTTAGAAAAATATTTCATAACTAACTCTATAAAAGGGCATAAAAAAAGGAAGAGAACTTCACAGTTGTCTTCCCCTATTTTTTTAACCTAAACCTTAACTATGAAAAAATCTAATGTTTTTCGGAAGCAAATATGCGAATTATAATAATACGTTGGTAACGTTAACGGTTTTTTTTGTTCACTGGTTATAATTATTTAACAGTTAAATGCATAATTCTCTTATAATATTCAATTTTCGGCTCTTTTATTCGTTTAATTTGTCGGTAACTCCGTATCTTTGCCTACGAAACCATAAAACAGAGAAAATATGAAAGAAACAACAGGAGCAGACTTTAAATCTGCAACTGATTCCGAAAACAAGAAATTGTTTATTGAAACTTACGGATGCCAGATGAATGTTGCTGATAGTGAAGTGATTGCTTCTATTATGCAAATGGCAGGCTACCATGTATGCGAAACATTGGATGAAGCGGATGCTGTATTTATGAATACCTGTTCCATTCGCGACAATGCAGAACAAAAGATTCTGAACCGTCTGGAGTTTTTCCATTCTATGAAGAAAAACAAACGCCGGAATCTGATTGTCGGTGTGTTGGGCTGCATGGCAGAACGTGTAAAAGATGATTTGATCGAGAACCATCATGTAGATCTTGTCGTAGGACCGGATGCCTATCTCACTTTGCCCGATTTGGTCGCTTCGGTGGAAGCGGGGGAGAAAGCCATTAATGTGGAGCTTTCTACTACAGAAACCTATCGTGAGGTAATTCCGTCCCGTATTTGCGGCAATCATATCTCCGGGTTTGTATCCATTATGCGTGGTTGCAATAATTTCTGTCATTATTGTATTGTACCGTATACCCGTGGGCGTGAGCGCAGCCGTGATGTGGAAAGTATTCTGAATGAGGTGCGTGACTTGGCAGACAAAGGTTATAAAGAAGTAACGTTGCTGGGACAGAATGTGAATTCTTATCGTTTTGAGAAAGAGGGTGAAATAATTACTTTCCCGATGCTGCTCCGCACAGTGGCCGAGGCGGTTCCGGACATGCGTGTTCGTTTTACCACTTCACATCCCAAGGATATGAGTGATGAAACCTTGCAAGTCATTGCGGAAACGCCTAATGTATGCAAGCATATTCATTTACCGGTACAGAGCGGCAGTTCGCGCATATTGAAGCTGATGAACCGCAAATATACCCGTGAGTGGTATTTGGAAAGGGTAGCGGCTATTCGCCGTATCATTCCCGATTGTGGTCTGAGTACTGATATTTTCTCCGGCTATCATTCGGAAACGGAAGAAGATCATCAGGAATCTCTATCCTTGATGCGTGAGTGTGCGTACGATTCCGCCTTTATGTTTAAATATTCCGAACGTCCCGGAACATATGCTTCCAAGCATCTGCCGGATGATGTACCCGAAGAGGTTAAGATACGCCGGCTGAATGAAATCATTGAATTGCAGAACCGTCTTTCTGCCGAAAGTAATGCCCGTGATGTAGGCAAGACCTTCGAGGTGATGGTAGAAGGTGTTTCCAAGCGTTCCAGAGAGCAGCTTTTTGGCCGTACACAGCAAAACAAGGTGGTGGTCTTTGATCGTGGGAATCATCGTATCGGTGATTTTGTCCATGTACGCATTACTGAAGCCAGTTCGGCCACATTGAAAGGAGAAGAGGTGTTCTGATGGGGAGAAAAGAAGAATATAAGGAAAAGAACTTGCAATATTTGCAAGTTCTTTCTACACAGGAAGGTATTTGTCCTTTACCTTGTAATATGTTTTATAAAGTATTGCAGACAGGTACGGGTACAGTTTCACCTACAATCCGAAGTATTGTCACCGTTCATTATCGGGGAAGTCTGATAAACGGAAAAGAGTTTGATAATTCCTATGACCGTAACTGCCCCGAAGCTTTCCGGCTGTGTGATGTCATAGAGGGATGGCAGCTGGCGCTTCAACGTATGCATGTAGGAGATAAATGGGTGGTTTATATTCCTTATACTATGGGATATGGCAACCGTACAAGCGGGCCGATTCCTGCTTTCTCTACATTAATATTTGAGGTGGAACTGCTGGGCATTGCATAATGCCTCCGGTTATCGGTTATGCAGTCTGTCATTCATCCGGTCTTCGTAACCGTCACGATATTTCTTTTCGGGCATAACAATCCATAAGATTATATAGACAATAATGCCCGAAAAGGCTGTGAAAACCGTGGCAAATGAATAGATAATGCGCACTACCGTAACATCCCAGCCAAAATAATCAGCCAGTCCCGCACATACTCCGGCTAGCATTCTGTTGTTGGAACGGGTCAGTTTTTTATTTTCCATTTTCGTTTCTTTTTAAGTTATCTGCACAAATGTAGGAAAAGTAAAAACGAATTATTAACTTATACTCTTAAAAGTACTTAAAGGATAGTCCTTCTCATTCAATTTATTTGTTATTTTGCAGCAAATTAGGGCAAAAAGTGGATATACTCAAAATAAATACTTGTCCGTTGTGCGGCGGAAAACATTTGGGACATGCAATCACTTGTACGGATCACTATGCTTCGGGTGAACAATTCAATTTGGTTCGCTGCGATGATTGTGGCTTTATTTTTACACAAGGTGCACCCGTGGAAGCCGAGATAGGGCGATATTATGAGACCCCCGATTATATTTCACACACTGATACCCGCAAGGGGCTGATGAACCGTGTATACCATGAGGTACGCAAGTATATGCTGTCACGCAAAGCCAAGCTGATAAAACGGACATCCGGTTTGAGTAAAGGTACTTTGTTAGACATAGGTACCGGTACCGGATATTTCAGTAATGCTATGAAGGAGCGCGGATGGCGGGTGAAAGCGATAGAGAAAAGTCCGCAGGCGCGTTCGTTTGCCAAAGAGCATTTTGAATTGGATGTAGATACGGAGGATGCTTTGGCGGGATATGCCGATCATTCTTTTGATGCCATAACTTTATGGCATGTGATGGAGCATCTGGAGCATCTGAATGAAACGTGGGAGAAATTATTCAAGCTGTTGAAAGAGAGGGGAGTATTGATAGTGGCTGTGCCTAATCCCAGTTCGTATGATGCGGAAAAGTATAAGGAATGGTGGGCGGCATACGATGTGCCCCGTCATTTATGGCATTTTACACCTTCCGTCATGCAACAATTCGGTGTCAAGCATGGTTTTAAATTAGCGGAACAGCATCCGATGCCTTTTGATGCTTTTTATGTATCCATGTTGACGGAAAGATATAAAGGCAGCCGTTTGTCCTTTTTGAAGGGAATGTGGACGGGCCTGTTGGCCTGGTTCAGTTCACTGGCGAAAAAAGAACGCAGTAGTTCAATGATTTATGTATTCAGAAAGAAGTGATTATGGGAAAAAAATCAGGGTCCTTTTTCGATATGCAGTTCATTACCTCCAGCATCAGTACAATGCTGGTGTTGCTCTTGTTGGGGATGGTGGTATTCTTTGTGCTGTCTGCCAATAACTTATCCAAGTATGTACGCGAGAACATCAGTTTCTCCGTACTCATCAGCGATGATATGAAAGAAGCGGACGCTTTGAAATTCCAGAAAAAATTGAATGAGGAACCTTTTGTGAAAGAAACTTCCTATATATCGAAGGAGCAGGCGTTGAAAGAGCAGAGCGAAGCGATGGGTACAGACCCGGCTGAATTCTTGGGATATAATCCTTTTACAGCTTCTATTGAAATAAAACTGAATGCCGATTATGCCAATTCGGACAGCATTTCTTGGATAGAGCAGAAAATTATGCAGAACAAGAAAGTAATGGAAATCAACTATCCCCAGGATTTACTGGATGCAGTGAACAGCAATATACGGAAAATCAGTTTTTTGCTATTGGGACTGGCTGCGCTGCTTACCCTTATTTCTTTTGCGCTGATTAATAACACCATCCGTCTGGCCATTTATTCCAAACGTTTTCTGATTCATACCATGAAACTGGTAGGGGCAAGCTGGGGATTTATCCGTCGTCCTTTTTTGGTGCGGAATATATGGATAGGGATACTGGCCGCTGCCATGGCAGATGCGGCATTGATAGGAATGGCCTATGCGTTGGTAAGATATGAACCCGAATTGATTGAGATTATTACCCCTATGACCATGCTTATGGTAATGGGTTCTGTTTTTGTGTTTGGTGTGGTTATTACCTTTATGTGTGCATATATATCAATCAACAAATACTTGCGCATGAAAGCTAGTGCGTTGTATTACATTTAATAATAAAAGGATATGGATAGACAAAAATTCGCCTTTGATAAAACTAATTTTATATTGCTTGCCATAGGTATGGCAGTGATTATTGTCGGTTTTCTGCTGATGACAGGACCTAGTTCGACAGAAGGATATTTTGAGCCGGATATTTTTAGTGTACGTCGCATCAAAGTGGCGCCCGCAGTATGTTTCTTTGGCTTTATCTTTATGATTTATGGCATTGTCCGCAAGCCAAAGGACAAGACAGAAGTGGTTAACTCTTGATTTTTTTAATTTTTAATTCTCAATTTTTATTTAAAGAATGGAATGGTTTGAGGCATTGATCCTTGGTGTGCTCCAAGGATTGACAGAGTATTTGCCGGTCAGCAGTAGTGGTCATCTGGCTATCGGTTCGGCATTGTTTGGCATACAAGGGGAAGATAATCTGACTTTTACCATAGCAGTGCATGTGGCTACGGTACTCAGTACTTTGGTTATATTATGGAAAGAAATAGGCTGGATATTCCGTGGCTTGTTCAAGTTTGAGATGAATGCGGAGACAAAATATGTGATCAATATCCTGGTATCCATGATTCCTATCGGCATTGTGGGTGTGTTTTTTAAAGATTATGTGGAAGAAATTTTCGGTTCCGGCTTGCTCATTGTAGGTTGTATGCTGTTATTGACAGCTTTGCTTCTTGCTTTCTCTTATTATGCAAAACCTCGTTTGAAAGAGAACATCAGCATGAAGGATGCGTTTATTATAGGTCTGGCACAGGCTTGTGCCGTGATGCCGGGATTATCCCGTTCGGGTACTACCATTGCTACCGGTTTGTTGTTGGGAGACAACAAGGCGAAACTGGCTCAGTTCTCTTTCCTGATGGTGATTCCTCCTATATTGGGTGAGGCGTTGCTGGATGGTATGAAGATTGTAAAAGGAGCTGCAGCCGGCACATCAGATATATCTGTATTGTCATTGGTTGTAGGTTTTCTGGCAGCTTTCATATCGGGCTGTGTAGCTTGTAAGTGGATGATTAATATTGTGAAGAAAGGTAAGTTGATTTATTTTGCTATCTATTGTGCCATAGCCGGTGCCGTTACGATAGCGTGCACATTGATGTAATTGGATGAATTTTAAAGAAGGAGAAGTATTATACTTTGATAAACCGCTGAAATGGACCTCATTTGCAGTGGTGAACAAGATAAGATACCATATTTGCCGCAAACTGGGCGTGAAGAAAATAAAAGTGGGACATGCCGGGACATTAGACCCGCTGGCTACCGGGGTGATGATTATTTGTACAGGCAAGGCAACGAAACGCATCGAAGAGTTCCAGTATCATACCAAAGAATACATTGCCACCTTGCAGTTGGGGGCTACCACACCTTCATTCGACCTGGAGAAGGAGATAGATGCTACCTATCCTACGGAACATATCACCCGCGAGTTGGTAGAGGAAGCCTTGCAGCGTTTTATCGGCAGGATAGAACAGATTCCGCCTGTTTTCTCGGCTTGTAAGGTAGATGGTAAACGCGCTTACGATTTGGCTCGAAAAGGTGAGGATGTGGAGTTGAAAGCCAAGACGTTGATTATAGACGAGATAGAGTTGCTGGAATGTAATCTGCCTGAGATTAAAATCAGGGTAGTGTGCAGCAAGGGCACTTATATCCGTGCATTGGCCCGTGATATTGGCGAAGCTTTGAATAGCGGTGCTCATTTGACAGGGCTGATACGTACCCGGGTGGGGGATGTGAGACTGGAAGACTGTTTGTCGGTGGAAAGTTTTCCGGAATGGCTTGACCAACAAGAGATTGAAGAAGTTATAAACGAATAAGGAGAGATAAGATGAAACTGTCGCAATTTAAATTTAAACTGCCGGAGGATAAAATAGCTTTGCATCCGGCTAAGTATAGAGATGAGTCGCGCCTGATGGTTGTTCACAAATCAACAGGTAAGATTGAACACAAGGTATTCAAGGATATCCTGGACTATTTTGATGATAAAGATGTGTTTATCTTTAATGATACGAAAGTTTTCCCTGCGCGTTTGTATGGAAATAAGGAAAAGACCGGTGCCCGTATCGAGGTATTTTTGTTGCGCGAGCTGAATGAGGAACTTCGCTTGTGGGATGTGCTGGTAGATCCTGCCCGTAAGATCCGTATCGGTAACAAGCTTTATTTTGGTGACGATGATTCCATGGTGGCCGAAGTGATTGACAACACCACTTCCCGCGGACGTACCCTGCGTTTCCTGTATGACGGCTCTCACGACGAGTTCAAGAAAGCATTGTATGCGTTGGGAGAGGCTCCGCTGCCCAGTTTCATCCGTCGTCCGGTAGAAGAGGAAGATGCCGAACGTTTCCAGACTATCTTTGCCAAGAACGAAGGGGCTGTGACAGCTCCCACTGCCGGACTTCATTTCAGCCGCGAGTTGATGAAGCGTATGGAAATCAAAGGTATAGACTTTGCTTTTGTGACGATGCATGCCGGACTGGGTAATTTCCGCGAGATTGATGTGGAGGACCTTACCAAGCATAAGATGGATTCGGAGCAGATGTATGTCAATGCGGATGCGTGCCGTATTGTGAATAATGCCAAGGATGAAGGAAAGAATATTTGTGCGGTAGGAACGACAGTGATGCGCACGATAGAGACTGCGGTAGGTACGGATGGTCATCTGAAAGAATTTGACGGATGGACCAATAAGTTCATTTTCCCTCCTTATGATTTCTCGGTAGCCAACAGCATGGTTACTAACTTCCACCTGCCTCTCTCCACTTTGCTGATGCTGGTAGCTGCCTACGGTGGTTATGATCTGGTGATGGAGGCTTATCACACAGCGTTGAAGGAAGATTACCGTTTCGGTACTTATGGCGACGCTATGTTGATTTTGGATAAGTAATACCGGTTGGAGCAGCGTATGAGGGTTTATTTGGGACTTGGAACCAATCTGGGTGATAAAGAATCAAATCTGCATGTTGCTGTCCGGAAGATAAATGAGCGGATAGGGGAGGTTACTGCCCTTTCCGCTTTTTATGTTACCGCCCCTTGGGGGTTTTCTTCTGAAAATTCTTTTCTGAATGCTGCCTGTTGCGTGGAGAGTGTGCTTCCTCCCTTGGATATATTGTATTGGGAAAAAGGCTGGGGGAGCTTTAAACCTGTAAGAGTATATTAATTAAAAGAGGACGGAAAATTCTTCAAATCCATCATTGTGGTGTAGATAGCTGATTGATAGTGTATTGTTATGAAGGATTCGTAATAGAATCCTTCATAAATGTTTCAGGGAAATATGTCCAGTATGGAATAATCTCTCCAAATTTCTTGTGTGGTGACGCTCGTCACTCCGGAATCAGGGTAACGTTGGCAAAATTCTTCTGTTCTGTCTTCTCGTATAATTAGGAATTTGTTTTTGTAGCTCACTTCGTATCCATATTTTTTTATTATACTTTGGGTTTGCATGATGAGTGAGTCTACTCTACATTTGTAGGTCCCTTCATATCCTTTTCTCCCATCGGGAAAAGTCATGGTAAATAGTCGGGTCTGGTTGTCGAATGTATAGCGTGTACCGTTTCTGTTTTTCAGTTCCTGCATCAGTTCTTTTTCTATATTTTGTTTGGTTTGTGTGTCTTGTGCTTCTACTCGTACTTCCGGTTTGACATAAGGATGAGCTCCGTTTTCCACTTCCACATCCTTGCTTCCCCACATGGTGGTTTGTATTTTTATTATTTTTACCAGTTTGTTATTCTTGTCCAGCACATGTATAGATGATTCTCCTTCGCAAAGTGGAAAGATACATACGACACCGAAATGTTCGATTCCGAAATATTCCGTTTTCAGTTTTTCTGGATCGTTGTTCTTTATTGTGTAACCATTTGTTTGTTCGCCCAAGGAGGCATTGAATGGATGGCCTACGTAAGCTTTGTATTCACTCACAATATCTGTTCCTTCTTCCGGTTCCGGAGGGAGGATTTCTTCTTTGTCTGAGCATCCCGATAACAGTGTCAGACATAATACTAGCGTTAGTGTCAGGGCGTGTATTACGTCCTGACTGAGGTTATTTCTTTTGAATGTCATAGATCATTTGTTGTTCTTGTGTATAATATACAATGTTTACGTCTTCTGTATCTGTGTGGAAGATTACATCACAGTTTATACCGTTGTTTGCTTTAAAATAGACGGCCGAAGAACCTTTTCCCCATCCCATGTTGACAGACCAATATAAATCACTATTTGGTGAACTCGATTTTTTGGTAGTACAGTATCCGTCAATAATCCAACCATGACCCGGTTTGTCTTTGTATGGATCTTTTGTGATAGGGAGACGATTGTTGTCAACATAGTGTCCGTTTCCATAAAGAAGTATTGGATTATAATTTTGTAATGACTGTTTAGCCAGTTCCGGATTGAATCCTGTGCTTCCTGAGTAGGTAGTCATTGTTTGAAGATATTCCAACATGCCTTCCGTTGGGGTTGAGGTTGAAGCGATACCTCTTTTTATAATTGGGTTATTGTCCTCGTCATAGGTATTAAAATCTACATAGTTAGGAAATGAGCGAGTTTTATTGTATATAGCTCTTAACAAACTGGCAGTCATTTCGATTAAATCAGGTGAGCTGTAGTATGTAATTGTTTTTTGAGCGGTCAGGTAGTCCCAATCTATTAAAATTTGTCTACCTGCTGCTGTTTCTCCCACCATGACTGGTTTCAGTATACTGAATAATGTAGCAACCGCTATATTTCCACATCCCACTAAATAATGCCCCTGATATGTTCCCATATGCCCGTCCCATATATTTCCTATGGGCATTTGATCGTTGTAAGGTGCTTCTTGATGCCATACAATATCTGATATGGGAGGTACCATAGATACAATTCGTGAAGGAATTTTGCTTATATCAATGCCATTGATAGGATTATATTCTCTTGAATTGCTGTTATCAATAATAGTAATATTTCTTTTTATGATGTCTTCTGTAATTTGTTCCTTGGATATATTTAGGGATTGGCTGATTTTGTCGAGAGTGGAACTTCTTTTCTCTGATTTAAGTTTTTCTATATATTTAATATCTGAAAGGATATTTAGTTTTGCTATTTCAACCAAATATCTCATATCTATGTTCATAGGTTGGGAAAATTGATAGTTCTCTGTAAATAACAGAACTTTCGGTGCTCTTTCATCACCACAAACAATTGTCATATCTTTTGTTCCGCTATTATTAGTTAGTTCAACTTCAAATATAGGTACATTTATTTGAATGGAGTCTGCTGAACGGGAGTGATTCCTGCTGTTTGTAAGATAATATTTATTAATAATGGAAATCTTGGGCTTGTCTTCTTTTGTTGTAATGAATTGTTTTTTAAATTCTGAATTGATACGTTTAAAGTCGTAAATTACATTTGTAATCTCGTCTTCCGATAGTTCTTTGGGATTATCATACGCTATGCTGGCGTATTCATTCGATGTCAAAACCACTTGGTTGGTTGGGTTGTTGTTAACTTCTGTATTTTCTAATTTATCAGTACACGATATAAGAATAGATGTTATCAATATGAGTTGTGATAATATAACCTTTTTCATGGCATTTTTGTTAATGATTGAATGATAAAACTGGCTAAAAGGTTGCGTTATTGATATCTTTTAGTCAGTTTTGATATATGAAAATTATTTTTTTCTGAAGTCTGCCATTATGGTCATAGCATTGTCTTTGAAAATTAGTGGAATGGCAGTTTCAAAAGTTATTGTCGATGTTTTTATATCCATTAAATAGTAGCCATCCTGATAACCGTTTCCGAAGCCAAAATTAGCGTGTAAATAGCATACGTCCACATCGGAAGGAACATTGTCTATCCTACCATAGCATTCTTTTATTCCATCAAGAATGAATGGGGTGACTCCATCGGTAGCTATATTGTCAGGTTTGCCGTATATTAATACAGGTTTAGTTGCTTTTAAGGAATTCTTGACAGTATTGATATTCCATGATGTCTTTTTGCTATAATTGAAGTAACTTGCCAAATAATTCTCCACATCAGACATTAAACAAGTTGTCCCCGTAACAATTCCTTTTGAGTCTTTGACTACAGAAGATTTTGTATAATCATAGATATTTTTGAATAGCCTGCCTACCATTTCTCTTTTAGCTAAAGGATCACCGGAGTTAAAATAATCTGGTGCTTTGATTTCTTTATTTTCAGTCAAATAACTCCAATTTATTTGTAGGCTGGCTGGTCTCATCGTTGGCTCCAAACTAGCTAGAATATGCGCTACCACAATTGCTCCATAGCCTACAGGATAATTTGTATATTCTGACCATCCCGGACCATACCTATCACAATTGGCTTTTGGTAACATACAATTATAAGGTTCCCATTGTCCCCATGCCACAGGACACATAGGAAATACTGCAACTTTGACCTTTAGATTGGAAGGAACTTCTGTTATAGGTTTAGAGCGGCTGATAGAGCTGTTGTTTATGATAATTTGATTCTTGATTGCTTCATAATCGATGTCTTTGGATGTTATGTATAGTTCTTTGGATATTTTCAAAACAGCAGATTCATACAATGAATCTTTAATCTCATCAAATTTGGTAACTTCATTGCGGATGTACATTTCGCTCCATTGAAGCAAAGCGTTGGGACTTGTGTAAAGAGAATCCTGGTTTTCCTTGATGTTGTCTATATATGCAAGGATGTGTGGGGCTCTTCTATCTCCCGAAACAACAGCCATTCCTGTGCCTGTTTCTGATGTGAATTCTATTTTATAGATAGGTATTTGTTCCTCTGTACTTTCAATATTCCTGGCATCTGCTTTGTTTTTAGATAAATAGTATTTCTCTTTTATCTGAAAGATGTTAGGCTGAAAAGTAATACGTGAATGGGCATTATTTTTTAGTTCACTGCTTTGGAAGGTTGTCAATAAATTGAATACCTCAGTTTGGCTAAGTTCCGGAGAACTTTTGTATCTGATGCTTAATAGCTCTTCTGGTGATAGTTGTACTTCCTTACTAGGGGGTGTTATATCCTCTATTTCATTTGATTGGCATCCGGCAATCATCAATGAAAGGGATAATAAACAGAAAATGATTTTCTTTTTCATCTTGTTTCTTATTGTTAGTTCTGTAAACCTATATTTTTACTTAGCACGGATATTTTTTATGCAATCCATTTTATAACACCATTCCTTTACGCCTCCTGCTTCAAAAAAGGTTCTTGCGTTTCCGTCTAGTTGATAATACCCTGTGTTTTTATCAGCCCACCCCAAATTTGCGTGCCAATATAAATCATTCGTCTTAACCATTTGGCGAGTTTGACTAGCTTTTTCGGTGATTAGAAGTCCGGAAATGATAAAAGCATGGTTCGTAGTTAGCATAAGCACCGGATTGTTATTTCTTAATGAGGCCCAAACTTGATCACCATCAAAAGGGGCTTTTGGATTATATTTAAAAAATTTGTTCATCGTATTTAGCATATTCTCTTCAGAAACACCACTTTCAAGTACAGCACCATCCCAATCTTTTTTGGATGTAGTTTTATTCATATTATAGAAGTTGAGCATAAGGTATTGAACTTGCATTTGAGCTTGCCCCTGTAAATCATTGATAGAGGCTTTTTGGGTCATTTTAATAAAGTTAGGCATATAAGTCATAGTACTGTTGGGTAAAGTAAAGGTAAGAGGGGGAGTATATTTTTGATGAGTATATCCCATTATTTGAGCAAGTGCCACATTGACACATCCTACAGGAAGTGCGTCCATTTTCTTTCCATTATTTTCAGTTCTTATCCAATCTACTTTATTTTCTTCTCTGAAAGCCCAATTATAGGGATCGTCTTGTCCCCAATTGGTCTTGACTAGAGGAGATATTGATGATGGTAGTTTTTGTATTCCCTCGGGAGGACCTTGTACAGCAGTTGATCTAGATGAATAGGTATCTGTTAAAATGATATTATCTTGAATTTTTTGGTAGTTAATTTCATTGATAGGAATGTTTAATTTCTTACTAATTTTCTCCAACGTTGGCTGTTTTAGCGAATCTACCAATTCTTTTGTTTTAATGGCTTTATAAAGATAGCTGGCTTTTGCTGCATATAATAGTTCGTTTGCTCCGCTCAGTTGCATTGCATCATCATTGCCTTTATTGGGAATAAATGCTATAATAGAAGGAAGTTCTGCATTTGTAGCTACTACAGCCAACCCATTTACAGTATCGTTTTGAAATTCAACTTCACAAATTTCAGATATGATATCATCTTCTGGTAAGGCGGTTCGGGAAGCTATTTCTTTA
>PPYF01268272.1_pt1 | contig 15735 bp, 10 predicted proteins | sample 1559871 | NCBI WGS metagenome assembly PPYF01 (sample SAMN08240021, study PRJNA423297) | Human gut metagenome, whole genome shotgun sequencing project. | reverse complement strand
GCTCATTAGTGATATACCCCTTTGATAGGAGAAAATTGCCAAAAAATTGAGTATACATATTAATTTCCTCCTATGTGCTTCTTAATCAGACTTATGACCTGATCCTTGTCGATTGGTTTCTGAATGAAGTCACATGCTCCGGCGGCAAGAGCCTTTTTAAGCTCGGACTGTGTGCCGACAGATGATGCAACGAAGATGGTAGCACTGCTGTCATAATCCATAATTTCTGAGATAGCGGCATTTCCGTCCTTTACCGGCATTACAATGTCTATAAATGTGAGATTTGGCTTATGCTCCTTGTACATATCAATGGCGAGCTGTCCGTTTGCCGCCTCAATGATAGTCGGTGAACCAATGGAATTGATTATATCCTTCATCTGTTTTCTTGCGAGAATCGAATCATCGCATATAAGTATTTTTAAATCGTCAAGCTGCATTTAAAAAACTCCTTCCCCTTGAAAATATAAATACATTTTACTACATTAATAATAGAAATTCAAGAAATAGTTGGGACTTATTTACCATTTATTTTTTCCTTACATGAGGTTATACTAATTTTGGTGATTTTACATATTTTTTGTATATATAAGATCCGTGATAACTATTTAGGAATAATAAATAAAAATACAGGAGAAAGAAGCATGAACTATTTTATTATAATAGATGCGGTCACGCTGATACTGGGAATTTACATAATATTTGTGTCACTACGAATGAAGAAAAGCGGCAAAATTGAGAGTACCTTTGTGGCTGAGGATGAGATGAAAAAGATCAAGGATACGGCCGGATATATAGCTTATATTTATCCAAAGTCACTTGTATTCGGCATTGTGATTTTTGTTATCAGTATAGTTGCGATAGTTTCGGATTGCCTCAAAAAGATACCGTACTGGTCATATGTGGAGATGATTATATTCGTCGCAGTAATTATCTGGTTTTCAAATATGTTACGAAATGCAAGGGAAAAATTTGTTAAATTCTAACATGAATTTTGCATTGCAACATGAGACATAATAAAGTATAATGAATTTACAAAGATACCTGAGATGTTCGACAACCCTGTGTATTTAGAACCTACATTTACTTTAAACGGGATTCCTATATGAGCTGTTGGATGTCAGGCCGTCATTATGCAGCGGAAGGCAGAAGGCAGACTGCGGTTACCCACCTAGCAAGAGCGCTAGGAGTCTAAATTACAGGACCGGCATTTTGGGTTCTTACAAAAGAATAATAATGTACAAAAGAACTCCGGACGTACAAAAGATTTATGAGATACAAAAGATTTTTAAAGCACAAAGGATTCTTAAGTACAGATGATAAAGGGAGCTGTTTTTGCAGCTCCCATTTTTTGAGCAGTAACCACTATTTGGGTGTTAAGGAGAACAGAAATTTGGCAAATAGAAGACGAAGACGGCAAAAACCGAATCAGATGGTCTGGATAATGCTTGCGATAACCATGGTATGCGTGGTTATTGTTTTTGCAATTGTTATGGTACAAAAGGAAAAAGGGACACTTGTAAAACAGGCGAGGGCTGTGACGAAGGATATGGTGTATGAGAATGCATATATTGTGTCAAATGACGATGGAAGGCTGATTTTCATATGTGATGGAGAGCTTTACAGGGCTAAGGGAACCATGGAGGAGAGCTTTACAGGGGTCTGTGATATTGAAATCAGTGGATCTAAGGTCAAAAAGATACAGATAAAGCCGGATGATATATCAGGTGTGATGCTGTCGTACGGAGACGGTACCATGCAGATTGCAGTGCAGGGTGACATTCCAATGCAGTCAGACAAGCTGCCGGTGTATGATGAGACAGGCACTTCACCTAAGGAAATAGCGGTTTCTGACCTGATAATAGGAAGTGAAACACTTTCCTACATACTTGATTCCGGCAGGATATGTGCCATTGTCAGAAGACAGGCACCAGACCTTACATACATAAGAGTGCTTATAAAAAACGATGGAAAGGATGCATTTCCAACAATTGCGGCAGCTGCCGCAGCTAACCTTTATGTGGATGATGCTGACTGTGGAAGCAATGCTATTGACGATGTGGGTGCATATATGGCAAATGCACAAAAAAGCCGGATAAAGGTGAGCTCAGCGGACAATTATGTCAGCATAAACGGTAAAAGCTATCCGGGCTCATTTGAGTTTATCGGGACAGATGCAGGAATTGTGGCGGTGAATACAGTCGATGTGGAGACATATGTGCGCTATGTGCTGCCGTCGGAGATGCCATCCACATTTGAGGGGGAGGCACTTAAAGCGCAGGCTGTTTGCGCGAGAACCTTTGTATATTCACAGATGAAAAATACACAGTATGCGCTATACGGAGCAAATATTGACAATACCACGGCTTTTCAGGTCTATAACGCTTCAGAAGCAAAGCAGTCGACCGATGAGGCTGTAAAAGCTACAGCAGGACAGGTTGTCTCATGTGGAGGAAGCTTAATAACATGTTATTATTTTTCTACGTCTGCCGGAAAAACCGAGGATATGGAGGTATGGTCTTCGAGTACACCGGATTTCATACACAAGGTGGAGTCGGTGGATGACAATTCGCCATACTACAGATGGACCTCGGAGCTTGATTTATCGGCATACAATGATCCTCAGTACGGCACAGCAACAGGTATTTCTGTCGATAAGACGTCGGATGCTGGTTATGTACTTTCGCTCACAATAAGTTATGGAAACAAATCGCAGACCTTTACGGCGGAGAATGATATAAGAAAGGCGTTAGGGCATTATCAGAAAAAGGTTACATTAAACGATGGCTCTGTGAGGGAGAATATGTCGATGATACCAAGCGCCTGCTTTAGTTTGAGTGCCGGTGCAAATGGTCACTATACACTGTCCGGCGGAGGCTTTGGTCATGGAATAGGCTTCAGCCAGTATGGTGCAGACAGGCTGGCAAAGGCAGGAAGCAGCTATAGGGATATAATCGGATATTATTATAAGGATGTGACAGTGGTGGATATAAGCAGTGTACGTAGTGAGCAGTGATATGTCTCAATTATTATAACTTTTGGGATTTTATTATATTTAGCAACCACTATAGCCGATTTAAAGGTGAATTTTTACGTTTAAAAAAATTGATAGCATGGATAGTAGAAATGTGGTAATATCGAAGTGCTTAAACACGTGTGCTATACATTGAGAGAACAAGAGGATTTGATGATGAATTTACCGATAGAGTTTGAAAAAAAGATGAAGGCCTTTCTGGGTGATGAGTGGGATGATTTCTTATACAGCTATGACAATAACAGATTTCAGGCACTCAGATTTAATACATTAAAGGTACAAAGCCAAGAAGAAAGAATGCGGATATTGAAAACACTTAAAATATCCTCAGATAAAAAGGTTTCGTGGGTAAATGAGGCATATTACTTTGATGAGAATGTGCGTCCGGGAAAGCATCCGTATCACGAGATGGGGCTTTACTACATACAGGAGCCAAGTGCCATGTCGGCGGCTGCACTTTTAGCTCCAAAGCCGGGTATGAGAGTGCTTGACCTGTGTGCGGCACCCGGTGGAAAGAGCACACAGCTTGCCACATATTTAGGAGACAGCGGACTTTTGGTATCAAATGAGATTAACACACAAAGAAGCCGGATTTTGTCGCAGAATATAGAGCGTATGGGAATTAAAAATGCGATTGTGACAAATGAGGACAGCTTTGTGCTTGCTTCACATTTCCCAGGCTTTTTTAATGCTATACAGGTGGATGCACCATGCTCAGGAGAGGGAATGTTTCGAAAGCTGCCTGAGGCCGTGGAGCAGTGGAGTATGGAAAATGTGGCAATCTGTGCGGCAAGGCAGAAGGAAATACTGGACAATGCCGCAGTGATGCTTAAGCCGGGAGGTACGATAGTGTACAGCACCTGCACTTTCTCGAAGGAAGAAAATGAGGATGTAATTGAGTATTTTTTGGAGAGACATCCTGATTTTACACTTGAAGAAATGGAGCGCTTCTGGCCACATAAGGTGGACGGAGAGGGGCATTTTGTGGCAAAGCTTGTGAGAAGAGGCTGTGTGGACACAGGCCTTAAAGCTGACAGGAAAACCAAAAAGAACAAAAATAGTAAGAACAGGAAAAATGAAACAAAGCCGGCTCTCACAAAAGAAAATATGAAGCTTCTCTCAGAGTTTCTTGATGAGACCATATCAGAGGGTATGGCAGCATGGATAAAAAACTCAAGGCTTGTCATGTTTGGGGAGCAGCTCTACAGACTGCCTGATATGGAAGTGGATATTAAAGGTCTTAAGGTGCAGCGCGCAGGGCTTCATATAGGAGAGTTCAAAAAACAGCGCTTTGAGCCGTCGCATTCGCTTGCACTTGCGCTTAAGCTAAGTGAGGCTAAAAACGTAGTAAAGCTTACCTGGGATGATCCGCAGACAACAGGCTTTTTCAATGGTCAGTCAGTTATGTTATCTGATGAGCAGGCGGCTGAATGCAAAAAGGGCTGGGCACTTGTATGTGTGGACGGATATCCGGCCGGCTGGGGCAAGGTGAATGGTGCACAGGTTAAAAACCATTATCCTAAGGGGCTTAGAAATAAAATATAAATCAAATATAAAATTTTCTACTTGCAAAATATAGAGATTGTGCTAAAATGACTTATGTGTTATTAAGAAATAAGCATTTGCGATATATATGTCGCAGCTATATATAATAAAAGCAATGAAGGTGCATAGTAGATTATAGTACTTTGACCAGAGAGAGATTGTCACCGGCTGAAAGCAGTCTTACAAAAAGGCTATTGATTGAAGTTCACACTGAAGCTGCATGGATGAAGCACAGTAGTTCATGACGTGTTATGTACGTTACACATATCAATGAGAGTCCATTGGATATTTCTTCAATGGAAATCAGGGTGGTATCGCGGAATTTTCGTCCCTGCATGGTTTAATAGCCATGCAGGGACGTTTTTTATCGCATAAACGGCGAATTCAAGCTTGGATTTACGAGTTTATGCAAATTAAGAAAATATTATGAGGTGAAATTCGATGAGAGACAAAATTCAACAGATCAGAGAAAAAGCACTTGCTGAAATTGATAAGGCTGACGGTCTTGAAAAATTAAATGATGTGCGTGCTGCAATTCTTGGAAAGAAGGGTGAGCTCACAGCAGTCTTAAAGGGCATGAAGGATGTTGCTCCTGATGAGAGACCAAAGGTAGGCCAGTGGGTCAATGAGACACGTGAGGCAGTTGAGAAGCTTCTTGATGAGAAGGTTAAGAAATTTGAGGCAGAGGCACTTAAGCGCAAGTATGAGAGCGAGAAAATAGATGTCACTATGCCTGCAAAGAGAAGCAAAAAGGGTAATCTTCATCCTGTAACACAGGTAAAGGACCAGCTCTCAGAGATTTTCACATCTATGGGCTTTGAGGTTTACGAGGGAACAGAAATCGAGAATGATTACTATAATTTTACAGCTTTAAATACTCCAAAGGATCATCCGGCCCGTGATATGCAGGATACATTCTACTTATCACCTGAGTTCTTACTTCGTACACAGACCTCAGCAGGACAGATTCACGTTATGGAAGCAAAGAAGCCGCCTATCAAGGTTGTTTCACCGGGTAAGGTTTTCCGTTCGGATGATGATGCGACACATTCTCCTATGTTCACACAGATGGAGGGACTTGTGGTAGATAAGGGCATCACACTCTGCGATTTAAAGGGTATGCTTGACCAGCTTGTAAAGAAGATGTTCGGAAAGAATGTCACAACACGTCTTCGTCCTTCATACTTCCCATTTACAGAGCCGTCTGTAGAGGTTGATGTAAGCTGTTTCCAGTGCCACGGCAAGGGCTGCTCTTTATGCAAGGGCACAGGCTGGATTGAGGTGCTTGGTGCAGGCGTAGTAAATAAAAAGGTGCTTGAGGGCTGTGGCATAGACACAAATGAGTACAGTGGTTTTGCATTTGGTATCGGTCTTGAGCGTATTGCAATGCTCAAATACGGAATTAACAACATCAAGCTTTTATTCGAGTCAGACCTTAGGGTATTAGACCAGATTGATGACAAATAGATTCATTTCTTGAATATATAACAGGAGGCAAAAATTATGTTAACACCACTTAGCTGGTTAAAAGATTATGTAGATATAGATGTAACACCAAAGGAGTTAGAGGAAAAATTATTCTCATGTGGTTTCGAGGTTGAGGAATCATATGAGGTGGGAAAGGATATCTCAAACGTAGTAGTCGGCCTTGTAGAAAAATGTGAGCCGATTCCTGAGACACACCTAAGCCTGTGTCAGGTAAATGCCGGAGCACATGGCACATTCCAGATCTGTTGTGGAGCGGACAATGTAAAGGCAGGGGGCAAATATCCTCTTGCACTTATCGGCGCAACAGTATATGCCACAGCAAAGGATCACGTTACAATAGAGGGCGTGATGGAGATAAAGCAGGGCAAGCTGCGTGGATATGATTCATATGGAATGTTATGCTCAGGCGTAGAGCTTGGCTTAAATGAGGACCTCTATCCGGGTGCAGGCTACAACGGACTTTTGGTTTTACCTGAGGATGCTCAGGTGGGAGATGATGTAAAACCTATCCTCGGCCTTGATGACTGGATTTTTGATATTGCAATAACAGCAAACAGACCTGACTGCCAGTGTATATATGGCATGGCAAGAGAGGTTGCTGCTGTTTTGGGAAAAGAGCTTAAGGAGCCTGCACTTGACTATACTGTTGATGATGTGAAGAAGGAAAATTTCAAGGTATCTGTCCTGGCACAGGACATCTGCCCTCGCTACACAGCTCACTATGTGCATGATGTAAAAATCTCTGAGTCACCGGCATGGATGAGAAAACGTCTTGCACTTGTTGGAATAGGCTCTATCTCAAATGTAGTGGACATCACTAACTTTGTTTTAAAAGAGCTCGGACAGCCAATGCATGCCTTTGATTACTCATACCTTGAGGGAGATGAGATTGTAGTAAGACGTGCAAATGATGGAGAGAAAATTGTCACACTTGATGAGAAGGAATTTGAATTAAACAGCAATAACCTTGTTATCTGTGATGGAAAGAAGGCAGTTGCGCTCGCCGGTATCATGGGCGGCTTAAATTCTGAGATTAACGACGGAACCACAGAGGTGATGTTTGAGTCTGCAAAATTTGCAAGAGACAATATCAGAAAGAGCTCACGTGCGCTGGGACAGTCATCTGATTCGAGTGCACTTTACTCAAAGGGAGTAAACGAGTACACAACAGCGATGGCTATGAAGAGAGCACTTCACCTGATGGAGGAGCTTGGCTGTGGTAAGGTTTCTTCAACTCACATTGAGGTGACTACTGGAAACTCACTTGAGCCAAAAGAGATGAAGGTTTCTATTGCAAAGGTAAACGGTGTGCTTGGAATAGAGGTTCCTACAGAGGATATCGTGAGAATACTCACAAATTTAGGCTTTGCACCGGTTGTAAGCGGCGATGAGCTGACACTCATGATTCCTGCATACCGTGAGGATATGGAGGATTATCCGGATGTGGCCGAGGAGGTTATTCGTATGTATGGCTATGACCATGTCATTCCTGCATTCATGCCTACGGCACAGGTTACACTCGGAGGACTCAACCTTAGACAGCAGACAGAGCGCAAGATAAAAGAGGTGCTCTGTGCAGCAGGCGCGTATGAGGGAATACATTACTCATTCTTCTCCCCTGCTGATCTTGATTTGCTCAGATTCCCGGAGGATGCACCTGAAAGACATGCTATCAGGCTTATAAACCCAATCAATGTTGACCTCTCGCTTATGAGAACAACACTTGCTTCTGAGATGCTTTATGCCATAGCAAGAAACCAGAAGAAGGGTATCCTGGAGGGAAGAATCTTTGAGCTGGGAAATATCTTTATCGCAAAGGAGCTTCCGCTTACAGAGTATCCGGATGAGAGAGAGACACTTTGCGCAGGCGTATTCGGTGAGGATGAATCGTTCTTTACTATGAAGGGATTGGCTGAGACTGTAGCAGATGCGCTTGATGTGAAGTTTACATACAAGCCGGCTCAAAAGCCATTCCTTCATCCATATCAGACAGCAGAGGTATTCTGTGACGGACAAAAAATCGGATATCTCGGTCAGGTAAGATATGAGATATGCGATGAGCTTGACATGAGAGTACCGGCATATGTGATGGAGCTTGACTTAAGAGTTCTTTCACAGTGGTATGGAAAGGACAGAGTATTTACTCCAATCTCAAAATTTGATGATGAGAAGAGAGATTTTGCTTTTGTTGTGGACAAGGATATCACATGTGAGCAGATTGAAAACGGTATCAGGGAAGCCTGTGATTATGTTTCAGATGTTACATTGTTTGATGTTTACGAGGGTGTACAGCTTCCTCCGAATAAGAAGAGCATGGCGTACAGTGTAGTATTTACACCAAAGGATGAGGAGCTTAAGGCTAAGAAGGTCGAGGGCTTTGTAAAGGATATACTTGCTCATCTTAAAGAGACTGCAGGTATCACACTTCGTGGTTAGACGTTAGTATAGTTTTAGGAATGGGAAAATTATGGACGTAAAAGATTTTGATTATAATCTTCCGGAGGAGCTAATAGCACAGGATCCTCTGGAGGACCGCTCCAGCTCAAGACTCATGGTGCTTGACAAGAAGACAGGAGAAGTCAGCCATCATGTGTTCAAGGAGATTGTTAAATATTTAAGACCGGGCGATTGCCTTGTGCTCAACAATACAAAGGTCATTCCTGCGCGTCTGTTTGGCGTGAAGGAAGGAACTATGGCAAAGATAGAGATACTTCTTCTAAAGCGCAGACAAAATGACGTATGGGAGACTCTTGTAAAGCCGGGTAAAAAGGCAAAGCCGGGCACAAAAATTATATTTGGTGACGGACTTTTAACCGGTGAAGTAATAGATGTGGTTGATGATGGAAACAGGCTGATTCAGTTCAGCTATGAGGGTATTTTTGAGGAGATACTTGATAAGCTCGGACAGATGCCGCTGCCTCCGTATATCACACATCAGCTAAAGGACAAGAACCGCTACCAGACAGTATATGCAAAATATGACGGCTCGGCCGCTGCGCCTACTGCAGGACTGCATTTCACAAAGGAGCTTTTACAGCAGGTAAAGGATAAGGGCGTGGATATAGCAGAGGTTACTTTACATGTGGGGCTTGGTACGTTTAGACCGGTAAAGGTGGATAATGTGCTTGATCACCATATGCATTCTGAGTTTTACATGGTGTCACAGGAGGCTGCAGACAAGATTAATAATGCAAAGAAAAATGGCGGCAGGATAATATCTGTCGGCACTACAAGCACTCGTACCTTAGAGGCAGCATCCGATGAAAACGGCATGCTAAAAGAGTGCAGCGGATGGACGGATATCTTTATTTATCCGGGATACAGCTTTAAGGTGATTGACTGTCTGATTACCAATTTCCATCTGCCGCAGTCTACACTTGTCATGCTTGTGTCAGCATTAGCAGGCAGAGAGCATGTCCTCAATGCATACAAAGAGGCTGTAGAGGAAAAATACAGGTTTTTCAGCTTTGGTGATGCGATGTTTATAACAAACGATATGCATATGGACGATGAGGCAGCTGAATAAATTTTACTTGTAAAAATCAGTCATATATACTAATATGTTGTTTGAGGGTAATTTGTTCCCTTAGTCAATAATATAATAGATGGGGTAAAGTGCATGGAAGAAAAGAGAAAACATAAAAGACTTGACATTGATGTATCGGTACAGTTAGAGCGGTTGGATGAGGACGGAGTGACAACACTTAAGTATTGTCATGTGGATGTCACAGATATTTCCAGAAGCGGTATCGGATTTAATGCAAAGGTACCTCTCGATGTACATACATATTATGACACCAAGATCCAAATTTGGACCAAGGAGATTGTGGATGCGGTTATCGAGATTGTACGAAGAACAGACAGTGAAGAAGGAGTATATCACTATGGTGCTGTGTTTATCGGTATGACAGACACTGATGCACTCAAGATTGATATTTATCAGATTTTCAATGATTTATAAAGTAAAAAAAGTAAATCATCCACATGATATAGTAACCAGTGTACCTGGCTCAAAGAGTATCACAAACAGGGCCCTTTTAATCGCTGCACTCGCAAGCGGGCGCAGCGTTTTAAAAGGGTGTCTTTTTAGTGATGATTCGAGACATTTTATAGATGCACTGATTCGTCTGGGATTTCCGGTTTTGGTGGATGAGGATAAAAGAGAAATAACAATAACAGGCTTTGGAGGCAGGATACCAAAGAATGAAGCTGAGATAGATGTGGGAAGTGCAGGTACCGCTGCGCGTTTTCTTACAGCTCTTCTTGGACTGTCAAAGGGCAGATACCATATAGTGTCCTCTGAGCAGATGAAGAAGCGTCCTATGAAGGATCTGCTTGTATCGCTTGAGAAGCTGGGTGCCCATATTGAGTATGATGAGAACGAATATCATTTTCCTTTTACCATCGGAAATACAGGGGAGTATGCTGATACTGTTGATATAAACGTAGACAAGAGCAGCCAGTTTTTGAGTGCCCTTCTTATCTCGGCTATGGTGATGGAAAAGACCTTTACGATTAATGTCACAGGAACGCATGGTATGGCATATGTTGAGATGACACGTCTTATGATGAAGCAGTTTGGGCTTGATGTGATGCAGGACAAAAAGAATAACAGCTTTATTATCCCTAAGAAAGCGGCGTATGAAAGCTTAGACTATGATATAGAGCCGGATGTGTCGGCTGCATGCTATTTTTATGCAATGAGCCCGCTTTTACATGTTAAGTCAAAGGTGATGGGGGTACACCAAAACAGCTTGCAGGGAGATGTGGCATTTCTTGATGTGCTTGCGGATATGGGCTGCACAATTTCCGACGAGGCAGACGGCATAGTGTGTATGCCACCAAAGAATGCTCATATACATGGCGGAAGCTGGGATTTGTCAACATTCTCAGACCAGGCGCTGACACTTGCTGCGATTGCGCCGTTTGCAAATGCACCTGTAGGGATAGAAGGCATTTCTCATATTCGTCTGCAGGAGTGTGACAGGATAAACGCCATCGAGGAAAACCTGACGGAATTAGGTGTGAGGGTTGAAGAAATTGAAAATGGCTTAAGGATTTATCCGGCAGAGAGTATTAAGCCTTGTAAAATTAAAACGTATGACGATCATCGCGTAGCCATGTCTTTTACTTTGCCGGGGCTTAAGGCAGATGGTGTTGAGATAATAGACCCTTATTGCTGCCGCAAGACCTTTGAGAATTTCTATGAGGTACTTGAGGAGAGCGTATATTAATGAAGTGTTATTGGTTTTTTGCTTATTTGTAAACAGTGCTGCATTGGACGGTATAAAAAGAGCCGTAAAACGAATCAAATTCGTTTTACGGCTCTTTGTTTTTGGGATTAAAACCATATAACAGGATAAATCATCTGCGGTGAATAGTATAGTTTCTTTCTTTAAGTACGTTGATAGCCGATTCAAGAGCATCTTCGTCATAGAACTCTATGCGCAGTACACCCTCCTCAAACTCACGGTTGTTTATGATGCCGATATTCTTGATGCTGATGCCGTTGAAGGCTAAAAGGCTTGCAAGCACTGCAATACCGCCTGCCTCATCGGCAATATCGACAAATACCTCGTGGAAATCCTTGCGGATTTTGGCACCGGGCAGTGTGAGTGAATCCCTGTAATTCTTTGAATCCTGGAAATAATCAATCATCTTTTGAGAACTGCCCTCTGCAATTATTTCGCGAAGCTTATGGAAATTGGCTTCATACTGGTCCATGAGTGAGAGCAGCTGTGTTTTGTTGGACTCACATATGTTTTCCCACATGACAGGGGAGCTTGCAGCGATACGTGTCACATCGCGGAAGCCTCCGGCAGCGATAGTTTTCATGGTCTCTTTTTCGGAGTCAATATGCTCAATCAGATTGACAAGAGAGTATGCAATCATATGTGGCAGGTGGCTGATGGCTGCGGTAGCATGATCGTGCTCCCTATAGTCTAAAATGAGAGCTATCGAGCCCAATGAAAGTACAAATTGTCTGAAATTATTCAGATTTTCTTCAGTAGTTGCTGCAGTAGGAGTGATAATATAGTAGGCGTTCTCCAAAAGCTGCTTGTCTGAATTGAGTATGCCTGTTTTTTCAGAGCCGGTCATAGGATGACCGCCGATAAAATTGCGCTCAAGGTCAAGCTCTATAACCTTTTCGTGAATCTGGGTTTTGGTGCTGCCTACATCTGTGATGATACAATCATCCTTTATGACATCCTTAAGCTGTGTGAGGTATTCGATATTTTTGTTTACCGGTGCACACAGAAAGATTACGTCGCAGTCTTTAAAAGAGTTAAGCTCTAAAAGCTCATTATTTTCTATCAGGCCAAGCCCAAAGGCATCATCTATGGTCTGTTGATGCCCGGCTGTTGCGATAATTGAGACCTTTGGATTATTTTCTTTCATTTTTCTGGCTATCGAGCCGCCAATCAGACCGAGCCCTATAAAGCCAACTTTATCAAAATGCATTTATGTGTATCTCCTAATTCTTTATTGTAACTATTCAGAATCACCACACGCACATTCTCAAAATCGCACTGTAGTGGTTCGGAATATTTACAATATATTATATCCAATTTAACACTATAAAGCAATAAATTATTGGCATATTTATTCCAATATAACAACAAAAAAATAATCGTCAGATTGCATAAAAGTGTTGTAAATTATATAAAATATTAGTACAATGTTTACATACTATAATAATGTCAGGGAGGTACTTGAAATGAATGTTTACACTACTGAGAAGATTCGAAACGTCGTGCTTTTAGGCCATAGCGGCTGTGGCAAGACATCACTCGTGGAAGCTATGGCATATCTGGCAGGACAGACCACCAGAATGGGCACTGTAGCGGATGGCAGCACTATCAGCGATTTTGACAAAGAAGAGATAAAGCGTCAGTTCTCTATACATACATCGGTTGTACCGATTGAGTGGGATAATGTCAAAATAAATATTCTCGATACTCCTGGTTTTTTTGATTTTGTGGGAGAGGTTGAAGAAGCTGTATCGGCTGCAGATGCTGCAATCATCGTGGTTTCAGGCAAGGCAGGCATACAGACAGGCACAAAAAGAGCATGGGAGATATGCGAGAAATACAAGCTGCCGAGGATGATTTTCGTGACGGACATGGATATCGACAATGCAAGCTTCAAGGATGTGGTATTAAAGCTGCAGGAGCTTTATGGCAAGAAAATAGCTCCATTCCATCTGCCAATCAGAGAGAATGAGAAGTTTGTGGGCTATGTCAATGTCATCCAGCAGAGGGCAAAGAGATGGAATGAAAGCGGAGGCGTGGATAAGTTTGATGTGCCTGAGTACTCAAAGGAGAACCTTGGAATATGTCGTGAGGCTTTAGTTGAAGCTGTAGCTGAGACAAGTGAGGAGTTCATGGACAGATATTTCGGCGGAGAGGAGTTTTCTGATGATGAAATCAGGGCTGCGCTTCGTGCAAACGTGCTTGAGGGCTCTATTGTGCCGGTGCTCATGGGCTCAAATATTCTCGCAAGAGGCATGTATACACTTATGGCTGATATTGTGAAATACCTGCCAAGTCCTGAGAAGAGAAGCTGTACCGGTATTAACACCAAGACAAATGAGGTGTATAATGCTGATTATGATTTTGCAAAATCAAAGAGCGCTTATGTGTTCAAGTCTATAGTTGACCCGTACATCGGTAAGTATTCACTGATCAAGGTTAATTCGGGTGTACTAAAGACAGATGATGTACTTTACAATTATCACAGGGATTGCGATGAGAAAATCGGAAAGCTCTATGTGATGAAAGGCAGTAAGGTGGAGGAAGTGAAGGAGCTTCATGCAGGTGATATCGGAGCGCTTGCAAAGCTTACAAAGACTCTTACGACAGATTCACTTTCCACCAGAAATATGCCTGTTACATATCTTAGAACAAGTATATCAAAGCCGTATGTGGCAATGCGCTACAAGGCAAAGAAAAAGGGCGATGAGGACAAGATTTCCCAGTCTTTACAGAAACTGTTAATGGAGGATCTGACATTAAACAGTGTAAATGACAGCGAAAATGGACAGACTGTACTATATGGTATCGGTGATATGCAGCTTGAGGTAGTGGCAAGTGAGCTTCTTGAAAAGTACAAGGTGGAGATAGAGCTTATGCGTCCAAAGGTAGCCTTTAAGGAGACTATCAGGAAAAAATCTGACGTAGAGTATAAGTACAAGAAGCAGTCGGGCGGACACGGACAGTACGGACATGTCAAGATGACCTTTGAGCCGTCAGGTGATATGGATACGCCATATGTATTTGAGCAGACGGTCGTAGGAGGAGCTGTACCGAAGAACTTCTTCCCGGCTGTTGAAAAGGGTATTGCAGAGTCCGTGAAAAAGGGACCTCTTGCAGCCTATCCTGTGACAGGTATAAAGGCTGTGCTGTATGACGGCTCTTATCATCCGGTTGATTCATCTGAGATGGCCTTTAAGGTGGCAACACAGCAGGCCTTTAAAAAGGGTATTATGGAGGCAAAGCCGGTGCTTCTTGAGCCGATTGCCACTCTTAAGGTAGTGGTGCCTGAGGGCTATACAGGTGATGTGATGGGTGAGCTTAACAAGAGACGTGCGCGAGTGATGGGCATGAACCCGACAGACAATGGATATCAGGAGATAGTAGCGGATATTCCGTATCTGGAGCTTTATGGATACAATGCCACACTTCGCTCAATGACGAGCGGAAGCGGTACATTCTCATATGAGTTTGCCAGATATGAGCAGGCACCGGATGATGTGGCTGCAAAACAGATAGAAGAAAGGGCAAGCAAGCTTGTTGAAGTTGAAGAGTAGAATAGCATTAATTATATTACTTACATTGATTTTTACCAATACTCATGTGTTTGCATCGGAGATAAAAGAGGCAGAAGCTGCCTCTTTTGCTTCCGGGCCATCACTAAATACACTGGTTGACAATATGTCAGAAAGTGATGGTGTTTCATATATTTACTATAATCTGGGCGGTGCGGCAAACAATATCAATAATTATGGATACATCACGCCAAAGCAGAAATTCATGGGATTAAGAGAACCACACAAATACGGTTATAAATTTGATGGCTGGTATCTGGATGAGCATTTTTCAAAAAAGGCGGATGTTCTGACCTACGAAAAAGCAAATGGATATGTGGTATATGCCAAATGGGTCAGGACGATTAACAATGAATACAGCGTAGAGCATTACAATTACAGGAGTAATAAAAAAGCGCATACACTGGCGCTTAAGGATTGCGATTACGATTTTATAGATGAAATAGATATTCCGGGCATGCCGGAGACGAAGGAAAATGATTTTCTCAATAATTATATTTTCAGTGAGGCACAGTGTCCTCAGGGAATTTGTATCACGGACGAATACGTGCTTATCACGAGCTATTCTGATGACAAGGGCTCACTCGGGGAGCTTATGGTATTTGACAGGGAGGACGGAGAGTACCTTGTGACACTTGGCATGGATGCAAACAGTCACCTGGGAGGAATTGCCTTTGACGGGGAAAATGTATGGGTGTGCAATTCCTACGACACAACTGTGGAGCGCATCTCGTATGATTTTCTCTCTCTAATGGCCACTGCGAATTCCAAGCAGGTCATCGATGCGACAGGTGTGGTAGATGTGTTTGATGTGGGAAACAAGCCGTCGTGCATAACATACTAT
>PPYF01421800.1_pt1 | contig 15737 bp, 11 predicted proteins | sample 1559871 | NCBI WGS metagenome assembly PPYF01 (sample SAMN08240021, study PRJNA423297) | Human gut metagenome, whole genome shotgun sequencing project. | reverse complement strand
CACGACCGTTGTTGGTCATGCCTTCGCCGCTTACGCTACCGTTTTTACCCTGGTACTGAACAGCAAAGTTCAGGCCGTCAACCAGACCGAAGAAGTCGGTGTTACGGTAGGTCGCGAAGCCGTTACCACGCTGCTGCATGAAGTTGTCAGAACCGTAAGTGTCGCCACCGAATTCTGGCAGTACGTCGGTCCAGGAAGTTACGTCATAAACAACGCCGTAGTTACGACCGTAGTCGAAAGAACCCACATCCTGGAATTTCAGACCTGCGAATGCCACACGGGTCCAGGAGTTGTTTTCGTTTTCAGCGCTGTTGCCCTGGATCTGATATTCCCACTGGCCGTAACCGGTCAGCTGGTCAGTAACCTGAGTTTCACCTTTGAAGCCAAGACGCATGTAGGTCTGGTCGCCATCTACAGACTTGTCGTCAGAGAAATAGTGCAGGCCGTCTACTTTACCGTACAGATCTAATTTGTTGCCGTCTTTGTTGTAAACTTCAGCAGCGTTTGCTGCGCCTGCTACCAGCAGAGCTGGGACCAGGAGGGACAGTACTTTAACTTTCATGTTATTAACCCTCTGTTATATGCCTTTATTTGCTTTTTTATGCCACTGCATACTGATTAACCCTCATTAATCAGTCGGCAAGTCCATTCTCCCCAAAAATGCAGAATAATCCAACACGAATATGATACTAAAACTTTTAAGATGTTTCATTTATCGCTATAGATGTTTCAGAATGTAAATGAAAGGGAACTTTTTAAGATTATTGCGGAATGACCAAATAAGCACCTAACATCAAGCAATATTAATTCAAGGTTAAAATCAATAACTTATTCTTAATTATTTGACAGCACTGAATGTCAAAACAAAACCTTCACTCGCAACTAGAATATCTTCCGCTATCATCATTAACTTTATTTATTACCGTCATTCATTTCTGAATGTCTGTTTACCCCTATTTCAACCGGATGCCTCGCATCCGGTTTTTTTTACCCTTCTTTACACACTTTTCATTATTCTGTGCTACCACAGAAAAACTATAACGCTTGTTAACTATTTCACAAATAATTAACATAGACATAATTTCCAGCAATCTTCGTTTATTTGCAATTAATTTCGTTGGGCTTTTTGTAGGTTATTTGTACAGCAAAATGGCGCTTGTACATCTATTTCACCCAATGCAGGATGATAAATATCACTGGAGAATAGAGAATCATCAATCAGGTAAGAGTCTGGAATTTCACACTGTACCCTTTATACTGCCCTATCACTTCGCGAAGTTTTAACAGGTCATAAACACGAATGCGTCAGAAAGAGACAACGGCCACGACCCGCTTTTCACTCCTACCGGGGAGCATTACCCGCTTCTTTTTACTGTTGATCATTGTGTTACTGGTGACGATGGGTGTAATGGTACAAAGCGCCGTTAACGCCTGGCTGAAAGATAAAAGTTACCAGATTGTCGACATTACCCACGCAATCCAAAAGCGCGTCGATACCTGGCGTTACGTGACCTGGCAGATCTACGACAACATTGCCGCGACGACCTCCCCCTCCTCCGGCGAAGGTTTACAAGAGACGCGACTGAAACAGGATGTCTACTATCTGGAGAAACCACGCCGCAAAACGGAAGCGTTAATCTTTGGCTCTCACGACAACTCAACGCTTGAGATGACTCAACGGATGTCCACCTATCTGGACACATTGTGGGGCGCAGAAAATGTACCGTGGTCGATGTATTACCTGAATGGTCAGGATAACAGTCTGGTGCTGATCTCAACCCTGCCTCTCAAAGATCTCACCTCCGGATTTAAAGAATCGACCGTCAGCGACATTGTTGATTCACGTCGTGCAGAGATGTTACAACAGGCCAACGCCCTCGATGAACGCGAAAGTTTTTCTAACATGCGCCGCCTGGCCTGGCAGAACGGTCATTACTTTACCTTGCGTACCACGTTCAACCAGCCGGGACATCTGGCAACGGTCGTGGCTTTTGATCTGCCGATTAATGATTTGATCCCACCGGGTATGCCGCTGGACAGTTTCCGCCTTGAGCCAGACGCGACGGCAACGGGAAACAATGAAAATGAGAAAGAAGGGACGGATAGCGTCAGTATCCACTTTAACAGTACGAAGATTGAAATCTCCTCGGCACTCAACTCTACCGATATGCGCCTGGTCTGGCAGGTTCCTTACGGCACCTTACTGCTGGATACGTTGCAAAACATTCTGCTGCCACTGCTGCTGAACATCGGTTTGCTGGCGCTGGCGTTATTTGGCTATACCACATTCCGCCATTTCTCCAGCCGCAGTACAGAAAGCGTCCCCAGCACGGCGGTCAATAACGAATTGCGCATTTTACGGGCAATTAATGAAGAGATAGTCTCATTGCTGCCGCTCGGCCTGCTGGTGCACGATCAGGAATCGAACCGCACGGTCATAAGTAACAAAATTGCCGATCATTTGCTGCCGCATTTGAATCTGCAAAACATCACTACCATGGCGGAGCAGCATCAGGGGATTATTCAGGCGACGATCAATAACGAGCTGTATGAGATCCGCATGTTCCGCAGCCAGGTTGCGCCGCGCACACAAATTTTCATTATTCGCGATCAGGATCGCGAAGTGCTGGTAAACAAGAAACTCAAGCAGGCGCAGCGTCTGTATGAGAAAAACCAGCAGGGGCGGATGACCTTTATGAAAAACATTGGCGATGCGCTGAAAGAACCCGCACAGTCCCTGGCGGAGAGCGCGGCTAAACTCAACGCCCCGGAAGGCAAACAACTGGCGAATCAGGCAGATGTGCTGGTGCGGCTGGTCGATGAAATACAGTTAGCGAACATGCTTGCGGACGATAGCTGGAAAAGTGAGACGGAGCTGTTCTCCGTGCAGGATTTAATTGATGAAGTAGTGCCTTCAGTGTTGCCTGCCATCAAGCGTAAAGGTCTGCAACTGCTGATTAACAATCATCTGAAAGCACACGATATGCGCCGCGGCGATCGCGATGCCTTACGACGTATTTTGCTGCTACTGATGCAATATGCCGTGACCTCAACGCAATTAGGAAAAATCACCCTTGAGGTTGATCAGGATGAGTCCTCCGAAGACCGCCTGACGTTCCGCATTCTGGACACTGGAGAAGGCGTAAGCATTCATGAAATGGATAATTTGCACTTCCCGTTTATCAACCAGACCCAAAACGATCGCTATGGCAAGGCGGACCCGCTGGCATTCTGGCTGAGCGATCAACTGGCGCGTAAACTGGGCGGTCATTTAAACATCAAAACGCGGGATGGGCTTGGTACACGCTACTCTGTGCATATCAAAATGCTCGCAACTGACCCGGAAGTTGAAGAGGAAGAAGAGCGATTACTGGATGATGTCTGCGTAATGGTGGATGTTACTTCGGCAGAAATTCGGAATATTGTCACTCGCCAGTTAGAAAATTGGGGTGCAACCTGTATCACACCCGATGAAAGATTAATTAGTCAAGATTATGATATCTTTTTAACGGATAATCCGTCTAATCTTACTGCCTCTGGCTTGCTTTTAAGCGATGATGAGTCTGGCGTACGGGAAATTGGGCCTGGTCAATTGTGCGTCAATTTCAATATGAGCAACGCTATGCAGGAAGCGGTCTTACAATTAATTGAAGTGCAACTGGCGCAGGAAGAGGTGACAGAATCGCCTCTGGGCGGAGATGAAAATGCGCAACTCCATGCCAGCGGCTATTATGCGCTCTTTGTAGACACAGTACCGGATGATGTTAAGAGGCTATATACTGAAGCAGCAACCAGTGACTTTGCTGCGTTAGCCCAAACGGCTCATCGTCTTAAAGGCGTATTTGCCATGCTAAATCTGGTACCCGGCAAGCAGTTATGTGAAACGCTGGAACATCTGATTCGTGAGAAGGATGTTCCAGGAATAGAAAAATACATCAGCGACATTGACAGTTATGTCAAGAGCTTGCTGTAGCAAGGTAGCCTATTACATGAACAATATGAACGTAATTATTGCCGATGACCATCCGATAGTCTTGTTCGGTATTCGCAAATCACTTGAGCAAATTGAGTGGGTGAATGTTGTCGGCGAATTTGAAGACTCTACAGCACTGATCAACAACTTGCCGAAACTGGATGCACATGTGTTGATTACCGATCTCTCCATGCCTGGCGATAAGTACGGCGATGGCATTACCTTAATCAAGTACATCAAGCGCCATTTCCCAAGCCTGTCGATCATTGTTCTGACCATGAACAACAACCCGGCGATTCTTAGTGCGGTATTGGATCTGGATATCGAAGGGATCGTGCTGAAACAAGGTGCACCGACCGATCTGCCGAAAGCTCTCGCCGCGCTGCAGAAAGGGAAGAAATTTACCCCGGAAAGCGTTTCTCGCCTGTTGGAAAAAATCAGTGCTGGTGGTTATGGTGACAAGCGTCTCTCGCCAAAAGAGAGTGAAGTTCTGCGCCTGTTTGCGGAAGGCTTCCTGGTGACCGAGATCGCTAAAAAGCTGAACCGCAGTATTAAAACCATCAGTAGCCAGAAGAAATCTGCGATGATGAAGCTGGGTGTCGAGAACGATATTGCTCTGCTGAATTATCTCTCTTCTGTGACGTTAAGTCCGGCAGATAAAGACTAATCACCTGTAGGCCAGATAAGACGCGTTAGTGTCTTATCTGGCATTTGCACGGATTGCCGGATGCGGCGTAAACGCCTTATCCGTCCTACGATTCCCATTATTTCAACAGATTACATTAAAGTAGGCCAGATAAGACGCGTCAGCGTCGCATCTGGCATTTGCACTGAATGCCAGATGCGGCGTAAACGCCTTATCCGTCCTACGATTCCCGCGATTTCCTGACCCTCTCGGCATATACCGTCAGCGTCTGTTTTATCACATCCAGCGTTACCGGCTTCGACAGGCAACTGTCCATACCGGACTCCAGACACCGCTGCTTCTCTTCAGCCAACGCATTAGCAGTTACTCCGATTACCGGCAACGTCAGTCCCAACTGACGAATGCGTTGCGTCAAGCGGTAACCATCCATATTTGGCATATTGACGTCGCTAAGCACGATATCAATATGATTCTTGTTAAGTACATTAAGCGCATCGACGCCATCATTCGCGGTTTTACATTGATAGCCCAACGATCCCAACTGATCTGCCAGCAGACTCCGGTTAATCGGATGATCATCTACGACCAGAATCATCATATCGTCATTATCGCTGACCGCTTTGTCCGTCGACGGCAGAGCGTTAGCAGGATCGTCGCTCTCCATCTCGATCAAATAAATACGCGCCAACAATGCCGGTAGCTCATGCGGAGCAGCCACACTGTGTACCCACTCCCCTGGCGCTTTCTCCAGCGGAATACCAATATGGCGACGACAGAAGGTCACTACCGCTCTGCCCTGCCATTTTTTGTTCACTACCTCGTCAGTAATTAACACATCTTCGGGAGTCGGTTCCTGCCCTTCGTATGTTGTAACGACGATGCCGCTGCGCTGCAAACTGGTTTCCAGGAACTGACAGAGCGACGCATTGCGGACCGCCAGCCAGCAGCGTTTACCACTCAACCCTTCCACACCTTTTTTCTGCGGGTACTGAGCGCCGTATAACGGAATACGCACGGTAAACTGGCTGCCCATTCCCGGTTCTGAATCTACCGAGATGTCGCCGTCCATCATGCTGATCAGTTTTTCACAAATCGCCAGACCCAGACCAGTCCCCTGGAAGTTACGCTGTACGCCCGTTCCGACCTGGAAGAAGGGATCAAACAAACGCACCACTTCTTTCGCCGGTATCCCCACGCCGGTATCGCGAACACGGATAGAGAGATAATCGCCATCAGCGCGAACATGCAAAACTATACAGCCGGTATCGGTGAATTTTATGGCGTTACTCAACAGGTTGGAGATGACCTGCTGTAAACGCATCGGGTCGCCATTTAAGGCCACTGGCACATCCGGTTCAATAAAGCAGTACAAGCCTAACTGCTTGCGTACCACCAGCGGTAAATAGTTGGCGGTGATGTGGTTCATCACTTCACGCGGTGAAAACTCACGCGGTTCGATCTTCAACTGTTCTGATTCAATTTTCGAGAAATCGAGAATATCGCTGATAATTTTCAACAACAGGCTGGAAGAGTTGTTCATTGCCGTCACCAGACGATCGACGCCTTTCGGTAACTCTTTGGTTTGCAACAGATCCAGGTTACCGATAATGCCATACAGCGGCGTTCGCAGCTCATGACTGACGGTGGCCAGGAACATCGATTTTGACTGGCTCGCCTGTTCCGCTGCTTGTGCCATCTCCTGCAACGACTCTTCCATCTTCACGCGCGAAGAAACATCCACCAGCACACAAATGGCCACGTTTTCATTACGATAGCGCGAATGGACGAAGCTGATTTGCAGATTAGTATTGTTGCTGGTCAGGACATCAACAAAATTGACCTGCTGCCCACAGATAATTTGTGTCAGCCGTTGGCGGTCCTCATGCGTAAGCATATTGAGATAGGTATGCGCCAGTTCGTTACTTAAAATATTGACGCCATCAGCGGTACGCAAAATGCAGATACCCACTGGCGCGGAGGCGACAATCTTGCGATTAAACTGCTCATGTTCTTCCAGTCGCAGGGCGTCGCTTTCCGCCGGAATGAAAATACGCCGCTCGTACATCCGCGCGAGAGTAAACAATGCAGCTCCGGCAAGCACATTCAGCAAAATTGCGTTAAGGATCAACATGCGAATGCGTTCCAGCACCTTATCAACTGGCACTGAATAAACGATGCTTAGCGATGAGGGTGGCAGATTTTTCTTCAGCACCAGTTCGCGGAACCCTTCCGTATAGCCAAACCAGGAGCGTTCCTGCATCCAGCGAGGATCGCCCTTAATTTTGCTTTCTGGTCCGGTAAGCGAAATCAGGGTATGACCATTTTCATCAAGAATGGTAACCCCCATCGGCAACGTACCAGGTAAGAAAAAGTTCTCCATCCGGATGGTTTGCTCGATACCCAAAAGCGCCTGCAACCGATTCGCCAGATAAACTGGCGTCAAGGCGTAAAAATACCCGACGCCAGGGCGCGGACCTTCGCTGATCCAGTAGAGGTTACTGCCACTATCATCTTGTGGTGCATTTCGATATTTATTAATGCGTTCATGCAAAGCTTTTAACGCGGTATCGCGTTCCACTGGCATATCACGCAGACCGAAATTAGCCATGCAGAGGTTATCGCTGCCGATTAAAAATACCCGGTTTAGATCGTAAGCCGCAGAAAAATTATCGCGCCAGTAGCGCATAAACCACGCCAATGACTCCAGAGAACCTCGCCAGGTGTTACTCATTGCGGAACAATCAGAGTCAGCAAACAGCGGTTCAAACGCAGGCACATCCGTCTGCGTTTCTCGTCCACGCGGGGAAAGCACACCGTTTTCTGCCGATAAGCGATTTTCAGCTATGTACTTCAGCTCTTTCATCACATCAGAGGTGCGTTGAATAAAGCGCTGAGCCTGATCGGAACTCAGATTAAATTCCTGACGAATTTCCGATTCTCGCTGATGTAACGCATTAACGATGTAAAAAACGGATGAAAAAGCAATCAACAGCCAGAGCACTAACGCCAATGCTCTGAACATGTAGCGCGAGGCTTTCAGGGTTGTACGAAAAGAAGCAAGGTATTTCAAAGGGGCGAAGCTCCGCCTCAGGTGACCGATGGAGTGTGGTTAAGGTAGCGGTAAAAGCGTGTTACCGCAATGTTCTCTCTTCTCTGGAATATGATACACCGCCGAGAAATCATCACCTTAACCTCTGATAATCGTCATATACCGGACAAGACTAGTGGATTTCAGCATGCATTATATGAAGTGGATTTATCCACGCCGCTTACGCAATCAAATGATCCTGATGGCAATCCTGATGGTCATTGTCCCAACGCTTACTATTGGTTATATCGTAGAAACGGAAGGACGTTCAGCAGTCTTATCTGAAAAAGAGAAAAAACTTTCTGCCGTGGTCAACCTGCTTAATCAGGCGCTAGGCAATCGCTACGATCTCTACATCGACTTACCGCGTGAGGAGCGTATCCGCGCATTAAATGCAGAACTTGCCCCCATTACCGAAAATATCACTCACGCCTTCCCTGGCATCGGCGCTGGTTATTACAACAAAACGCTGGATGCGATAATCACCTACGCGCCTTCAGCGCTATATCAGAATAATGTGGGCGTTACCATTGCCGCAGATCACCCTGGTCGCGAAGTCATGCGTACAAATACCCCTTTGGTTTATTCAGGCAGGCAGGTGCGCGGCGATATTTTGAATTCAATGATTCCCATTGAGCGTAATGGTGAAATCCTCGGCTATATCTGGGCCAATGAATTAACCGAAGATATTCGCCGCCAGGCCTGGAAAATGGATGTGAGGATTATCATTGTGCTCACCGCCGGTTTGCTGATAAGCCTGCTGTTGATTGTCCTTTTCTCCCGTCGCCTGAGCGCCAATATAGATATCATCACCGATGGCCTCTCGACTCTGGCTCAAAATATTCCCACTCGATTACCACAATTGCCCGGTGAAATGGGGCAAATCAGTCAGAGTGTTAACAACCTCGCCCAGGCACTGCGTGAAACGCGAACACTTAACGATCTGATTATTGAAAACGCTGCCGATGGCGTCATTGCCATTGACCGCCAGGGTGATGTAACCACCATGAACCCAGCAGCAGAAGTCATCACTGGCTATCAACGTCATGAACTGGTAGGGCAGCCTTACTCCATGTTGTTCGACAATACTCAGTTCTACAGTCCAGTACTGGATACGCTGGAACATGGCACCGAACATGTAGCACTGGAGATCAGTTTTCCAGGCCGTGACCGCACCATTGAACTCAGTGTCACGACCAGTCGTATTCATAACACGCACGGTGAAATGATAGGTGCTTTGGTGATTTTCTCTGATTTAACTGCCCGCAAAGAAACCCAGCGCCGCATGGCGCAAGCAGAACGCCTCGCCACACTGGGTGAGCTGATGGCTGGCGTGGCGCATGAAGTACGTAATCCGCTAACAGCTATTCGTGGTTATGTACAGATCTTGCGCCAACAAACCCGTGACCCAATACATCAGGAATATCTGTCCGTAGTACTCAAAGAAATCGATTCAATTAACAAAGTTATTCAGCAATTGCTCGAATTTTCACGTCCACGCCACAGTCAATGGCAACAAGTCAGCCTCAATGCATTGGTTGAAGAAACTCTGGTACTGGTACAAACCGCCGGCGTACAAGCGCGGGTCGACTTCATAAGCGAACTGGATAATGAATTAAGCCCGATTAACGCCGATCGTGAACTGCTCAAACAGGTACTACTGAATATCCTGATCAATGCCGTCCAGGCTATCAGTGCACGAGGGAAAATTCGCATTCGAACCTGGCAGTATAGCGACTCGCAACAGGCCATTTCGATAGAGGACAACGGCAGTGGCATTGATCTCTCGCTGCAAAAAAAGATCTTCGATCCCTTTTTCACTACCAAAGCCTCAGGAACCGGGCTTGGTCTGGCGTTAAGTCAACGCATCATTAATGCCCATCAGGGTGATATTCGCGTCGCCAGTTTGCCGGGCTACGGCGCAACCTTCACGCTTATTTTACCGATCAACCCGCAGGGAAATCAGACTGTATGACTGCTATTAATCGCATCCTTATTGTGGATGATGAAGATAATGTTCGCCGTATGCTGAGCACCGCTTTTGCACTACAAGGATTCGAAACACATTGTGCGAACAACGGGCGCACAGCATTACACCTGTTTGCCGATATTCACCCTGACGTGGTGTTGATGGATATCCGCATGCCAGAGATGGACGGCATCAAGGCACTAAAGGAGATGCGCAGCCATGAGACCCGGACACCCGTTATTCTGATGACGGCCTATGCTGAAGTGGAAACCGCCGTCGAAGCACTACGCTGCGGAGCCTTCGACTATGTTATCAAACCGTTTGATCTCGATGAGTTGAATTTAATCGTTCAGCGCGCTTTACAACTCCAGTCAATGAAAAAAGAGATCCGTCATCTGCACCAGGCACTGAGCACCAGCTGGCAATGGGGGCACATTCTCACCAACAGCCCGGCGATGATGGACATCTGCAAAGACACCGCCAAAATTGCCCTTTCTCAGGCCAGCGTCTTGATTAGCGGTGAAAGCGGCACCGGGAAAGAGTTGATTGCCAGAGCGATTCACTACAATTCGCGGCGGGCAAAGGGGCCGTTCATTAAAGTCAACTGCGCGGCGCTGCCGGAATCGTTGCTCGAAAGTGAACTGTTTGGTCATGAAAAAGGTGCATTTACTGGTGCACAAACCTTGCGTCAGGGATTATTTGAACGTGCCAACGAAGGTACTTTGCTCCTCGACGAAATTGGCGAAATGCCGCTGGTACTGCAAGCCAAATTACTACGCATTCTGCAGGAACGGGAATTTGAACGGATTGGCGGCCATCAGACCATAAAAGTTGATATCCGCATCATTGCTGCCACCAACCGCGACTTGCAGGCAATGGTGAAAGAAGGCACCTTCCGTGAAGATCTCTTTTATCGCCTTAACGTTATTCATTTAATACTGCCGCCTCTGCGCGATCGCCGGGAAGATATTTCCCTGTTAGCTAATCACTTTTTGCAAAAATTCAGTAGTGAGAATCAGCGCGATATTATCGACATCGATCCGATGGCAATGTCACTGCTTACCGCCTGGTCATGGCCGGGAAATATTCGAGAGCTTTCCAACGTTATTGAACGCGCCGTCGTGATGAATTCAGGCCCGATCATTTTTTCTGAGGATCTTCCGCCGCAGATTCGTCAGCCAGTCTGTAATGCTGGTGAAGCAAAAACAGCCCCTGTCGGTGAGCGTAATTTAAAAGAGGAAATTAAACGCGTCGAAAAACGCATCATTATGGAAGTGCTGGAACAACAAGAAGGAAACCGAACCCGCACTGCTTTAATGCTGGGCATCAGTCGCCGTGCATTGATGTATAAACTCCAGGAATACGGTATCGATCCGGCGGATGTATAACGCCAAAACTTGCTATGCAGAAATTTGCACAGTGCGCAATTTTCTGCATAGCCGCTCATTCTCCTTATGAATCCCCATCTAATTTATCCTTTTCTATTCAATTAGTTAAATAACAACATTCAATAATCTCATTCTGGCACTCCCCTTGCTATTCCCTGACTGTACCCACAACGGTGTATGCAAGAGGGATAAAAAATGAAAACAAAATTGATGACATTACATGATGCGCCGCGCGATAAATAAGCCGCAATCCGTGAGATAAATGGACACAGTGCGGCTTTTCAGATACGGAAAAGGAATTACAGATTATCAGTCGTAAGCAACCCACGCTTACTGGCAAGGATGGTTTACAATGCTGAAAGCGCCTCCCGGCAATACCGCCAATCATCACTCAAACAGAAAAAATTATTGCTCATGGTTCACTCCGGTAATGAATCGTTTTACAGGCGTCATTCGGTCATGGAAAGATTGCTGATTTCGGTAATCCCGGCAATTTCCTCGCTGACGGATTTCAGTTCGATTTCCAGCTTGGTGCGTTCGTTGACCAGCGCAGCTACGGTCTTACGGCGGTCTGCCAGTGACGGAAGGTTGTCATTGCCCCACGCCACGCTTTTATCCTTTTTGAGCGCTTCGGTCAGGCGGGTGGCGACCACATCCGGGAAGAAAAAGCATAACTTACGCATAACCGTCATCCCGACATCAGCCAGGGGGACATTCCCGCTCAGTCCCACCAGACGGAACAGACCAGAAATATCACCATTCTCATTTTCCAGATTACCCCAGCGTTCGGCGTTCCCTTCACTGCCGGAACCGTTGCAAAGAGCAAGCTTGAATGACTGATATTCTTCCTGCCCGAATCGCTCAATATATTCAGGAATAAAGGAACAGTAATCATTAAGCGATAATGGCATATCCTGTAATGTGGTTATTTCACTGTTAATCTCTCCAATTCGGCGGGAGAGCTTTTCTTTCTGCTCATTCAGGGAGGCAAGATTATTTTTAACGGCGTTCAGTGCTTCGATAAGGGAAATAACAGGTTTCATTTTAATAACTCCAGATGAAAGGCGTGGTGAGGGCGAGCGCTTCAGAATAGGAGACATTGCAGGCTGCACTTACGTCCTTTATTAAAAGGTGCTGTGCTGCCCTCTGACTGTCTGCTATGCCGTCAAACTCTGAAAAATGAACGTGTGATTCATTGTGATAAAAGCAAACCGGGTAACAGCTTTCCATAAATTCTACCTGCGCCAGTCCCTTTACTGCTGGAGGCTGTGAGCCGAGAAAACCGATATGCTGAAGATACCAGGCACCGATTCCTGCCGGGTTGTTCGCTTCGCCGGGTCTATAAAATGCCGCAGACACTTTCCTGTAACGCCCTGCGCGTACCAGTCCCAGCAGGGTTTCATCAGGCTTAACCAGCGCGAAAAGCCTGCCGTTTTTACTTATCAGCCCAGTTGTTTCACCATAAGATGGGCTGTTGCTGGCCGGATGTCCAATACACAGCGGCGCACCATAACCCGCACGATGATAGCCGTTATAGGCTGCCGCCATGTTGTCGATATCCTCGTCGGAAAAGGCAATTTCCTGCCCAGCCATCGTGATATGCGTTCCCGCCCGGAATATCTCGATAGTTTTCCAGTTGCCAATATCGATATCTTTCATTTTAAATTACCCCATATTTCGCATCGCGCTGTATTTTATTTTTCTTGCGTTCGGCGGCTATAATCTGATAAATACACTGAATGGAACGCTTGTATTTTTTTGATAGTTCAAAAATAGAGATACCCTGATAAAAATCAGCCAGTATTTTTGAGTTCCTGTCGAAAGTGTTTTTTGATGCGCCCATAGGGATATATATATTCCCCCTGAAAAATGTATTCCTGAGACATTCAGTGATGGCAGGAGAAAGTTTTTCGGCTTGCGAACAGAGGTAAGGTATGGTTCCTAATGTCTGCTCAATAGATTCAGTCAGCTCCTGTAGGAAGCGAACTGCCTTAGGTGCTCTTTCTCGGTGTTCAGCCATATACCCCTGGCAGCCACCAAGGTTATCAGAGATACCCAACACAATATGATTAGCCGCACTGCAGGACTGTTGCCGTGAATACCCTTTGTTGATCAGAAACACTTCTATAGCATCGCCCATTGCCCCCAAAGTATCGGATGAAGCATACAATCCTTCTCTTGTAATCATAATCACACCTCGTCAACGATAAATATGCGCACATAAAGCCTTTATAAAGCTTTATGAGGTGCATTACTGGTGTCATTCCATGATGCACACCACCAACAACCAAAAACGCCTTACAGAGCATTTCAATGTGTGTTATTAATGTGGATTAAGAATATGGTTTTGGGGCGAGAATGTTTTTTAATGTACTTTAGATATGACGAAGCCCCTCAAAGGAGGGGCGAGGCGGAAAACTATTTATAACTATTCCTTACTCTCCTGATCAAGACGATTACCTATCAGGTTAATCATTGCCATTGCATCAGATAGCAGGATACTGTTAACAAGTGCTAAGGGCGTCTGTGTTGATTTATCATCAACGGCAACAGAAAGTTCATCATTCAGGCGACGAACGGCCTCAAGACGGCTAAAGGCGGCTTCCCATATTTCTGTACTCGGGGCATCAGCATTAACAAACAAAACATCGTAAGACGTTCCCTGAGACTCATGAGGACAGGCTATGAAATTAGCAGTAGCTTTCATTTTGCAGTCCTCCGGTTAATTATAAATTTATTATAAATTTCATAACTTGCGGCATTCAGTCCTGGACTGTATTTATCTGCCAGTGAACAGGCAATGAATTCTTCAATCGATTTAGTCAGTATATCAAGCTCAGTTGTTCCGGAATAACGCAAGGCCACTCGAAATAATTCTCGGCAGTATGTTTTTTTATGGTCAATATTTTGTAACTGCTGTTGCGGTATATCACGACGTTCAAATATATTAACAAATGCATTAAGCGGGAAGCTATGATTTGCCTGCGGATATTGCTCATAGGAAAACACCACAGTATTACCGTTGCATTCTTTAACAATTGCATTCATACCGCTGTTAATTTCAATATACCACTCTCCTATACATGGAGGATTGATAGCTTCGCTCTGTGCCTTGATTAAAGGTAAGCGGATAGTATCCACTTGGTTTGTTGCAACTGAATCGTTAGACTTGTCGTTAGCCATGACTGTTATCCTACACATAACGGTTTTTGGTTAGGCCATAGCAAGTGCTCGCAACATTTGTTATGGCCGTTTCTTTGGCCCTTTCCCTGTGATAAGGTATAGACCTAACAAGTAAACACTAAGCCATAGGTCTATACATGTCAACTATCTTGAGAGATAAAAGCCAAAAAGGGGCAGGGAAAGCCCCCATGTTTAACGTTAGAATATCGCCAGATTTGAAAGAACAGTTTGAAATACAAGCAAAAAAAGAAGGTGTTAGCTTGGGAAACTGGCTCAAGGAACTTGGCAGGGCGGAACTAAAACGTAAGGGGATCGAGCCGAAAGGGTGATGTTTTAGTCTCCCTGTGTTTGATTAAAAGCGAAATCGCTTTCACATTTAAAGTTCAAGATAGCCAATGCCATCACCAAAGCGGACAGCGCTGTCCGCTTTTCATCAGTAAAAACCACATATTTACGCCAAAACGCTCAACGTTGAGCGCTACGTACCCCGGCAAAAGCGCAAGCGTCTGCGCTTTTGGTAACAAGCAATCAGCATTTAAATGCGGACAACGTTGACCGTTTTGAGGAATCAATGTCGGCTGAGCAAAAACGACAACGTTGTCGTTTTTAAAACGGCAAGCGCTTACCGTTTCAGATTATCGAGGCGGTAAGAGTTTACCGTTTGGTGTCAATTATGTTCAATAAGCGAAAACGTTTTCGCATTTTCTCACCTAACGCGGCAAACCTTCTTTGTCCTAGATGGAAAAACGACAGCGCTGTCGTTTCTAATCCGGGGTTCCAAACCGCTCAGCGCTGAGCGGTTCTGTGGCTTTCTTACAATCCAAATCCGCCAACGTTGGCAGATTTGCAAATATCACATATGATTGATGGTCCCGAATCACAAATGTCCCAGCGCGGGGATATTTCAAGTAGTTCAATCATTTCATGCGCTGGCAGTCATCTCCAAAACTGCGAACGCCTGCCCTTTCAGTACAGTTTGGTAATATATATTGGTAAGCTTTACTTGTAGAAATATAAAACTCCAAAAGCGCCAGCGCTGGCGCTTTGTAAGGCCAGCAATATCATTCCCAGCGCTGGAATACTAAAAGGCGGATTCCTGCATCTTAATTTGAGATGGAATCTCATGGCAATCCAGTGTTAACGTAGGGTTTTAGCCAGTACTCACGACTTGAATATGCCAGCGCTGGCACATTTGAAGTCTGGTAACATCAATAATCTAATGACACCTGATGTAATTTTGAACCCTGAACTGGAATCAACCCCAAATTTAATGGCAACAGCTATCAGCCAGATTACTGATGAACGTGACCTGCTGAACCAATTACTTGACCAAGCACAGATGGCCGATGCATTCGAGCAATTTTCCCGAACGGTTCGGACTTCTAAACTGGCTTTTGTGAAGGAAAACAAGGGCTTTGTTGAATAAATCAGATTTCGGGTAAGTCTCCCCCGTAGCGGGTTGTGTTTTCAGGCAATACGCACGCTTTCAG
>PPYF01220284.1_pt1 | contig 15741 bp, 16 predicted proteins | sample 1559871 | NCBI WGS metagenome assembly PPYF01 (sample SAMN08240021, study PRJNA423297) | Human gut metagenome, whole genome shotgun sequencing project. | reverse complement strand
ACACATTCATATTAAACTAGAGTTATCAATTAATCAAGGAGTATTTATATGAAAAAGACAGAACAAAAATATCAAACATATGTTCAAATATTAAAAGAAGAATTGATTCCTGCTATGGGATGTACAGAACCGATTTCATTAGCGTATGGAGCAAGTCTTGCTAGAAAAGTGTTAAATCATCTACCTACAAAAATTGTTGTAGAAGCAAGTGGGAGTATTATAAAAAATGTAAAGAGTGTCATTGTTCCTCATACACATCATTTAAAAGGAATTAAAGCAGCTGTTTGTGCTGGAATCATAGGAGGTAATGATGATAAATATTTAGAAGTATTAAGTCAAATTGATGAAAAAACAAAGAAAGAAATTGATCAATATATAGAAAAAGTAGATTTTGAAGAACATTTTTTGGATAGTTCAAAAGTATTTGATTACATAATAACGGTTTGGAATAAAAAAGAGTATGTAAAAGTGAGAATAAGTGATTCTCATATGCATGTTGTTTGTATAGAAAAAAATGGAAAAATACTTCAAAAAGAAAAAAGTATTATAAAAAAGGAAAAAGCAGATCGCTCATTATTAGATATAAAAGATACTTATGACTTTATAACGACTGTCGATTTGATCGATATTCAAGAAATTTTAGAAAGACAACTAGATTATAATTATGCGATAGCTTGTGCAGGTTTAAATGATAATTATGGGGCTAATATTGGAAAAGTTCTTTTAAAATCTTTTGGCAATGATGTAAAAAATAAAGCGAAGGCTTATGCTGCAGCTGGTAGTGATGCGAGAATGAATGGTTGCGAATTGCCGGTTGTTATTAATTCGGGTAGTGGCAATCAAGGTATGACATGTTCTTTGCCTGTTATTATCTATGCTCAAGAATTAAAGGTTTCAAAAGAAAAAATGTTTAGAGCGTTAGCTCTATCTAACCTTGTGGCGATTCATGAAAAAAGTGGTATTGGAACTTTATCAGCTTACTGTGGGGCAGTAAGTGCCGCTACTGGAGCTGGTGCAGGAATTGCTTATTTATACGATGAAGATTATCAAGCTGTCATTCATACAATTGTTAATACACTTGCCAATGTTTCGGGGATAGTTTGTGATGGAGCCAAAGCTTCTTGTGCAGCAAAAATTGCTTCTAGTGTTGATGCGGCTATTTTAGGTTATCATATGTACAAAAATGGACAGGAATTTAAATCTGGAGATGGACTAGTGATGGAAAATGTTGAAGCAACAATTCAAAGTGTTGGACGATTAGGTAGAGAAGGAATGAGGGAAACGAATAAAGAAATTATAAAGATGATGATTCATGAATAATAGACAATATGGAGTATTGATTTATCAATATTCCATATTTTTATTTTGAAGTTAAATCTTTAATAACCTTACTGGCAATAATGAGACCTACAGTGGAAGGAACAAAGGCGTTACTTCCAGGAATATCTCTTCTAATTGTACATTTACGTTTTGTTCCTGGTGGGCATATACAATGTGTTCGGCAACTGATGGATAAATCATCAATTGGGCGAATTGGTTTTTCTTCAGAATAAACAACTTTTAATTTTTTAACATGTCTTTTTTTGAGTTCTCTACGCATGACTTTTGCTAGAGGACATACTTTTGTTTTATAAATATCTGTGATTTTAAATTGGGTAGGATCAATTTTATTTCCAGCTCCCATACTTGAAATAATGGGAATATTGTGTTCTTGGGCTTTTAAAACAAGTTCGATTTTTGCAGAAACTGTATCAACTGCATCTATAATATAATCATAATCTTCAAATGAAAAATCAGTAGCATTTTCTGGTAAAAAGAAACATTGATGTGTTTGAATGTTGGCTTTTGGGTTGATTTTTAACATTCTTTCTTTCATGACATCTGTTTTATATTGACCAACTGTATCAAATGTAGCGATGATTTACGATTGAGATTTGTTAGACAAATTTTATCATCATCTATTAAATCAAAAGAGCCAATTCCACTTCTTACAAGCGCTTCGCCTACATAACCGCCGACACCACCTAGACCAAAAATGGCTACATGGCTATTTTGAAGTTTATTCATGGCTTCTTTTCCATATGATAATTGTGTTCTTGAAAATTGGTTTAATATAGGTTCTTCTTAATCATAGTAAAACACTATGAAATATAGTGATCATTTATAGGATGAAGTCAATATTTTTTGTTGACTTTAAAAAAATATTTTTGTAGAATAACACTCGGCTTTAAATTAAATATTTGGTATCTATTGGAAACGCACACTCCTTGAGTGATAACGAACAACACAATTCATTATTATAAGGAGGTTCTTTTATGCCAAAAACAAAATTTCAAGAAATTATTTTTACAATTATGATGGTTTTCATGATGGTTTATTTTATGATTTGTTATAACATTGCCTTAAATGTAGGAGGTATGACAAATCAAGTATTCTTAGCTGCTTTTCATGAATTAGTGATTATGGGACCCGTTGCTTTTATTTTAGATTTTTTCATTATTGGACATTTAGCTAAAAAGAAAGCATTTCAAATTGTTGATTTAGAAAATGGGCATCCATTTCATTTAGTAATTGCGATTTCAGTGGTATCTATTATTTTAATGTGTCCATGTATGTCATTTGCAGCAACACTTTTATTTAAAAATGCAGGAAGTCAAATCATTGCTGTTTGGTTACAAACAACAGTTTTAAATTTCCCAATGGCATTTTTCTTACAATTATGTTTTGCTGGACCAATCGTAAGATTTGTCTTTGGAAAAATATTTAGAGAAAATAGGGCTTAGGCTCTATTTTTATTTTACAAAGAAAAATTCTTTCGCTAAAATAAAAGAGGATGAGGGGGGATTTACTTGAAATTAACAATGCTTGGAACAGGAAATGCACTTGTGACAAAGTGCTATAATACTTGTTTTGTCATTGAAAATGAAAATGATTATTTGATGGTTGATGCTGGTGGGGGCAATACAGTTTTAAATCAACTTGAAAAAGCAGGGATCAATTGGAAAGATGTAAAACATATTTTTGTCACACATAAACATATTGATCATTTATTAGGGATGATTTGGATGATTCGTTTGATTTGTCAAAATATGGCAGCTGGTAAATATGAAGGAGAAGCTTATATTTATGGTCATCAAGAAGTGATTGAGATGTTAGAAACGATTTCTCAAATGCTTTTACAAAGTAAGCAAACAAAATTTATTCATGACCGTTTACATCTTGTGGTTGTAAACGATGGTCAAACGAAAGAAATTATTGGTAAGAAAGTAACTTTCTTTGATATTCATTCAACGAAAGCTAAACAATTTGGTTTTATGATGGAACTTGATCAAGAAAGAAAATTAACATGTTGTGGGGATGAACCTTATAACGAAGAAAATGAAAAATATGCTTTAAAGAGTGATTATTTATTACATGAAGCTTTTTGTTTATATGATCAAGCAGATATTTTTCATCCTTATGAAAAACATCATTCAACAGTTAAAGATGCGTGTCAGCTTGCTGAAAAATTAAAAGTAAAAAATGTGGTTTTATATCACAGCGAAGATCAAAATATTGAAAATCGTAAAGAACTTTATACAAAAGAAGGAAAAGCTTATTTTAGTGGGAAGATTTATGTTCCTAATGATTTAGAAACAATAGAACTATAGGAAGGAGATTTTTATGCTCATTGTCAATCAAATAGAAAATACACATTTTTCAAAAACAGAGAAGGAAATTGTTGATTATATTATTGATCAAGGAATGAATATTGAAAAAATGTCTGCTAATGAAATAGCAAGAAATACGTTTACAAGCGCTCCTTTGCTTGTAAGAATTGCTAAGAAGTTAGGATATAGTGGTTTTAATGAATTTAAAAGTGCGTATTTAAAAGAACTTTCTTATATGTTAGAAGAAACAGATGTAGATGCTTCTATTCCTTTTTTATTAAGTGATGATTTGATGACAATTACAAAAAATCTTGCTTTATTAGAAAAAGAAACCATTCAAGATACACAGCAACTTAATCATCATGATGATCTACAAGAAGCGGTTCGCTTATTACAAAAAGCACAAGTTATTGATGTTTATGGTGTTCTCGATCATGTTTTACTAGCGAAACATTTTAAAACATTAATGATGTATATTGGTAAAGATGTTCAAGTTATTGATCAAGTAACGGGTCAAAAAAGAAGTGCCTGTCTTGCCGATGAGAGTCATTGTGCAATCATTATTTCTTATTCAGGACAAACAAGAGAAATGGTGGAAGTTGCAGAAATTTATCATAAAAGAAATATTCCATTTATTTCAATTACTTGTATGGCAGAAAATTCTATTTCAAGATTGGCGGATGTTCATTTGTATCTTTCTTCAAGAGAAATGTTACATATTAAAATAGGTGATTTTGCTTCAACAACCTCTTTAAAATATTTATTTGATATTTTATATGCAGGTGTCTTTTCGTATAATTATAAAAAGAATCTAGAAACGAAAATTGTAGTTGCTTCATATGTTGATGATCGTCAAAGTGAAGATGAATATATAAATGAAAAATAGGTCGAGTTGACCTATTTTTTTAAAGATTTATTTTTTAATTCATTGACATATTCCATTTGATGTTCAACATTTTCGTGAAGTTCTTTTTCCATTTCTTCAACAGTCGTATGTTTTACTTCTGCTGCTTCATCAGTTTTCCCATAAACCGCTTCATAAGCTTCTTTAGCGTTATGTTGTAATGCATGACGCATTTGATGTAATTCTTCTAATTTCTTTTCTTGTTCTTTGATTTCATCATCAACTGATTGATACATTTCTTCAATTGTTAATTGTTTTTTAGTGTCATCATCATGTTGGATGTCTTGACCGTCCTTAAAATATTTTTTTAAAGATTCTTTTGCTTGTTCATTAATTTCATTGATACTCATATTTTATTCCCTCTTTCTTAATACAAGTATATTATAGAATGAATGATAAAAAAAATAAAGCATTTAGATATCACTTTAAATCCCATTAACAAATTACTAAAAATGTAAGAGCTTTAAATGTTAATATCATTAACATTGACATATTAGTTAGCTTATGCTAATTTACAATATGAGGGATTAAAATGACAACAGAAAAAATAAAAAGCTTATTATTAATGAATGAAAATAAAAAAATAACAGTCACATTACTAGCTAAAAAAATGAATGTTTCAAAAGCAACAATGTCAAGAATGATCAATACTTTTTATGAACAAGGATTAACTTTAGATAAAGGTAAATGTCAGCTTTCAAAAAAAGGACAAGAATATATTGAAAAAATTCAAGAAAAAATAAAGAATCTAACCTATTGGCTACAAGAAACAAGTCACCTAAATGAAGAAGAGGCTCGTCAAGAAGCTATCAAACTCTATACGACACTTAATGATGAAACCATTGAACGCATTTGTAGTCGTATTCATTTTAATAAAGTTTTTGATCAACTGGGAGACCTTGTAGAATTTTCAGGACATTATTTAGAACATCATTTAGAACCAGGTAAATATAATTTTTCTTTTACATTATTTCATTATAAAGATGCAAATGTTCATTCAATGGCTAATCGAGGTTTTGAGCATCCTGCCTATCTTTTAATTGAGCACCATCAAGGATTTCTTGTATTTCAACCAATTGAAATGAAAAAAGAATTATTAAAAGAAAGAATTACGATTTCTTCTAAATTAAAATCGATGAAATATCTTATTCAGAATAAGGAATGTGATTGTTTTGAAAAAAATGATTGTTTCTATATACCTATTACAGATTTAAATTTCTTTTATACAAAAGAAGAAAGATTGATGCAAACATCTCTTACGGTTAAATTAAAGGTTAATTTATTAAAAGGACATATGCCAGAAAATCTTGCCCTTTTAAAAATACTGTTTCATTGATGAAACACGAAAAAGTATTATAAAACATGAAAAAAACAGCATTTTGTTTCATGGGTGAAACAAATCAAATGCTTGTTTTTTTATTTTAAACAGATATGATGATAATAGTTAGGTATAACTAACTACAGGAGGAAACATGAAAATATTATTTATTATATTTGGAATTATATCATTTATTTTAGGAACGATTGGTGTGGTTTTACCAATATTGCCAACGACCCCATTTTTACTTTTAAGTGCTTTTTTATTTTTAAAAAGTTCAGATAGATTTCATGAATATTTAATTCAAACAAAACTTTATCAAAAATATATCAATGAAATGGTCATTGAAAGAAAGACAACCAAAAAGAAAAGGAATCAGTCATTATTTACAGTAACACTTATTTTTTTGATTGCTGTAATGATTACACCTGTATGGATTGGAAAGATATGTTTATTGATGGTAATGAGTATTCATCATTTTATTATGTTAAAGAAAGTAGAGATTATTAATGAATAAAATAGATCAAAAAAGAGAAAATGAAAAAAGAATATTAAAGGTAATGATTGATATTTATCAAAGAAAACATCCTCAAGAAAGTAAGATGTGTGAAAATCTTTATAAGTACGCTTGTTTGCGTATTGATAAATGTCCTTTTATGGAAACTAAAACTTTTTGTAGTGGATGTAAAGTTCATTGTTATCAAAAAGAATATCGAAGCCAAGTAAAAAAAGTGATGCGCTTTTCTGGAAAATATATGCTTTTTTACCATCCACTTCTAACAATCAAACATGGATGGCTTTCACTTAAAGAAAGGAGAAGAAAAAATGTTTAATAAAAGATTATTAAAAACTTTTAAAGCGGAAATGAAAAATGTTTATGGGTTAGTTTTGATTCAATGGTTGGTTTTAGTTTGTCATATTCTACTGACATTTTTACATAGTTATGTTTTATCTTGTCTTTATCTAAAACAATCTTTTTCACTTGTTTTTTATTTATTAAGTGTGATTTGTTTATTTGCTTTAAAATGTTTTTTACAAACAACACAAAATAAACAAGCATTATCTTTAACTGAAACGATTAAAACAAAGTTAAGAAAAAGTGTTTTTGATAAGATATATCATCAAAAACAAACAACAGTTTTTAAAGAATCGACGCTTACTCAACTTACAAGTGAAGGTATTGATCAATTAGAAATTTATTTTTCTAAATATATACCACAATTCTTTTATGCCATGTTGGCACCACTTACTTTATTTATCGTTGTTGGTTTTATGTCTTTAAAAGTAGCGCTTATCTTGCTTTTATGTGTACCACTTATTCCTGTTTCTATTGTTGTTGTACAAAAAATAGCTAAAAGGTTATTAGCGAAATACTGGAATAGTTATACAGGATTAGCGGATTCTTTTTTAGAAAATTTACAAGGACTTACAACTTTAAAATATTATCAAAGTGATTTATATTATCAAGATAAAATGGATAGGGAAGCAGAAGATTTTAGAAAGAAAACCATGCGTGTTTTAATTATGCAACTGAATTCGATTAGTGTGATGGATCTAGTAGCTTATGGTGGTTTTGGTCTAGGAGTTGTTTTGGGTTTACAAGAATATTTAGATCAACATATTACTTTTATGATGTTTGTTTTTATTGTAATGATTTCTATTGAATTCTTTTTACCTTTAAGAATGTTAGGAAGTTATTTTCATATTGGACAAAATGGAAACGCGGCAGCAGATAAAATTTTTAAACTATTGGATAGCTTGGATGATATTCAAGAAAGTTATCAAGAATCGATTTCAACTTTATCTTTTGAACATGTAACTTTTGGCTATGATGAAAAAATTATTTTAAAAGATGTTTCATTTTCTTTATCCAAAGGAACATTTTTAACGATTGTAGGAGAATCGGGTTCAGGGAAAAGTACGATTGCTTCACTGCTAATGAATTTATATCCAATTCAAAAAGGTAAAATTCTTTATAATCAAGAAACAATATCAGAAACAATGACACTTTATCAAAAAATAACGTTGATCAAAGACGAAACATATATTTTAAAAGGGACAGTCTTTGATCATCTTGCAATGTCAGGGTGTATTGATGAAGAAAAAATGATGGCTGTTTTAAAAGAAGTAAAACTATTTGAGGTCTTTGAAAATCAAGGAGGATTAAGGTTTCAACTTAATGAAGGAGCTAAAAATCTATCAGGTGGACAAAGACAAAGATTAGCTCTTGCAAGAGCGTTATTGCGTGAAAGTGATGTTTATATTTTTGATGAAGCAACGAATAATGTTGATCGTGAAAGTGAAGAGATTATTTTAAAAATTATGAAACGTTTAGCTAAAGATAAAATTGTTATTTTTATTACACATCGCATGGCCCATTGTAAAGAAAGTCATCTTACTTTTGTAATGAAAGAGGGAAGATTGATTCAACAAGGAAGTTATGATGAATTATTCAATCAAGCTAATTTATTTAGAGAGCTTGTGGAAAATCAAAAGAATTTAGAAAGGATTATTGAAAATGAAAGATAAGATAAAATTAATTATTTCTTTATTAAAATTAGTACGTCCTTTTTTAATGATTATGTTATTGGCAATTATTTTAGGTGTGTTAGGGCATTTAACAGCAACCTTTATTACCGTTTTTATCATTCTCGCTTTTTGTAAAGTAATTTCCTTTTCACTTGCTGTTAAATTAATTATTCTTTGTGCATTTTCAAGAGGAATCTTACGATACATAGAACAAGCATGTAATCATTATATTGCCTTTAAAGTATTGGCCCATATTCGTCATTTAGTCTTTGAAAAATTAAGAGAACTGGCACCAGCTAAATTAGAAAATGAAGATAAAGGAAATATTATTGCAATGTTGACAAGTGATGTTGAACTCTTAGAAGTTTTCTTTGCTCATACTATTTCGCCGGTGATGATTGCCTTTATTTATAGTATAATTATGATTTGTTTTATAGATTCTTATCATTTTGTTTTTGGGATACTTGCTTTTGTTTGTTATGGTATCATGGGTATATTGATTCCATATATCACTTATAAAGTGAGTCAAAAAGAGGGAAGTAATTATCGTTTTTTACTTGCTAATTTTAATACTTTTGTTTTAGAGACAGTTTTAGGTAAAAGAGAAATTTTACAATTTAGTCAACAAGAAAAACGCTTTGAACAGATGATGGATCATCAAAATAATTTAACCCAAACACATCAAAAATTAATCAAGCATCAAAGTTTTCAACAAATACTTTCAGATGGGCTGATTATTTTATCGGTTGTTATTTCTATTTTATTGATCAAGAATCATGTTTCTAAAGAATTGTTGATTCCAATGATGGCTCTATCATCTTCTTTTGGACCAACGATTGCCCTAGCAAATCTGGCAAATAATTTAAATCAAGTATTTCCTTGCGCTAGACGTATTTTAGATTTATTAGAGGAAGAACCATTACTTAAAGAAATTACAAATAAAAATACAATTTTAAATTTACCAATCGAAGTAAAGAATCTTTCATTTCATTATCCAAATACATCTATGGAAGTTTTACATAAAATCAATTATACATTTGAATTTGGTAAAACATATGGATTGCTTGGAAAAAGTGGCTGTGGTAAATCAACTTTATTGAAATTATTAATGCGTATTTATCAAGGTGAAGGAGATATTTTATTTAATAATGAATCCATTGAAAAAATCAACAGTCAAACATTAAAAGAAAATATGAGCTATGTTGATCAAGAAACATTTTTATTTAAAGATACGTTATATCATAATATTACTTTATTAAATCCTGCTTATAGTCAAGAAGATGTAATAGAAGCTTGTAAACAAGCACAGATTCATGATTTTATTATGTCTTTACCACAAGGCTATCAAACTGTTTATGATGAAAATATTTCAGGTGGACAAAAACAAAGAATTGGTTTAGCACGTGCTTTTTTAAGAAAAACACCAATTCTTTTATTAGATGAACCGACAAGTCGTATTGATAGTTTAAATGAAGCCGCATTATTAGAAAGTTTAAAACAAATCAAAGATGAAAAGCTTATTATTATTGTAAGTCATCGAAAATCTTCTCTTGCTTTATGTGATGAAATCATAGAAATAGAACAAGGTATAATAAAGCATTAAACCGATAAAAAAATATTTATTTTTTTTGAAAATGTCGTATAATGTAAAAAAGAATGGAGGATTTTAAGATGAAAGATTTTTTTAAAAGTAAAGAATTATGGACATTTGTAGGAGGAGCAGTTACTGCTGTTGTGACTTCAAAGTTCGCTAAAAGTAATAAAGCAAGAGAATTAGCTGTTAAAGGATTAGCTAGTGGAATGCAAGTAAAAGATAACGTAGAAGCAACTGTTACTTCTATTAAAGAAGATGCTCAAGATGTCTATGCTGAAGCAGTAGAAAAAAGTAAGGCACAATAATGATGAGTAATTTTAAAATAGTTCATGAAATTGATGGAAGATTACGTGTTCGTTTTGGACAATATGCTTTTACAAATGAACAAGCAACTATTTTAAAAAGCGATTTTTTAAAACTTGAATATGTAAGATATGTAGAAGCACATTATAAAAATGGAAGTCTTCTATTGGTTTTCGATGAAAATTATAAAAATGAAGTATTTGATTATTTAAAAAGCTATGATTTAAGTGCTTTACAAAATAGAGAAATTCCTGAAAATTGTTCTCAAAATTTACAAGTGCTGGATCAAAGCTTTAAACATGAATTAATTAAGATTTTTGCCAAGAGATATGCTGTTAAGTTCTTTTTACCAAATGTTGTTGGTAAAGGAATTGCTATCTATAAAGCACTTGCTTATTTTAAAGCAGGACTTGCTTCACTTGGAAATAAACGTATTGATGTTCCAGTTTTAGATGCAACAAGTATTGGAGTATCTTTATTACGTAAAGAATTTAATACAGCAAGCAACATTATGCTGATGCTTAAAATTTCTGAATTATTAGAAGATTACACACGTCAAAAAGTCACTTTACAATTAGGTGATAGCTTGATGAATAAATTTGATAAAGTTTGGGTTTATGAAGACGGACAAGAACAAGAAATTGCGATGTCTGATTTAAAACAAGGACAAACTGTTATTGTGCAAACAGGAAGTATGGTTCCTATTGATGGAGAAATCGTTGATGGTGAAGCTATGGTTAATGAATCAAGCTTTACAGGTGAACCATTAAGTAAACGTGTTACATTAAATGATACGGTTTATGCAGGAACGTTAATTGAAGAAGGAAAGATTTTTGTTAAAGTTAGAAACTTACAAGATGAAAGCCGTATTGCTAAAATCATTGATATGATTGATACCAATGAATCATTAAAAGCATCTATTCAATCAAGAGCAGAACATATGGCTGATGCCATTGTACCTTATAGTTTCTTAGGATTCTTTGGGGTTTGGGCATTGACAAGAAATCTTACAAGAGCCACTTCTCTTTTATTAGTGGATTATTCTTGTGCGATTCGTCTATCAACATCAATTTCAGTGATTTCAGCAATGCAAGAAGCTTCAATGCACAATGTTTTAGTTAAAGGTGGAAAACATTTAGAAAGCATGAAGGATGCAAATGTGATTGTTTTTGATAAAACAGGAACTTTAACACATGCCAAACCTGTTGTACTAGATGTCGTTCCTTTACAAGATTATACAAGAGAAGAAGTTTTAAAAATTGCGGCTTGTCTAGAAGAACATTTCCCACATAGTGTGGCTAATGCCATCGTTCATCAAGCAGAAGTTGAAAACTTAAAACATCGTGAAGAACATGCGGAAGTAAAATATGTGATTGCTCATGGTATTTCGACAAGCTTAAATGGTGAAGATGTTATTATTGGAAGCAGTCATTTTGTCTTTGAAGATGAAGGTGTAGAAATGACACAAGAAATTAAAGATTTGATTTCTTCACTTGAAAGTAAAGGTTCAAGTTCCCTTATTTATCTAGCTATTGCTAAAAAGCTTGCAGGTATTATTAGTATTTATGATCCTTTAAAACCAGAAGCTAAAGAAGTTGTTCAAGAACTTCGTGATATTGGTTTTGATAAAGTCATTATGCTTACAGGGGATAGTCCTAACTGTGCAAAAGCAATTGCGAAACAATTAAATTTAGATGATTTTAGAGCAGGAGTTTTACCAGAAGATAAAGCAAGTTATATTGAAAGTTTAAAGAAAGAAGGAAATACCGTTGTGATGGTAGGAGATGGTATTAATGATACACCAGCCTTATCCATGGCAGATGTTTCGATTTCACTTCAAGATAGCTCAGATATTGCGCGTGAACTTGCAGATATTACACTTGTATCAAATTCATTAAATGATATCGTTGCTTTAAGAATGATTTCAGAAGGCTTATTTAAACGTATTCATAGTCAATATCGTTTGATTGTTGGTTTAAATACATCCTTTATTGTTTTAGGAGCATTAGGTTTACTTACACCACAAATGCTCGCCATGCTTCATAATGGAAGTACATTCTTAATTGCTTCAGGTTCAACACGTTCATTATTACATTAGAAACAGATATTTTCTGTTTCTTTTTCTTTTTATGAAAGTATGTTGAAGTTGTAAAAGTGCTTTATTATACTAATAGAAAAGGAGATAGATTATGGCAATTAAAGTAATAATTATGGATATTGATGGGACTTTAGTCAATGATGAAAAAGTCATTACACCACTTACTAAAGAAACCCTTTTAAAAGCACAAGATAAAGGGGTACGTTTGGTTTTAGCTTCAGGAAGACCAACAAGTGGATTATTAAAACTTGCTGAAGAATTAGATATGGAAAATCATCATGGTTTATTTGTATGTTTCAATGGTTCAAAAGTAGTTGATTGTCAAAGTCATGAAACACTTTATAATCATGCGATTTCAGTAGAAGATAGTAAAGCTGTCTTAGAACATTTAAAGAATTTTAAAGCAAGACCAATGTTTGATAAAGATGAATATATGTATGTTAATGATGTTTTTGATAATACAATTACATATAAAGGAAAACCATTTAATGTGATGCAATATGAATCAAGAGGAAATAACTACATCTTATGTGAAAAAAGAGATTTAGCAGCCTTTGTTGATTTTGAAATCAATAAAATTCTTACATTTGGTGATCCAGACTATTTACAAGCACATTATAAGGAAATGATGGAACCATTTAAAGATCGTTTAAACTGTATGTTTACATCTGATTTCTATTTTGAATATACTGCAAAAGGTGTTGATAAGGCCAAAGCTTTAGATAGTGTTTTAATTCCTATGGGTTATAAAAAAGAAGAAATGATGGCTTTTGGGGATGCTCAAAATGATAAATCAATGGTTGAATATGTTGGCTTAGGTGTGGCTATGGGAAATGCTTCAGATGAATTAAAAGCAGTAGCTAATGAAATTACAGATACAAATAATAATGATGGTATTGCCAAGGCCATTATGAAACATATTGAGTTATAAAAACGGAGAAATCCGTTTTTTTCTTTGAGATACTTGAAAAAAAAGGAAAGGGATAGTATTCTATAGTTAGTTAGATTAGGCTAACTATAGGAGGGGGGATATTATGTTTTTATCAATCAAGGATCTTAAAAAAAGCTTTGGTGAAGATGAATATAAGACAGAAGTTTTAAAAGGTATTGATTTTGAAATAGAAAAAGGTGAAATTTGTGTTTTACTTGGGCCTTCAGGTTCTGGTAAATCAACACTGCTAAATATTATTGGAGGAATTGATCAACCAGATAGTGGCACAATTATGATTCAAGGGAAAACAATTTCAACATTAAAAGAAAAAGATCTAACAAATTATCGTCGTAATCATTTGGGATATGTTTTTCAAATGTATAATTTGATTTCACATTTAAATGTTGAACAAAATATTGATGTAGGAAAATATTTAAGTAAAAATCCATTAGATAAAGAAGAACTTTTACAAACACTTGGTTTAAAAGAACATCGTTATAAACAACCAAACCAATTATCTGGTGGTCAACAACAAAGAACTTCAATAGGACGTGCAATCATTAAAAATCCAGATTTATTGCTTTGTGATGAACCAACAGGGGCTTTAGATTATCATACATCAAAAGATATTTTACAATTGATTGAAGATGTTAATAAAAAATATGGTAATACAACTATTATTGTAACGCATAATGATGCAATTAAAGATATGGCTGATCGTGTGATTTATTTACATGACGGGCGTATTCGTGAAAATATTAAAAATACACATAAAATTCCAGCAAAGGATTTGAATTGGTAAAATGAAGAATCCATTATTTAAAAGATTACCATATATTTTAAAAGATGAAATTGCAAAATATTTAATTATATTTTTATTTATGGCAGGATCTATTGGTCTTATTTCAGGGTTTTTAGTGGCTGATGGCTCAATGATCAAAGCTTATAATGACAGTTTTGATAAATACAATATTGAAGATGGACATTTTCGTTTAAATGATTCTCTATCAAAAGAAAATAAAAAGGCTTTAGAAAAAGAAGGTGTCACAATTTATGATCTTAATTACATTGAAGAAGAAGTAGAATCTACAAGTACAATTCGTCTCTTTAAACCAAGAAACAAAGTCAATCAAGTATGTATTATGGAAGGAAAACTTCCTCAAAGTAAAAATGAAATAGCGATTGATCGTATGTATGCCGATAATAATCATTACCAAGTAGGCCAAACCATCAAAGTAGGTAAAAAGAAGTTAAAAATTACGGGACTCGTCGCTTTATCAGATTATAGTGCTCTTTTTTCAAAAAATAGTGATCTAATGTTTGATTCTGTTAAATTTGGTGTGGGCATTATTTCTAAAGAGGAATTTAAAAGTTTTAAAGACGCTAAAATCTATTATAACTACGCTTGGACATATAATGAAGATGTTGATAATGAAGTTAATGCCAGTAATGATTTTTTAAATGTACTTGTTAAAAATGTTTCAGGTATTGACGATTATATTCCTCAATATGCTAACCAAGCTATTCACTTTACAGGTGATGATATGGGTGGTGATGAGGCAATGATGACGGTTTTACTTTATATCATTATTGGGATTCTTGCCTTTGTCTTTGCAATCACTACTAAAAATACTATTGAAAGTGAAGCACCAATGATTGGAACACTTCGCGCTATGGGATATACAAAAAAAGAAATGTTGATTCAATATATGACATTACCTATTCTTGTTTCTTTAGTTGCTTGTATTGTAGGAAATATTTTAGGATATACATATTTTAAAGCTGTCATGGCCGGTATGTATTATGGAAGTTATAGCTTACCAACTTATGTAACGATTTGGTCTGGGGATGCTTTCATTAAAACGACAATCATTCCATTTATTATGATGGTTTTAATTAATTATGGTATTTTAATGAAATCTTTAAAATTATCACCTCTTAAATTTATGAAAAGAGATATTAAAAAAGTTAAAAAGAATAAAAAAACATTGGTATTGCATCGTTTGGGCTTCTTTTCTCAATTTAGATTAAGTGTTATTTTAAATAATTTATCAGGTTATATTACATTATTTGTGGGTGTTTTATTCGCAATTATTTTATTAATGTTTGGAATGGATATGCATCCTGTTCTCGATCATTATCAAGATATTGTTGTTAATAATATGACTGCTAAATATCAATATATTTTAAATACACCAGAATCAGTTGATACCACAGCCATTGAACAAGTTTTTCAAACGATTCCTCAAGAATTTAGAGATAGTTTCTTAAGTTTGATTGATGATCAATATGATGAAATGTATGATAACTATAAAACTAAAACCAAAGGGGCAGAAGCTTTTTCACTTTATTCATTAAAAACACTTCCAGAAAGTACAATAGAAGAAGATATTAGCCTCTATGGTTTACAAAAT
>PPYF01188398.1_pt1 | contig 15744 bp, 13 predicted proteins | sample 1559871 | NCBI WGS metagenome assembly PPYF01 (sample SAMN08240021, study PRJNA423297) | Human gut metagenome, whole genome shotgun sequencing project. | reverse complement strand
GCCGAAATTTTACCATTCAGGAGGGCCGATGAGCCACACAGACAACGGTTTCCGTTCACTGACACTTAAACGTTTCCCGGAGACGGACAACGTTAACCCACTGCTGGCGTGGGAAGCAGCCGATGAATATCTGCTGCAACAGCTGGACGATACTGAGATTCGCGGCCCGGTGCTTATCCTGAATGATACCTTCGGCGCGCTGGCCTGCGCACTGGCGGAGCATACGCCGTACAGCATCGGCGACTCCTACTTAAGCGAGTTGGCGACCCGAGAAAACCTGCGCCATAACGATATCGCCGAATCGAGCGTGAAATTTCTCGATAGCACTGCGGAATACCCGCAGGCGCCCGGCGTCGTGCTGATTAAAATCCCTAAAACCATGGCGCTGCTGGAGCAGCAGCTGCGCGCGCTGCGTGAAGTGGTTACGCCAGAAACGCGTATTATCGCCGGGGCGAAAGCACGCGACATTCACACCTCGACGCTGGAACTGTTCGAGAAGGTTCTGGGCCCAACCACCACCACGCTGGCATGGAAAAAGGCGCGTCTGATTAACGGCACCTTTACCAAACCGGCGCTGGCCGACACCGCCCAGACCCTGAGCTGGAAGCTGGAAGGCACCGGCTGGACCATCCACAACCATGCTAACGTCTTCTCCCGTACCGGGCTGGATATCGGCGCGCGTTTCTTTATGCAGTACCTGCCGGAAAACCTGGAAGGGGAGATTGTGGACCTCGGCTGTGGCAACGGCGTACTGGGCATGACCCTGCTGGCGAAAAACCCGCAGGCGCAGGTGGTGTTCGTGGATGAATCGCCGATGGCTGTGGCCTCCAGCCGCCTGAACGTCGAGACCAACCTGCCGGATGCGCTGGACCGCAGCGAGTTTATGATTAACAACGCGCTCTCCGGCGTCGAGCCGTTCCGCTTCAACGCGGTGTTCTGCAACCCGCCGTTCCACCAGAAGCACGCGCTGACCGATAACATCGCCTGGGAGATGTTCCACCACGCCCGCCGCTGCCTGAAGATCAACGGCGAGCTGTATATCGTGGCCAACCGTCACCTCGACTACTTCCACAAGCTGAAGAAGATTTTTGGTAACTGCGAGACTATCGCGACGAATCATAAGTTTGTGATTCTGAAAGCGGTGAAGTTAGGTCGTCGTCGTTAATACGGTTAACGGCATAAAATGCCGAATAGTGGCGTAGCCGCTTTATCCGGCATTCTGTTGGAATCGAGCTCCCAAATCATACATTTCCCCCTCTCTAAATAGGCTTCCCCCATTGTGCCTGGTGGTTTTTGACGTAATGTCGTTGCCACTCACTAAGGCAGATAATGTTGCCAAAATGGCAACTCCTGCTATGATATTGCCAATTTGTCAACGGACCTGATGAAGAATGCACCTCATAACACTGAAAGCACTGAAAGATGCGGGGGATAAATTTCCGCAACATAAAACGGAACTCGTGGCTCTGGGAAATGTGTTAGCAAAAGGGTATTTCAGAACACCCACAGCACTAAAAGCGGTGTTTCCCTCTCTGGATAATTTTAAATATCTGGATAAACACTATGTCATTAACATTGGGCGAAACCAACTGCGTGTGGTCGCAATGCTCTTTTTTGAAACGCAAAAATGCTACATACGCCATGTGTTTACCCATAAGGAATATGACATCTTCACGGCGGCGCATCGAACTAAGGGGAAAAAATGATGGTGATTGCAGATATCCTGAAAGCGGGTGAAAAGTTAACGGCAGTTGCGCCTTTTTTGGCGGGTATTCAGAATGATGAGCAGTACGCAGAGGCGCTGGCGTTTGTCGATCATCTGCTGTTAAACGATCCTGATAATCCCTTACTGGATTTGGTTTGTGCCAAAATCAGCGCATGGGAGAACGCGTCACCAGAGTTTGCGGAGTTTAATGCGCAACGTAATGCCATGCCGGCAGGGCTCTCTGTGATCCGTACTCTTATGGATCAATACGGGCTTACACTGTCTGATTTGCCAGAGATTGGCAGCAAGTCGATGGTGTCGCGCGTGTTAAATGGGCAACGCAAACTTACGCTGGATCATGCCAAAAAGTTGGCTGCCCGATTTGGTATTTCACCAGCGTTATTTATTGATTAATAATGAAAGGCATTAAATTTCCAGCGCCAGCTTCGTCCCTTGCGCAATCGCCCGTCGGGCATCCAGTTCGCCCGCTACGTCACTGCCGCCAATTAAGTGCACCGTCTTGCCCGCCGCCAGCAGGGGTCCTTGCAGCGTGCGGTTTGGCTCCTGACCGGCGCAGATAATCACGTTATCGACCGCCAGCAGCTGCGGCTCGCCGCCGATCTCAACATGCAGCCCCGCATCGTCGATCTTCTGATAGCTGACCGCCGGGATCATCTTCACGCCGCGAGAAAGTAGGGTAGTGCGATGGATCCAGCCGGTGGTTTTACCTAACCCTTCGCCCGGCTTGCTGGCCTTACGTTGCAGCATCACAATCTGCCGCGGGCTGCGGGCCAGATGCGGACCCTCAGGGCGCAGGCCGCCTGCCTGCTGCAGGCTGGTATCGATGCCCCATTCCACGCAGAACTCGGCAATATTCTGGCTGGTTGGGTTACCGGGCTGGCTGAGATACATCGCCGTATCAAAGCCGATGCCGCCGCAGCCGATAATCGCCACACGTTGCCCGACTGGCGCTTTATCGCGTAGTACGTCCAGATAGGTCAGCACTTTTGAGTGATCAATGCCTTCAATAGGCGGTGTACGCGGGGTGATCCCGGTGGCGAGGATCGTTTCATCAAAGTTGAGCAGATCGTCTGCGGTGACGCGATGATTCAACCTCAACGTCACACCGGTGACGTCGATCATCCGGCGGTAATAGCGCAGCGTTTCGTAAAACTCTTCTTTGCCGGGGATCTGTTTGGCGACATTAAATTGCCCGCCGATCTCTGCGCTACCGTCGAACAGCGTTACCTGATGACCGCGCGCGGCGGCGTTGATGGCAAACGCCAGCCCCGCAGGGCCAGCGCCGACAACCGCCAGGTTTTTACGCGTAGTCGCCGGAAGGATCGGCATTTTGGTTTCGTGACAAGCGCGAGGGTTAACCAGGCAAGATGTCACCTTGCCGACAAAGATCTGATCGAGGCAGGCCTGGTTGCAGCCAATGCAGGTGTTGATCTCATCGGCGCGACCCGACTGCGCTTTGGAGAGCAGCTCGGCATCGGCGAGGAACGGACGGGCCATCGACACCATATCGGCATCGCCGCGCGCCAGAATATCGTCGGCGACCTGCGGATCGTTAATTCGGTTGGTGGTAACCAGTGGAATCGTCACATGGCCTTTGAGCTTGCGGGTGACCCAGCTAAAGGCGCCGCGCGGTACCGGCGTAGCAATGGTCGGGATCCGCGCTTCGTGCCAGCCGATCCCGGTGTTGATTATCGTCGCGCCCGCGGCTTCGATCGCCTGGGCGAGGCGCACGGTTTCATCAAAGGTGCCGCCGTTGTCGACTAGGTCGAGCATCGACAGACGGTAGATGATAATAAAGTCGTTTCCAACACGCTGGCGTACGGCGCGCACCACTTCGACGGCAAAGCGCATGCGGTTGTCGTAGTTACCGCCCCATTCATCGTCGCGCAGGTTGGTGCGCGCGGCGAGAAATTCGTTAATCAGATAGCCTTCTGAGCCCATCACTTCCACACCGTCATAGCCCGCCTCCCGCGCCAGCTGGGCGCAGCGTGCGAAGTCGTCGATCAGCCCCAGAATACCCTCATGCGTCAGTTCGCGCGGCGTAAAGCGATTGATCGGCGCCTGAAGCGCCGAAGGGGCGACGAGGTTTGGTTGATAGCTGTAGCGGCCAGTGTGCAGAATTTGCAGCGCAATTTTGCCACCTTCCTGATGCACGGCATCGGTAATTGTGCGGTGGTGCGGCAGTTGGCTGACGTCATTCAGCATCGCGCCGCCCGCCATCCCCACACCGGTGGGATCCGGCGCTATCCCGCCGCTGACGATCAGCGCCACGCCATGACGTGCGCGTTCGGCGTAGAAGACCGCCAGTCGCTCAGCGCCGTCAGGGTACTCCTCCAGCCCGGTATGCATCGAACCCATCAGCACACGGTTTTTCAGCTGGGTAAAACCCAGATCGAGCGGGGCGAACAGCGACGGATAGCTCATAAGGATGTCCAGTATGTGAAATTATTGTTATGTGGTCGGATGAGTTACTAATTTAGCCGTCGGCGCCAAAAAGGGAAAAGGGGAATGCAATGATTGTGATGGGATTCAAAGAACGCCCCCGCAGCGCGAGGGCGCCATTCAGGCAAAAGTGACGCGTTTTCCAATGGAATCAAACAGGTGAAGATTTGATTCCTGTACCGTTAGGGTTAGCGGGCTTTGTGCCGGGAAACTCAATTGCTGGAACGATTTCAGACACATTGAATGTCCGCCGACATCGAGCCATACCAGCGTGGAGTCGCCCTGCAGTTCGCACAACCGGGTTCGCCCACTCAGGCTGAAATCGCCTGGCTGCTGGTACTGCATATGCTCCGGACGAATGGCGACGAACATCTTGTCGTTTTCACGAACGCCGAGCGGCTGACGGGAGAGCGGAAAGATGATGTCATCGGCTATGTGCAGAGCACCCTGATGCCAGACGGCAGGCAGAACGTTAATCTTTGGCGTGCCGATAAATTCGGCGACAAACAGGTTTGCCGGCGTGTTGTACAGTTCGAGAGGCGTGCCAACCTGCTCAATTTTGCCCTTATACAGCACCACGATACGATCGGCGAGCGTCATCGCTTCCACCTGATCGTGAGTGACATAAATCATGGTGTTTTTCAGCGTATTATGCAGCTGTTGAATTTCCTGGCGCATCTCCACGCGCAGGGCGGCGTCAAGGTTTGACAGCGGTTCGTCAAACAAAAACAGGTCCGGCTGCTGAACGATAGAGCGGCCAATCGCTACGCGCTGGCGCTGGCCGCCAGAGAGGTTTTGCGGCAGTCGGTCAAGCATCTCATCCAGCTTTAGCATCGATGCGGCGTGAGCAATACGCCGCGTGATTTCCGCTGGCGGGGTATGAATATTGCGTAGGCCAAAAGAGAGGTTCTCCCGCACCGTCATATGTGGATAGAGCGCATAGGACTGGAACACCATCGATAGGCTGCGCTTCCCGGCGGGCAGATGGGTGACCTCTTTCTCACCCATCATCAGTTTGCCGCCATCGGGCATTTCCAACCCGGCAATCATGCGCAACAGCGTTGATTTACCACAACCGGAGGGCCCAACCAGCACGATAAATTCACCAGAGGCGATTTCCAGCGAGAGGTTCTCAATGATGGTGGATTTGTCATATTGCTTATGAATATTGCTGAGTGAAAGGGCTGTCATAGCGTCTCCTTCGCGCTGCGTTGGGCGGCAATAAGCGTTAATAGTTCATCGGTTTTTTCGGCGAGCAGAGTGGCATCGCCACGGGTTTCTACATTCAACCGCAACAGCGGTTCGGTGTTGGAGGCGCGAAGATTAAAGCGCCAGTCGGCGAAAGCCAGGCTTATGCCATCGCAATCATCACGCAGCGGCGATGCTGGTTGATAGTGTTCAGCCATGCGCTCTAAGATGGCGGCAGGATCCTCGACGGATAAATTGATTTCGCCGGAGACCGGATAGCGAGCCTGGGCATGGGCAATACGCTGTGAAAGCGGCAGACTACCGTTGCTAATAATTTGCAGCATCAAGACCAGTGGAATCATCCCGCTATCGCAGTAGCCAAAATCGCGAAAATAGTGATGGCCGCTCATTTCACCGCCGTAAATGGCATCCTCTTTACGCATGCGTGCTTTGATAAATGCATGGCCGGTTTTACTGATGATCGGGATTCCTCCGCCGCGAGCCACAACGTCCAGCGTATTCCATGTCAGACGCGGGTCCAGAATGATGCGACTGCCAGCGGATCGCCGCAGGAAGTGTTCGGCAAACAGGCCAACCAGGTAGTAGCTCTCAATAAAGCAGCCACATTCATCGAAGAAAAAGCAGCGGTCGAAATCGCCGTCCCAGGCGATGCCGAAATCGGCCTTATTATCGATAACCGCCTGCTGGGTGACGAGGCGGTTTTCCGTCAGCATCGGGTTGGGGACTCCCGCGGGAAAACGGCCGTCTGGCTCATGGTACAGGCGAATAAGTTCAATCTGTACGCCCGCACGCGCTAGCCCGTCGGCGAGCGCGTCAAGCGCAGGCCCCGCGTTACCATGCCCGGCATTGGTCACAATGCGTAGGGGGCGCGTGAGCGGGTGCTTAAGAAAACGCAGCAGGCAGTTTACCCAGGCCGGTCGATTATCAAACGACAGAAGGTGACCGCGATGAACGACGGGAGGAAAGTTGTTTTTTTCGGCCAGCGATTTTATCTCCAGCAGGCCATTGTCATTACTGATGGGGCGAGCCTCTTCGCGCACCAGTTTCATACCGTTGTACTGGGCGGGATTATGGCTGGCGGTGACCTGGATACCGCCGTCTGCCCGCAGCTCACGGGTGGCGAAATAGATCTCTTCGGTGCCGCACAGACCGATATCAATGACGTCAACGCCGCTGGCGATAAGCCCTTCCGACAGCGCTGTTTTCAGCGCTTCTGAACTCAGACGAACGTCGGCGCCGACAACTACGCGCCTGGGGTGCAGCCACGCAGCGTAAGCGCGACCAATGCGACAGGCGATGTCCGGCGTGAGAGAGACGCCGACTTCACCGCGAATGTCGTAGGCTTTAAAACAGGTTAGTTCATCCATAATCCACTCTTCTGTTAAGCAATGTGCGTTCAGGCGCTCTCCCGCGCGATGAGCTGGTATTCCAGCGCATGGTGGGTAACAGGCCCGTTAGTGAGGAGTAATTCCACGGCAATTTCGCCTTTGCGTTCCGCATCCTGCGCAATGGTGGTGAGGCCAATACCGTTCACTTCGGGGATGATATTGTCGAAGCCGGTAATCGCCACCCGCTGTGGGATAGCAAGGCGGTGGCGCTGGCAGTAGTTCACCGCGCCGAGCGCAAAGCGGTCTGAGAGGCAAATTAGCGCGCTAATTTCCGGGTGTGCGGTGAGCAGCGCTTCTGCAGCCAGCTCGCCGTGTTGCTCATCGTGCTGCGTTTCGTACAGCCAGCAGTCGGAGAGCGGAATGGCATGCTGGCGAAAGACCTCGCGGCAGGCGTTAACGCGTGTCAGCATCAGCGTGTTATCGCCTGAAATGGCGTGTTCAAGATGCCGAATTCCCTGTGCGCCGGGGTGTGAAGAGAAGGCGATGATGCCGAAGCGCTGATGCCCTTTGTTGAGTAAATAGGCGGCGATATCGCGCATCGCGCTGGCGTTATCGATCGATACGCTGCTGTACTGCGGAAGCTGGAAGTCGAGTGTGACAACCGGAAGGCGACGTGCGAGCGTTTGCTGAATCACCGCGGCGCTATTATGCGTGGCGTTGAGAATATAGCCGTCAACCAGCGTGGTCAGCGACGGCGTTTTGTGGGAAGCGCCTTTACGCAGAGGGATGAGTACCAGATTGATATTTTGCGCTTCACAGCGTACGGCGATTCCGCGCATCAGCTTAATATCATGTGGGTCGATAAACACATAGCTCATCGAATCATTGAAAATTACGCCGATGGTGTCTGATTTTCCTGTCCTCAACGCTCGCGCCAGCTTATCCGGCCCCTGAAATCCGACTTCCTGCGCATAACGTAAAATGCGCTCACGTAATTCAATAGACAGTTTTTCGGGATTATTCCATGCATTTGAGATGGTGGTATGGGATATACCCATTTCTTTGGCCAATGATTTTATTGTTATTGCCGCTGTTTTTTCTTTTTTATATTTGTCTGTTGCCGTCTTTTTATTTTTTGTATTCATATTGTGTATGTGTCTGGTTTTTTACCTCTGAATGTTGATGGCAGAGTTTATCGTTAAACAAAAATAGTTTTGTGATTTGTTTAACGTTAAACATAAATAAGGGGTGTTAGCTTACGCACCATTCAAAGCAGGGTAGCGGTAAACCAATAACACTTATTGAGAGTTAGGGAGAAATATCGTGAAAGTTGCAGCGGTTGCTAAATTAACGGCGTCAATATTACTTAGCTTATGTATTTCCGGTTGTGGTCCTGATGATAAAAAGGACGAGCAAGCCGATGCCAAAACCCCCATTAAAATGTGGGTGGCGCCGAATGAAAATGAAGAAGCCTTCTGGAATAAAATGGTTACGGAGTGGAATAAAGACCCTGCCCATACTCCCGTCGAGTTTACCACGATTCCTGCGGCGAATAGTTCCGAAGAAGCAATCATGAATGCCCTCGCCTCCGGAACGGAACCTGATATTTCCAGTAATATATTTATTGGCTTTGCCAGTCAGTTGGTCGACGTAGGGCAAATTGAAGATTTGTCGAAAATGCCCGGCTTTAATGAACTGGTTAAAACGCGCCAGATGTCGACGATTCTTCCGGCCTGGAAGCTAAACGGCCAGCAAAACGTACTGCCTATCTATGTGAATCCGATCGTCTGGTGGTGGCGCGGCGACCTGCTAAAGAAATACGGATTTGACCATGTACCGACAACCTATAACGAACTGTATCAACTGGCGGAGCGTCGTGCGGCGGACAATCACGGTTACGTAATGCAGCTAACGGCGGGGAAAAACTGGTGGGAGCGTTGGTTCGACTTCATCCCGCTGTACTATGCGCAGAGCGGCGGTAAATCCTACATCGCGGATAAAAAAGCCGACTTCGGCAATCCAGCGGGTCAGGCGGTGTTGACGTTTATGGGGAAAGTGTTTAACAGCAAGTGGAGCAGCTACGACTTCACCTCCGCAGACGATCCGTTAGCAACTGGCCAGGTGCTGGCTTCCGCGCGCGGCCCGTGGGACCTTGCCCGCTATCGTAAGCAGTATCCTGATGTGTTGAAAACTATCCAGATCGGCCCGATGCTGACTGAAAACGGTGACGCTCATCCGCACACCTTTGGCGACAGTAAAGGGATGGTGATGTTCAGCTCCAGCAAACACAAAACGCAGGCCTGGGCCTTTATGCAGTGGGTGTTCAGCAGCGCCGAGCATGACCGTGCCTGGCTTGAGCTGACCGGAATGCCGCCAGCGCGCGCGGATCTGATGACTAACCCTCTGTTTACCGACTATTTCGCTAACCATCCTTTAGAGAAAGACATTGCCTCTTACGTCGACGTCGCGCTGCCGCCGGTCGCTACGACGCAAACGACAGAAATTCAGCGCAGCATGACGCAGATGCTGGAGCGGGTCATTTTCAACAATGAGGCCCCGACAAAAGCGCTTGAACAGTCTCAGCAGGAAATCAACACCCTGCTGGCGAAATAAGGGGGAATAATGGCTGGATATGATTCCCGCACCGGAGGCCTGTTGGCCTCCACCTGGATCGGTTATTCCTTGTTGTTCTGGTTTTATCCGCTGGCCTGGTTGATTGTACTTAGCGTGACGCAGTGGCAGTTTATCGGTATGCCCCGGTTTTCGGGGCTACAAAATCTGCTTGGCGTCGTTAACGATGCTCTATTCTGGACCTCAATGTGGAATATCTGTCGCTTTTTGATGTGGTATATTCCGATTGTTTTTATCGCCTCGCTGCTGTTTGCCGCCGGGCTGCGGCGAATTAAATACGGTAAAAGCTTTATTGCGCTGAGTTTCTTATTAGCCAATATCTCTTCCGGAGTGGCCTATTCCATCGTTTTTTCTAAGTTGTTTAGCGAATATGGCCCGGTAAATCAGTTTTTACGGGAAAGTATCGGCGTATCGGTTCCCTGGTTTACGAATCCGGACTGTGCGATGTTATCTATTGCGCTGATTGTGACATGGAAATTTGTCGGCTATTACGGGCTTATTCTTTTTTCCGGGATGCAGGCTATTCCCAATGATATTTACAGCGCGGCCATGCTGGATAAAACCGGGCGGTTTAAACAGGGGTGGGCTATTACGCTGCCGATGATGAATCCGCAAATCGTCATGGTGATGGTGCTGGCGATAACTGTCGCATTCAGTATTTTCACTGAGCCTTATTTAATTACGGGCGGTGGTCCCCTGAATAGCACCACGAGTCCGATGGTGGTGATGTATGAAGCGGCGTTCCAGAATATGAAACCGACCTGGGCGGCAACGATGTCGATTATTGTGGCGGGCTGCAGTTTCCTGGCTATCTGGGTCTTCCGCAAACTGTTTGAAAAAAATATCGAGATTGTGTGAATGAAAAAACTCACTCCCCTGAGCCTGTTAGTTCATGTCGTGATGTTTTTACTGGCGCTGAGCTGGCTGTATCCCTTTATCTGGATGACGATCTCTTCGTTGAAGCCGACGGCGGAGATCTATACCACGAGCCTGTTTTCCGGCCATCTGACGCTGGAAAACTACACGTTCCTGTTTGATAACAGCAATCGTGCGGACAAACCTTTTCTGCGCACGTTATTTAACTCACTGTTTGTCTCGATAACCATAACATTGTGCGTCACCGTGACGTCGATGCTGGTGGGGTACGCGCTGGCGAAAGCCGAGTTTCGTGGTAAAAATGCCTTCCGCAACTTACTGATTGTACAGATGGTTTTTCCGGTATTTATGTTCATCATTCCACAGTTTGTGCTGATGCGCGAGCTGGGGCTGGTGAACGGTTATAGTGCGATGATCCTGCCCTACGCCATGAGCGCATGGGGGATCTTTATGGTATCGCAGAGCTTCAAGGGAACGCCGAACGACTATCTTTACGCCGCGCGTCTCGATCACGCCAGCCTGTGGGGGATCCTGCGCCATGTGATGATGCCGCTGAACAAATCGATTCTGGCCATCGTCGCGTTATTTACCTTCTCCAGCTCGTGGGACAACTTCCTCTGGCCCCTGATTGTCATGCGTGACGTCGACAAAATGCCGTTCTCGGTACTGCTGGCGACGTTCAGTAAATCTTACGGCGTCTATCTTGGCCCGGTGATGGCGGGCGCGGTGGTGCAGATGTTGCCGGTAGTGGTGCTGTTTATCCTCTTCCGCAAATATTTCCTGCAGGGCATGTCGTTATCACTGAAATAAGGAATTGCGCGGTGAGCAACCAACCCTGGTGGCAGGTATGCACCTGCTACCAAATTTATCTGCCTTCGTTTTGCGATGGCAACGGCGATGGGCTGGGCGATTTTCCCGGTCTGCTATCGAAGGTGGACTATCTGCATGAACTGGGCGTCGGCGCTATCTGGATAACGCCGTTTTACCCGTCGCCGCTGGTGGATAACGGCTATGACATCAGTGACTACTGCGCCGTTGACGCGCGTTTTGGCACGCTGGAAGACTTTCGCGAGGTGGTTGAGCGCTGTCATGCGTGCGGCATCCGGGTGATTATTGACCTGGTGGTGAACCACGTCTCCTCGGCGCACTCCTGGTTTCGCGACGCCTGGAATAATCCCGCCAGCCGCTACCGGGACTATTTCCTGTTTAGCCGTCAGCCGAACAACTGGCAGTCGTTTTTCTCCGGCAGCGCCTGGAGTGCAGAGCCGGATACCGGCGAGTACTACTATCACAAATTTGCCCCCGAGCAGGTCGATCTCAACTGGGCTAACCCCGAGGTGGAGCAGGAGATCTACCGGGTGGTTGATTTCTGGAAGGCGCTGGGCGTCGATGGCTTCCGCTTTGACGTGATCAACTTTCTGACCACCAACGGTATTGGCCCGGACAACCCGCAAGAGAACGGCGAGCAGCGCCATGAGTTTGATATCAACCAGCCGGGCATTATCGCCACGCTAAACCGGCTGTGTCGCTACGTGCGCCAGCAGGGTGAGGCGTTTCTGATTGGCGAAATCGGCAGCGAAGAGCTGGATATTCTGGCGCGTTATCAGAGCCCTGAGCTGATGGATGTGGTGTTTAATTTCAATATCGGCAGCCAGAAACGCTTCGATATTGCGCGCCTGAGCCAGGCGATTAACGCCACCCAGGCGCGGCAGTCAGGCCTGCCAACGCTGTTTTTCTCCAGTCACGATATGCCACGCATGATTAGCCGTTTCGGCGAGAGCCCGTGCGATACCGAGCGCGCGCTGGCGGTGCTGGCTCTGCAACTGACCGTTCGCGGCGTGCCGTTTATTTATCAGGGCGAAGAGTTGGGGATGCCGAGCTATTGCCCGCAGACCGTGGCGCAGGTCTTCGACATTCAGGGCAAGACCCATTATCAAACGGCGTTACGGAAGGGCGCCGATGAAAGCGAGGCGCTGGCGCTGGCGATTGCGCATTCCCGTGATGCTTCGCGGGCGCCGCTGCTGTGGACCGATGCGGCGAACGCAGGCTTTTCGCCCGTCTCGCCCTGGATGCCCGTTTGCGCGGACTACCGTCAGCTTAATGCGCAATATCAACAGAGCACGCCAGGGTCCCTTTGGCGACAGTACCAAACCCTTATCGCGCTTCGTTCCGCGACGTCCGCGCTGCGCGAGGGCGACGGTAGCTCGTTATCGCTGACAAATGAATGCGTGTGGTTTATACGCGAGACGGTCACCGAGCGCGTCTGGATCGCGATTAACTTTGGCTCGCCGGTGCTGAACCCCTGGCGGGATATTTCCGCCGACGTTCTGTATGGCGAAGACGCCCAATGGCTGGGCAAAAATCAAATTCTGATGAAAAGGAGCGTTCATGAACAGACACCGCAGTAACCCGCTAATCACCCCAAAAGACGTGTCGCCCTCATTGCCGGGGCGCAAAGTAGAGTGCGTGTTCAATACCGGCGTGACCGAGTGCAACGGCGAGATCGTGCTGCTGCTGCGCGTGGCGGAAAGCGTGATTAACGATAACCCGCGACAGATCGTCGTGCCGCTGCTGCAACAGCAGGAAAGCGGCTGGCAACAAGCCACGAAAACCTTCGACCGTGACGATGAGCGTTTTGATTTTAGCGATCCGCGTACCATCGTGCTAAAAAGCGATCCCGCGCAGGTCTGGCTGACCTCGATGTCCCATCTGCGCCTGGCACGCAGCAAGGACGGCGTGCATTACACCATCGATTCACAGCCCTTTATCATCGCCGATAGCCGCTATGAAGAGTTCGGTTGCGAAGATGCGCGTATCACCCGGATCGACGATCTCTTTTATATCAACTACTCCGCCGTTTCGTCGTTGGGGATCACCACCGCGCTGGCGACCACTCGCGACTTTGTCACGGTAGAAAAACAGGGGCTGATCCTGTGTCCGGATAATCGCGATGTCTGCTTCTTCCCGGAAAAGGTCGGCGGTCGCTATATGGCGCTAACCCGACCCGCGCCTTGCCACTTTGGCCACCCGGAGATCTGGATCTGCGAGTCTCCTGATATGCTGCACTGGGGTAACCATCGCCATCTGCTGGGCCGATCGGGCGATGAATGGGATTCGCGTAAATCCGGCGGAGGCGCGCCATTGATCAAAACCGATCGCGGCTGGCTGGAGATCTACCACGGCGTCGATGCCGATCAGCGCTACTGTCTGGGCGCGCTGCTGCTCGATCTCCACGATCCGCTGAAAATTCTCGCCAAATCGCCGGTACCGCTGCTGGAGCCGACGGCGCAGTACGAACGCGAAGGCTTCTTTGGCAACGTGGTCTTTACCTGCGGCGCGCTGGTGCGTGATGACGTGCTGCACGTCTGGTACGGCGCGGCGGATGAGTGTACCGCTCTGGCGACGCTGCCGATGGATCAGCTCTGGCAGCATCTGGGGCTGGTGTAATGCGCGACGACGTTGAGGCGCTTTATCAGCGTTATCGCTCGCGGCCGCAAAATGGCAGCCGTGGAAAAATCATCTTCCGCGGCGTCGACGGGCTGGACGTTTACAACCCAACCGCACCCTTTATGGATGAAGGACGGTGGTGTATTGCCGCCCGCGTTGAGAGGCGCGATAGCGAAGATTCCCGGGTGCGTTTTTTCCTTTGGGATGGCGACTGCCACGCTGAACTGCTGGACGGAATGCCGGATTTCGCGCTACAGGATCCGTTCGTCAGCCAGGTTAGCGGGCAGCTGTTGTTTGGCGGCGTTGAAGTCGACTTCTCAACGAAAAGGGGAGCGGTTCGCTGGCGTACGCAATTTTTTGCCGGGCCGTCGGTTTCCGCGCTGCGTCCCCTGACGACCGGTCCATGGGGAATGAAGGATATTCGTCTGGTCGAGCTACCCGATAAGCGTATCCTCGTGTTTACCCGTCCACAGGGGGAACCCGGCGGACACGGCACCATCGGCTGGACGATCGTTTCCCGGCTTGCCGATCTCAACGAGGAGTCGATCGCCAGCGCCACGCTGCTCTCCCATGTGGAGGAGCAGTACTGGTGTGGCGTGAACGAAGCGTGTGTGCTCTCTCCGGGGCTGGTAGGAGTGCTGGCGCACGTCGCGCGGTTCGATGAGTTTGGAAACCGGCACTATCATGCTGCTCGTTTTCTTTTCGACTATCAGCGCGGTATCAGCAGCCCGATGGCGATCATCGCCTGCCGGGAGGATTTTCTCGCTGGAGAGAGCAAACGTAGCGATTTACAGGATGTCGTTTTTCCCGCCGGGCTTCTGGCAGGTAAAAGCGGTAGGCGGTTGTTTTGCGGCACCAGTGATTGCGAAGTGCAGTGGCTGGATATCGCGGATCCGTTTACCGAAGAAGCGTAAGAACGCCCCCCCACGAAACCGTAGGGGGCGTGAGTTTACTGCTCGGTTGCCACCTGATTCTGGCTAACGCGCAGGGCTGCCAGTGCTTTACGCGCGGCTTTCAGCACCTGATCGCACTGTTCCATCGTCAGCGTTAACGGCGGTTCGATGCGGATGGTTTTCGCGTTGTTCAGCGTGCCGGCCACCAGCACGTGCTGGCGGAACATTTCGCTGGCAAAGCTATAGCCAATTTCGTTATCGACAAACTCGATAGCCATCAGCATACCTCTGCCGCGCGCTTCGCGGACCAGATCCGGATATTCGCGCGCCATACAGCGGAAGCCGTCCAGCAACATATCGCCTTTCTGCTCCGCCTGAGCGGGCAGATTCTCGGTCAGCAAGACGTTGATGGTGGCCAGCGCCGCTGCACAGGCCAGCGGGTTGCCGCCAAAAGTGGTGGTGTGCAGGAACGGGTTGTCAAACAGCACCGAAAACACCTCTTCGGTGGCAATCGTCGCGCCAATCGGCATCACGCCGCCGCCCAGCGCTTTCGCCAGACACAAAATGTCCGGCTGCACGTTTTCATGCTCGCAGGCGAACATTTTGCCGGTGCGGCCCATGCCGGTTTGCACTTCGTCGAAGATCAGCAGCGCGCCGAACTCATCGCACAGCTTACGCACGGCGGGCAGGTAGCCCTGCGGAGGCAGAATCACACCGCCTTCACCCTGAATCGGTTCGAGGATCACAGCCGCCACATCGTCGCCGGTTTTCTGGCACTCGCTCAGCATCGTGCGCATGGCGTCGATATTGCCGAACGGCACGTGGCGGAAGCCCGGCAGCAGCGGCATAAACGGCTTACGGAAGGTCGATTTCGCGGTTGCGGACAGCGCACCAAGCGATTTACCGTGGAAGGCCCCGCTGGTGGCGATAAAGGTAAATTTGCCGCGCGATGATTGATACGCTTTCGCCAGCTTCAGCGCCGCTTCCACCGACTCGGTTCCGCTGTTGCTAAAGAAGCTGTATTTCAGCTTGCCCGGCGCCAGTGCGGCCAGCGTTTTGGCAAGCATGGCGCGCAGAGGATCAAGTAATTCCTGGCTGTGAAGGGGTTGTTTGGCGAGCTGATTCTGTACGGCGGAAACCACCACTGGATTACGGTGCCCCACGTTGAAAATACCAAAACCGCCCAGGCAAT
>PPYF01158000.1_pt1 | contig 15745 bp, 19 predicted proteins | sample 1559871 | NCBI WGS metagenome assembly PPYF01 (sample SAMN08240021, study PRJNA423297) | Human gut metagenome, whole genome shotgun sequencing project. | reverse complement strand
CTTCCCAGGGTAAACTTGGTGAATCTCTTGCAAAACTGGCTGAAGAAGACCCTACATTCCGTGCTCATACTGATCAGGAGACTGGACAGACAATCATCGCCGGAATGGGAGAACTTCATCTTGAAATCATCGTAGACAGACTTCTTCGTGAGTTCAAGGTAGAAGCTAATGTAGGTGCTCCTCAGGTTGCTTACAAAGAAGCATTTACAAAACCAGTTGATGTCGACAGCAAATATGCAAAACAGTCAGGTGGACGTGGACAGTACGGACACTGTAAAGTTAAATTCGAGCCAATGGATGTTAACGGTGAGGAAACATTCAAATTCGAATCTTCTGTAGTTGGTGGAGCTATTCCGAAGGAATACATCCCGGCTGTAGGTGAAGGTATAGAAGAGGCTATGCAGTCTGGTATCCTTGGAGGATTCCCGGTTGTTGGTCTTAAGGCTAATGTATATGACGGTTCTTACCATGAAGTCGATTCAAGTGAAATGGCTTTCCATATTGCAGGTTCTCTTGCATTTAAGGACGCTATGAAGAAGGCATCTCCGGTTCTTCTTGAGCCTATCATGAGAGTTGAAGTTACTATGCCGGAAGAGTACATGGGTGATGTTATTGGAGACATTAACTCACGTCGTGGACGTATCGAAGGTATGGATGACCTCGGTGGTGGAAAGATCGTTCGTGGATTCGTTCCATTGTCAGAAATGTTTGGATACTCTACAGACTTACGTTCCAGAACACAGGGACGTGGTAACTACTCAATGTTCTTCGAGAAATATGAGCCAGTACCGAAGTCTGTACAGGAGAAGATTTTATCCAGCAAAAATGACTAATTATTTATAAAATGCTTGAAAAAGTGCTACATTTGAAATATAATCAAATGTAGCCGAGCAAACGAACAATTTGTTAATATGCCATATGGCACTAAATTAAGGAGGATATTCAAAATGGCTAAAGCTAAATTTGAAAGAACAAAACCGCATTGTAATATGGAGCTATCCTTGTTGTAGCTGCTACTGATGGTGTTATGGCTCAGACAAGAGAGCACATCCTGCTTTCTCGTCAGGTAGGTGTTCCTTACATCGTTGTATTCATGAACAAATGTGATATGGTTGACGATGAAGAACTTCTTGAATTAGTAGAAATGGAAATCCGTGAACTCCTTGACGAGTATGAATTCCCAGGAGATGATACTCCAATCATCCAGGGATCAGCTCTGAAAGCTCTTGAAGATCCAATGTCAGAGTGGGGAGATAAGATCATGGAACTCATGGATGCTGTAGATTCTTATATTCCAGATCCAGAACGTGATACAGATAAGCCATTCCTTATGCCAGTAGAGGACGTATTCTCTATCACAGGACGTGGTACAGTTGCTACAGGTAGAGTAGAGCGTGGTGTTCTTCATGTATCTGACGAAGTAGAAATCGTTGGTATTCACGAAGAGACTAAGAAGACTGTTGTAACAGGTGTTGAAATGTTCCGTAAACTTCTTGATGAAGCTCAGGCTGGTGACAACATCGGTGCACTTCTTCGTGGTATCCAGAGAACAGAAATCGAAAGAGGACAGGTTCTTTGTAAACCAGGTTCAGTAACATGCCATCACAAATTCACAGCTCAGGTATACGTACTGACAAAAGACGAAGGTGGACGTCATACTCCATTCTTCAACAACTATCGTCCACAGTTCTACTTCAGAACAACAGACGTAACAGGTGTTTGTGACCTTCCAGAAGGTGTTGAAATGTGCATGCCTGGTGACAACGTAGAAATGACAATTGAACTGATTCACCCAGTTGCTATGGAGCAGGGACTTCGTTTCGCTATCCGTGAGGGTGGACGTACTGTAGGATCAGGACGTGTTGCTACTATCATTGAGTAATTAAATACTGATTGAGTATTAAATGACTTATTTGGCTCAGCCCTTTGTTTTCAAGGGGTTGAGCCTTTTTATATGCGTCGGTTGAAGCCGACGCATGGGCTTAAGTCATTTACGTGGACTTGTTGTGGGCTTGTTTTATCCTTTGGACTTACGACTTTGAACCTTGTGCCTTGTGGTTTGGGTTCTTCCGATGCTTCTGCCGGAGCAGTTACATCGGATGTTGCCATATCCTTCTGGTGCTGGTTCTGCATCATATCCACCACTTCATGATGCTTGTTCGGATAAAGGTGGGAATAGGTGCTTAAGGTGGTCTGCACCTTTTCGTGTCCTAACCGTTCCGATATGAGTAGTGGTGCGCATCCTAAGTTGATAAGACAGCTGGCGTGGGAATGGCGGATATCGTGGATACGAATCTTTTTCACTCCGCTTTTCTTGCAAGCCCTTGCCATTGCATTATTGATATAAGATTTGGTGAAGGGGAAGACCCTGTCCGTATCTTTTAAATCATAAAGCTTTGACATATAATCTTTGACTTCGTTCATTACAAAGTCCGGTATGATGATGTTCCGGATACTCTTCGGTGTTTTGGGTGGTGTAACAACATCCTGCTTTTTCACACGTTGAAGACTTTTGGTGATATCGAGAGAGTTCTTCTCGAAATCAAAGTCTGTAGGTGTTAAAGCGAGGAATTCTCCAAAACGGATACCGGAGTAGTACAGTAGTGAAAACGAAACATGTGCGGTAGGATCATCTTCCATTGCAGCCAGTATCCGGTCAAATTCATCCTTTGTCCAGAAGCTTACCACAACCTCACGTTTCCTCATCCTGCCTGCTTTGTGGCAAGGATTCTCGGCTAAGTTAAAATAGTCCACTGCATAATTGAAAAGTGCAGTAATCATATTCTGCATCCTATCAAGGTAGGAGTTGGAATAATCCTTTGCAATCATTTCATTCTGCCAGGCGCGGATGTCCTTGGGAGTAATCTTATTGATGGGCTTATTCTCGAAATAGGGAGAATGAGCTTTTCAAATACATGTTTCTTTCCGTCGATGGTGCTCTGGCGGCATCGGTGTCCCATATCCTCTATATAAATTTCATACATAGAGCGGAAGGTCATATCCGTGCTGCCTTTCTGCTTTCTTAGGAAATCTGCTTCCCATTCCTTTGCTTCTCGCTGAAGCTTAAAGCCTCGTTTCTTTATCTGTTTTTTCTTTCCGGTAAAATCTTCATAATAACATCTGACATACCAGGTTCCTCGTTCTTCGTCTTTATAGACCGGCATATTGTTTACCTTACTATCGAAGGTCCTCGCCAAAGAGTCGGATGAGTTGTTGGAACTGTTCCTTCTGATATTCCATAACCCTTCCTAGTGCTTCCTCACTGATTGGAAATGTTTCCTTATCAAAGCTAATAAGGTAGGAAGAAGATTTACTTCCGTCATCGTTTTCAATCTGACAGGGATTGCATCCGAAATGGGAAAATTTCAACCAGTTTAGGTATGCATCTAAATTGTTACCATAATCCGTAGTCTGTGTCATCCGGACATATTCATCGCCGGATACTACAAATCGGGATGTGTCACATTCCAGAGCATTTGCAATTAGTTGAAGCTTTCCGATTCCCGGGGTGCGGTCACCCTGTTCATATTTTGAAACCGTTCCAACTTTCAAGCCGATGAGATTGGCGAGCTCCTCTTGTGATAGCCCTTTCTCTTTTCTTGCTTGTTTTAGTCTGTTGCCAAGTTCCTTGCGTTCTTCAAGTGTCATAATATTCATGGCTTTTCATCTCCTGAAACAAATACTATCACAAAACGTGATATTTTGTAACGGGAAAACCTATTGATAAGAACAAAAAGTAGTAGTATAAATAATGATGAAATGAAAAACACGGACAAAAAGTGATAGTAGAGAGTGAGGTGAGTGTATGAAAACACAATATGTGACGGCAGATGAATTAGTAGATACCCTGGGTGTCAGCAAGGGAAAGGCCTACCAGATTATCAGACAGCTTAATGAAGAACTGGCTGAGCAGGGATATATCAAAATCGCCGGAAAGTGCCCAAGAAAATATTTCGAGAAGAGATACTACGGATATACTTCCGAGGTGTAGCAAAGCCCCCAAGAGCGATTTAGATATTTTCCAAAGGCTGACATTTGTACCGGTTCATTTTCATAATAAGAATGTCAGCATGCAGATGTGACTGCCAGCCACAGGAAGAGGAGTTCCTAGTATGGCTGGTGGGAGCAGATGCATTTGTGGTCAAGCGGCAAAACGCTTGCCCCCTAGTTTGGGATTTCCCAAACTAATAGGGGGACATTACTTTCGGAACCGGGAAAGAAAATGGAGAGCGATACCCTAAGAAATGAACCTAGGAATTTTTAGAAAAGGAGATTATGACAATGAGCATCAGAAGATTTTTATTTCAGAACTTAAGCAGAGATGGAACGGATAAAAGGAGCGTGATGAGATGCCGGATATATACAGAACCATATCGGGGGCACTGTTTCGGGCATCGAACTTAGAACACAATAACAGAGGCCATATTCCTTGGAATGCAGTGCAGGAGCGTGCAGACAGGAATGTGATATTGGTAAACAGAACCAAAGAATTTACCTTGGAACAGGTATACGATAAACTTTTTCAAAAGTCTTACGAGGAGTGGCTTGCAAAGGAACGGAAAAAGAGTCGAGCCAAGGATGATCCACCAACCTATTATGAGAAGATTCAAAAGGACAAAAAGAAGCATTTGTCCTATGAGATTATCTGGCAGATAGGTGATATGGATGATACAGGGTACGACACAGACAATCTTTCTGCTATCTGGGCGGAGGATATGTTGTTAAGATTTGCAGATCATCTGATGTTTGAGGTTCCTAATGTAACCATTGCTTCCAGATGCTGTCTGGAGGACCCGGATTGGAAACCACCCTTTGAAGCAGGCATAGTGATTACAAACTTTGCATTCAACGGAGATGAATCCACACCACATCTTCATATGACATTTGTTCCTTATTCCGACAATTGCAGTCGTGGACAGAAAACCCAGAATGCATTGGCGCAGACTTTTACACGAATGGGTTATAAGACCACCATGGAACAAGCAAGAGATGCCTCGGATGAGCTGGTGTGGCAGGATACACCAGAGGGAAAGAAACCTCAGATGGTGCGTACAGCCTACGGTGCAGTAGAGTGGATAGAGGAGCAGAAAAACTGGATTGCAGAGGATATGGAAAAGAATAACGGCTGGAAACGCTTATTCTAGGGTAAAAACGAGCGTGGCGATTTGCTTCTTTCCGATTATCGAAGGGAGCGTGCGGCAGAGAAAGCATTGGAAGCGGAGCGTGAGAAAGAAAGGCAAGAAAATGCCCTGCAGCACATTTAAACTCTGTCAGAGCAAACAATCAAAAAGCTGGATGAAGAGATATCCGCCAAGAATATGACGCTGGAATGTACGGATGCCTTAATCGAGATTAGAAAAAGCGGAGTATTCCAAGTCGGAGTATCTGAAGGCAGATGAGCTTCTGACGGATAAAAAGAAAGAAGTAGAGCAGGCACAAGGGGAGCTTTCCAAAGTGACAGAGGAATTGGATGAAGCAACCCGTAAAAAGGAGATCGCCTTAGATTTGTACCACAGGTTATCAACGGATACAGAGAACACGGATTTGTTTGATAAGGTGGTAGATTTAACCTACGAGAATGAACAGCTACGGAGCAAGATTCAGGTCTTGCAGGATAAGTTGGAAAAAGCCTATGAATTTATGAAGCAGTTCGTAATCAACGGAAGGAACATGCTGGATGTGTTCCGGGAGCGAATTGGCGAAGTGAAGGAGTGGGTGCACAGGAAAGTTGCCGGGATAGGACGGTAGGGGATGCCCCAAGTGGTAGAGATACTGCTTTGGGTGGTTTTGTTGGTTGACAATTGGAAAAATTCACGATAATATTAAATAAACGTTCAATGAATATTTGCTCAAAGAGAAGGAAGTGTTATATGGAAACGAGGAAAGAGAAAAAAGAGCGCAGACGGCAAGAAATTATATATACTGCTTTAGAATTATTTGTTAGCAAAGGTTATGCTGCTACTAAGATTACGGATATTGCAAAAAGCGCGAATATGAGCCAGGGATTAATGTTTCATTATTTTGAGTCAAAAGAGAAGTTATATGAAGAATTAATCCGAATGGGGTTAGAGGGGGCGGCATATCCGGGAGAGCAGAAGTGTGAACATGCCATTGATTTTTTTGTGAATTTCACAGAAGAGTTGTTTGCGTACATGAAAGAGCAACCTGTTGTAGCAAAGTTTTTTGTATTGATGGCAGAAGCACAGCGAAGTGAAGCGACACCCGAGCATATACGGGAAATAGTAATGAAAGTAAATGTGATAGAACAGTTTGTACCTATTATTGAATGGGGACAGAAAGAAGGAACGATTAAAGAAGGTTCCCCTTTGGTAATATCAAATGCATTTTGGTGTAGCATACAGGGAATCGCAGAGAGATTTGCTACAAATCAGGATATAGAGTTGCCAAATTCGGATTGGATTGTTGACATCATAAGAAGAAAGTAGGGAATAGATGTATGAAAAAGGTTGTAATCATTGGTGGTGGAATTGCTGGAATGACGGCAGGTGTGTTATTGCAAAAGGCTGGGTTTGCCACAGAAATTTATGAAAAGAATGCATTACCGGGCGGACAGTGTACCGGTTGGAAGCGAGAAGGTTATTTTATTGATAATTGTATTCATTGGCTGACAGGAACAAGATCGGGAAGTGCATTACATGAACTTTGGAAGGAGATTGGTGCACTGGGAGATAGTGTGGAAATACATAAAAAAGAAATGTTCTTTTCTTCAAAGCTTGATGGTCAGACATTAACTTTTTGGAGAGATAAGGAAAGAACACAAAAAGAAATGCTGGAATTGTCGCCTGAAGATGAAAAGGAAATTAATAAATTGATAAAGTATGTGTCTATGGCGGAAAGCATGATAGTACCTGTAGAAAAACCGTTTGATGCTATGAATCTCATTGATTTCATGAAATTGGGCATGTCCATGAAGTCAATGAGGAAAGTAATGAAAGAGTATGGGAATATGGATATCAATGAGTTGGCAATGCGTTTTAAACATCCATTAATTCGCCGTGCAATTATTGATTATATGCCTAGTGGATATCAGGCGTATGCATTTCTTGTTTCTTATGGTACGGTGACGGGAGAAAATGGTGATATACCGAAGGGTGGCTCACTTGCGATGTCGCTTCGTATTGCAGAAAGGTATAAAGAATATGGTGGTGTGATACATACGAATGCCAGTGCGAAAACTGTCTTAATAGATGATAAAAAGGCAAAAGGGATTATGTTAGAAAATGGAGATAAGATAGAGGCTGACTATGTAATCTGCGCTTGTGACACAGATTATACATTTCGGAAACTGTTGCCGGAAAAATATATGCCGGAAGGACTTAAAAAAATGTATGCGGACAGAACCAAGTACCCGGTTAGCAGTGGATTTCAAATTGCTTATGCTGTAGACGGAGTATTCCCGGAATTGACAGGAACAAGAGTGTTTTCGTGTGACGAGATAAATATAGGAAGTCAGACTGTAAAGTATATGAGTGTTCAGTCTTATGACTATGAACCTGATTTTGCACCGAAAGGCAAAATGATTTTACAGACTAATTTTTCACAGACAGAAGCTGATTATAAGTATTGGGAGAATATCTATACGGATAAAATAGTCTATGAAAAAAAGAAGACTGAAATTGCGGAGCAGGCATTAAAACGGGTAGTGAAGGAATATCCGTTTTTAGAAGGGAAAATACATGTGATTGATGTATGGTCGCCGATGACATATACCAGATATTGCAACTCTTATAGGGGTGCATACATGAGCTTCGTAACAACCAAGCAGGCAAAAAGTATTACTGTACCGGGAGTCGTAAAGGAAATTGATAATGTGTTTTTGGCAAGCCAGTGGTTGATGGGACCGGGAGGACTTCCAACGGCAGCAGCTATGGGTAAATTTGCAGCATGGAGGATTATGAAGAGGAAGTAAGGATGGTAGGAACATATTTTAGCGGAACAGGCAATTCCAGATATGCAACAGAAATGTTTTGTAATGAATATGATGAAGTAGCTAAAGCATTTTCTATTGAGGACGATAATGTTATTGATGCAGTAAAAACGACGAAATGCTAGTATTTGCATATCCGGTGCAATATAGTACGGTGCCAAAGATACTGCGTGATTTTATAATTAAAAATAAAGAACTTTGGGGGAATAAGAAGGTTTTTCTTATCGCCACAATGGGATTGTTTAGCGGTGATGGAGCAGGAATTCTTGGGCAGCTTTTACAGCAATACGGAGCAGAAATAATAGGTGGATTGCATTTGAAAATGCCGGATAGCATAGGCGATGAAAAAGTGTTGAAGCGACCACTGGAAAAGAACAAGGAACTTGTGAAGAAAGCGGAGCAAAAGATTAGTAAGTCGGTTCGGCTTTTGAAAGCAGGAAAACCAACTCGGGAGGGAATTGGTATATTATATCGCATGGCGGGTTTCTTTGGACAACGATTGTATTTTGGACATAAGACAAGAAACTATTCTGATAAACTGCGTGTGGACGAAGATAAGTGCATAGGGTGTGGCAAATGTGAAAAGTCATGTCCCATGAATAATATCAAGATTGTCGATAAGAAAGTGGTACAGAATAATCAGTGTACTATGTGTTATAGGTGCATCAATAATTGTCCGAAACAGGCTATGACATTGCTTGGGAAAAAGGTTGTGGAGCAGAGTGTGATTGAGAAATATTTATGATGAGGAGCGCATAAATGGTACTTTTAGTAGTCGACACACAGAAATTAATAACTACGACGGATTTATATAATTTCAATGCGTTTGAAAATGCTGTAAAAACGTTAATTGCAGCAGCCAGAGAGAATAATGTTGAAGTTATTTATGTAAGACACGATGATGGTGTTGGAGCGGAGTTAACTAAGGGAACACCGGGCTTTGAGATATATGAAGGATTTAGTCCGCGGTCGGGTGAGAAGATTTTTGATAAGACGGTAAATAGCTCTTTTAAGGGGACGGGGCTGTTGGAATACTTGAAAGCTAAGAATGTTCATACAGTGGCAGTTTTGGGATTGCAGACGGATTACTGTATTGATGCAACAATCAAGTGCGGATTTGAGCATGGTTTTAAAATGATTGTGCCGGAAAATGCAAATTCCACATTTGATAATGCCTTTATGACAGGAGAGCAGAGTTATAAGTATTATAACGAGTTTATGTGGAAGGGCAGATATGCGGAATGTATTTCCGTAGAGGAAACGATTGAAGGAATGAAGGTGGAAGTGCAGAATGGAAGAAGTTATTAGAAAATATTTTCAATGCTGGCTGGATAAAGATGTTGATACTGTAAAAAGGATTTTTAGCGATGATACTATTTACAGCGAGTGTTATGGTCCGGTGTATAAAGGCATTGGACAGATAATCAGATGGTTTGAGGATTGGAACCAGAAAGGTACTGTTTTGCAGTGGGATATAAAACGTGTGATGGTTGCCGGGAATACAGCTGTTGTGGAATGGTTTTTCCAGTGTGACTACGAGGGCAATGTGGATGGCCTTGATGGAGTGACCATTGCTGAGTTTGATGTGGATATGAAGATTTGTGATTTGAAGGAGTTTCAGTCGAAGGCAGAGCATTATTATCCGTATGGGGGATAGAGGATTAAACGTAATTGGGGAAAAATGGGAGGATTACATAGAAAAAGGTAAGTAACTCTCATTGATATACAAGCAAAGTGGGTGAGTATAATGGATAATAGCATATTGAATTGGACATTGAAAATTGTTATATATATGTCGGCAGTATTATCTGTTTGGAAGTCTAAAAATAAAATTGTGCACATAATTCTAGAATGTATATATTGCGTAGTAATATCAGTGTTGCCAGTATTATTCTTATCTTTTCTTATTGTGGCAATTAATGGGAGTGAAAGTGTTGATATTGGTATTGTGATGGGATTAGTGTCATTCCTTGTTGTTGGACCTTTGGTTTATTTTGTTATATCAAACAGAAAAGAAGAGAAGAAAATAGAAGATTATTTCTTGTTAGGGGCATTATATATCGATGAATATAAAAATAACAAACCACAAATTAAAAAGTACAAGTTTATATTGGTAGCTGAAGTAATACATTTTCTGTTGCTGTTTATTGTGGTGTTATGGGGAATTGTATCGCTGATAAGAGCATTAGCCATATTATCAGTTGATACTTTTATGATTGGCTTCGTAATAAGCTTATTTTTGGCGTATACTTTGTTTGTATATGGTAAATGTGAAAAGGAGATAAGACAAAGGAGAAAAGCAATTCTTGGTGTATTCATATCATTAGTCTGGTTAATTGTTGTTTGCGTAAGAATAAATCATTATTGGAAAGATATGACACAGATAGGATTGGAGGATATGTTTATTTTATTCTTTAGTGCTGTATTTACAATTCCTACAATATATGACTGGATGAAGAATATACCTGCAAAGTTGGTGGAATCATATTCAAAAAAAGTTTATGAGCGCAAGGATGAAATCCTCAAGGAATCTAGTAGAACGAAAGAGGAATGTAAGAAATTCGGCATACAATTTTTAGACGGATTAAAAGTAGGTATAAAACTTATAATTTTCAAGTGGAAAAATGGTGAGAAAAAGAGGATAATTAAGTTCTTTTTATATGTATTTGTGACAGTAGTAATTATGTTTGTAATGATATGGTTAGGAAATAATTTAACGATTCTAGTGGATGAATTAATTGAGTGTGTCAAAGTATGGTATGCTAATTTAAATTATGGAATACAGGAGATTATTAATAAAATATTTATTTTGTTGTTTCTGATAGGGATAATGTTATGGGTTATACTTATGGCACCTGGGAATTATGCTGCTAAGGGAAATAAGGTAGAAAAAATAAAATATGTTGTCGGGTTAATTATATTTGAAGTTATGTTAGGATTTATGGTGGGAATGGTCCTATTTTTCTGATAGGCAGTAATAATTTTAATATTATGGAATGTGAATGCTGGAAACTTTCTGGCAAAAACATTAAAAGAATATCTGTGAATTCATAAAGTAGTATGGTAAAATATAATTTGATAATCAGGTATAGGAAGGAGGCGAAGCTGATGGAAACGAATAAAATGAGTAATTTAAATAGAATATTTACCCGCAATATGCTTCGCCACTTTATAGATGGGAAAATTGATAATGTATATTCATTAGTAGTTAGACGATATACAAGTAATGCTGCCCAAAAGAATAACCGAGAATTAATAAGTGAAATTTATTGTGAATTGAAGAATAATTACCGTAATGAGTATTTTTATAAAAATACTTTACTTAATAAGTTGCTTCTGGGTGTGCATAGTGTTAATACGACAACTGCGCTGACAGAAGTTGCGATAGCAAAATCTAAAGCAGATTTTGTTTTGATAAATGGTAAAGCTGTTGTATATGAGATCAAAACAGAACTTGATAACTTGGAGAGACTAAGTTCTCAGATAGATGACTATTATAAGGCATTTGATCATGTGGCTGTAGTAACTTATGAGAAAAATCTGCAACAGTTACAAAGGGTGCTGGATGGTATAGATAAACCTGTTGGTATTTATGTGCTAAGAAAAAATGGGAAGTTGGGTACGGTTCGGAAACCGCAAAGGCACATAAGCGATTTAGACAAGGATATTATTTTCAAGTTGCTAAGAAAAAGTGAATATGAAGATATAATTGCTCAGTGGTATGGATATTTACCGGAAGTTACACAGTTCAAATATTATGCTGCTTGTAAAAAAATGTTTTTACAGATACCAATAGAACAGTCATATTTATGTGTTTTGAGAATATTAAAAAAGAGAATGCAACTAGAGAAAGAAGAGTTTGTTAAGATTCCATACGAATTAAAGTTTTTGGCGTATTTTATGGAATTGACATATGATGATTATCAGAAACTTGAAGTGTTTTTAGAACGTCAATATGGAGGTGCGTAGACATGTATTTCCCTTATTTAAGAGGACGACAATTTGAATTGATTGCATTGCGTGAATTGGTGGAGAAAGGTGTTTTGAGTAATAGAATCACACCAATTATTGAACCTGTAAAATTATCTTCCACACTGGTTAAGACAATAGAAGCATATGGGGAAAATAGTAAACAACTTGCTATCATTACTAATCCTAAAGTGGGTAGTTTTAGTAGTGATGCCAAAGAAGAGAAAAATCAGAAGTTAAAGGAAAGTTTGTCTGCATGCTTAAAAGAAAATAACAACATTCTCTATATGAATTTCCTAAGGGCGAGTTCAAAACCGGAGAAGTTTATTGAAAGACATGCAGATAATATGGGAACTATTTGTGTTGATAAAGATGCGGTTCCTATTTATGAATCATACTTTTCAGAGACAGATGTTAAATTTAATTTAATACCTGATGAAAGTAGCTTTAGAAGGAAAGTAAGAAAAAATAGAGTGCTATTAGCGGATAAGTTTAATAAACAGGAAAGAAACAATGATTATATAGAAATTGACGATGAGCCATTTTCAGAAGATCATTTGTATTATTCAGAAGATGGATATGTGGGATTTGCGGATTATTCTGTAGTTGGTGAGGAATATAATGAAACCGGCTTTGCACCATATGCAGTTGCAATACATATTGTTTATTTTGATACAGATGAAAGTTTGCGTGTAAAGCATTTTGTGTCTGACTCGAATGATGATATAAGTGACCCTGCGGGAAAATTTCAAGAAGCCTTGTCGAAATTGGTAGAATGGAATGCAGAAAAGAAACTTGATACGGTGGCAATGAAAGAGTTTGAGGATTTGTATCGTCGAGAAGCATATCCAGGATTGGGAACCGTGAAGAAGCTATCTATTATGCATCATTTAGAGTTGATAGGAAAATATTTGGATAAGGAGTAGCTTATGATAATTTGCGAAAGATGTTTTTGCGATACTGAAGTGATCTCTGTTATTCAAAATAAAGCAGAGATTGGGGATTGCCCACTATGTAAAAGCAAAAATGTACATATATATGATACGGATAAATATGAAGATTTGAGTATGATGTTTGATGAATTATTAAGCATATATACACCGATTTCATTGTTGCCCGAGTCATATCCGAAATCAGATACTAGCTTGCTGAAGAGTGAGTTAATTCACAATTGGAATATATTTAATAAAAAAAGCGAAGCAGATGTATATAACATAATTACTGCAATATGTAAGGAAAAGTATGAATACAATGCGGAGTTGTTTGACCAGCCGGTTGGGATTCAGGAATTATATAACCAAGAGTATTTATCAAAACATTCCTTGTTGACTACAAATTCATGGGATGATTTTGTAGAAGCGTTAAAAACGAAGAATCGTTTCCATACGCATTATGTAGATTTGGATTTATTGGAACGTTTTTGCTCATATATTCGCAAGCCGTATAAAGCAGGAGAAGTATTTTATAGATGTAGAATTTCAACAGAAGAAGGAATTCCTATTGAAGAAATGGGGGCTCCGCCAATTAACAAGACTACAGATGGTAGAGCGAATGCAAGAGGAATCAGGTGCTTGTATTTGGGGGATACTGCTGAGACTACAATATATGAGGCTAGAGCTGGTGCATATGATTATGTAACTGTTGGAAAATTCAGACTCAAAAAAGATATAATTGTTGTCGATTTAAAGAAAATCAATCAGATTAGTCCATTTATAGAAGGATTAGATTGTTTGGAATATGCGATTAATAAGGAACACTTAAACAAGATAAATGACGAGATGGGCAAAATTATGAGAAGGAGCGATAGTGCCTTAGATTATGTTCCGACTCAATATATTACTGATTTTGTCAAAAGTATTATTCATGATGGTAAAGCGGAATATGCTGGTATAGAATATAAAAGCGTAATGCATAGCGGAGGGTATAATTTAGCTTTGTTTGATCCGGATTTGTTTGAGTGTATCGGTACTGAAGTATATGGAATAGATACGATTGATTATAGAAAGCATGTTATATAATGATTTTGTAAGGGGAGTTGTAATATTAATTTTAGTGTAAAATGAGTTTGGGGTATGAGGTGAACTAATGAAAAAGAATAAAAAGAAAAAAGAAGAGAGAATAAAAGATGTAAAACAGAAATATCCATTTGCAGATGAGATGCTAACAACGATAAGACAGGAATATGAAACAGAAAATGACAGAAAGAAAACGCTTGATACAAAAGCATCTACTTTTATTACTGTTAATATTGCATTACTAACCATATTTATTCCGCTAATTCCGTTTATGGAGTTGCAATCTTTTTTTGATAAATCGAGTGGTGTTGAAAAGTCAGTTGCAATTATCGGACTAATTATGTTAGGGGTAAGTATTGTTCTTCTTTTAGTTTCGTTTGTTATATTAGTATATGTTGCTGGGATATCGGGATATAGGAGAGTTCAATTGGATGACATATTGAAGCTTTCTTCAAATGAAGAGCAGAGAGATATATCTTGTGTTAAGCAAACACTTGTGGCCCATTATCATCAAATATTAAGGGGAACAATTGATGATGAAGGTAATTATAAAATTAACACTGGTAGAGCTGATAAAATACAGCTAGGAATTATTTTAATGGTAATTGGATATGTGATATTGTTTATATCAACAAATGTTCTTAGAATTACTGTTGTTTAAGGAGGAAAATTATGGCTGACAAATTAGAAGATTTATTTAAAAATGCAGTGCAAGGTAAACCATATAGTGGTGAGAGTAATTCAAATAAGGCAGATATTAAGATGGATAAACCAATGACGTTGAAGCATTCTCTGGATGGTGCTATAGGTAAACCGATGATTTGTAATGAAGGTACAGATATCAATAACATGAACAATGATTAAAAACAATGAAGAAGAATGCTATATCCTTATTGGGAGAATTTGAATATGCCATGCCCTTTGAATGAGGCATGGCATATGTGTTAAAATGGCTTCAAACTATCTTCCGCGTCCACCCATGCCTGCATCTCACCGTCCAGCGCAAGTCTTGCATATTCCAGCGGATTATCAATCGCCAGAGCATTCAGGCACCGTTGGGAATTTGGAGTGGCCGTATCCCGGATTCTGCCTGCTCACAATCAATGCGGAGGATGTAGCCGTTATAGTGGTTAATATCGATGCTGTTGTGCATCGGGTTATATTCTGCGAGTATCAATTTTATTGTTATCAGTCCTTTCATTTGAATTGGAGGTAAAAAGCCCATGGGCTTATTTTAGACTTGAAAAGTTTTTGAAATAGATATAATAATCACAAAATGTACCATTATATAAAATAAAACATCACTAAAAACATTTAAAACAATACAAGCTGTGATATTAACAGTCGTGTTGCTACAATCATCGAGTAATCATAATCTGTTATCAGAATATTAACTCAAATATAAAAATGCAGGTAAGAATGGAAACATTCTTACCTGTTTTTTTATTTGTAAGCGCTTAGTTTTTGGGTAACGAGATATTCGCCGGTTCCTAATTCATAATGATAGCAGATAGATTTTTACTCCACTTCTTTGATAGGAAGTAGAAATTCACTACATTTGGAGGTTTCATTATGAGTGATAAACGAGCCCCAGGGCGTTCCTTGGATGACTGGATGGAACTGGTGACTGAATGCCGGCAAAGTGGATTAACAGACGTTGCATGGTGTGAAGCACAAGGTATTTCTCCAAGCTGCTTCTATAATGCTGTTTCCCGTCTGCGCAAAAGAGCCTGCCAGATACCAGATCCGATTGGCAAAGCCAGCACTCTTGATCTTACATCCCACAAACAGGATGTCGTTCAGATTGCTATAG
>PPYF01027993.1_pt1 | contig 15750 bp, 13 predicted proteins | sample 1559871 | NCBI WGS metagenome assembly PPYF01 (sample SAMN08240021, study PRJNA423297) | Human gut metagenome, whole genome shotgun sequencing project. | reverse complement strand
CGCGACAAACTGGGCAAAACCATCATTTATAACCTCAATCCCCGCGACAATGAACTCGTAGCCACCATGCTCGGAAACTTCCAGGACGGCCGTTACGGCGCCGGCAAGATTCAGTTCGGCTCAGGCTGGTGGTTCCTCGACCAGAAGGACGGCATGGAGAAGCAGATGACAGCCTTGAGCAATCTCGGACTTCTGAGCCGTTTCGTGGGTATGCTCACCGACTCGCGTTCGTTCCTCAGCTATCCGCGTCACGAGTATTTCCGCCGTACACTGTGTAACCTTCTCGGCAATGACATAGAGAAGGGATTGCTGCCGGCATCGGAAACCGACTTTATCGGTAAGGAAATCGTGGCAAAGGTATGCTACGGAAACGCTAAAGAATATTTTAAATTTTAATCTTAACGGGCCGGCCCTGTCTCGGCCCGTTTGATATCATGGAAAATACAATAGAGAGAAAAGAAAATGCGATGCTTGCCAAAGCATCAAACTTCCGTTGGTTTATCTGCGCGTTGCTGTTCTTTGCAACAACGGTAAACTATATGGACCGACAGGTATTGTCGTTGACTTGGAAAGATTTCATAGCTCCGGAATTTCACTGGACTGACTCAGACTATGGTTTAATCACAGGCATATTCTCGTTTGTATACGCAGTGGCCAATCTGTTTGCCGGCCGATTCATCGACTGGATGGGTACAAAAAAAGGTTATCTTTGGGCCATCTTTGTATGGTCGATGGGAGCTTGCCTGCATGCAGCATGCGGATGGGCTACGGAACATACTCTGGGGCTTCATAACACTGCTGAACTTGTATCGGCTACAGGTGCAGTGGCTTCAACCATCGCTATAACAAGTGTATATTATTTCATTGCAGCTCGCATAATTCTCGGTCTCGGTGAGGCCGGAAACTTCCCTGCAGCCATCAAGGTTACAGCCGAGTACTTCCCCAAGCGCGACCGTGCATACTCTACATCAATTTTCAATGCCGGCGCGACGGTAGGCGCGCTTATTGCTCCTATTTCAATTCCGCCGTTGGCCCGCTACTTCCAGAGTATAGGAATAGGCAACGGCTGGGAAATGGCGTTTATAGTAATCGGTGCGCTCGGATTCGTGTGGATGGGTTTCTGGATGTTCTTATATCAGAATCCGGCAAAGAGCAGGTATGTGAACAAGGCAGAACTTGCTTACATCGAGCAAGACAACAATACACCTGATGAAACCGCAGAGGAAAAGGCTGTGGAGGAAGATACAAAGGCTGCGACGATTCCTTTCTGGAAATGTTTCATGTATCCTCAGACATGGGCGGTGGTGTTCGGTAAGTTTATGACCGATGGTGTGTGGTGGTTCTTCCTGTTTTGGATTCCTGCATATATTTCGGATGTATATGGCTTTGCGACTGATACCCCGACTGCACAGATGCTCATATTCGTTCTTTATGCAATAACGATGTTGTCAATCTACGGCGGCAAGCTTCCGACCATCATCATAAACCGCACGGGCAAGAATCCATATTCGGCTCGAATGCAGGCGATGTTCATCTTCGCTCTCTTCCCCTTGCTTGCCATCCTGGCTCAGCCTCTGGGCGCATATTCCTACTGGTGGCCTATCATCATCATAGGTCTTGCCGGAGCAGCGCATCAGTCGTGGAGCGCGAATATATACTCTGTAGTAGGTGATATGTTCCCAAAGAGTACAATCGCCACCATTATCGGTATAGGCGGCATGGCCGGCGGTATCAGCTCATCTCTCATAAATTATGGTTCAGGATGTCTGTTTGACTATGCAGCAGAGACCAACCTGAGCTTTATGGGATTTGAAGGCAAACCGGCAGGTTATTTCATAATCTTCTGCATTTGCGGTGTTTCGTACCTCGTAGGATGGTGCATCATGAAGCTGCTTGTTCCCAAATATAAAATAATCAAGCCCTAAAATGGAACTTAAAAAGTTAAATCGTTCAACTGTAAATATAGACTCGCACCGTCCCGTGCGGGTATTACAGTTCGGCGAAGGCAATTTTCTCAGAGCCTTTGTCGACTGGCAGATAGACATAGCAAACGAAAAAGGTTTGCTCGATACATCGGTGGCTATAGTATCGCCGCGTTTCAATGAAAACCATGCGGTAAGCCTCCTTCGAGCACAAGATTGCTTGTATAACGTAATGCTCGAAGGTATAGAGGACGGTAAGCCCAAGCGTGAAATCAGGATGATAAAATCGGTTTGCGACGTGATGGCTCCCGATGTAGAGGCCGACCGCAAGCGTTATGAAGACCTGATTCTTTCGCCCGAACTCCGTTTTGTAGTTTCTAATACGACAGAGGCCGGTATCCGCTATGAAAATGATGACGTTTTATCTGCGAAGCCCGTCACTTTCCCCGGCAAGGTGACAAACTTGCTTTGGCAACGGTTCAATCACTTCAAAGGAGACAAGTCGAAAGGACTGATATTCATCTGCTGCGAGCTGATTGAAGACAATGCCACAACCTTGCACGAATATGTAGTTCGTCATGCCAAAGAAGCAAATCTTGGCGAGGAGTTCATAAACTGGATAAATGAAGCATGCATATTCGTTGATACCTTGGTTGACCGTATAGTTCCCGGTTTCCCGAAGGACAATATTGACGAAGTAAAGGCCGAACTCGGTTTTGACGACAATGTCGTTGTGAAAGGTGAACTTTATCACCTCTGGGCCATAGGCGGCAAGGATTATGAGACTGTAGCGCGCGAGTTCCCTCTCGACAAGGCAGGGCTGCATGTGATGTATATGTCTTCAATCAAGGCTTTCCGCGATAAGAAAGTACGCATTCTCAACGGCTCGCATACCGGCATGGTTCCTATCGCATTACAGTTGGGTTGCGAGACTGTGATGGATGCATTCAATAATGCGGATGTCAACAGATTTATCAATAGGATGGTTGAGACCGAGGTTCTTCCGATGATAGACGAAGACCCTGAAGAACTGAAGAAGTTCGCTGCCGGAATCCTTGAACGTTTCTACAATCCTTATATCAAACACTATCTCAAGAGCATAGCCCTCAACTCGCTTTCAAAGTGGGAAGCACGCAATTTCCCGACAGTGCTTGATACTTATAATAAGCAGAATCAGCTTGCCGACTACGAACTATTTACCTTTGCGGCGCTGCTCTCGCTCTATGGCCCTGGCTCTTCTTTCTCTCCGGAAGACAATGAGGAGCATCTCGCCAAGATTGCAGAACTGTGGAATACGGAAGATTACGAAGATACCGTCAAAAAGATTGTAGGCAGCGGTATATTTGTAGTGAACTTTGAGGAACTTGTTCCCGGTTTCTCAACCAAGACTGCCGGGTATCTTGGCACCATCCGCCGCGACGGTATGAAGAAAGCTCTTGAAGACTTCCTTTCATCACATTCATAATGATATGAAAAGACTTTTTCAGATAAATCCTAAAGACAATGTCGCCGTCATATTGGTTGACGGCGACGCTGTCGCTCCGCGTGGACATAAAGTGGCATTGTGCGATATTCCCGCCGGAACTGAGGTTATTAAGTATGGATTCCCAATAGGTAGGGCTACCCGGGATATAGCCGAAGGTGAATGGGTGCATTCGCACAACCTGGCTACGGGTCTTAATGATGACCTGCAATATCAATATTCTCCGGTAATTCACAAGCCTGTTGACGTACCGCCTGCTCCCACAATCAACGGTTATCTAAGAAAGAACGGAGAAATGGGAATACGCAACGAATTGTGGATTGTGCCTACCGTGGGGTGTGTTAACGGTCAGGCAAATGCAATCGTAGAACGTCTGAGGCGCGAATGTGACCTGACAGGCATTGATGATGTCAGGGCATTTACCCATAACTACGGATGCTCTCAGTTGGGTCAGGACCACGTTAATACACGTTCCGCACTCGCTGCATTGACAAAACATCCTAATGCAGGAGGTGTGTTAGTGCTCGGACTGGGATGTGAAAACAACCAGATTTCCGCACTCAAAGAGGCAATGGGAGAATTTGATGAAGAGAGAATCAAATTTTTGACATCCCAGGAAGTTGAAGATGAGGTTGACGCCGGATTCAACATTTGCGTGGGCTTGATAGATAAGATGCGAAAGGACCATCGTCAGCCATTGCCAGTGTCTAAATTGAAAATAGGCTTGAAGTGCGGCGGTTCAGACGGCTTTTCCGGAATTACCGCCAATCCTCTGCTCGGACGTCTTTCTGACTTGTTTACGGCTTGGGGTGCAACCACCATACTGACAGAAGTGCCTGAAATGTTTGGTGCAGAAACTATTCTGATGAATCGTGCTGCGAACAAGGATATTTTTGACAAGACCGTAAGCCTGATTAACGATTTCAAGGCATATTTCCGTTCGTACGGACAACCGATTTATGAAAATCCGTCGCCGGGCAATAAGGCCGGTGGTATCACTACGCTTGAAGAGAAGTCGCTTGGGTGTGTTCAAAAGGGAGGTTCATCAACAGTGACCGATGTATTGGCATATACCCAAAAGTCGACAGTACCGGGTCTGAATCTTTTGACAGCACCTGGCAATGACCTCGTGGCCTCTACGTCTCTGGCACTATCGGGGTGTCAGATGGTGCTGTTCACCACCGGACGCGGTACACCATTCGGAACTTTTGTACCTACTATAAAGGTATCGACCAATAACCAGTTGGCTGAGAAAAAGTCTAATTGGATAGATTTCAATGCAGGTGTACTTCTTGAAACGGAAAAACCTGATAAAGTCCTTGCAGAGCTGGTAGAGAAAGTGATAGCAACAGCCGATGGCGGAAAACTGCACCATGAAAAAATCGGAGCAAAGGAAATCGCGATTTTCAAAACGGGTGTAACGCTGTAAAAGAATGTATAAAGGTATATTTGTTCTCTTATTCACAGCCTTATCCTCGCTTGTCCTGATGGCGGAAGTGAGTTATGATATTGTGGTTGACAAATCCGGAAAAGGAGATTTCACCACGGTGCAGGATGCGATAAATTCCGTGCCGGATTATCGTAAATCGCGCACAGTCATATTGATTAAGGAAGGTGATTACAATGAGAAAATTAAAATAGGTCCGGAGAAAAACAATCTTTCGCTTATAGGTGAAGGCAATGTTAAGCTGACATATGATGACAGGGCTTCAAGGCATACCCGCTTCGGTGAAGAGATGGGTACATCGGCTACAGCATCAGTCTTTATATATCCCGATAATTTTTATGCCGAGAATATCATTTTTGAGAATACCGCCGGCCTCAATGCCGGTCAGGCAGTGGCATGTTTTCTTGGAGGAGACAAGATGTTTTTCAAGAATTGCCGCTTTCTTGGCTTTCAAGACACACTCTATGCTTATAGCAGAGGCCGTCAGTATTTTGAAGAGTGCTACATAGAAGGGTCGGTTGATTTTATTTTCGGGTCTTCGACAGTTCTTTTCAATCGTTGCGAGATTCACAGCAATCGTGCCAAAGGTTACTTAACCGCGCCATCAACACCTCAAGACCACAAGCATGGATTTGTTTTTTACAACTGCAAGCTTACAGCAGATGAAGGTTGCGATGAAGTATGGCTCGGACGGCCGTGGCGCCCTTATGGCAAAACGGCTTTTATAAAGTGCGATATGGGAAGCCATATACGTGCTGAAGGCTGGAATAACTGGAGAAAACCTGAGCGTGAGAAGACCTGCGCCTTTGTAGAATATGGCAACTATGGAACCGGTTCGGATACAGCGGGGAGAGCTTTTGGCTATGTGCTTCCGTCGCTTGAAGGATATTTTTTTGCCGATATACTTGGCGACTGGATTCCGGAAGGAGCTGATTTTAAAGAATAAAATGAAATAATTGTTAAAAGGACGCAGATGCGTCCTTTTTTATTTAATTAATAGCTACCTTTGTATAATAAACCTTTCGACAATGAAATTTCAGAGCATATTAATATCCATAATAATCACTATTCTTATTACTTCTTGCAATAATGATGTATTTATAGACCGTGCTGATACAAGTATAAGTACAAATGTTTTGCCAAGCGATGGCGGGACTGCTTATTTGAAGATAAAACAAGATATTGAATCTTTTTATGCCGAGATAACAAGAAAAGCAAAAGATGGTGATACATATTATCTCGCTAATTTTAACGGTGGTATAGAAAACAGAGTTTATTATAATGATTCATTGCTATACATCACAGCAGAACGAATAAGTAAAGATACTTATCAGATAGGCGTGATACATAATTATTATCCTGATACGATAGCAATAGACGTAGAATTACGGACTGAGTTTTCGGAAGAAAAACTTTCGTTGTCGATTGAGCCACGAGGCAATATAAAGTTGGGTGAAGTCGAAATTCCTCATGAAAATACTTGGGGCGTTGAAAACGAAACTTCAGTAGTATTCGGTATGACCTTCCTTAACGGGACGGATGCAATCAAAGAATATATATTTAAAGGCCAGGACTATCCCGTAAAGGTTTACTTTTCATTTTGGGACGATAACTACCTGAATTTATTCCCAAAGGATGATGTGCCTAAAGTGAATTTTAAAATATATGATATGTTCACTAATACAACATTTAAGGGTAGTCCGGAATTGTCAAAAACAGCTCAAGACCTTGAGGGATATGAATTGAAATGGTCTTCTGATATGGATTCTACATTTCAAGTAAACCCTTTTGAGAATATTGGCATCCGTCAGCTTGTGAATATCGAGAAGAGAAGTTATGACTACGTTCTTCCGGTGTATAATGATGACAATAAAAAGATTCTGGAATTCAGAGGTAAACTCTGGCTTGAGATTCCGGAACGATTTGAAGTTCAGACATACTAATTCAAAAAGGTGAATGATATGAAAATTCGCTATATATTTTTACTGATGCTTATGGTGATGGTATCGAACATGCTTTATGCCGACGATTCAGAGAAATCGCTGATAGGGTCACAGGCTATAGGCTTCGATTTGCGCCCGTCGTGGGTTATACCTACTAATGAATTTCTCAAATCCAAGCCGGAAGGTCATCATGAGAATTCGGCATCAATAAGTCCTAATATAAGATATAGCTTTAAGTATAGTCCGTCGTCAAGACAAGGAAGACTTTATCCTACAGTTTATCAGGGAATAGGTCTTTCGTATTCTGCATTTCTACCTGACGGAACGTTGGGCAATCCGGTAAATGTTTACGTTTTCCAGGGGGGGCACGACTCGCTTCGATATCGTCGCGGCTTTCGTTGGATTATGAATGGAATTTCGGCATTTCAGCAGGGTGGAAGAATTATAACCATGAAACCAATCCGACAAATGGGGCAATAGGGTCAAAAGTGAACGCGCTTATGAATCTTGGTATAATATTGTCATATAAGCTGAACGAAAAATGGGTAATCAGAGCAGGTGTGGAAGGGTCTCATTTCTCTGACGGAAACACTGTTTTGCCCAATGCGGGCGTTAATTCATGTGGCGCAAGGATTGGACTTGCATATATATTCAATGATAAGAAAGAGGAGTTCAGCGGCATTGACGAGCTGTTTCGCAGGCATTGGAGCTATGACCTCACCGTTTATGGAGCTGCGCGTCAGAGAATGTTTGAATCAAAGATTGTGCCCGGACACTTCGGTATAATGGGAATGAACTTTGCACCGATGTATGGCTTAAACCGTTATCTAAGATGTGGTGTGTCAGCAGATTTCCAATATGATGAGAGCGCGAATCTTGATGAGAACTTTGCCGGATATAATTATGAAGATGAGCCAATGTTCTACAGGCAGCCTTTCAAGGAACGTTTTTCGGCCGGCCTGTCGTTGAGGGCTGAACTGACAATGCCCATATTTAGTATTAATATTGGAATTGGCTGCAATATAATAGCTAAAGGTAAAGATACTGAAATATGGTATCAGTCGCTTGCTTTAAAAGCCTATGTGTTTAAGAATTCTTATTTGCAGATAGGTTATCAATTAAAAGATTTCCATCAGCCTAACAATCTTATGCTTGGCGTTGGCTATAGTTTTGGAAAATAATTACTTTATAATCTACGCATAAAGTATTTGTGCATTTTAATCCTATGTGATCAAACATGCCAAAGGCATGTCCCTACAGTGCAAAATTGCACAATTATTTTGTGTCTTACATATAATTGCCATGAAAAAATTTATTGCAACTTTATGTTTTTTAGCGACATCATTGGCCGGATTGTTCGCTGTAGAGAAGCCTAAAGGTGCTCCTGAGGGATTTGAAGTGCCATATAACGGCCGTTATAGCGAATGGATGACCCGTTCGGAAATGGCGCGTCAACCAAAGAGCTATATGCTTGATTTTTCGAAACGCCCTAAGTGGAGCTATGTAATGGGCATAGAGCTAGAGGCGATGCTCGATACTTATATGAAATATGGAGGCGAGGATATTTTTAGATATTGCAAGGAATATTGCGATACGATGATTTATCAGGACGGAAGCATACGCGGCTATGATATTTCGGCTTATAATCTTGACAATGTTCGTACGGGGCATTTTGTCTCAGCGTTCCATTCTAGGTTCCCAGAACCTAAAAATGCCCTTGCAATAAAGAGTCTGATGAAGCAGCTTGATGAACAGCCTCGTACAAACGAAGGAATATATTGGCATAAGAATATTTATGCCTACCAAGTGTGGCTTGACGGTATTTTTATGGGCTTGCCTTTCCGTGTATTCAATGCCGAGTCAGTGTATGGCAAGAACGCTTCGAAAGCTATATATGACGATGCTGTCAACCAACTGATAAAGACTTATGAGCGCACTTATGATGCTTCGACAGGGCTTAACCGTCATGCGTGGGACGAGAATCGCGATATGTTCTGGAGCGACAGCGTAAGCGGTCTCTCACAGCATTGCTGGGGAAGGGCGCAGGGTTGGTTTACTATGGCACTGGTCGAAATCCTTGACGCTCTCCCAAATGATTATGCACGCAGGAGCGAACTGGAAGATTTGCTTGACAAGACTCTCGCTTCAGTAGTAAAGTGGCAAGACGGAGATTCAAAATTATGGTATCAGGTGATGGATTCTCCTGAACGCGAGGGCAACTATCTTGAAGCAACGGCTTCTTCGATGTTCGCATACGCATTGTTGAAGTCGGCACGTCGAGGATATGTAGATGCAAAATACCTTCAGCCGGGAATAGATGCGTATAATGCAATAATAAAGAATTTTATCCGTCTTGAGGCTGATAATACCATTTCTCTGACCACCTGCTGTTCAGTGGCAGGTCTTGGTCCGGGATTGAGTGAATCGGTGAAGAAGGTAGCTCCGCAAGTCAAGAGCAATCTTCGTCGTGACGGCTCGTTCAATTACTATATCTCTGAACCTATACGCGATAATGACGCAAAAGGTCTTGGTCCATTCATATGGGCCTCGCTTGAAATGGAAGGTTTATAAAATAGAATTGCATAGAATGAACGCTCCGGTTCTTCGTGAATCGGAGCGTTCGTTTTATGTGTGGAAGTTTTTATTCGTGCTCGATAAGGAATTTTTCGGCATCAAGTGCGGCGCGGCAACCCATACCGGCAGCAACTACCGCTTGCTGATAACGGCTGTCGGCAACATCGCCTGCAGCGAATACGCCTTCAACATTAGTTGCGGTAGTATTTCCTTTAGTTTTAATGAATCCGCTTTCGTCAAGGTCAACATGTCCCTTAAGAAGGTCGGTATTTGGAGTGTGGCCTATGGCGAGGAAGAAGCCATCAATCTTTATGTCGAAACGGTCTTCCTTGTCGGTACCCACAAATTCAACGAGGTGTGCTCCTTCAAGAACTTCTTCGCCAAACAGTCCTTCTGTATTCGTGTTGAAAAGAATCTGTATTTTGGGGTCGTTGAGGACGCGTTGCTGCATCACTTTAGAGGCTCTGAGAACAGGTTTTCTTACAATCAGATATACCTTTTCAGCTAAAGAAGCGAGATAGAGAGCCTCTTCGCAGGCAGTGTCGCCTCCGCCTACTACTGCAACAGTACGGTTGCGATAGAAGAAGCCGTCGCATGTGGCACAGGCTGATACCCCCATGCCGAGATATTTCTGCTCATCGGGAAGTCCAAGGTAGCGAGCGGTAGCGCCTGTCGCAATAATCAGTGTGTCAGCAGTTATGGTTGAACTGTTGTCAACAGTAACTTTGTATGGACGTTCAGAGAAATCAATCGCTGTGACAAGGCCGCTGCGAAGGTCGGCATTGAATCTTTGAGCCTGTGAACGGAGGTCTTCCATGAGGTTGGGGCCGGTGATGCCATTGGGATAGCCGGGGAAGTTTTCAACTTCAGTTGTAGTCATAAGCTGGCCGCCGGGTGCCGGACCTTCTATCACGATAGGACGCATATTAGCACGAGCTGCATAAATTGCTGCTGTATATCCTGCAGGGCCTGAGCCTATGATAAGGCATTTGGTTGAATTTGACATATTATTTCAGTTTAGTTTTATCTTAAGTCTGTTATTTCTTTAGCAGGGTAGGGGACTTTGTCGTATTTAAAAGTCTTTGAAGGAAGAAGTTTACCCTCCAAGACTGTACCAGCTGTAGCTGTGAGGGTCTTGCCGTTGGAAAGCGTTATGGTGACTTTGCTTGGCAGATTAGTTTTTGGATTGATGCTGATTACGGCTTTTTGCACGCTGTTTGCCTTGGCTTTGGCAGTCAGCTCTATATTCAATCCTTTGCCGACTATTTTTTTAGAGGTATAAGCTTTTTTATAGTGGTTGAGAATGGCAAACGGGTTGCATTCCATCAGTTCGTCGGGAGTCGGCTCTGTAATGGAAAGTTGCTGGGTGGCTGTAAGATATGTCCATTGTGTAACACCGTCATACCATACTTGCATATCATTTGATGAAAGATGATATTTGTCTTTGGAAATTACAAGATTGCAAGGAAGTTGATTATTGTCGAATGACAGTACAAACTTCATAGATATAGAAGGTGTATTGTTAACCTTTTGCGCACATTTGGCAAGAATTTGGTCGGCCGTTTCCGCAGCATAGGCACCTGATGCCACAAACGTAGCACAAACTGTTGTCAATAAGTAGATTAAGCGTTGGAGTTTCATACTTCTCAAGATATAATAATTATTAACGCTATGACCTATGTCAGAGTTTAAAGAGAACGCAACAAGCTTTCGAGTCCGATGGAGTCGACAAGCACGGTGCGGGGCTTCTGGCCGTCGGCAGGCCCCACAATTCCGGCAGCTTCGAGCTGGTCCATAATCTTACCTGCCTTATTGTAGCCAATAGAGAAGCGTCGCTGCAGGGATGATGTCGATGCCGTAGGATTCTGAACCACGAAACGGGCACAATCGTCAAACATGTCATCGCGTTTGGACAGGTCTACTGCTCCGGGAGCGAGTGAGCCTCCCTCAATCTGTGGCTCAGGGAGAGGATAGGCTGAGGGATAGCCAATCTGATTGTTGATAAAGTCTACGAGCGATTCAACTTCCGGGGTATCAATGAAGGCACACTGCACACGTTCGAGCTTGCTGTTGTGGCTGAAGAGCATATCTCCACGACCGATGAGGCGATTGGCTCCCGGACGGTCGAGTATGGTCTTGGAGTCGACCATCTGCGCTACCCTGAACGCTATGCGGCCAGGGAAGTTGGCCTTAATCATACCGGTAATAATATCGGTCGATGGGCGCTGGGTAGCAATAATCATGTGTATACCTACTGCACGGGCTTTCTGCGCTATACGGGCGATGTGAACAGAAATGTCTTTGCCAGCAGTCATGATGAGGTCGGCAAACTCGTCGACGACAACAACTATGTAGGGCAGGAATCTGTGTCCTTTCTCCGGATTAAGCCTGTGCTGTGAGAACTTACGATTGTACTCTTCTATGCCGCGTACGGCTGCTGCTTCGAGAAGGTCGTAGCGTTGGTCCATTTCGGTACAGAGAGATTGCAGCACGGTGAGAGCTTTTGATGGCTCAGTCACGATAGCTTTGTCTTCTTCGGGAAGTTTGGCAAGGAAGTGATGTTCGAGTTTGCCGTAAAGACTGAATTCAACTCGTTTAGGGTCAATCAGCACAAACTTCAGTTCTCCCGGATGCTTCTTGAACAGGAGTGAGGCTATGATGCAGTTAAGACCTACTGACTTACCCTGACCGGTGGCACCGGCAACGAGCAAGTGAGGCATCTTCGCGAGGTCTTCAATGAAAATCTCGTTGTTGATAGTGGCGCCGAGAGCCATCGGCAATGTCATTTTGCACTCTCTGAACTTCTTTGAGTTGATAATGGAGAACATCGATACTGTTTGCGGGTCGCGGTTCGGCACCTCTATACCGATAGTGCCTCTGCCGGGAATGGGGGCAATTATACGGATGCCAAGAGCGGCAAGCGAGAGAGCTATATCGTCTTCAAGGCGCTTGATTTGTGCTATTCTCACCCCTTCGGCAGGTACAATCTCATAGAGCGTGACGGTCGGACCGATAGTGGCCTGAATCTTTGCAATTGGAATCTTATAGTCTTTTAGAGTCTTGACAATAAGATTTTTATTTTCTTCCTGCTCTTCTTCGTCCACCGATGTTATTGTAGGACGGTCGATGAGTAGGTCTGGCGAAGGATATTTGTATTGCGACAGTTCATCGCGGATGTCAAACGGTGCTTGTCCTGTTGGGTCTTCCGAGTCGAATACATCGGTTGATGCTCCGTCTTCTTCTCCGAGAGAGCCTGTTTTAATGCTGAATTCAGGTTCAGAGTAGCTGCCGTTTGGTTTGCTGTCAGAATCGGTTTTTACGAGTGGCACGCTTTCCACGATGTCTTCATCGTCAATTGAAAAACCAACTACCGGTGAAGTCTGGGGTACGGTGTTGCTGTTTCTTACCGTAGAATTATCTGGTTTGGTTTCAGTGGTAACATTGTCGGTTTGCTCCGCTTGTGGTTCTGTTTCAGCTGTTTCCGCCTGGTCATTAGGTAAGTCTGCAAGTACAGTGGACGTCTCGCGTCCTTTTGCGGCCGCCTGCGCCATGACCTCGCGAGCCTTCTCAATCTTACCTGTTGCCTGGATGTAGAGCAAACGAAGCTGCGCAAGATACATAACAGCCAAAAGTCCTATGAGCAAAATGGTGACGGAGTATGCTCCTATTACGTCTGACACGTGGTAGAGCCATTGATTGACATATCGTCCGTGATTGCCTCCCCAGTGGAAACTTGTCTCTGCATTATATGTGAATAGACCGAATATAATGGAAAGTGCTATGGCTGTGAAAAGGCATTTGAAGCTGAATGACCAGAATTTACATTTCATAAGTCCGAACAGCGACAATGCGAGGCCTCCTAAATAGACCACGATTACAAACGACCCAATGCCCAGGCCGTCGACCATGAAGAGATGTGCGATTTTTGCTCCGGCAGCTCCTCCTGCATTTTGGACGCCTTCAGCCGCGTTGGCTATTGTTTCTATGTCGTTTTCCGCTACAAGGCTCTGGTCAATCGGCCCGTTTTTGAGGTAGTTGATTGAAACGATAAGCCAGACGGCACTCAGTATGGTGAGCAAAATGCCGAGTGCAAGCCGTGTACGCGTGTCATGAAAAAACTCTATGACCGGATTAAGCCTCGGTTGCGGATTCTTTCTTTTCGGTGCAGTGGGCCTTTGTGAAGGCGTCGGTTTCTTTTTGGGTGCGGTTGTCTTGGCCTTCACATTTTCGCGAGGCATTTCCGCAGGTTCGGTGGTAGCTGTCTTGGGCGATACGGTCTTGTGCCGGATACCGCCAAATCCATCCATAGATAAATCAAGGGGATAGTTTGAGTTCATATATAATTGCAAGAGGAGTGAGATAAGATTGTTTGGAGAGTTTAGAGCGAATTCAGGTATGATATCATCTGAGATGGATTCGGCGCTTTGAAAACTGCACTTCCTGCCACAAGGACATCCGCACCTGCTTTTGCCAACAAGGGAGCTGTCTGGACATTCACCCCGCCGTCAATTTCAATAAGAGTATTTGACTTGCTCTCTTCTATCAGCTTTTTGAGTTTTGATATCTTATTATATGTATTCTCAATGAACGATTGTCCTCCGAAACCGGGATTGACGCTCATCAGCAATACCATGTCGAGTTCTGCTATCACGTCCTGAAGCATTACAACGGGAGTTGATGGATTGAGAGTGACAGCAGCCTTCATTCCTGCCGCCTTAATGGCATTAATGGTTCGGTCGAGATGCACGCATGCTTCTTGATGCACATTCATTATTGCAGCGCCGCAGTCGCGCACCTGACTGATGTAGTTTTGCGGATTCACTATCATCAGATGTACGTCAAGCGGTTTATCTGTTAATGACTTTACAGCTTTTATTACCGGAAAGCCGAATGAAATATTTGGCACGAATACACCGTCCATCACGTCGCAGTGAATCCACGACGCCTCAGATGAGTTGAGCATTTCTATGTCTTTGGCCAAATGACCGAAATCAGCGGAGAGCAGTGAAGGAGAGACAATCATAATGTTTCTTTGTTTTCAGTTTTTTTCGGATTAAGAAGTCTGTAGGTAATGAAGCCGACACATACCACACCGATTATGATTCCTGCCCATGAAAGGTAAGAATTGTATTTTTCTACCGTGTCAAACAGTTGGGCCAGAGGAACCCATTTTGCAAGCCACCATCCGAGAAGTGCAAGAACAAGGTTCCACACCAATGCTCCAAGACCGGTAAAGATTACAAATACACCGACGTTCATGCGCGCAAGGCCGGCCGGAATGGATATTAGCTGACGTACGGCCGGTATAAGTCTACCAATAAAGGTAGAGATGGCGCCGTGTTTATCGAAATATGCTTCAGCTTTCTCAACCTTGGCCTGGTCAATGAGACAGGCATGGCCGTATCTTGAATTGGCGAACTTGTATACGAGGGGACGGCCAATCCACAAGGAAAGATAATAGTTTACTAAAGCGCCGCATATCGCTCCTGCTGTTGCTACGAGAACTATTCCGAAGATGTTCATGTCGCCCTTCGTGGCTGCAAGATAAGCTGCCGGAGGGACAACAACTTCTGACGGAAAGGGTATGAATGAGCTTTCGATAAGCATGAAAATGAAAACAAACCAGTATGAGGCGTTTTCTACAAACCATCTGAAAAATTCTGCTGCGTCAAATATCGCTAAAGGAATAAAAAGATCAAGCATGTTAATTAAGATATAGTTTGGTAATGTTGATTTACAAACTTTGCAAAGTTAGTGATTAATTTTGGTTTCACAATAAATATTATTATTTAAAGTTTACACCTTTAATTATGTAAATAAGAGCTACTGTTTCCTATGTATCTCATGTCTATAGAAACCAATAAACGGGATTATGTGTTCAGGTACTAAAAACGCTCGCTTTATAACTCGCTGATATTCAGTGCGGTTTTAAGAAAATATGTTTTATGGCATAAAAAAGTTGGAAAAACATTTGGCGGTTACGGAAAAAAGGCGTAACTTTGCACTCGCTTTCGGGAACGAGGCACAGCGAACAAAGAAATGATGAAAAAGTTCAAAAAAAACGAACAAAAATTTGGTCAGTTCAAAAATTGTCTGTAACTTTGCACTCGCTTTCGGAAACGAAGCAATCCGAGAACATTGAAACGCTTACAATAGACATACAAGAGTAGTACAAGAGCAAGATAGAGATATCAACCTCTGGTCAATTCTGAAGCACAATAAGCACGTCCGCCGGGAACGGCCGGAAAAGTCACCGCAGCAGTGCGGATGACACGCCGGCTTTAGGCAAACAACAGTTAATCAGTTGTCTGCTTTCTTGAAAAAAGAAAAGAAAAAGACAATATACAACAACGAAGAGTTTGATCCTGGCTCAGGATGAAC